>Ga0335070_10005806_pt1 | contig 14555 bp, 11 predicted proteins | sample Lox_Sample_13_FD_206722 | JGI IMG/M metagenome (GOLD analysis project Ga0335070, IMG submission 206722) | Soil microbial communities from Loxahatchee National Wildlife Refuge, Florida, United States - Lox_Sample_1.3 | ecosystem: Environmental > Terrestrial > Soil > Wetlands | place: USA... | reverse complement strand
GGTACCTGATGGGATGAGTAGGTCGGTCTCCCGGTTTGCGGCGTAGCGTAGAGCTCGCCAGTCCAACCGAACGGGCTCGAGGCCCAAGGACGAAGGGAGACCGACCGTGGAGAATTGTGGCATTGACCTGCATGTGAAGTCGAGCCAGGTGTGCGTGGTGAACGAGGCGGGACAGACCACGGAGCGCGCCCAGATCCCGACCACCGAGAAGTCATTGGCGAGGTGGTTCGGTGGGCGGGGACCCATGCGGATCTGCATCGAAGCGTCGGGGCTGTCGCCGTGGGTGGCGCGGGTGTTGGCTGAGTTCGGCCACGAAGTGATCGTGGCGAACGCGCAGCGGGTGAGGCTGATCGCCGAGAGCACGCTGAAGAACGACCGCGTGGATGCCGAGACCCTGGCGAGGCTGGTGCGGATGGACCCGAAGCTGCTGCGCCCGATCGTGCACCGCAGTGAGGAGACCCAGAGGCTGCGGGGGATGCTGCGGGTGCGGCGGATCCTGGTGACCAACCGCACCGCCTGCATGAACACCGCCCGGGGACTGCTGCGCTCGTTTGGGTACCGGCTGCCGGGAGGCAAGGCGGAGCGCCTGGCGCGAGGCTTGACGACGGGCACGGTACCCGAGGAACTGTGCGCTCTGGCGGCGCCGTTGATCGCCACCGCCCTTGAGCTTGACGAGCGGATCGGGATTCTGGACGGGGAGGTCGTCGAGGCAGGCCGCAGCTTCCCGGAGGTGGAACGCCTCCAGCAAGTGCCGGGGATCGGCCCGCTGGTGGCGCTGGCGTACGTGCTGTGCATCGAGGACCCGTCTCGATTCCGCACCAGCCGGGATGTGGCGAGCTTCCTCGGGCTGAGACCGAAGATGCGGGAGTCGGCGGAGCGCTCGCGATTTGGATCGATCACGCGAGCCGGCGACGCCGAGATGCGGCGGCTGTTGGTCCAGGCGGCCCACGGCTGCCTGCGCAGCCGGCAGGACTGTGACCTCAAGCGTTGGGCCGAGCAGCTCGCGGGACGGGTTGGCAAGAAGAAGACCGTCGTGGCGCTCGCCCGCAAGCTCGCTGTGCTGCTGCACCACCTGTGGGTGAGCGAACAGGCGTACCAGCCCCGACGGACGGACCTCGCCGCGGCGGCGTGAGGACAGACTGAGTGACAGAAACCGACCTCGGAGAATGGGCAACGTGACGCACAGCACCGGTGGGGCGACTCCGCGCGATACCTGGGGCGGCGAGCCGAGTACCGCTCGTCAGTCCGCGTACCTGATAGGAGCGCCCCCCGCTTCACCGGACCCAACCATGCACCGGCGGCTCCAGCGCGCCATGACGAGTGCGAATAGACGGTCGATGCGCGGCACGCGACTCGATCCGAGGCGACAAACAACGAACGACTCACCAAGGCGAGGACGCCAGGCTTGACTCGACCGACCTACTCATAGAGGACATCACCATCTGCGAGTCTCCGCTCGGCGTTCGCCGGTACAGGGCGCCGGCCCGAAGGCGTGCGTCCCCGTATACCGCGTTCAGGCGGCTACCAGGATGATCTCGCAGTACTCGTCGCGGACAGAACGGACGCCACAGGTTCGGCACGAAGGCTCGGACGTTGGTCGCGGAATCGCTCCTGGCTGCGGTCTGCGCCTTCCTCCTGCCGGAGGTCGGTCAAGCACGGCCGACGATCACGGGAGATCCGCATCGGTCGGCCCAACGGGCCTGGAACCTCCGTCGTCATCACGGCGACGGGTCTCACGACGGCGACCCCCGTCAGGTTCGGGACCACGGATGCCCTGGTCTACACCGTAGACACCGACACCCGGATCATCGCGACCTCGCGGCCGGGCTCGGCCGGCGCGGTGGACGTCACGGTGACGACGGCGGGGCGCACGAGCGCCGTGGGAACTGCGGACCGGCTCACGTACGTGCCTGCGCCGCTCTCCGGCGACTGGCGGGGGGCCTAGAATGGCGTGGCAGCCCACGAGAGCCGTGCCGCAGGCGTCGGACCCGGAGGAGGGAGCGAGGACATGAGGAAGCCCAACGCTGTTCACCTGATGCTGGCAGTCGGACTCGCGGCGTGCCTCGCCGCGCCGCTCGCTGCACGCGCGCAGGACGTGGCGATCGTCGGCGCGACGCTGATCGACGGCAACGGAGGCCCTCCGATGCCGTACTCGATCATCCTGATCCAGGACGGCAGGATCAGCGCCGTCGGATCGCACGGCGAGGTCATGGTTCCTCCCGACGTAACCCGGATCGACGCCAAGGGGCGCTGGGTCGTGCCGGGGTTCATCGACACGAACGTCCACCTCTCGCTCTACGGCGGGCAGCGCGACCGCTACGAGACGCTCGCGAAGTACTGGCCGCGCGAGAACGACATCGTGCTCGAGGCCGCGCAGATCGACCTGACGTACGGGGTGACCACGGTGCGCGACAGCTACGGGTTCCTCGTGCCGCTCACCCAGGTGCGCGACGCGATCGCGGCCGGCAAGGCGACCGGCGCGCGCATCCTCGCGGCCGGCAACATCGTGGGTTGGGGCGGGCCGTACTCGGTGACGTTCGCGCTCTTCCCGCAGCGCGACGTCACGCGCTTCCAGGCCGAGATGGACGACGCGATGGCGCAGGGCGCGGGCGAGACGCTCGCCGACATGACGCCGGATGAGCTGCGCGTCGCGATAGACGCGTACCTCGACAAGGGGCCGGACTTCCTGAAGTACGGGGGCACGAGCCACTTCGACCAGCCCACGTTCATCGGGTTCTCGCCGGAGGCGCAGAAGGTCATGGTGGACGAGACGCACAAGCGCGGGCGCGCGGTGGACACGCACTCGACGACGATCGAGGGGCTGCGTCTCTCGATCCTGGCGGGGATCGACGTGATCCAGCACCCGGAGGCGATCACGCCGCGCGACGTGCCGGACGACCTCGCCAAGCTGATCGCGGAGCGCAAGGTGATCTGCTCGATGCTCGTGAGCACGATGACCGGCGAGGCGTGGGAGAAGCACCTCAAGGACAAGGCCGAGGCGGAGAAGAAGCTCGCGGAGGCGGCGAAGAAGCAGGAGCCGCCGAAGACGCTCTACGACGAGCGCAAGCGCGCCCACGACCTGGGGATCGACCTCGACCAGCGCCGCAGCAACGCGGTCAAGCTGATCAAGGCCGGGTGCGTCACGACCGTCGGCACCGACAGCTACTGGGCCGCGGCGTCGGAGTTCCAGATCGAGCCGAAGCCCGTCTGGCAGAACCAGGGGATCGGCACGATCATGGCGATCGAGGGGCTCGTCGAGCTCGGCATGACGCCGATGCAGGCGATCTCCGCGGGGACGAGGAACGGCGCGATCGCGTGCCGGCGCCTCGACGACCTCGGCACGGTGGAGCAGGGGAAGATCGCGGACCTCGTGATCCTGGACGGCGACCCGCTCGCGGACATCCACAACATCCGCAAGGTGCACTCGGTGATCCAGGGCGGGAAGGTCGTGGACATCGCGAAGCTGCCGGAGACGCGCGTGCTCTCGACCAAGCCAACCCCCACGCCCACGCCTGCTGCGGGGAAGAAACCGAAGTCGTAGGCCGAGTCGTCGCGGCCCGTATCAGCCGCGTCCGAGGTGACGCCGGAAGACGCTCGGGAGCGTCTCGCGAGGGAACGCGGGGAGTGGCGAGTTGACGCGGATGGACCCGAAGAGCGCGGGCGGCAGTCCGTCGCAGTGCTGCACGAAGTCCACCGCCAGCATCTGGACCTGGCCCGTGGGCGAATACTGCACGTCGAGGATCACGAAGCGGCCGGTGAGCGTGTTGCAGCCGCGACCGTCTCCGCCGACGTCCAGGCCGGGCGTCGCTGACGGCCCCATCCACCGGCTTGCGCCGTCGTAGACGCCGGGCGCGAGGGTGCTCCCGGCCGGCGGGGCGAAGGTGAGGTCCCACCACGTGGAGCCCTTGAAGTTCACTCTGATGGCGCCGGAGGCCGTCTCGACGCTGACCGTCCCGTCGAACGGGGTCACCGTCCAGATCTGGCCATCGCCGATAAAGTCGCCGGGCTCACTGTCAAACGCGAGAAGCGTGCGCGCGGCGTCGTCATCCACGATCGTTCCCGTCGCCGTCGCGAACGCGAGTGCGGCGCCGGAAGGGTCTGTCAGCGACAGGTGCAGGGTTCGGTCGGGCTGAACGATGGTGTTCCCGAGAACGGGGACGTCCACACGAATCGCGGTCGTCCCGGGCGCGAACGTCAGCGTCCCGCTCACCGGCGTGTAGTCGGTACCGGCGTGCGCGGACTGATCGACCGTCGCGTAGTCCACCGTTACGGGAGCGGCGGCCCGCTCGGAGAGCGAGACCCAGAACCCGAGGCTCACCGGCTCGCCGTCGCCCTCGTAGACGGTGGCCGGCGCTACCGAGATGCGGGGCTCGATCGGGACGGTCGAGTTGAAGCGCACGGAACCGAGTAACGCCGGCGCGCGTCCGCCGCAGTGCTGCTCGAAGTCGATCGCGAGGCGCTGCGCCTCGCCCGTCGGCGCGTACTGCGCTTCGAGGACGACGAATCGCCCGGTGAGCGTGTTGCAGCCCAGCCCCGAGGAGACGGTCATCCCGGGCCCCGTCGGCGACTGGAACCCGAACCTGCCCGCGCCCTCGTAGATCCCGGGCACGAGCGCCGCCCCGGACGGTGCGGCGAAATCGAAGTCCCACCAGCTCGACCCGTTGAAGTGGACCATCGCGCTTCCCAGGGCCACGGAGACCGTGATTGGTCCGTCGAGGGGCGTGAGCGTCCACGACTGGCCTAGGCCGACCCCGTCCCCGGGATCGCTGTGCAGCGTGAGGGTCGTCCGGCCGGAATCGTCGTCGAGAATGATGCCCGTGGCCGACCCGAAGGCGAGCGCCGCGCCGGCTGGGTTGCTCAACGAAAGCAGGAGCGTCCGGTCGGGCTGCGGGACGGTGTTCCCGAGCACCGGCACGTCGACGCTGAGCGCCGTGGCCCCGGGCGGGAACGTCAGTGCCCCGCTCACCGGCGTGTAGTCGATTCCGTCCTGCGCGGACTGGTCCACCGTCGCATAGTCCACCGACACCGGGACGTTGGAGCGCTCGGACAGCGAGACCCAGAACCCGAGCGCGACCGGCTCGCCGTCGCCCTCGTACGCCGCGGCACGGGCCACCGAGATGCGGGGCTCGATGGAGACGGCGGAGTTTATGCGGACCGATCCGAAGAGCGCTGGCGCGTGCCCCTCGCAGTGCTGCTCGAAGTCGATCGCGAGGCTCCGCACGTCGCCCGTGGGCGCATACGCGGCTTCGAGGACGATGAACCGTCCGGTGACCGCGCTGCAGCCGTTCGACCCACCGGTGACGTCCATTCCCGGCTTCGTCGACGGGCTCGCCTGTCGCGTCGGTCCCTCGTAAACTCCGGCCGCGAACGCCTCTCCCGTCGGCGCGGCGAAGCGCAGGTCCCAGAACATCGCGCCGTTGAACATCACCGTCACGGCGCCCGGGCTCGCGCTCGCCGTGATCGTGCCGTCCGCGGGAGTAAACGTCCAGCTCCGTCCCCCGCCGACGTAGTCCCCGGGGTCGCTCGCGAAGGTCAGGAGCGTCCGGGCCTCGGCGCCGGCCTCGACCACGCGTCCCACGAGAGGCTGCGCGGGCGAGGCGCCCGCGCTCGGCCGACACCAGGCCGCTAGCAGGAAGCCGGCCACGGCACCGAGCCTACCTAGGTCGTTGCGACGCGTCATCCCTGACACCCCACACATCGGCTCGCATGCGCCTGCAGCGCCCGAGGCAAGGGGCGAGCACCGAAGCGGCGCACAGGCCGGCCGACTGCACGGGCTGCGAAACTGAGACGGTCCTTCCTCGGCAACGAGGCAATCGTACCACCGCTGGCGCTCGGATGCCCTCGGTGCCCCGGCGCGGGGGAAGATCGCGGGCCTCTTGATCCGCGCCGGCGACCCGCTCGCGGACATCCACAACATCCGCAAGGTGCACTCGGTCATCCAGGGCGGGAAGGTCGTGCACATCGCGAAGCTGCCGGAGACGCGCGTGCTCTCGACCAAGCCGGCGCCTCCCGAGAAGACGGCGGAGAAGCCGAAGCTGTAGGCTCGAGAGACAACGCCGGGAAAGCCCGCGAGACAGGCCGCGCGCTGGACCAGTCGATCCCTCCCCCGCTCGCGGGGGAGGCGAGGAGGGGGCGACGCGGGCCCTCACCACGCCCCTCTCCCGCACGCGGGAGAGGGTGACAGATGTCATTGGTGTCAGCCTGAGGGCGGCCGCCACCCCCTGCTGTCATCCTGAGGAGGGACGCCGCAGGCGGACCGACGAAGGATCTCCCCAAGACCTGCGGCGCGACAAGGTCCGGAGCAGCTCGGGGAGATCCTTCGCTCGCTGGGCTCGCTCAGGATGACAGAGAGCAACCCTGTCAGCTTGGGAGATCCTTCGCTCGCTGGGGTCGCTCAGGATGACAGCGTGCTCGTCTTGCTCGCTCAGGATGACAGCGGCGGGTTGGGGCAGGCCGCTCCCCGCGGGCGCGGTCGCCCGTGTCGGTCGCACCGCGATGGACGCCGGAAGAGGACGGTCCCGCGGGGATCAGCCCCCGAGCGCGGCGACCACGGCGCGCGTGTCGCGCACGCGTCCCATGCGGGGGAAGATGCGCGTGAGGCAGTGCTCGTGGGCCTGGGCCGTGCGGGCGGCCATCGCATCCGAGACGAACACCTGGTCGAACCCCCGCTCGTACGCGTCGCGGGCGGTGCTCTCGACGCCGTACTCGGTCGCGATCCCGCACAGCACGAGCGTCGTGAGGCGCCGCCGCCGGAGCTGGAGCTCGAGGTCGGTGCCGTAGAACGCGCCCCACTGGCGCTTGAGGATCACGAGGTCGCCGGGCGCCCGCTCGAGCTCCGGGACGAGCTCCGACCAGTCCGGCGGGAGCGGCGCCGCGGGCATCGGCTCGTCGGCCGTGGGCCTCAGGCGGTCGGGCGCGTCGGGAGAGCCGCCGACGTGCACGAGGATCGGCACGGCGCCCGCGCGGCGTGCCGCCCGCAGGATGAGCGCCGTGTTGGCCACGACGGTCGCCGCGGCGTGAGGCTGCGTCGCGCGCCCGACGGTGCCCTTCTGGAGGTCGATGACGACGATCGCGGTCCGGGTGGGTTCAAGCGTCAGGTCGGCCATGGCAAGCTCCTCGTCCTGCCCCGCGACTCACTGGATCACGGTGGGGTACAGCCTCGCCGCGACGGCCACGAGCAGCAGCAGCACCGCGCCCTCGACCGCGAGGTCCGTTCCCAGGCCCATCGCGCTCTGGCCCTCGTGCAGCATGAGCGCGCGCAGGGCGTCCACCTGGTACGTGAGCGGGTTCGCGCGCGAGAGCACCTGGAGCCAGCGCGGCATGAGCGTCAGCGGGTAGATGGCGTTGCTCGCGAAGAAGAGCGGCATCGTGAGCACCTGGCCGATCCCCATGAACCGCTCGCGCGTCTTCACCAGGCACGCGATCGCGAGCGAGAAGGTGGAGAAGATCGCCGCCCCGAGCACGATGAAGCCGACGGCGCCGGCGAGGGGAAGGGGCGAGACCCGCAGGTGCGCGCCCATGAGAGCGGCGAGAACGCCGACGATGAGCGCCTGCGCCACCGCGCGCACGCCGGCCGACACGGCCTTGCCGCCGACGAGCGCGCCCCTGTACGCCGGGCTCGCGAGGTACGTGTGGAGGATCCCGAGGTCGCGCTCCCAGATGAGCGAGATGCCGTAGAAGATGGACACGAAGAGCACGCTCTGCGCGAGGATCCCGGGGACCATGAAGTCCATGTACGGGAGGTTGCCGGTCGGGATCGCCCGGGATCGCGCCATGACGACTCCGAACACCCCCAGCCAGAGGGCCGGCTGGACCGCCCGGGTGAACAGCTCCATCGGGTCGCGCCTCAGCTTGCGCGTCTCGGCCCAGGCGATGGCGAACACCTGCCTCGAAAACGCCGCCAGGGCGCCAACGAGCGCAGCCGGGCCCGCGGTGGACCGCGGAGGCGTCCCGCCTTCCCCCGTGCGGCGATCGGCACCCAACGGCTCAGCCGAGCCGGCGGACGGTGCGTCGTGTGCGTGCGGCGTCACGGTACGTCCCTCCCGTCTCGATCACGTTGCCGGTGAAGTGGACGAACGCGTCCTCCAGCGTGGCGCCCTCGCCCGTCTGCGCCTTGAGCTCCGCCGGCGGGCCCATTGCGACCACGCGACCGAGGTGGAGGATGGCCAGACCGTCGCAGAGCTCGTCCGCCTCCTCGAGGTAGTGCGTGGTCAGCAGCACCGTCGTTCCGTACCGCTCGCGGAGCCGGCGGATGTCCTCCCACACGCCGCGCCGCGCCACCGGGTCCAGCCCGACGGTCGGCTCGTCGAGGAAGAGGACGGCCGGCCGATGGAGGAACGCCTGGGCGATCTCGAGCCGCCGGATCATCCCGCCCGAGTAGCGCTTCACGGGGGTGTCGGCCGATCCCTCGAGGCCCATCGTGGCCAGCGCGTCGCGGATCCGCTCCTTGCGCTCCGACCGCGGCACCTCATACAGCCTCGCGAACACCATGAGGTTCTCGAAACCCGTGAGCCCGCCGTCGGCGGAGAGCAGCTGGGGGACGTACCCGATCCGGCGCCTGACCTCGCGCGGCCTGCGCGTCACGTCGAACCCGGCCACGCGCGCCGTGCCCTCGGAGGGCGGGAGCAGGGTGGTGAGCATCTTGAGCGCCGTGGTCTTGCCGGCGCCGTTGGGGCCGACGAGGCCGAAGACCACCCCGTGCGCGACCGACAGCGTCACGTGGTCCACGGCGGTGAGCGAGCCGAAGCGGCGGGTGAGCCCCTCGAGCTCGATCGCGTCGGGCTGCGCGCCGCCGCCGAGGCCGACATCGGTGCTTTGTGGGACGCTCACGAGCTCAGCCGATCCTTCCTTAGCGCTGCGAGAGTGCGGCGAACCGGACCGAAGGCGCGGAGCGACGTGCGGACCGTAGAACGGCACGCAGTCGCAATCCCATTTTACGCGCGCAGCGGCGCGCAGGCCAGCCCGCGCGGCGGCGCACGCGGCGGCTCGCCCGCGATCTCCGTCCTACTGCTGCATCGTGACGGTCGTCGGGTCGTTGGTGATGTTGTCGATCACGGAGCCGAACGCGAAGATCCCCGCGCCCGACTGCACCGTGACCCTCGCGTAGCCGCGGTCCATCGCCTTCTGGCCTGCCTTGTTGAAGAACGGCTGCGTCTCCTGCGCCCACTGCCCGGCCGCCAGCGTCACCTGGTAATCGGTCAGCTTCGTCCCCGACCCGTCGAAGAGCTCGACGAGCACCGTTGCGGTCGCCGGGCCGGTGTTCACGAGCCCGATGTTCGACCGGTAGGCCGCGCTCTCACGCAGGCCCGCGAGGTACGCGACGTCGGTCGCGACGAGGCCGTCGCCGGAGGCCACCGCCGGGTAGTCCTGCCCCTGCGTGCCGTCGGCGTAGCAGGTCGCCGAGGACGCCACCAGGTTGTAGCTGCGCGCGGTCACCTTGACCGGCTGGTCCGCCGTGATCCGGATCGCACCCGAGTCGGCGCCGCCCAGCTGCCCGACGATGTCGGAGAGGATCGACTGCGCACCCGCCGGGACGTACGTGGTGTTGCCGACGACGCCGCTGTCTCCGAAGAAGCTGAGACCGACGTTCGCAGTCGCCGTGCCGGTGTTCAGCAGGCCGAGGTCGCTCCGCCAGACGCTCCCGTTCATGCCCTTGTTGTGGCTCGCGACCGGCACCCACGCCGTGAACGCCGGCGTGGAGAACACCCACACGGCGCCCGCGCCGGCGTTGTCCGCGGCGCCGCCGACGAGCAGGGTGGCGCCGTCCGCCGAGAGCGCCACCGACCACCCCTGCCTGGAGTCTCCGGCGGCGCCGGTACCGACCAGCTTGTCGCCCTGCTGCGTCCACGCCCCGCCGCTCCGCGCGAACACCCACGCGGCGCCGGCGGGATAGTCGCCGAACCCGCCGACCACGACGGTCTTGCCGTCTCCCGAGACCGCGGTCGAACAGCCCTGGACCGCGCTGGCCCTCGCGCCGGTGCCGACGAGCTTGGCGCCCTGCTGCACCCATATGCCGAGGAGGTTGCGCGCGAACACCCACGCGGCGCCGGTGTCGTCGGCGTCCTGGGACCCGCCGAAGACGAGCGTGGCGCCGTCCGAGGAGATCGCGACCGACCCACCCTGGGCCGCGGCGCCGACGGCGTCCGAGCCGACGAGCTTGCTTCCCCACTGCGACCACGCGCCCCCGGAACGCCTGAACACCCACACCGCGCCGGCGGTGTTGTTGTCCCCGAAGCCGCCCACGACCGCGGTGTTGCCGTCCCCGGATATCGCCACCGCCCGGCCTTCCTCGGCGGTGAGCACCGCTCCCGAGCCGACGAGCTTGGCGCCCTGCTGCGACCACGCCCCACCGGAGCGGGTGAAGACGAACGCGGCGCCGAGGCCGGAGTGGTCGGTGAGCCCGCCGAGGATCGCGGTGTTTCCGTCCGACGAGATCGCCACCGACGTGCCCAGCGACGGCGAACCGGCCGCGTCCGCGGGGACGAGCTTGGAGCCCTGCTGCGTCCACGCGCCGCCGCTGCGCACGAACACCCAGACTGTGCCGACGTTCGCGTTGTCGGCGTGGCCGCCGACGATCGCGGTGTTCCCGTCCGCCGAGATGGCGACCGCGGCGCCCTGTCCGGCGGCGCCGACCGCGCCCGTCCCTACCAGCTTGCCGCCCTGCTGCGACCACGTCCCGCCGCTGCGGACGAACACCCACGCGGCGCCGGCGCCGGCGTTGTCGCCCGGTCCTCCGACGATGGCGGTGTTGCCGTCGGCCGAGACCGCAACCGACGCGCCCTGGCCCGCCGCCCCCGCGGCGCCGGAGCCGACCAGCTTGTCGCCCTGCTGGAGGAACTGGGCCTGCGCAATCGCGGCGGCAAAGAGAGCGATGAGGAATGGGACGAGCTTCCGAGTCATTTTTCTCCTCCTGTCGTCTCTCGACGGAGTGCGGTGATGAGACTCATCGTACGGTTTCGTTTCGGATTTCGTCAAGGTGTCTAGCGCGGCGGCCGGTGAGCGGCGTCACGGCGCGTCTCTCCACGCGGCGCGGCGGGCGAACCCGGAACCGGGGCGGCGGGGGAGGCGTATCGTGACGGTGTGGAGGATCGAGCGCGAGCGGCGGGGACGGATACTGGAAGCGCGTGCGGGGCGCCCTACGGCTCATGGGGGCGCCGAGTCGTCCCTCACCGAGGTGAGAGGGTGACGTCCCGCACCGGCTTGATCGCCGCCGGCCTTCTCATCGTCGCCGTCGCATCGTCGTGTGGTCGCGCGCCGCATCGACGCAGCGCCGCAGACCGAGCACTGGACGCCGTGATCGCCGAGATCGAGGCAGGGCGCAGGACGACGCCGCTCGTCGTCCAGCCGGCAAAGGGCGCCGACGCGACGGTGACGTTCCTCATCGGGAGCTCCGACGGCCGGGTGCCGCGCATCGTCTCCGACGTGACGGGATGGGGCGAGAACGCGGCCGACGACACCTTCGACGTCGCCGCCGGTACGATGACGCGGGTGGGGTCGAGCGACTGGTACCGGCTTGACGCGCGGGTCGCACCGGGCGCGCGCATCGAGTACCTGATCGTCCAGGGCCGCACCGATTACCGGACCGACCCGCACAACCCGCGCCGCGCCGCGTTTCACGGCGACGAGGGGGTGTCCGAGTTCGTCGCGCCCGACTACGCTCCGCCGGCGGAGGCGTCCGGGTCTCCGGGAGCGCCTGCCGGCGTGCTGACGGACGACGTCATCGAGAGCCGCGCGCTCGGAGGTGCGCGCCGCGCGGCCGTCTACACGCCGCCCGGGTACCGCCGCGACAGCGCCTACCCGGTCGCGGTGTTCCACGCGCTGTGGGGCGCGAGCGGGAACCGCGAGATCGCGCGCCTGCTCGACCGGCTGACCGAGCGGCGGGCGATCCCGCCGGTCGTGGCCGCGTTCCTGGAGTCCCACCGCGCCGGCGACCCCGACTTTCACGCCGGCGCGCCGATGCGCGCCTTCCTCGATCGCGAGGTGCCGGCGTGGTTGGCCGCGCGGTTCGGCGTGACGAAGAGCGGCGGAGAGCGGGCGATCCTCGCCGTGTCGTTCGGCGCGAAGGACGCGCTCGACGCCGCGCTCGACCCGGCGGGCGCGTACGGCCGCCTGGGCCTGCTGATCCCGGGGCGCCGGCTTACCCGCGCGGACCTCGACGCGGTCGCCGCGCACCGACCCGCACGGCTGCGCGCGGCGATCCTCGCGGGGCTCTACGACCGCTCGAACCTCGCGACGGCGCGCGCCGCTCGCCAGGCGCTCGCCGATGCGGGCGACGCCGTCGAGTACATCGAGGTGCCCGAGGGCCACAACCCGGCGACGTGGCGCAACCACCTGGGCGAGGTGCTCGTCAGCGTGTTCCGGCCGTAGGCGCCAGCGACACGGACCCGGGAGCGGCTCGAGGCTCCCGCGCGCCCGCGAGGCAACGGTGGTATGGTTACGGCACAGGCGGGGCCCGAGCCCCGCCGGAGGGTGGATGTTCTCGAAGGTTCTCCATGGGGATCTTGCCTGAGGGTCCGCACGAGCCGTAGGCGCTAGGCGCCGCGGCTTCCGGAGCTCAACGCAGATCCCTGCCCGCGCGATCCGCCGGCGTTCCGGCGGCGTCCGCGCGGGTGATCGCGCGCCGCGTGGCTGCGCGCATGGAGGACGTCACCGTGACCGAGCTTCTCGATCTGGGCTTCGGCCCGTTCTTCGAAGATCAGCTTCAGACAGTGCAGGGCCGCCGGGAGGTCCCGGCCCGCATCGCCGCCGAGCACCGCGGCGGGTACGAGGTGTGGTCCGCGACGGGGGCCGGTACCGCGCGGCTCGCCGGCCGGCTGCGCGCCGAGGACGGCGACGGCGGCCTGGCGGGCGTCGGCGACTGGGTCGTGCTGGACGGCGCGCTCGCGCCGGGAGGCACCGCGGTCATCGAGCGCGTGCTGGCCCGGCGCACCGTGTTCACGCGTGCAGCCGCAGGCCGCCGGGCGGTCGCGCAGGCGGTCGCCGCGAACGTGGACGTGGTGTTCACCGTCTGCGGCCTCGACGCCGACTTCAACCTGCGGCGGATCGAGCGGTACGTCGCGCGCATCTGGGCGAGCGGCGCGCGGCCGGCCGTGATCCTGAGCAAGAGCGATCTGTGCGAGGACGCCGGCGCACGTCTCGACGAGGTCGCAGACCGGGTCCCGGGCGCGGACGTCCACCTCACGAGCGCGCCCCGCTCCGACGGCGTCGCGGCGATCCGCGCGCGCATCGGGCGCGGCGTCACCGCGGCGTTCGTGGGCTCGTCGGGGGCGGGGAAGTCCACGCTGATCAACGCGCTGCTCGGCGAGGAGCGGATGGCGACGGGGCCGGTGCGCGCCTCGGACGGCCGCGGGCGCCACGTCACGACGCGCCGGCAGCTCCTCCTGCTGCCCGGCGGCGGCCTCGTGCTCGACACGCCCGGGATGCGCGAGCTGGCGCTCGCGGACGGCGACGGCCTCGACGCGCTGTTCGGCGACATCGCGGAGCTCGCGGCGCGCTGCCGCTTCCGCGACTGCACCCACGACACCGAGCCCGGGTGCGCGGTGAAGGCGGCGGCCGCGGCGGGCGAGCTCGACGCCGACCGCCTGGAGCACCACCGGCAGCTCGGGCGCGAGGCCGAAGCGTTCGAGCGTCGCCACGACGAGCGCGCGCGCCGGCGGGCCGAACGCGTGTGGGGCCAGCTCTCCGATGAGGTGGCCCGACTGCGCCGCTGGAAGGGCGGAAAGGAGTAGTCGGCCGGCGTTGCACAGGTCGATACGCGTGTGACGCAGCGGCGGACCGGCGGCCGGCCGTTGGCCGCCGGTCCCAGTCGGCGGGCGGCCGCTGTGAAGGAGGTGCCTGCGGAGCCGGGCGTCCGAACGTACCGGCGGGCTTCGTCGTCCCGCGCTACGGAGCCGTCGAGTAGAACCCGTGAATGCTCGCGCTGTCGAGCACGTGCCCGAGCAGCGCCCGCCAGAGCGTCTCTGCGTCGGGCGGGAAGTTCGCCGACCCGGGCAGGGTGAGGGTCGTGTCGAGCGCGTAAACCGTGAACTCGTAGTCGTGGACGACCGGCGCGACGCTCGGGGGTGGGCACGGGCCGTCGTACTCGGCACCCAGGAAGAAGTCGTTCCAGACCTGGGCGCCGTACGGGCTCCCGGCCGCTCCCGCGTTGGCGCGAAGCTCGGTCACGCCGCGAGGGATGTTGTACATGCCCCAGTGCGTGAACGCCGCCGTGACGTCGAACGCGACCACGACGAAGCTCTTGGTGCGGTGCGGCGCGCCGCTCCACGAGAGCTCCGGCGAGGTGTTGCCGCCGCCGGAGACGAACGGGCACTGGTTGTACACCATGCTGAGCGGGAGCGTGCTGCCGTCGTCGAACGTCGTGCTGCTCAGTCGCATCTCCCGGGCTTCGGGAGAGGGATCCGTGACCAGCGCCGCCTCGCCCCTCGTCTGACCTGCGGCGGGCAACGCGAGCGCCGTTAGCGCGAGTCCACCAACAAGAACGTCGAATGCCTTCCTCATGATCTGGCCTCCTATGGCTTGATCTGTCTGCACGAGAAAACGGAGTGGCGCCAGTGGAG
>Ga0335070_10005805_pt1 | contig 14556 bp, 15 predicted proteins | sample Lox_Sample_13_FD_206722 | JGI IMG/M metagenome (GOLD analysis project Ga0335070, IMG submission 206722) | Soil microbial communities from Loxahatchee National Wildlife Refuge, Florida, United States - Lox_Sample_1.3 | ecosystem: Environmental > Terrestrial > Soil > Wetlands | place: USA... | reverse complement strand
GCTCCTGCGGCCACCTCCTTCCAAATCGGCTCGGTGCGTTCCTTGCGGGCGGCGAGGTCGTCGAAAACCTCGTCGATGAAAGGCGGAGTGACATCGCCACCGCCCAGGCCGATCAGGTAGTCCTGTACCAGAACGTCCGATCGATCCTGCAGCGTGGCCGCGACTTCCTGCCAGAAGATGCCGCCGGAGCCAGGCGAATGGTTGCGATCGAGAACGCCGATCTTCTTTGCCGAGCCGATGGCCTTTCGCAACTCCGCCCGCGGGAACGGCCGGAACTGCTTCAGCTTGATCATGCCGACCTTCTGGCCCTGCTCGCGGCGGGTGGCAACCACGCGGCGCAGCGTTCGAGCCATCGTGTTGCAGGCGATGAGGACGACTTCCGCATCCTCGGTGTGCTCGGCTGACAGGGCGCCGTGAGGGCGCCGACCAAAGACGGCCTCGAACTCGTCGATGGCTTCCTTGAGGACTTCCGGCACCCGGTCAAAGGCCTGCTGGATCTCGACGCGATGGTGCTCGGTCTCCTTGGGCCAAGTGAGGCCGCCGACCGTGGCAGGGTGGTCGAATCGCAGCCGGTGAGGCACATCGCACACCGGCAGGTAGCGATCCACCAAGTCCTGCTCGGGCAGGTCGACGACCATCTGCGTATGCGAAGTCACAAAACCGTCTTCCGCAACCATGACGGGCAGCAGGATGCGGTGATCCTCCGCCACGCGGAAGGCGAGCAGGATGGTGTCCACGAGGTCCTGGTGTGATTCGGTGTAATACTGCAACCAGGCACAATCCCGCAGGGCCAGGCTGTCGCCCTGATCGACCCAGATATTCCACGGCGGCCCCAATGTCCGGTTGACCGCGATCATGACGATCGGCAGGCGATAGTACCCGGCGGCGAAGACGTTCTCCGTCATGTACGCCAGGCCGTTGGAGGAACTGGCGGTGAACGAGCGAGCGCCGCCCAGGGAGAAGCCGATGCACACGCCCATTGCGCTGTGCTCAGACTCGACAGGCACGATGTATCCCTTGCTGAACGGAAAGGCCCGCAGGTGCTCGATGATCTCGGTCTGCGGCGTGATCGGGTAGGCTCCGCCGCCACAGCCTCTGGCCTTACGGTTGGCCTCGCCGGCGACCGCGAGCGCATGCCCGGCGGCATGATTTCCGGTTTCCAATGCCCGTGCCATCTGGGGTCTCCTGGGCTGCTAGAGCTCCGCCATATAAATCACGCCGCGAGGACACTGCGAGGAGCAAATGCCGCAACCCTTGCAGTAGTCGTAGTCGAAGCGATAACCGTCCCCGTCCCGCAGGAGGATGCCTTCGGGACAATAGGTCTTGCAGCGATCGCATTCATTGCAGACGCCGCAACTGAAACACCGCTGCGCCTCGGCGAGGGCCGCCGCGTGTCCTTCCTGGCCCTCGTAACCGCGGCGGACTTCGTTGAAGTTTCGCCTCCGCTGTTCAGGTGCAACGACGGAGCCCTTCTGCCGCGGGGCGTGGGTGAAGACCTGCGTGGCGATGATCTCGGGCTTGGCCACGGGCGGGGGCGTCGGTGGGAACAGATCCTCGCCGGTCAGCGTGCGGTGTATGTGGTAGGCCGCCTTTCGTCCGCTGCCGATTGCGGCGGTGACGGTGCCGTCGTTGGTGGCGAAATCGCCGCCGGCAAAAACCGGCGCTCCCGTCAGACCCAGCAAGGCCTCGCCGTGGCGGACCTCGGAGCCCTCGGGGAGTATGGTGAGGTCGGAGGACTGGCCCAGCGCCAGGATGACGCGATCGCAAGGTATGTCGAAGAAGGCGTCTTCGCTGGTTTCGGGGATGGGCCGCGGCCGGCCGGACTCATCGGGCTCACCGAGCTTCATCCGCTGGCAGGTCAGGACCGGGCCGGCGCCGTCGTTTCGCAGCCGGACCGGCGCGACCAACTCGCTGAGGACAATCCCCTCTTCAAGGGCCTCCTCGATCTCTTCCTTGATGGCCGGCATTTCGTCGCGCGTGCGGCGGTACACGATCCGTACCGAGCGGGCACCCAGCCTCCGGGAAGTTCGGGCCGCATCCATCGCCGTGTTGCCGCCACCGACGACGACGACATTCAGACCTTCCACGGCCTCCTCGCCGCGCCGAGCGCGATCGAGAAAGTCGATACCCTGAACAGCGAAACGCCGCTCGTCGGGACCGAGCTTCAACGCACGCAATTCCTGCAAGCCGGTTGCGATGAACACGGACGCGTACTTGTGAGTGAGCTCCAGGAGCATTCGCCGGTCGATGAACTGGCCGGTCTTCGCGACGACGCCGTGGCTGAGGATGTAGTCGATTTCGTAATCCAGGACCTCGCGCGGCAGGCGGTAGGTCGGGATGCCGGTCCGCATGACACCGCCCAGCTCCGGCGTGCCTTCGTAGATCGTCACGGGGTAACCGAGTCGGGCGAGATGGTAGGCGGCGCTCAGTCCCGCGGGCCCGGAACCGATCACGGCGATCTGCTCGTGACGAGAAGGCCTGGTCGGTTCGGGTCGGTGCCCTTGCTGAGCGGCATAGCGCTCGATCTCACGAATGTTGACGGACTCGTCGTAGAGCCGGCGATTGCAGGCCTCCATGCACGGCGCCGGGCAGACCCTGCCGCACACAGCCGGGAACGGCGAAGTCTTGAGGATGAGCTCGAGGGCCTTGTTGCAGTCCTGCTTGGCGACGGCGCCGACGAATCCTTGAATGTCGTTACCGGCCGGGCAGCCGTCGTTGCAGGGCGGCGTCCACTGGCATCGCAGCGGCTGACGGGTGGCCCAGTCGCCGGTTTGAATGCGCGGCATCCCGCCGACGTCGTCGTCGAGGATGCCGACGATTCGTCCGCCCGCGGCCGCGGCCGGGGCCTTGGACAGTCGGCCGCCCAGTTTTTTCATCACGATGGCCTTGTAGGCCTGTTGGGCGGCGGTGACGTTCGGGCCGCCGAACTTCATGTCTTCCAGCGCCGCCAAAATGTCTTCAATGCTGATGTCGAGTACGCGTCCGATGGCTCCGAGCATGGTCGTGTTGACGATGGGAACAGTCCGCGACCCCAGCCCATTGTCGACGGCGATTGAAGTCGCATCGATGGTGGCGACGTGGTGGCCGGCGAACGGCTTGGCGAAGTCCTCCGGAATCTGGTTGGTGTTCAGAATGATCCAGCCGTCCTTCTTGAGGCCGGTAAGGATGCGGGGGGCGATGAGCGTTCGGTCCAGGACGATCACGTGGTCCGGCGACTGGATTTGATTGTGGTTGCTGATCTCCACGTCATCGATGCGGACATACGCCTGGAGCGGCGCCCCCGACCGTTCAGCGGCATACACACCGAAGGCCTGGACGTATTTGCCGCGCAGGAAATAGGTGGTCGCGATCAGCTTCGCGAGGGTGACGCCGCCTTGGCCGCCGCGTCCGTAAATGGTCATTTCGATCATGGCGCTAGCCCCAGAGCCACGTGCCGTTTACATGGGCGGTGCGACTCGTCCCCTGGGCGGGACGGACCGGTTTGGGGTTGCCGAGACCGCCCAAAGACGCGCATAACCACCCCTGCACATTACTCTAGCAAGAAACGTTCCGGCCGCTAAGCGCCAAGCTGGGGCAGGGAGGTCGTGCAATCGGGCGTAATGGTCCCCGGCGGGCGTCGGTCGCTCGCAGGGCGCACCCAAGGATGCCGGTTGTGGTTTTTTCGTCGATGGTTGCGGAAACGCACACGCAGAAGACCCGGTCTCGTCAAGGGGTCGGAGAAGGCGGTGGGGTCGATGCATCGGGAGCGATCAGTCTCGCCCACACATAGCCGGCCTGCACGCGGGATTCGTACCTGCGGAGTCTCACGCCAGGCGCCTGGGTGCATTGGCCGGTTTCGAGGTCGAACGACCAATGATGCCAGTGACAAGTGATGACGTGGCCGGCGAGTTCACCAGCGGCGAGATCGGCGCCGGCATGCGGGCATGTGCCTTGTGTGATCACAAAACGATCAGGATCGGTCAGGTGAAAGACAGCCAGTTCGTAGGCGCCTGTGGAAACAAACTTGGCGCGGCCCGGAGGACAATCTTCAACGGGGACCAGTCTGATCCAACGGTCAGAGAAGACGGACCGGTTGTTCGGGCGGTGACTCACTACTTGACCACGTGGGACGTCCAGCGCTCGGGTTGACCGTCGCCTCACGCCGCTTCCTCGCCGCGAGAAAGCAGGCTGGCGTCTTAGTCGATGACCCAACGAGAGCCGCGGAACGGGCGGTCAAGCTGGCTGAACAGCGTGATATCGTCGACAAACATACGGGCATCGTAGTCAACGACGCGGGATGCGGCCCGCCGGTTATAGGCAGGAGTCGCACCGACGCTGCCGCAGCCGAAGATCGGCGCCGCCAGCACGACGATGAGCACCAACATCAACATTTTCTTGGCGAAAGTCATGGCATCTAGTTCCTCACCGTTGGGTCAGGCGCGTGGTTCGCAACCGGGGTTGGTGGGCGGCACTGGGCCGCTTGGGCAGGTCGGCTGCCCGGTGGGCCAGCCTCAAGCTGGCATTTACTTTATCATATCCGGTGAGGGGGCGTCAATCCCGTCAAATCCACGGTTTTTCGAGCGGATCGCGTCGGTCAGCTCGCGCATCGCCGATAACCACTCCACGTAGCGGTAATCAACGCCGAAGTCGGCTCCGATTTGTCGCAGTTCGAGAAGCCGGCGCTCATACTCCGGTCCTTGCCATTCTCGTGCCTCGGGATCGCAGAAGAAGACGCGGCATCCCAGGGGGCGATACGGCCTGGCGGCGCACAGGCCGTCGATCTGGCAGGGGCAGTCGGATGATTCTCCCGGCTCTCGCCAGGCGCTTCGAGCATGCCGGACAAAGTAGACAAGTTCGACGGAGGAAACGTACAGCTTGTGGCCGAAGGTCGCGAAACGGCAGCACTCACCCCGGTTCCGGCAGATCGGGCGATAGGCGGCGATGGCCGCATCGGCATCCGCGTAGAAGGCCCTCATTTTCGCGGCCAAGTCATCGCGATTGACGGCGGGCAAGACGATCTCGCTCAGGGACGGGGACACTCGGGCAGGTCCTCCCATCGCTTGGCGTTTCGCCGGATCTGAATTTGGACCACGTCATGGCTGGCACCTTTGCCAATCCCGGGGCAACCGTCTCCGGCAGCAGCCCAATGCTCGGGCGAACGGAGGTTGCTCTCCCAGAATGGCCAGGTGCGGCATTGAAGAGGTCGAACGGGGTAGATTCGGCAGGCCGGCCTGCCATTGCGGCGCTGAAGGAAGCAGCAGTCGCCGGATTCGCCATCCTCCGTCAACGAGCGGCGCACCCCCACGCGGCGGATGTGTTCCGAGGTTAAGCCCTTACCGGAGCGGCCGATGAAGGCGGCGATCCGGTCGATTTCCTCGGCTGTGACGAAGACATACCCAGGCGCACCAGTGCAGCAACCGCCGCACTTCTCACAAGCAAAGCGGAGCCCGTCGCTGTACCAAGGCTGATCGGTCGAATGATCCATCCCACCACGCTCGCGACATCGACCGGCGAGCAAACGCCTCGCCGGGCACCAGTCCCGCCGACGGCCATAGTCGCATGGTGTTTGATAGTAGTAGATGAATGGCGGCTTTGCCAGTCCTGGTGTGGCCGAGGTCTGGGGATCAATCGTCCTCTTGCTCGAGGATTTGCCGGTGCTGATCGGTTATGCGATGGTCGCTTTGGCAAGCGATGTGACCCACCGCCAGGAACAGCAAGAGGATGATGAGGAGATGCAGGCGCTTCATCGATGACTCAACTCCGTTCCGGCCCTGCACAGGCTGCCGACTTGCGCCTCGGTCTTGAAACTGGCGAGGGCCGGGCGGATTGCAGCTCGCCCAGCCCTCGGTCGCAGCAGTTCGAAGTCTAGCAGGAGCTGCACAAGCAGTTCGTCCACCAAGCCCGTGGTTCACTTGGCCGAGGCGCTGCATGTTGCTCCCGCGCGAGGCCTTACTCGACGATCATTTCCCCGGGGGAGACATCGGTAGGCGGGGATTCCGTTTGAATTTCCTTCTTGTCCGTGACCTTGTACTCGTTCTCCGCGCACGCCGAGACGGCGACGGCGAACAGAAGAGCGGTCAAAATGCACAGTAATCTGCGGTACATCAGATGTTCCCTTTCGTGTCTTTTCGAGATTCGGCTCGGCCTCGGCGAAGAAAGCAAGCCCGCTCAGGACGAGCCGATTTTCTCCGGGTCGGCCTATCTCTGCACCATGCGCATGTACGTGTGGACGACTTCCCACACGGGCATGGCGGGCATTTCGACGGTGACCGTGGCGGTGCCGTCTGCGGCGTAGCTGGTCGATTTGACGTAGGAGCCGGTCAGGTACGCATTGAGCTGGGTGTTGATGTCATCGTGCTGGGCGACGAAGTCGCGAACGGTCGTGCTGGACTCGATGACCAGTCCCATGACCCGCTCGCCCAGTTTTCGCTTGGCGTCAAGCTCCGCGGCCCGGGCGGCCATCAGCTTGGCCTGCGGGCCCTCCATGTTCGGCGGCGGCACTCCCTGGCCCTCGGCCTGAAGGGTTTGGCCGACCCAATCGGGCACCTTGACCTGCATCTGGGTCATGGCGGCCTGAATGACTTGCGGCCTGGGCACACCCATGCCGGTCGCTTTGAAGGTCTGGCTTTTGATGTTCTGAGTGATCTGCTCGATGTCAGAGCCTTTCACTTTGTCGCCTTTGTAGTGCCGGGTGTGGAGGCTCTTGATGGTGGTGATGACCGACTCGACCGGCACTTCCAGCGTGACCTCGGCGATCAATTCGTCGAAGTGGAGATAAGGCCTGCCTACTTCCTGGGCGCCAACCAGCATCGCGTCGCACTCGGTGTTGATCTCGTCGGAGGCGGCGACGAAGTCACGGACGACGGTCTGGCTGTTGATGCGCAGTCCCTTGATGCGCTCGACCAACCTGCGCTTGGCGTCGACGTTGGCAGCCCGGATGGCCATCAACCGCTCATTCGGCGGCACGGACTTCCAGATGTCGGGGATCGGCGGATCGGGGGGCAGCTTGACATCGGGCGGCATGGGAATGTCGCCGCCAGGGACGCCCGGCGGCAGATCGGGGCGCGGGGCGCCCATGCCGACGGCTTTGATCACATCCTTCTTGATGTACTGCTTGATCGAGTCGAAGTCTGTCGCTTTGACTTTGTCTCCCTTGTAATGGCGGCTGTGCAATGATTTCAACTCCTCGATGAGCTTGGCCACCGTCACTTCGGCCTCGACCGTGCAGGTCAGGTCGCTGGCCCAGTGCGGCTCTCCCAGACGAATGCCGCGGATGTAGGTATCGAGGTCGGTTCGGATGGTGTCGGCCTCGGCAATGAAATCCCGAACGTAGGTCTCCGCGTTGATCTGCACGCCGTTGACGGTTTCAGCCAGTTTGCGATAGGCATCGGCTTCGGCGGCGCGCTTGGAAAGCAACTTGTTCTGGGCCTCCAGGGCGGCATTCTGGGCTGACGCCACGGCAGGAATCGCCGTCAGGATACCGGCTGCGACAGCCATGCAAACGATAGACCTCCAGGCTCTCATGATTCGCACTCCTCTTGGGGCTGAGGCCTGCGGCCGCGGCGCACAAATCGCCTGGGGCAGGCTCGATTCGTTTCAGTCAGATCCCACAACGGTCATAAACAGCAGACACCCGGTGGCATCACCAGGTTGGCGAAATCGGCGCCGCGTCATTTAATTGCGGAAACCCTCTCTACTGCTTGGGCGTATTCAGCATTCTTGGGCTCAAAAGAAAGGGCTTGCTTGTAGTATTTCAGGGCCTCGTCGTACTTCTTGAGCTTCTCGCAGGCCACCCCGGCGCCGTACATCGACCTGTGGTCCGCGTTATCCGCGGCAATGGCCTGCTTGAAGTTCTGTAGGGCTGTTTCATAATCGTCGGTCACCAGCGCTCTCACACCGGCGGCGCTCATCTCGTGCTTGCTGGGCTTCACTGTCGCAGTAGCGTCGATGTCGGTCGGAATGAATTTGACCAGGAACTCGCGGAGCTGCCGGTCGACCATGTCGCCGATGATCTTGTCTCGCGGGGTCATGTCGGCTTCAGTCTTGCCGCTGCCGAAGAAGGGACTGGTCTTGCCGGCCTTGGTGTACTCCTGCATGGGCTTGCCGGTGTAGGAGACAATGATCTCGTTCGTGGCTGGATCCTTGAGCTGGAATTGGCACTGCACCGCGATGTTGCGTGATTCCTTTTCAACTTCCTCGCTGTGAGCGCCTCCTCCTCCGCCGCCTCCTCCGTGCCATCCGCTTGCCCAGCTCCCCAGGTCCGTAATGGTGCTGCTCTTGCCCTTCTGCTTGTCGATCTTGATGGTGACCTTGCTGGTGATGACGGCGGTGGCACCTTGGAGTTGGGCGGAAGCCACTTTGTCACCGGAGTCCGTCAGGCCGGCTGCAGCGAGATCCTTCTCCTCCATGGCCAGCTTCACGTGTTCGCGGTCGACCAGCTTGAGCGGCACCTTGTACTTTTCAGCAGCCTGCTGAAGGCTGTACTGGATCAGATCGGCCGTCATCGTGGACCACTTCTTCTGGTCAAACTCCTGGGTGTCGCCGGTGACGTCCGCATTTCGGACGGCGATATTCATGTATTTCTCTGGCAGGGGCTGCTTAGGCTGGATTGTCGAACTGAAATCGACGGTTGCAACCTGACTCTTGCTACAGCCTGTCACGACGATCAGCAACGTTAATCCGAGACAAACGCTTGGCCATCTCATAAAGCAGACTCCTAACATGGTTTGACGTTCAGGGTATCCCTTGGGAGAACATCCACTAGGAAACCAACTCCCCACGCGGGCATGGACCACCAGTGATTCGTTTCGATCCGTCGAGTCGCGCTCCTGAACCAAGGGACGCGAATGTGTCATTGGCTCGCACGCGGCGTGTCATACTTACGGAGGTCCGGAATGTCAAGCGATTTCCGCCGTAGGGCGGATATTTTGGGACGTACGGCATGTTGCGAGGGCCACACAAGGACAGGATGAGCTGGGAAGCTTCCAGCGCCATGCGCGGCGGTCACGGGCTCAACCGCACAGACGGGTCAGGGTGTGGCGGGTTGTGTTGTGGGCTGTACCTCGGAAGGCGGTGGGGGGGCAATGCCGGGGCGCTCCGGCCGACGCGGCTTCTTTCCCGCGGCGGGGGCAGGCGGAGCGAGCCGCGTTGATGTCGGATGAGGAGAGCGGCTCGGCGTCATCGCGGGGCGTGTCGCCGGCACCGGGCGCGTCGGGGCCGACGTGGGGTAGGAGGTCGGCTGGGCCTTTTGTGTCGTGGGGGCCGGGGCCGGTTTTTTTTCCTCCGGTACAACAGGCGGTTTCGGTCCGCCAACGATCACCGGCTTGATGGGGGGCGTGTGGCTCACGGTCACACGAAGATCCTGCGACCAACCGGCGCGGATTTCCTTCACCAAGGCACTCTGCTGGGTCGTTTCAATTGGAGCAAAGAACTCCATCTCCCGGTGCAGTTTTGCCTGCACAAGTTCACCCCGTGTCAGATCGAACTCGACCGTCCCGCTACAGTCCGCCTTGTCGATCGAATACTGCTGCTGGGTGGGTTGTGACGCCTGTGCCGGTCGGTCGGGCTTGCCCGCGGCGGCTTCGCGGCCAGGCGCCGGAGCTTTGTTTCGAAGGGTTATTTCGCCGGAAAGACCGATGGTCGCTATCTGACGGTCGCTCACTTTTCGCACCGATGTCAGAGTACAGGTCAGCTTCGTGGTCACGATGCCGATCGCTTTTTCATCCTGCTGGTACGTTTTGGTCCATTGATCGCCGAGGCGCTTCGGCGAGTCGGGGAAGTAGAACGAGCCGAGGTCGTTCAATAGCTTGTGGAGGTTCTCCTCCGTCAAGGCACATCTTTCGGTGGTTTTGCTCAACTTGGCGGCGCCGCCCCCTCCAGCGATTTGAGCGGGCCGCAGGTTGATCTCGGAGGCCTGGCCCGTCCTCGGATCGAGCAGAAACGTGCAAACGCTTCCAGGTATTCCGCCAAGCTGCCATAGGCTAGGTGGCGGATACAGGTCTCGCAATGAATCGAACGAGCTTTCGTCCTTCAGCCCGCCTTCGGCGATCTCGTAGCGATCGCATTCCCAGGAAATCCGCGGGAAACCGCCGGGAGGAGAAGACGCTTCCTCAGAGGTCATTGAAACGACGCGCTGAATGATGGACCGCTTTTCCTTGGCGAACGTGGTCACGGTGAGAAGAGGCGGAAAGCCGCAGATGTCGCTGAAATCGTCTTGAATCAACAGGTAGGTAACGTCGTCAGGCTGAAAGTGGAAGGCAAAGGTGTAGGCGTCGCCGCTGACGGGCTCCTGAGCCGGTATCGCGGCAGTTTCCTCATGCTGAGTCGCTCGTCCCGCGGGGGATCCTTCCAGAACGGCAGGGCCCGCCGGCGCGTTTTCCAGACCGTGCGTTTCCTGGACGCCCTCCGGCCGCTGACCTTCCGGCGATGCGCATCCCGCCAACGAGAATGAAATTGCGAAGATGGCCGTGTGGAACGCCCATCTTCGACATTTGTCAATCGTCATCCGAGTTCTCGCGCGTTGGGTCGGGGGAAAAGCCCTCTCTGCCGCGATCGGCCGCCGGTTGGCGTTCGCATGGTTGGGTATCGCGGCTCATTCACGAGGGCGAACGAGCGGCGCGGCCGCTCTCAGCAGGAGATCTTCTCGATGGTCACCTTCAGGTAATCCTGTCGATGCCCTTTGTGCAGATGGTAGCCCTTGCGGCGTGCATATTTCACGATCTCGAGTTTCGGGCCTTGAGCCTCGCGCTCGAGGCGTCCGAGCACTTTCGCACCATCCACGCAAGGCGTGCCGATCCGGCTTTTCTTGCCGTCGCCGACCATCAGCACGCGGTCAAACTCGACCGTCCGGGCCCCCTCAGGGATCTGGCGAGTTTCTATGTAGATCGTGTCACCGTCTTGAACGCGGTACTGCTTTCCGCCATCTTCGACTATCGCGTACATGAACGTGGTCACTCCTCACTGTGCGACGAATCAGGATCCTTTGGTTACAATCCGGCTAGTATGGGCCGAAACGGGACTTCTTTCAAGGGAGCCTGCCGGCAACTCGCCTGCTCGCCCCGGGCGAGCTTGGCGTCGGAAGCCCATTGGTCCATGAGGGCCCCGCCTCCATCTGGGCTCTGTAACGCTCCATCGGCAGGGCCGGACTGCCTGTCGTGCGGGGGATTGCCTTGGCAATGGCACTTGTCCCGACCGCGGAGGAACTATCAGAGCTGTGACATACAGATTGCCGCAGGCCCGGTAACTTTCGGTCCGCCGTGCATGATGCCCTTGAGTTTGCTACCATGAGCCAGCAGCGGGACACGATCATGCATCTGAGAACAAAACTGGACAGGGATGCCGCTTGAATGGCCGATCGCTCCGAGGCAGAACTGGGCCAGGCAATCCGAGCGGGGGATCAGAAGGCCTTCGAGCGCGCCTATGACCTTTATCATCAGCGGGTGCGCCTGATGGCGTGGCGAATCTCGCACCGGCCGGATTGGGTGGACGACCTGGTCAATGAGGCTTGGTGCAGGGCATTTCGGCAGAGAGTGACGTACGATCCGGGCATTCCTTTTCCGGTCTGGATGGGCGGAATTCTCCAAAACGTCTATCGCGAACACTGCCGTAGCTCCCGGGTTCGGACGGCGGGAGGGGAGGCCACGGGAGGGGCGGCTGGGCAGGCTGCCGTCGGTCCCCAAAGCCCCGCCGAGATCGCCGCGGAAGCTGAGTGGCTGGAGGGCTTGAACGACTGTGTCCAGCGCCTGGAACCCAAGGATGCCGAGATCATACGCCTCCGATTCTTTCGGGATCTGCCGTTACGGGTTGTGGCAAAAGAAGTTGGGATTCCGGAATCGACACTGAGGGAAGTACGGCTGCCTGCGGCCTATCGAGCGCTGAAAAAATGCCTAGAGCAGAAAAAAATCCGGTTTTCGGAAGTTTTTCATGCGCAGCGGGCGGTGTCCGGTCAATCAAAAGGTGAGGAACAGGCATGAGTCCGCAAACTGACCCTCTGGAAAGGATGCTCGAAACGCTGGGTATGGCCCAGCGTGAGGGAGCGTTTTCCATTCATGCGGCTCGATACCCGTGGCAGGCAGTCGGTGAGGTGACGGCACATGCCCGTCCACATCGCCGCCTGAGCTGGCTCGGGGTAGCGATTCCGTTGGCGGCCGCAGCGGCGGTAGCCGCTGTGTTCATCTGGCCGAGCCTGTTCGAAAGCAGAGCGGTCACCGAGATTGCCGGGAACATTCCAGCCACCGTGATGCCAGCCCAACCGGAAGCACTCGCCGAGGCACAGCCAGTCGCAATTTCGTCGGAGAAGAAGACGATCAATTGCGACTACAACGGCGATGGGCAGATCGATGGCCGGGACATTCAGGCTTTCATTGACCGCGTTCAAGAAGCCGGCGGTAGTCTTGATCTCGAGAAGGACTACCTCCAGCGATGTTTGTTGGGTGGGTGAAAACCCCGTATCTCTTGCAATGCAAGGCCGTGGTGGTGTTTACCGGAACGCCAGCTCGGCCTTGCACTTTTTTGCGCGTTTGTCTAATTGAGGCCCGTGTTTACGCGGGCCGGCGCGGTTGGAGGCCGGGTCGATAGGCTGGCGGCTTGTCGCTGGCGATTCAAACGGAACGCAGCCCACCTTGCCACTCCGAGCGGTTCTGATCAGCTTCAACTCGAGGAAGTGCACGAGGGGTCGAGCACCCCCCCTTGACGAGCGGTAGGAGGGCGACGGCCGTCGAGGCCGGCTGTGATGGACGCGGACCAGACGCTGCCGGAACGAGGTCGCGGTCGGTTCGTCGGTCGTCATCATGCGCGCACCGAGGCGACCGAGTAGCACCTCAGCAAAAATGAAACGCGGAATCCGTGACTTTTTCCTTGACATTTTTTCAACCTGATATACTTATTTAGCAATGACTCGGATGGCGCGCTCGGTTGGCAGAGGTCTGCCTGACTTTCTGCATGGGACGCGGAAAGGCGCGACCATCCAACCTGATCTGCGAGAGGAACGATGGACGAACAGTCGATGGGCTCCGATACGGAGCCCGACGGGCAACCTGCCCGTAGCAGCGTAAGCCTTCATGTACTCGATTCAGCGGTAGCACTCTCGGAACCGCAAACCCCCTCTGAATCACGGCATAGTGGACGAAAACCGGCCCGGAAGGGCGGTCGTCGTGGCGCGATAGCCCGCGCCCTGGAGCACGTGTGCAGCCGGCGCAGCAAGGCGTTTCGCAGGCGGTTCTTTGCGGAAACGTCGCCGGGTGATTGGAACGACTGGCGGTGGCAACTCAGCCACAGAATTCGTGATGCAAAGGCCCTGGAGCGAATCGTTCGGCTGACCGGTGACGAGCGCGCGGCGCTACAGCAGTGCAGCAGCCACCTGCCCGTCGGCATCACGCCATACTACGCCTCGCTGGTTGACCCGGACAACGCCAAAGACCCGATTCGGCGGACCCTTATTCCGGTAATGGGCGAGTTTGTGCATTCCCCTGGGGAGGCCGACGATCCGTTGGGCGAGGACGCCCATATGCCTGTGCCCGGCCTTGTGCACCGGTACCCCGACCGCGTGCTGTTTCTGGTCACGAAGTTCTGCGCCAGCTACTGCCGGTACTGCACCAGGGCAAGGATGGTCGGCCAGACGGGTGAGTACCACCTCGGGACCGATCAGTACGAGAAGGCGCTCGGGTATATCGCCGGGCATCCAGAGGTTCGCGACGTGCTGCTTTCCGGCGGCGACCCGCTGAGCCTGGATGACGATCGGTTGCAACGGCTGCTCTCGCGGCTGCGAGCCATCCGGCATGTCGAATTCGTGCGGATCGGCACCAAGATCCCGACCGTCCTGCCGCAGCGCATAACGCCGCAGCTCGTGAAGCTGCTCCACCGCTATCACCCGCTCTGGATGAGCATTCACTTTGTGCATCCGACCGAGTTGACGCCCGAGGTGGCCCAGGCCTGTGAGCGCCTGGCGGATGGCGGGATCCCGCTGGGAAGCCAGACGGTATTGACGCAGGGCATCAACGATGATGTCGAAACCATGAAGCGGCTCTTCCAGGGCCTTCTCAAGATTCGCGTTCGGCCGTATTACATCTACCAGTGCGACCCTATCTCGGGCTCCGGCCACTTCCGGACTTCGATTGAGAAGGGGCTGGAGATCATCAGCGGTCTTCGCGGTTACACGACGGGTTATGCGGTGCCGACCTTTGTCGTGGACGCGCCCGGCGGCGGCGGCAAGATACCATTGCTGCCCGACCCCATCGTGGGGCGCGATGGGGATTCGGTGCTGTTGCGGAACTACGAGGGGAAGGTTTTTCGCTACCCGGATTCTGTGTCGAGGGTCGGATAAGGGGAAGCTTAGAGGACATGCCTTCGTTGACCCCTTCGACCGCGTTCTGCGCGGATGGGGGGCGAAAAGCGTACGGTCAGAGGGGCTGACGGTCTCGACCGACCGTGTGTGTAGATTGCGCCCGGGGGCAGCGCCGGCATCGGGCCGTGAAAAGGGGACTCGCATATGAGAATCGGGCTGGCCTACGACCTGCGGGCCGAGTATCTCGCTGCCGGTTACACCGAGGAGGAAACGGCTGAGTTCGACCGCCGGACACG
>Ga0335070_10005804_pt1 | contig 14558 bp, 7 predicted proteins | sample Lox_Sample_13_FD_206722 | JGI IMG/M metagenome (GOLD analysis project Ga0335070, IMG submission 206722) | Soil microbial communities from Loxahatchee National Wildlife Refuge, Florida, United States - Lox_Sample_1.3 | ecosystem: Environmental > Terrestrial > Soil > Wetlands | place: USA: Florida... | reverse complement strand
GATTGGGCCCGGATCGAGCGCCTGGCGCAGATGGCCTACAGCTGCAACCTTTGCGGGCGCTGCGCCCAGAGCTGCTCTGGCGCCGACCATGCCCTGATCGCCCGCCAGTTGCGCGCCGTCTTCCGCGAGATGGGGATCGCGCCCATCGAACCGCGCAGCGCCGACCTGACCTGGCTGAAGGAACATGTGAAGGCCATCGACGAGCACACCAGCCGGCGCGCGGGCCTCGAGGTGCGCACCCCGTGGGACGCCGAAGGCGCCGACGTCCTGCTGCTGCAGCCCGCCTCCAGCATCGCCGAGTGGCCGGAGAACGTGGGCGCCACCGCCCTGCTGCTGACCTGCGCCGGCATCAAGTGGACGATGTCGTCGGAGCTGGCCGGCGGCGACCTCGCCGACACCTTCGAGCACGAGGGCGCTCAGCTCCTGGAGGACGGACGGCGCGCCGCCCGCGTCGCCCGCGGCCTGAAGGCGAAAAAGATCGTGGCCGGAGAGTCGTGCGAGACGTACCGTGCGCTCTGTCCTAACGATCAGGAGACCACTCACGCCGAACCCCAAGTCATGCGCGCAACCGTGGTGACGCTGATCCGCGACCTGGTGCGCAGCGGCCGGCTGGAGTTCGATCCCATCCGCAATGATTTCCCGGTCACGCTGCACGATCCCTGCAGCCTGGTGCGGCACGGAGTGGTGGAGCCGCAACGCGAGGCGCTGCGCCGGCTGTGCCCGCAGTTCCGCGAGATGGACCCCTGGGGGGAGCGAAACTACTGCTGCGGCGGCGGAGGCGGGCTGGCCCGCATCGCGCCCGCCCACGACTGGCGGGCCGAGGTCTCGGGACAAACGAAGATGGAGCAGGTGCTGGACGCTTTCTCCGAGTGCCTAGACGCCGACACGCGGAAGTATCTTTGCGCGCCCTGCGCCGACTGCAAGACACAGCTGCGCGACCTGCTGGACGAGCATGCTCCCTGGGAGCAGAACCGGATCCTGTGCGGCGGGCTGGCGGAGCTGGCCGCCAACGCGCTGGCGACGGTGCGGCGCGGGTTCCTGAATTGGGAAACCGCTGAATGATTTCTGTTTGTGAGCAGTTCACACACGGGCTTAGCATCGATGAGCCCGCGCACTTATGAGGTCAACGAACGGATGCGCAAGGTCTCATTCTTAGATTCGCTTCATATCATCGGCCGTGGCTCGCGGAACTGGCCGGCCGGACGCCCCATCGTGGTTTCCTTCGAGGTCACCGATTCCTGCACCTGCTTCTGCAAGCACTGCGACCACGGCGGCCCCAAGGATGAGTCGCGCCAGCTCCGGCCCGCCGACTACCGCGCCTACATGGAGGTCCTGCGGCCCTGCGTGGTGCAGGTGTCGGGCGGCGAGCCGTTGCTGCGCAAGGACGTGGTGGAGGTCGTGCGCGCCATCAAGAACGGTTCGGGCGTGCCCTACACCATCCTGGTCTCCAACTGGTCGGAGATGACCGAGGAGAAGTACCTGGCGCTGCATGACGCGGGTATCGACCAGTTCTCCGTCAGCCTGGACTTCGCCGACGAGCGGCACGACGAGTTCCGGCAATATCCCGGGCTCTACAGCCATCTGTGCGACATCGTGCCCCGGCTGGCGCGCCACGGCTTCGACGACATCGTGCTGAATTGCTGCATCACCAGCGAGAACGTGGGCGAGATCGGGCGGCTGGCCGACAAGGCGCGGGAGTGGGGCGTGAACCTCTGCTACAGCTCGTATTCCGCCAAGCGCACCGGCTGCCGCGATTATTCGCTCACCACCCCCGAGCAACTGGCCACGCTGAACCGGGAGCTGGACGCAGTGGAGGCCCGCCGCGACCCCAGCAACTGGATCGTGAACTCGCCCTCGACCCTGGCGTCCACGCGGCGCTTCTTCGAGCAGGGCGGGATGCCGGGCTGCAAGGCCGGTCACCGCTTCCTGGTAGTGACCAGGGACGGCTGGCTCCAGCCCTGCTCCATGGTCTTCAATCGCTATAGCCTGGAGGAATACCGACGCATGGCAGCGGAGTTCACGCCGGTCAACGATTGCGACGAGTGCTACGTCTCCATCCGCTCCTATCTGGACAAGACGTTCCCCCAGTTGCTTTGGGAGAACGTCAGCGGGTTCTTCTCGGTGAAGGCGCAGTAAACACTCCCGGTAGAGACGCCCGTGAGGGCGTCTCCTGAGACGGCCTGACAGCCGTCTCTACCGAAGCTCTGCTCTTACCCCAGAGTCGGCATCTTGAATTCCGGACCGCGCTTGCTGCCGCCGGGCCAGCGCGAGGTCAGCGCCTTATAGCGGGTATAGAAGCGCACGCCTTCCGGGCCGTGGATGTGGTGGTCTCCGAAGATGGACTGCTTCCAGCCCCCAAAGCTGTGGAAGGCCATGGGCACGGGGATGGGAACGTTGATCCCCACCATGCCGGCCTGGATGCGGGCGCCGAACTCCCGCGCTGCGCCGCCATCAGCGGTGAAGACAGCGACCCCGTTGCCGTAGGTGTGGGCATTGGTCAGGTCCACCGCCGAGGCCAAGTCAGGCACGCGCACGATGCCCAGCACCGGCCCGAAGATCTCCTCCTGGTAGATCCGCATCTTGGGCGTGACATGGTCGAAGACACAGCCGCCGAGGAAGAAGCCCTGGCTGCCAGGGACGCGGAGGTCGCGGCCGTCCACCACCAGCTTGGCGCCTTCGCGGACGCCAACTTCGATGTAGTCGCTGACTCTCTTATGGTGCTCGCGGGTGACCAGCGGGCCCATCTCGACCTCGGGCTGCATGCCGGGGCCGATCTTCAGCGCCCGCACCCGGGGAATGAGCTTCTCGAGGAGCGGCTCGGCGACATCGCCGACCGCCACCGCGATGGAGATGGCCATGCAGCGCTCGCCCGCCGAGCCGTAGGCCGAGCCCATCAGCGCGTTGACCGCGTCGTTGAGGTCGGCGTCGGGCATGACCACCAGGTGGTTCTTGGCCCCGCCCAGCGCCTGCACGCGCTTGAAGCGCGAGGTCGCTCCCTGGTACACCGCCTTGGCCACCGGCGTCGAGCCGACAAAGCTGACGGCCTGGATATCGGGATGCGCCAGGATGGCCTCGACCGCCTCGCGCGCCCCCTGCACCACCGAAAACACGCCCTCCGGCAGCCCGGCTTCGGCGAACAGCTCCGCCATCCTCACCGACGGCGATGGGTCCTTCTCCGAGGGCTTGAGCACGAAGCAGTTGCCGCAGGCGATGGCCACCGGCGCCATCCACAGCGGCACCATCACCGGGAAGTTGAAGGGCGTGATGCCGGCCACGACCCCCAGCGGCTGGCGTACCGACCAGGCGTCCACCCCACTGGCCACCTGTTCGGTGTACTCGCCCTTGAGCAAGTGCGGGATGCCACAGGCGAACTCGACCACTTCCATGCCGCGGACGACTTCGCCCTCGGCGTCGGCCAGGGTCTTGCCGTGCTCGGCGGTGATGAGCGCGGCGAGCTCCTTCCGGTCGCGCTCCAGCAGCTCCCGGAAGCGGAACATGACGCGGGCGCGGCGCAGTGGCGAGGTCGCGGCCCAGGCCGGAAACGCGCGCACCCCTGCTTCGACCGCGCGTCCGACGGCCTGCGCGTCGCCCATGGGGATGCGGGCGGTGACTTCGCCCAGCGCCGGATTGTAGATGTCGCCGTAATGGGCAGCCTCGGTCTCGGCCCGGCCGCCGATGTAGTGTCCGATCAGCTTCGCGGTCTGGACTTGCGTCGCCATATCGCTTGCTCCGTGGTGACAGGGTGCGGAGATTTTCCTCCCCCTCCGGCGCGATTGCAAATCCGGAATCGCTGCCGCGTTCGAGGGGCAGTCGCCCTGATTCGGCGAGAATCGGCGCTCGGCCGGTGCTACAACCCCGTAGTCTGGAACTTCAGCGTGGCCATTGCCAGGCGGTAATCGTAGCCGGCCTGGGTGTCGGCGATGACCGCCTGGGTCTGCTGCAGCTGCGCCTGGCTGAGTTCGACGATGGAGCCGAGGCCGAGGTTGTAGCGGGTCTGTGCCAGCTCCAGCGCCAGGTTCGCCTGGGCGAGCAACTGGCGGGTGACGTTCATGCGGTCGTAGGCGCTGTTGGCGTTCAGCCAGCTGGTGGTGACGTCGCGGGAGACACGATTCTGCAGATCGCGCAGCCGGTCGCGGGTGGCCTGGGCGCGCAGGTCGGCCTCCCGCGCCCGGGCGGAGTACAGAAAACCGTTGAAGATGGGTAGCTCCAGATTGACGCCCACCGCTCCATACCAGTTGCTGAGGATGCGGTCGTCGCGCGCCGGCGTGCCGCCCACCGCCCCCAGGGCGCGGATGCTGGGCAGCATCAGGTCGCGTTCCGCGAGGCGGAATTTCTGTGCGGACTGGAACTCGAAGTCCAGCGACCGGATCTCGGGGCGCTGGGCCAGGGCTTCGCTGATGAGCTGGTCCACGTTCCCCGGCGGCGCCGTCAGCGGCTCAGTGCTCTCCACTAGGTAGAACTTCTGCCTGCCGGGAAAGCCAAGCACGGCGGAGAGATTGGCCAGCGCCGCATCGGCGTTGTTCCGGGCATCGAGCAGCAACAACTGGGCCTGGGCCAGGTTGACCCGGGCGAAGCTGGCGTCCAGTTCCGATTTCAGTTTGCTCTTGAACAGGGCTTCGACCTGGTCGGCGACCGTCTGGCGGGCATGGACGGTCTGCTCCGCGACCTTCAGCACCGCCTGCGCCTGGAGCGCTCCGTAGAATGCCTGGTGCACCGCCAGCAGGATCTGCTCCTTGGTGGCCAGGGCATTCTCGGCTTCGGCGCGCTCGCGGAACGAGGCGCTGGACGCCAGGCTCGAGCTGCGCCCGAAGTCGGTGATGAGCTGCGAGATCACCGTGCCTCCGCCGGCGCGCTCGAAGACCGTGGGATTATTCAGGACCCCGGCGGTGATGCGGCTGTTGTCGTGGGCTTCCACCGCGGTGAGATATCCGGTCGCGACCGGCCAGAAGGCGGAGCGGACTTCCCGCGTGACCTGGTGCTGGGCCAGCGCCAGCAAGCGCGCCACCGAGATCTGCGGGTTGTTCTTGATGGCGATCGCTTGCGCGTCGGCCAGCGAGAGCGCCTGATAACCGGGCGGGACCGTGGCTGCCGTCTGGGGCGCAGGTGGGGCCGGTGGCGGAACCGTCTGCGGGGCGGCCGGCGGAGCACCCTGCCCCCAGGCAGTGCTCGCCATCAGCGCCACCAGGAACCAGACCCATCGGAGCCGCCTCATGCCGGCACCTCTGGGGACATCTCGTCTTTCTGGTGTACCCAGAGATAAGCCGAGGGAACCAGATACACGGTCACCACCACCGAGACCAGCAGGCCGCCGATGATGGCCCGGGCCAGCGGCGCATAGGCCTCGGCGCCCGTCCCCAGCTTCATCGCCATCGGTAGCAGGCCGATGATCGTGGCCAGCGAGGTCATCAGCACCGGGCGCAGGCGGATCCGGCTGGCGACCCTTAACGACTCTTTTAGTGTGTGCCCCTCACGCCACAGGGTGCGGGTGAAGTCCACGATCAGGATGCTGTTCGACACCACGATGCCGACCATCATCACGATGCCCATCAGCGACATGATATTGAGCGTGGTGCCGGTGAGCAGCAGCGTCAGCAGCACTCCGGCCAGCCCGGGTGGGATGGCGAACAGGATGATGAAGGGGTCGAGAAAGGACTCGAATTGCGCCACCAGGATCAGGTAGACCAGCGCGATCGAGAGCAGGAGTCCCAGCCCGAAGCTGCGGAAGGATTGCCGCATGCCCTGCACCGACCCGCGCAGGTCCACGCGCACGCCTTCGGGCAGCTTGGTGTCGGCAATGATCTTCTCGATGGGCCCGGTAAGAGAACCCAGGTCCTCCTTCTTCGGAGAGACGTACAGGTCGATGACCCGCCGCAGCTGGTAATGGTCCACCTCGGTGGGCGACTCGATGGGCTGGATGCTGGCGACGGCGTCCAACTGGGTCGGGTGCGCGCCGTTGACCGCCCGCATGGGGATCTGCTTCAGATCGCGCAGGGTGTGGACCGTGTCCTCGGGGTATTGCACCGTCAGCATGTAGTCGTTCCCGGTCTTGGGGTCCACCCAGTAGCTGGGCGCGATCATCTGGTTCGAAGTGAGCGCGGTGATGACGTTATTGACCACCTCTTTCTGGCTGAGGCCTACCAGGCTGGCCCGCTCCCGATCGATGTTGATGCGCAGCGCGGGATAATCCACGTCCTGCGGGACCAAGATGTCGCTCACCCCCTTGAGCTTGCGGATGCGCCCGGCGAGGTCGGCCGCGATCTTAAAGTCACTCTCCAGGTTCGACCCGCTGACCTGGATGTCGATGGGGGCGGGCAAGCCGAGATTCAGGACCGCGTCCACCAGTCCCCCGGACTGGAAGTAGGTGGTGAGTTGCGGCAGGTCCCGATTCATCGCGATACGCATCCGGTTCATGTACTCGTAGCTGCCGACCTTGTGCCCTTCTTTCAGGCTGACCTGGACGAAAGCCGTGTGCTGGGCCGAGTTGGGTGTGTAGATGGCGGCGAATCCCGGAGTGATGCCGACGTTGGACACGATCATGCCCAGCTCGTTGGGCGGAACGATGCGGCGGATCTCCTCCTCCACCTGCCGGATGTAGCCCTCCGTCACTTCCAGGCGGGTGCCGGACGGAGCTTTCAGATTCATGACGAACTGCCCCGGATCGGTGCGGGGGAAATAGGCGACGCCGAGCAGCGGGGACAGCGAGAATACCAGCAGCGAAACCCCGACCAGGCCCAGCGTGGTCGCCGCAGGACGCAGCAAAGAGCGGCCCAGGCTATGGTCATAATGCCGCACCAGCTTCTCGAAGTAGCGATTGAAGGCGCTGACCACGCGCCCCAGACGCGAGGAGGCGACCACATGCTCGTGCACCAGATGCTCTGACTTGAGCAGGCGGGCACAGAACAGCGGCACCACCGTCATGGCCACCATGTACGACGCCAGCATGGAGAGCACCACGGCCAGGGCGAGGGCGGTGAACAGGAAGCGGCTGACGCCGTAAAGGAAGATCACGGGGAAGAAGACCACGATGGTGGTCAGGGTGGCGGCGAGCACGGCCAGGGAGACCTCGCGGCCTCCCTTCTCGGCGGCGATCTCGGGCGGCTCGCCCTTCTCCATGTGGCGGAAGATGTTCTCCAGCACCACCACCGAGTTGTCGATGAGCCGCGAGAAGGCCAGCGCCAGGCCGCCCAGGACCATGGTGTTCACCGTCCCCCCGAAGGCGCTGATCGCCATCAGCGCGGCCAGGGCGGAGAGCGGGATGGAGAGGAACACGGCGCCGGTGGCCCGCATGCTGCCCAGGAACAGCAGGATCATCAGCCCGGTGAGGACCAGCCCGATGCCGCCTTCGTGTAGCAGGTTCTCGATCGCTTTCTTGACGAACTCCGACTGGTCGAACACCACTTTGGCGATCAGTTGCCGGGGCACGTCGGTCAGGCCCGCCACCGCCTTCTTGACCCCGTTCACGACGGCGATGGTATTGGTGTCCCCGCCCTGTTTGAGGATGGGCAGGTACACCGAGCGCTGCCCGTCCACCCGCACCACGTTGGTCTGGATGCCGTGCGCGTCCATGGCCTTGCCGATGTCGCGCACCAGCACCGAAGCGCCGTCCACCGTCTTCAAGGGGAGCTGGTCGATCTCGTCGGTGGTGGGGAGCTGGCTGTTGGTGTACAGGTTGTAATCGACGGAACCGATGCGCACGTCGCCCGCCGGCAGGATCAGGTTGCTGTCATTCACCGTGCGCACCACGTCCATGACGCTGAGCTGGTGGGCCTCCAGCTTGAGCGGGTCCACGTACACCATGATCTGGCGGTACTTGCCGCCGAAGGGCTGCGGCACGGAAGCGCCTTGCACGTTCGCCACCTGGTTGCGCACGGTGTATTGGCCCAGGTCGCGCAACTCGGTCTCGTTCAGTCCCTGCCCCTTGAGCGTGATCAGGCACACCGGAAGGCTGGAGGCGTCGAACTTCAGCACCACCGGCGGCAGCGTTCCCGGAGGCAGCTTGCGCAGGTCGGCCATCGCCAGGTTTGAGATCTCGCTCAGGTCGGCATCGGAGTCGGTGCCGGGCTGGAAGTAGATCTTGATCAGGCTGACCCCGGGCATGGAATGCGACTCGATGTGGTCGATGTTGCTGCCCAGGGTGAAGAACCGTTCGAAGCGCCCGGTGATGTCGGTCTCGATCTGCTCCGGCGGCATCCCGGAATAGAAGGTGGCCACCACCACCACCGGAACATTGATCGGGGGAAACAGGTCCACCGGCATGCGGGCCAGGATGGTGACCCCGACCACCCCGATGACCAGGCAACAGACGATGATGAAGTACGGGTTCTTGATGGCGAACCGTGACATCAGAGTCCGCCCTCCCCGCCGGTGCGGACCAGCTTGGGGGTGACGCGCTCGCCGGTCCGGAATTGGCTTCGGCTGCCGATCACCACCCGCTCTCCCTCTTGCAGGCCGGAGGTGATCTCCAGCCGGTGCGCACCCTCCATGCCCAGCCGTACCTTGCGCTCTTCGAGGCGGTTATCGGACCCGACCACGAGCACGCTGCTTTCTCCGCCGTTGCGGCTCACCGCCTGAACCGGGACGGTGAGCGCGGTGGCCTTGTGCTCCAGCACCAGGTCCACTTCCGCATACATGCCAAGCACCAGGCTGTCCTTGTTCACCACATCGACCTCGGTATGCATGGTGCGGGTCTGCTGGTCGAGAGCATCGGCGAAGCGGGCCACCCGGCCCTCGAAGGTATGCCGGAGCGCCGGGACCCGGACCTGGACCGTGCTGCCGAGATGCACCAGAGGAACGGCCGACTCCGGCACCGGCAGGGTGAGGCGGAACTTGTCGGCCTCCGCCAGGCGCACCACCGGCATGGCCTGCGTGCTGGAGGCGGTGCCCGCCTGGATCAGCGACCCGGTGTCCGCATAGCGCTTGGTGATGATCCCGGAGAATGGGGCGGTGATGCGGGTGTAGGCCTCCATGGCGGCGAGCTGCTGGCGGTTGGCCTCGGCGATGTTCAGCTGGTTGCGGGCTTCCGCCAGCGCGGCCTGCGCACTCCCTACGTTGGCCTCGGATTCCTTGTCCTTGGCCATCGAGTCGTCCAGTTCCTGTTCCGCGATCAGGCCGGGACGCTGCTCCGAGGCCTGTTTGAGCCGGGTGTAGGCGGCGTGGTGGGCCGCATAGGCCGATTCGCTGCGGCGCACGTCGCTTTCCGCCCGGCGGATGGCGTCGCGGTCGCGCCGGATGGAAGCTTCCGCTCCTTGCACCTGCGCCTGCAATTCCGGCACCTCCAGCACCGCCAGGGTCTGGCCTTCCTTGACCCTGTCGCCGACGTCCACGTAGATGGTGCGGATGTAGCCGGCCACTTTGGCATGGACATCGACCTCCTGGAATGGCCGGAACTCGCCGGAAAGCGTGATGCTGCTGTCGAGAGGATGGCGCTCGACCCGGGCCACGGCCGCCGGCCGCGCGGCGTCTTCCCCATCGGCCTCGGCTTTGCGGCCGGAAAGGCTCCAGACCGCGATGATGCCGCCCAGGACGACCACGGCGGAAACGATCACATACTTGCGGGACAATCTCATTGCGTTACTCAACCTCCTGGAACGCAGCCGCGCCCCAGCGTATAAAACTCCGCCCCTCTCTCGGAGAGAACCGGCGGCCGTGAATGAATCCACTACACCCGGGGACTTACTTCCAAAACCTCATGAATGCGCTATCAAGAATTCAGCAGGCAGGGGGAGGGGGCCGATTATACAAAGGGCTCTGAACGTCAGCTGCGATCGCGGGCTCGCTGGGGGGAGGAAAGTGGATTGCGACCATTCGCCATAGCGGCAGGACGAATCGTGCTACCGGAGGGCTCCAGTCGTGAGAGTCGCGCTCCAGTTGCTGGCGCTTGGGATCATGGCTGGTATGCGTCCATCCATGCTGGTCGCCGCTATAGGCGAAGGTCCGGCCCGCCAGGCTCACCATCAGCGACAGGGCCGCAACCACCACCACCAGGACACGCAGGCAGGCTACCGCCCGCGTGGCGAGGCCGGACCCGGATTGGTCTGCGCGGGCCAAGGGAAGAGGGTGCGGCAGATTATATTCCAACTGTCTGCCGGATAGCGACCGCGGAAAACCCATGAAGGAGGAGCGCCTGCGCAAAAGAAAACGCTCCGGCGCACAGCAACTGCGCGCCGGAGCGTCGAATGGTTACGGGAGATAGTAGCGGAACGAGGTGAAGATCATGTTGTTGATGGCCTTGGGAGCGATGGGATCGGTGGCCCCGCTGTTGGTGCCGCTCCAGCCGATCTTATAGATATAGGAGTATTGGATGCCCCACTGGAAGCGGCCCTTGTCGCCCTGGTAGACCTTGTGCCAGAAGCCAAGGGTGCCTTCGCCGATGACGCGGATATCGCCCGCGCAGGAGCCGCCGCCCGAGGGGGCGCCGGTGCCGGCCGGAGGATTCTCCGTGGAGCAGCCGCTGTTGTTGAAGGTGGGGTTTCCGTATCCGCCCTGACCGGTGGTCTTGATGACCGTTTTCGTTGTCGCAGGAACCCCACCCTGGATCGTCCCCGGGGGAACGCCGATGCAGGCCGGCTCCCCTACGTCGCCGCAACCCGGAACGGCAGGCGTGTTGGTCACGGTCACGCTCTGATAGCCCGCGTAATACGCCCGGGCGGCATATTCCTGCCCCCAGTAGCCGTAAAAGTCCCACTTCTTGTTGGGGTGCAAGGCGAGCGAAACCAGGTAGTGGAGGGTGCGGATGGGGGCCAGGGTGCCGTCGGGCCGCGCGGTGACGTCAGCCAGTTGGGCCGTGCCGAATCGTCCGATGCCGTCGCCAGCCACGGTCTTGAGGCCGAAATCAACCTTCTTACCGAACATCGTCCAGAAGGCGCTCCCGCCCAGGCCGCCCGCCACGCGGGAATCGTTGTACGCTCCCAGCGAGCTGGGCTTGGGGGTCGGATTCACCGGGTCCTGGGGGCAGTTCAGCACCGTCGCAACACCCGGAGGCGGTACGTTGGCGGCGTCGGTGCCGACCACCGCGCAGGGATACACCCGGCTGCGGAAGTCGGAAAGGATGCCGAACAGTTCGTAGTGGCCCCAGTTCCCGCCCGGATCGAAGGCCGCCTTGGCCAAGAAGTCGGGCAGCTTGTTGACGGTGTAGCCGGTGGTGTCCGAGAAGTTGTACAGACCGCCGCCCGCGCCCGGGGCATTGAACCAGAAATTCTGGTCGATGGTCGCGGCGCCGGTGACCGGGGTATTGGTGAAGGTGCTGAATCCGCGGCCGCCGATGGTGGTCTGCGGACCTTCGATCGAGAAGCCGACGGCCACCTTATCCCAGGTCTTTACCAACCGCGCAGCGTAGGCGCGCTGCCAGGTGAAGCCCACCACGTACTGCGGGTCGATCTGCAGCGGGAAGCGCTCGTTGCGGTTGACGATGCCCTTCACGTTCTCGGTCGCCAGACTCCACTGCTGGCCGCCGGTGAACGCCCAGCCGCCGTCGAAGTCCACCCGCGCGAACAATTGGCGCTGGCGGAATACGTAAGAGTTGCTCTGGCGGTTATTGGAGGTGACGCCAGTCCCCAGGAAGTCCATTTCGTAGTAGCCGGAGTACTTGGTGGACCCGACCTTGCCCTCAGCCAGCAAGCTGAGGCGCGACTGGCGGGCCGTGAAGTTGAACTCGCTCAGCTTGCTGAGCGAGTTGCCGCTGTAGGGGATGCCGGTGAACGGCGTGTTGATATCGCCGCTGGTGGTGCGGGTGCGGTTCACTGTTTCCGCCGCGATGAAGCCACCGGGCGTGATGCTGATGCCCTTGAAGTGGATGGTGGTCGGGTGCTCGCTGGCCTCCTTCACCTGCTTCTGCGTCTCCTGCAGGCTGACCGCGGCGCTGGTCGCATTCATCTTCAGGTCGGTGAGATCGTTCTGGATCTTGGAGGTGGATTCCACCGCGCTCTGGGCCTGCGATTGCGCCTGCTGGGCGGCCGCCTGGTTCTGGTCCAGGCGCTGCTGCAGTTGCTGGATCTGCTGATCGCGGCTCTGCACCTGCTGCTGCAGGGACTGGATCTGCTGCTGCTGGCTCTGCAGCATGCTCTTGATCTCGCTCAAGTCGGAGCTGCCGGCGCCCGCTGCCGTGGGCGCCGACTTCTTCTTGGCCTTCTTGGGTGTGGCGGCGCCGGTTTGCGCGGCGCCGACACCGAGGACGACCACGCAGAACAGCACGGTGGCCAGGGCTTTCTTCATTTTGCCTCCTGGAATGGACAGAGAGTGATTGCGGAACGGCGCAATCCTACGGAGCGGCTGTTAACAAACGATGAACGCTCTGTGAACGTTCGGTGACCTTTTGCCGCGTGACCGCCGCTCACCACCTCACCCGGGTTCGTTTACTATAGAGGTTTCATCGCGCCTTCGCCGGCGCCCCTGGGGGAGCACTGAAACCGATGTCCACCGTCAGCAAGCCTCTGCCCCAGACCGACCGGGAGCGGGTATTCGACGCTTTCCGTCGCTGGGGCTACCTGGAAGCCGACCTCGATCCGCTGGAGCGTTCCCCGCGCCGGCCGCCGCACCCCGAGCTGCCGTCCGGGGCCGAGGCCCAGGAGGCGCGGGGCCTCTACTGCGGCACCATCGGCGCCGAGTTCATGCACATCCCTGACCCCGAGCGGCGCCGCTGGGTGCAGGAGCGCATGGAAGCCGAGGCGCCCCAGCCTGACCAGGAGCGCATCCTCGACCAGCTCATCCGGGCCGAGCTCTTCGAGCAGGTACTGCAGACCCGCTACATCGGCACCAAGCGCTATTCGCTGGAAGGCGAGTGCTCGCTCATCCCGCTGCTCGACCAAGTGCTCGAGGGCGCCGCCGCGCTGGGCGCGGAGTTCGCCGTGCTCGCCATGTCGCATCGCGGCCGCCTGAACGTGATGATGCACACCGTCGGCACCGCTCCGGAAGCCATCTTCTCCAAGTTTGAGGACGTGGACCCGCGTAGCGTGCTGGGCTCCGGCGACGTGAAGTATCACCTCGGCGCCACCGGCCGGCACACCACCCGCAGCGGCCAGAGCCTGCGCATGCACCTGGTCTCCAATCCCAGCCACCTGGAGGCCGTGGACCCCGTGGCCATGGGACGGGCCCGGGCCAAGCAGCGCCGCCTGGGCGAAGACGGCGAGCGCAAGCTCCTGCCCGTGGTCATGCACGGCGACGCCGCCTTCGCCGGCCAGGGCATCTGGGCCGAGACCCTGAACTTCACCGGCGTGCCCGGCTTCCACGTCGGCGGCACCGTGCACATCATCGTCAACAACCGCATCGGCTTCACCACCAACCCGCGCGAGGCGCACTCCTCGCCCTTCTCCTCCGACCTGGCCAAGCGCCTGCCCATCCCCATCTTCCACGTGAACGCCGAGGACCCCGAGGCCGTGGTGCGCGTGGGGCGCATGGCGGTCGAGTACCGCTATCATTTTGCCAGCGACGTGCTCGTGGACCTGGTCGGATACCGCCGCCACGGGCACAGCGAGGTCGACGACCCCTCCATCACCCAGCCCATCCTCTATCGCAAGATCAAGGATTTCCCGCCCACCTACGCGAATTACGCCGCCGACCTCGCCCTGGACGTGGCGGAAAAAGAGAACGCGATCCGCGCCGAGTTGGAGGAAGGCCAGAAGACGGCGCTGGCCGCCAAGAAGCGGATTCCCACCTTCGTCCTGCCCGAGTACTGGTCGCGCTATAACGGAGGGCTATACAAACCCGAATACGAAGTGAAGACCGGCATTCCCGCCGGTGAACTCCTGCAGTTGGCGGAGCGGCTGACCACCTGCCCGCCGGACTTCCACGTCCATCCCAAGATCAAGAAGCTTCTGGAGCAGCGGCGGGAGATGGGCGAGGGCAAGCGCCCGCTCGATTACGGGATGGCCGAGGCGCTGGCCTTCGCCTCCCTGCTGCGCGACGGCGCCCCCGTCCGCCTCAGCGGCCAGGATTCACGCCGCGGCACCTTCAACCAGCGTCACTCCGTCCTCTTCGACACCGAGGACGAGCATGAGTTCGTGCCCCTTTCCCAGGTCGCCGACGGCCAGGCCCGCTTCGAAGTCTACAACTCCATCCTCTCCGAGGCCGCGGTGCTGGGCTTCGAATACGGCTACGCCCGCGATTATCCCGAGGCCCTGGTGCTGTGGGAGGCGCAGTTCGGCGACTTCGCCAATGGCGCCCAGATCATCATCGACCAGTTCATCAGCTCGGGCGAGGACAAGTGGAACCTGCTGTGCGGCCTGGTGCTGCTGCTGCCCCACGGCTACGAAGGCCAGGGCCCGGAGCACTCCAGCGCCCGCATCGAGCGCTACCTGCAGCTCAGCGCGCGCGACAACATGCAGGTCACCCAGCCCTCCACCGCCGCCCAGTATTTCCACCTGCTGCGCCGCCAGGTGATGCGCGCCTGGCGCAAGCCGCTGGTGGTCTTCACCCCCAAGAGCATGCTGCGCCATCCCGCTGCCGCCAGCGGCCTGCGCGAGCTGGAGCGCGACCGCTTCCTCAACGTCATCCCCGATCCGGAAGCGCGGGACGCGGGGCGCCTGCTGGTGTGCACCGGCAAGATCGGGCACGAGCTGCGCGCC
>Ga0335070_10005803_pt1 | contig 14558 bp, 16 predicted proteins | sample Lox_Sample_13_FD_206722 | JGI IMG/M metagenome (GOLD analysis project Ga0335070, IMG submission 206722) | Soil microbial communities from Loxahatchee National Wildlife Refuge, Florida, United States - Lox_Sample_1.3 | ecosystem: Environmental > Terrestrial > Soil > Wetlands | place: USA... | reverse complement strand
TCGTCGGCAGCACCGAGCCCAAAGACTCATATAACTCGGCGAACGGCGTGGTGGTCGCCATCAAAGTGAACGGCCGGCCTGAAACCACGGGCGTGTGGGTCACCAAGAAGGACCACACCATGTCGTTCTCGCCGTTTGAAGTCGTGCAATGATTCCGCTGGGCAAGCTTCTGATCTTCTTCGGGGGAGCGCTCGTCCTGGTTGGGATTGTTATCGTGCTCGCTGGACGAGCTAACCTGCCGCTGGGCCGCTTGCCAGGCGACATCGTCTATCGGGGCAAGAACACCTCGTTTTACTTTCCGATTGTGACCTGCATTGTGATCAGCGTGTTGTTGTCGCTGGTGATGTGGATCATCGGGAAGCTGCGGTGAACCACTCCACGACCTCCGGCTGCAGCAGATAACGTATCGCGATCACCGAAAGGATGATCTTGGCCCCGTGGATCGCCAGCGGCAGGATCTGGAAGTATGCTACGGCCGCAGAAATTGGCAGCAAAGACGTGGCTACCATAAGGGCGGCCATGACAATGGCAAGCCGGCGCGCGAACTTCCAGCCGCGAAGCATCCCGAGTCCCACCACCACGAACACCGCCGCCACCAACCAGTAAATCGCTGGTCCCCAGATGACGTACTCACCCAGAACGTATCTTCCGGCCGCCAGCGGAAGGGTACCAGATGCCACTAAACCGCCGCTGATGGCCAAATATCCGGCGACGAGGAAACAAATTGCTGCGAGAATACGTATCCCATGGGGGCGAGCGTGGGTTAAGGCATCTGCTAAATCGATTTTCACCGCACGATCATAAACGCCGGACACAATCTTGCTCACGAAAAGGATCGGGGAACATCTAACTCAATTCCATGGCCAGCGATCATTTTGACGGAGACCAATTCTTTACTCCCGATGCGCCGCCGAAGCGCGGCTCAAAAGACCTTCTTCGCTGGATGCTCACCCGGAACCAGGCCCGGTGGCGGGAAGAACGACGGCGCGGCACATCGTTGCCGCCGGCTACTGTCGAAGGCGATCGGCTGCTGGTGACCTTCGTCAATCACTCGACGGTTCTTATTCAGACCGCGGGAGTGAATATCCTCACCGACCCGATCTGGTCGGAACGGGCAAGCCCGGTGCAGTTCATGGGCCCGAAGAGGTTCAGCCAGCCCGGTATCGATTTCAAGAACCTGCCGCCGATCAACGTCGTGCTGCTCAGCCACAATCATTACGATCACATGGATGCCGGCACCTTGCGCCGGACCCAGGAGCGGCATGGACCTCGGGTGTATGTTCCGCTTGGCAATCAACGCTACCTGGCGCCGATGGGGATGAACCGTGCGCGCGAGATGGATTGGTGGGATTCGGACCGCTATTCGGACAGCCTCACTGTTCATTGCACGCCGTCGCAGCACTTCTCCGGGCGCGGGCTCACCGACCGCGATCAGGCTCTCTGGTGCAGTTGGGTGCTGGAGACCCCGGGAGGCCGCATTTACTTCGGCGCCGATACCGGCTTCGGCCCGCACTTTCATGCGATCAAGGAGCGGTTCGGTCATTTCCGGCTGGCGTTATTGCCGATCGGCGCCTACGCGCCGCGCTGGTTCATGAGCCCTGTGCACATGGATCCCGACGAAGCGGTACGCGCGCATGAGATTCTCTGGCCCACCATGAGTATCGGTATCCATCACGAAACGTTCTCGTTAGCGGACGAACCGCAATACGAACCACGGGAAAGGATGGAGAAACTCGCCGGGGAGAAGCACCTGAACTTCGTGGTCCCGCACAACGGAGACGCCATGACGGTGCCGGAGATCGTGCGCGACCCAGGGGAATTAGAGACCAAGAAGGTGAAATCCGGCGCGCATCTGGGCATGACCCAGCAGAAAAGCTGATTTCAGCGCCAGCCCACATCCCATTCGGGATCACTCTGCGAAACGTGTTTCTTCTTTATTGGGCGACCAGCGGAATGACCACGCTGGTGTTTCCGCTGCGGTACTCGAGATCGTAGGGCACGTCTTTTTTCGCCGGGGCGGGAAAATAGAGATAACCGGCGACCGGTTTGTCAGTACTGCCCGCCGGGAATTGCTTGTCTCTTAGTTCCGCCGCCATGGCTTTGCTGTCTTCACTCACCGTTTGGGGCGAGCGAGTGGGGCCAACATTCACCAGGGTACCGGAACTGGTTGTCCATCCCCGGTCGGGATAGGCTGGATCGTAGCCCCCAGGCGGAACGGGATCGCGGCGGCCAGCGGAATACGTCACGTTCGTCGCTTGCGACACGGTCACATCCTTCGCGGTCGATTCCTTCTTTCCCAGCTTGCCAGCGATGGCTTCCGGATCAGCGGGACGGATCACATTCTTCTGCCCACGCGGCACCAGCATGAAGTCCTGCGGCGAGAGCTGCACTTCGCCCTTCGGAAAAGCACCGATTTCAAGCACAACGTAGCCCTTGTCGAGGCTGGAAACGAACGTACGGCGGACTTCCTCGGACGACAGGCGGGCGGCCCCGAGCGTCACCTGCTGTTGCTGGCTTACGGCTGGATATTGATCGGCCGTGGCGCGCGGCTTTATGCCCTTCGTTTGCTGCGCGAACAGCACCGCGCTCGATACGGCAAGTGTTGCCAACAACTGTCCACGACGCATATCAGAACTCCAGCTTCACGGTTTTTCCGCTGAGGACGTACACCCGCTTTTGGACCACGCTACCTTCCGGAGAGCGCAGCTCCAGATCGTAAACTCCGGGCTTGATAGAAATCTTTTTCAACTCCGACACTTTGCCGGCGTAACCCTGGTCAATGTACACCGAGGCGCCCTCGTTGGCGTTCACCAGCTTGATGGTACCTTTATCCGGCCCCGGTTGGATGAAGAAGCCGGGAGCGTAAAAGGGAACCCAAGGACCCCACGGGCCATAGAAGCCGTACTCGGCGGCGTACCAGGGATAGCCCCACGGACCCCAGCCATAGCCGAAACCAACCGAAACGGCTCCGAGACGTACTCCGGCGAAGGAAGGAATAGACACCGCCGCCAGGAGGGCGGCGAGCAAGCAGTAACGAAGAGCTCGGGAGAACATTGGGGGTCCTCCAATCAGTCTTGTTCGTTTGATGTTAGCGCAACCTGTTGGCGCAGCCCAAGGGCATTGGCGCAGGAATCCATCAGGAACCAACCCTGGGCTTGGGGAAAGGTTTCGGGGGAAGGTCGTCAGTGCTTCCGTAGATCAGGTTTGTTAATACGGCAAGAGCAACACGGCTCCTGTCTTTTTCTGAGGAACTTGAATTACTGAGGAACTGACGAACTTCCCCTTCCATTTACACTCATCTGTCAGCCGGGGAGGACCTTGGAACCGATCACCCACTTTCTTACCGGAGCCTGCCTGGGTCGCGCCGGATTCAATCGCAAGACGGCACTCGCGACCCTCACGATGACGTTAGCCGCTGAGGCGTCGGACATCGACATGCTCGGCTACCTGAAAAGCCCGACTTTCGGGTTTGCGCATCATCGCGGTATTACCCACACCTTCGTCGGCATCCCCTTCGTGGCGGCGGCCGTACTGCTGCTGGTGTGGATGATTGAGCAGTTCCGCCGCAGATTTGGCAATCAGACGAAGCGGGAGGCGAGATTGCTGCGGCGAAGGTTACCGACAAAGCCGCGCTGGAGTCTGCTTTACCTGTTCGCGCTGGTGGCGTGCCTCAGCCACATCCTGCTCGACTACACCAATAACTACGGGGTGCGACCGTTCGAACCGTTTTCGTATCGCTGGCACGCCTGGGACATCGTGTTTATTTACGAGCCGCTGCTTTATGTTGCGCTCCTCGGCGGACTGGTGCTGCCGGCACTGTTTGGGCTGATCAACGAAGAGATTGGATCGCGCTCGCGTCGGCCACGGGGTCAGATCGGGGCGATCCTGGGATTATGCGGAGTTCTGGCCGTGTGGAGCGTGCGGGACTTCGAGCATCGGAAGGCGGTTTCAGCCATGAACTCACGAGTCTATCGCGGCGTGGATCCGCTTCGCGTGAGCGCATTCCCGCAGCCGCTGAACTTCCTGGACTGGTACGGCGTGGCCGAAACGCAGGACTTCTACGCCCAAACGGAGATCGTCAACGGCGAGGTGGATCCACACGAGGATATGGTGATCCGTTACAAACCAGAGGTGACCCGCGCGGCCATCGCCGCACAGAACACATATCTCGGGCGCGTCTTCATGGACTGGTCTCGCTACCCGCTGCTGGAAACCGAGGTTCGCGATGGTGGCCAGCGTTACGTCGTGCAGTTCCTCGATTTGCGCTTCCGGCCTCCAGGGAACCCGCGAGCGTTGCTCTCACCCAGAATGGATTTGGACAGCAACCTCGACCCGGTGGCGGTTTGGTGGGGAGAGCGGAAGGATCCAGGCGCCTTGACCGAAGAGATGAGATGACGGCATGCGCAGGGGGGGCTGCGCACGCCGTTCGAGAAGCCGGTCAGGCCGCAGCGCTGGGCTTCGCGCGGAACAGACGTGCCCCGAGTTGGAATAACATCCACGTTAGCTTTGCGCCCAGGGCAATAGTCAACGCCCATGCCAACACCGCCGGCACATACATCAAGATGGCCATCATGGCAGTCGCGTAGGCAATCAGCGCATCGACGCCGCTCTTCCATGCCAGCTGCAATTCGTAGAAAGGGCGCCAACGCTGTGGAGCGGCCGCAACCGGTTCAGCGCTAATGTTTACGGTAAGAGCTGTCATTTCAGTCTGAACGGCCATGGTGCGGATCTCCGCTTCCAGCCTTTCAATCTCACCGCGCACATTGCTAAGTTGTTCGGCGACCATCAGCGTGTCCTTGATCGAACCCGAACGCCTCATAATTTCGAGATAGCTGGCTTCTTCGGCGCGATAGTTGCGGAGCGTCGCCTCGTTTTCCGCGTACTGCATAGTGACGTCATCGGCTGACGTGTTTTCCGACTCCACCAGCTTGGCGATCTTCTTCAGTTGCTCGCGGACGACATCAAACTGCGCCGCTGGGACGCGAACCGTGATACATCCACGCTGGCTTTCTCGGAGTCCGGTCAGCTCGGAGGAGACCACGTAACCGTTGTACTGATGCGTTAGCGAAGCAACCTGGTCGAGCATAACGCCAGGGCTATCCACTACCAGGTTGAGCGAACCGTTGCGGATCACCTTGCGTTCGATCGAGACAGCCTCGGTCACCGAGACGGCGCGAGACCCGACTGCTGCTGGTGCAAACATGTCGGCTGTTGTCGTCAAGCCGGCTTGGTGCTGCGCCATGGATCGAGTTTTCTTGTATTCAACTATCGCCGGTGCGGCCATGCGCGAGCGCATCAGGTTCGGAGCGCCAATGGCAGCCATGACCAGTGTTGTGACGATTCCGGCCAAGGCGTAAAGCAACCAAGAGGTGCGGCGACCCCGGTTCCAAGTCATCGTTTGCATAGTTCCTCCCAGCCGAGTCGCTCCGGCTTGCAGAAGGAACGTAAGTAGCTCTTCGCCTTGCAGGCTTAGTGCGCCTCATCCTTCTCTTCCTGCAGCGAGAGTGGCCCGATCTGGTCGATGACAACAACGACCGCCAAGAGTGCCAACGCCACGACCAGGACCCGCAAATTCCATCTCAACATCAACCATGCCCCCACTGCGGCGCCCACGAAGTACAACACCCATATAAAGCCCATGAATGCCGCATCGCGGACTACGCGACGCCGATGCTGGTGTGCCGGTCGCTTGCGGACCACGATGTCGTAGCTCAGAAACAGTGCATGGGAGATCAACTGCGCCAGCTTATTGAGCATGCCCGTGACGAAGGTTGTGTGCACCGTCAGCGGGCCCACGCGCGTGAGTGATGCGGTCTGAATCCCCATGGCTACGGCGATCAAGATGGCCAGGACAGGCGGCCAGCGTACTTGCCCGCCCGCAGGGCTGAATGCCACAAACGCAATCAGCAGAAACTCTAAAGACAGCGTTATGGAAGCAGCCCGCCTTACCCCGTTACGCGCCGCCGCTTCAATCACCGCACGCCCCAGGATCGAGCCACCGAGGAACGCGGCGATCACCGCCAATGCAAACAACCCGCTTCCCGCGCGCCCCGAGACGATTCGGTGGGCCGCATGCACGGTATTGCCAGTCATGTGTGCGGTGAAGGTGTGGAAGAAACCGATGTAGCCAACGATGTCCACAAAACCGGCCACGAAAGTGAGCAGTAAGGCTACGGCGGATTTGATCATCGCGGGTTTTTCAGCGGTCAGTCGGCCAGCTCTTTAGATGCAACGAGACTCGCCGGAACGCAGAAGTGGTACGGGCCATTGGGCTTGCTCGCCACCTGCGCACCGGAACCGGACGGGTCACTTACCACGGTAACCGGCAGCCGCTGGTGCATCTGCAAGGCGCAGGCCCTCAGGCGTTCCAGAGTTGAAGCTGAAAGACTTCAAGCTGAAGGAGAAGCTCATGCGGTCTTTAACTCGTATCACTGCGGTTACGGTTCTACTATGCCTGGCTGCCGCGCTTGGCTATGCGCAGTCGGAAGCGGAACCACCGGCACTCACCATCTACAACCAGCAGTTTGCCGTGGTGCGGAACATCATCCCGCTCGACCTGAAGAACGGCACCAATCACGTGGAAGTCACCAACATCACCACGCACCTGGAGCCGGATTCGGTGATCCTGCGCCCGCTCGACCCGAAGCAGAACCTGCAAATTCTGGAGCAGAACTACCGCAATGACCCCATCTCGCAGCAATTGCTGCTGTCGCTTTATGAAGGGAAGACCATCGACTTCGAAGTTGGTTTGCCGGACGGCGGCAAGAAGCTGATACAGGGAAAGATCATTCGCAGCGGCTACACCCCGCACTACAGCGCGTTTCCTTATTACGGCCAGCAGTACCAGTATCAGCAGGTGAGTTATGCCAACAACGATCAGCCGATCGTCGAGGTCGACGGCAAGCTGCAATTCTCGTTGCCCGGTCAGCCGATCTTCCCGGCTCTGGCCGACGATACCGTCCTGAAGCCGACGCTCTCCTGGGAACTGGCAACCGACAAGCCGGGCGCGACCAAGGCAGAATTCAGCTACGTCACCAGCGGCATGATGTGGCAGGCCGACTACAACGTGGTAGCTCCGGTGAAGGGAAACGCGTTGGAGTTGGTGGGCTGGGTCACCCTCGACAACCAGAGCGGCATGACCTTTAAGAACGCGCGCGTCAAACTGATCGCTGGGGATGTGAACAAGATTCAGCCGCAAGGGCCAGTCATTTGGGCCAAAGCTCAGGCCGTCGCGGACCAGAATGGCGCGATGGCTCCCGCTGTTACCGAGCGTAATTTCGACGAATATCATCTCTACACCTTACAGCGCGCAACCACGCTGCGTGATCGCGAAACCAAGCAGGTGGAGTTCGTGCACGCCGAGGGAATCCAGTCGCAGTCGGTGTACGTATACGATGGCGCGAAGATCGACTGGCAACGCTATTCCGGCTGGGGATACGAGAACATCCGCGGCGACGCGAGCTTCGGCACGCAATGGAATCCGAAAGTCTGGGTCATGCGCGAGTTCAAGAACACCAAAGCCAATAATCTTGGGATCGCGTTGCCAAAGGGACGCGTGCGTTTCTACCGGCGTGACGAAGATGGCCAACTGGAGTTCACGGGCGAGAACGTGATCGACCACACGCCATCCGATGAAATGCTGCGCCTATACACCGGCAACGCATTTGACGTGGTCGGCGAGCGGCACCGTACCGACTACCACATCGACACCCGCAACGACACGGTTGACGAGAGCTTCGAGATCCAGCTGCGCAATCACAAGAAAGAGCCGGTGGAAGTACGAGTGGTCGAGCACCTTTATCGCTGGACGAATTGGGACATCCGGATGGCAAGCGACGACTACAAGAAGAAAGACAGCCAGACCGTCGAGTTCACGGTGCAGGTTCCGGCAAATGGGGAGAAAACGGTAAAGTACTTGGCCCACTACAGTTGGTAGTACCGGAAGTGACACGGCCGGCGCGGGCTTCTGAAAGGTGCGCAAGAGATTGCGCACCTTGCCATTATGTTGTGCTTGATTCGCAAACGCAGAGTCTTTTTGCGCGCTGAAGAGGAAGTCGCCCTCAGACCCTCTGTAGCTTCTCGACCGTTCTCTCGTTGCGCACATTGCCAGTGTTGAGCGTGGTCTTGGGCTCCAGCAGCATCACCCAGACTTCTTCGTCGGCCACGGGCTTGTGCTCGACGCCATGCGGCATGATGAGGAACTCGCCTTCTCCGACGCGGATCTCGCGCTCGCGCCCATCTTCTTTCAGCAGCATGCGGAACGAGCCTTTCACGACGAAGAAAAGCTCGTCTTCCACGTCGTGATGGTGCCATACGAATGGGCCCTGGAACTTCACCAGTTTGACGAAGAAATCGTTCAGCTCGCCGGCGATCCGGGGCTGGTAATGGTCGGAAATGGTAGAAAACTTCTGGTTGAGATTCACCTTTTCCATGCTGAAAAGATGCTTCGGCCCTATCGTTTGATCGAATAATTCCGAATCACTCCACGATTGCGAATGCGCGGACAGTAAATGAAGTTCCACCTTCGATGGCAGGGGGCGCCGCAAAGAAACGGAAATTCCTCGCGGTTAGCTGATCGAGGCCACGCAGGTGTTCGACGATCGGGATTCCCGCATCGAGCAGAATGGAGTGCGCAGGGCGCTCTGGATCCTGCATGTTGTCGATGTTGGCGCAATCGATGCCGACGAGCGTGGCTCCGCCGCGCACGAGTACATCGCAAGCATCGGCGGTGAGGTACGGTCCTGACTTGAAGTAATCCTTCTGCCAGCGCTTCGACCAGTCGGTGCGAACGATCACCGCTTTGGCGTCAACGTCGAGCGGCCGGAAGTGATCGGGGCCGATGGGGCCATCATTGTTCGCTCGGACCAGCAATCCAGGCAGGTTCACTAGCTTTTCCAGAGGCAAACGCTTGAGGTCGTCGCCGTTGGCATGGCGATGGAAGGGCGCATCGACATACGTTCCGGTGTTGCCGCCGAATTTGTAGCTTCCGATCTGGAAGGTGACACCTTCGGCGTAGCTGGCCTGCTGCCGGCTGGTATCGCGGTGCGATAAGAAAACGTTGAATTCAGGAACCGGCAATCCGGGGTACGTCGGCATTCTGGGTTGGAGTGGATGTGAGAGGTCGACGATCATCATGCTTGCTAGGACCATACCTCTGGAGCCGCAGAAAAGATACGTCAAACCGGATGAAAACAGCCCACATTAAAACGGTTTAGCCGCTTTAGGTTGAAATGGTGCCTAGGGAAGCCTTATCGTTACAGCAGCTGGGGCGTTCGGCTTTTGGTACGTCCTAAGCGCTTGTGGCTTTCGGGTTTTGCGTCCAACGTGGAGGCGGGAAGCCACGAGGTGAGCAGGGTGTAAGGAAGGAGATCGGCAAGATGGAAAACAAGCCGGCACAAAACATCCAAGACTCGTTTCTCAACACAGCACGCAAAGAAAAAACCATCATCACCATTTACTTGATGAGTGGTGTAAAACTCACGGGCCGAATCCGTTCGTTCGATAAGTATTCCGTGGTCCTGGAGACGAATAACCAGGAACAGCTCATTTTCAAGCACGCTATTTCGACCGTGGTGATGCCGCGCGGAACGCACGATATGCGTCCTCTGGCAGCAGGGGAGCGGGCGGGAGTTCCGGCGCCTGCGGCTGCACCTCCGGCACCACCCGCCGCTGAAGGATAAGTCTCCGTTTGCGGAGTAAGGCTTCCAAAGCATTTGAGAGACTGGTTGGGAAAGGCACGTCCTCGAGTTCGGCTGAACTTCGGGAGCGTGCCTTTCTCGTCGGTCTCGATTACCGGCAACGTTCGGCGGGCGATGATGGCGAGTCGCGGACGAAGACTCCGAAGCTCGCGCATGCGCGCGCGGCTCGAGCAGCGGTGGAATTAGACACCGAAAACGAAAGCCGGTTCGGCGCTGACGAGTCGCTGGCGGAACTTCACGAATTGACCCTGAGCGCCGGAGCCGAGGTGGTCGGCGAAGTTTTGCAACGGCGCGACAAACCCGATCCCGCGACTTTGATCGGCAAAGGCAAAGTGGAGGAGATCAGCGGGGCGGCTGCGATGAGCAACGCCGACGTGGTGATCTTCGATCATGAGCTGAGCCCCTCACAGTTGCGCAACCTCGAGCGCGAATTAGATCGTCGGGTCATCGACCGCACGCAGCTCATCCTCGACATCTTTGCGCGGCACGCACGCACCAGTGAAGGCCAGTTGCAGGTGGAACTGGCGCAACTGAAGTACATGCTGCCGCGACTCACGGGGCGAGGCGTCGAGATGTCGCAGCTCGGCGGCGGCATCGGCACCCGCGGACCTGGCGAAACGAAACTGGAAACCGATCGGCGCAAGATCAACCGAAGATTGCAGTATCTCGAGCGGCAGCTTGAAAACGTACGTAAGGTGCGACGGCAGCAACGGGCGCGCCGCGAATCGGTGCCGGTGGCGACGGTGGCGCTGGTGGGCTACACCAACGCGGGCAAGAGCACGCTCTTCAACGCGCTGACCAAGGCGGGAGTGTACGCGTCGTCGAAGATGTTCGCCACGCTCGACCCGACCGTTCGGGCGATCACTCTGCCCTCGAAGCGCACGATCACTTTGTCCGACACGGTCGGATTCATTCGCCAGTTGCCGCACACACTGGTGTCGGCGTTTCGCGCCACGCTCGAAGAAGTCCAGCGCGCCTCGCTGATCCTGCATATCTCCGATGCCAGCAGCCCCAATCGCGCCGAGCAAGACGCGCAGGTGGAAATCGTCTTGAAGGAATTGGAAGCGCAAGACAAGCCTCGCCTGCACGTTCTCAATAAGCTCGACCTCGTCCCAGAAGATCAGCGCGACGCCCTGATCAACACCGATGACACGCTTTACGTTTCGGCCAAACAGAGCTTGCGTCTCGATGCGCTGCTCGAGCGGATCGACGCTGCCCTAAAAGAAGATGCGCCCAGCCGGGTCAAGCTGGCAGTTCCGCAAAGCGAAGGCAAGGCACTGTCGTTACTGGAGGCACGGTCGAGGATTTTTTCACGCGAGTACCGCGATGGATTCGTGGATCTGGACGTGCAGGCACCAGAGTCGGTCGTGCGCAGGTTGAAGCGGTTCGTGCGCTAGTTCGGTTCGCGCGGAGTAGAAAACTAGACTCTCCAAGAAAATCCGCCAGATTCAGGTCATCCGCGTGAAACGATCTTGATGCGCGTTAGCTTGAAAGAAAAAGTTGGCTGAAAACTTAACAGGCCGGCGATCAAGATGCGGGTTATCTTGACCACCGGCCCGTTTGATCCTGAATCGGATCGGAGGTGATGCAAGTATTTTCACCCGCCCGATCGAATTAGTCAAGGCTTTCCGTGGTCCATGTACCATAACGGGAACATTCGTCAAGTGCCTTAATCACAGTCATTTATGAAGAATCGTGAGACCCTCGTCTGCGTTGACACCCGTCGAAAGCAGGTGTTAACTTAAGCAGTTCCGTATCTCATTTCGAAGCTGATCGAGTAAGCGGCCTTTTTTTCCACCCGACATGGATGAGACGCTCCGACAACTACTAGACCTACTGCTGCGCTCGATTCCCACGATCGTTCTATTTGTGATCGTGTACGCGGGGTACCGGTTCATCGTGCATAAGCCAATGCTCCGTATGCTCGAGGAGCGCCATGCCCGCACGCAAGGGGCAATTGAGAAGGCGCGGGCCGACATAGCGGCCGCCGAAGCCAAGACTGCCGCTTACGAACAGCAACTGCGCGAAGCGCGGCTGGCGGTATTCCGGGCACAGGAAGCCCGTCGCCAGAAGGCTTTGCAGCTGCGCACCGACATTCTGAACGAAGCACGGCGGCAGGCCGCGGCCAAAATCGCGGAAGCCCGCAAGGGAGTAGAAGCTGACGCAGAAGCGGCCAAGGTCGGCCTGCAGTCGGAAGCCGAAAAACTGGCCAACGAAGTCGTCGCCGCGGTGCTCCGTCCGGTGGCGCTGGCGGGTGGTGCGCAATGAGACCCTTCCGCAAATTTGTGCTGCTCCTGGTCTTGATGTTCGCGGTTTCTGGGTTCGTGCAGGGCCAAAACGGGTCATCTTCGCCGAATCCTGATCAGCAACCCGTGGCGGGCGAGCAGCAGCCGGTTCCGCTGGAACACGCCAAGGGCGAAGAGCACGACGACCACAGCGAGTTCAAAGAGTCTCCCTCGGTGCAGTGGATCGCTCAGCACACCGGCATGAGTGTGAGGAACGCTTACTGGGTGCTGATTATCGCCAACTTCGTGATCATCGCGGGGCTCATCGTCTGGGGCTGGAAGAAGAATGTTCCTGCCATTTTCAAGGCGCGCAGTGAAGCGATCCGCAAGCAGCTTGAGGAAGCCCGCCGCGCGAGCGAAGACGCCAACCGCCGGCTTAGCGACATTGAGCAGCGCCTGTCGCGGCTCGACTCCGAGATCTCTGACATGCGCAAGCGCTCGGAAGAGGAAGTTGCTGCCGAAGAACAACGCATTCGGGCTGCCGCGGAAGAAGAGCGCGTGAAAGTCATCGAATCGGCGGAGCAGGAAATCGATGCCGCTGCCAAAGCAGCTCGCCGCGACCTCAAGGCCTTTGCCGCTTCACTGGCAGTTGACTTGGCGGAAAAAAAGATCCACGTGGACAGCAACACCGATCAGGCCCTGGTTGGCCGCTTCGTCCGCGAATTGGGCCGTAACGGCGGAAAGGGCGGTCGATAATGGCAGCCGTTACCAGCCGCTACGCGCGCGCATTCACCGATGCGGTGTTCCACCTGAAACTCGACAGCACGAAAGTTGTGCAGGAGTTGCATGCGGTACTCGTCCTCAGCCAACAGAATCCCGAACTGCAGCGGGTTTGGGAGAATCCCTCCATTCCCGCGGGACAGAAGCGCAGCCTTCTTGACGCGATTGCCGGGCGCCTGGGGCTTTTGAAGCAAGTCCGAAACTTTCTGGCCGTGCTGATCGATCATCACCGCATGGACATGCTTCCCGAGATCGTGAAGCAGTTTGAGCAGGAACTGCACGAGCGGATGGGATATGCCGAGGCGGAGATCGTGAGCGCGCGGGAATTGGCGGAACAACAGCGGCGCGAGCTGGAACTGCAAATTTCGCAGTTGACCGGCAAACGCGTGCTGGCAAGCTATTCCATTGACCCGAAGTTGTTGGGCGGCGCCATGGTGCGCGTCGGCAGCACAATTTACGATGGCAGCGTCCGCGGGCAATTGCAAAAAATGAAAGAACAGCTGGTAAACAGCTGACAATTAGTCGGTATTTGGTCGTAGAGGTTTGGGATTTTGTGCCAAACCAAGTCCCGTAGGGCTGATGTTTCCAACCAAATACCAGGAACTAATCACTAACTACTGCGAATATCGAAGATTGCGGCATTACGAAAATGGCAAACATAAAAGCAGACGAAATCACAACATTAATCCGCGAGCAGATCGAGAACTACGAGACTCGCATCGCCGTCGATGAAGTCGGCACCGTGATGACGCTGGGCGACGGTATCGCCCGCATCTATGGCCTCGAGAAGGTCATGGCCGGCGAGATGCTCCAGTTCCCGCACGACGTGTACGGACTCGCCATGAACCTGGAAGAAGACCAGGTCGGCTCCGTGCTCCTGGGCGACTACACCGAGATCAAGGAAGGCGACGAAGTAAAGCGGACCGGGCGCATCATGAGCGTTCCGGTGGGCAAGGCCATGATTGGCCGCGTCGTCAACTCCCTCGGACAGCCGATCGACGACAAGGGACCGATCGCCACCAGCGAATTCATCGCTCTCGAGCGTCTCGCTCCCGGCGTCATCGACCGCCAGCCCGTGCGCGAGCCGATGGCCACCGGTATCAAAGCCATCGACGCCATGATCCCGATCGGCCGCGGACAGCGCGAGTTGATCATCGGCGACCGCCAGACCGGCAAGACCGCCATCGCGATCGACACCATCATCAACAGCAAGGGTAAGGACCTGATCTGCATCTACTGCGCCATCGGGCAGAAGCGCTCCTCGATCGCGCAGGTGGTGAAAGTCCTCGAAGACAACGGCGCGATGGAGTACACCATCGTCGTTGCCGCTTCCGCCAGCGAGCCCGCGCCGATGCAGTACATCGCTCCCTACGCGGCGTGCGCCATCGGCGAGTACTTCCGCGACAACAAGGGACACGCGCTCTGCATTTACGACGATCTTTCGAAGCATGCTGCGGCCTACCGCGAAATCTCGCTGCTGCTGCGCCGTCCGCCGGGACGCGAAGCCTATCCCGGTGATGTGTTCTATCTCCACTCGCGCCTGCTGGAACGCGCCGCGAAGCTGAGCGATAAAAACGGCGGCGGATCGCTGACCGCCTTGCCCGTCATCGAAACCCAGGCCGGCGACGTATCGGCGTACATCCCGACGAACGTCATTTCGATCACCGACGGCCAGATCTATCTCGAGACGGACCTGTTTAACTCCGGCGTTCGCCCCGCGGTCAACGTCGGCCTTTCGGTGAGCCGCGTTGGATTCTCCGCGGCCATCAAGGCGATGAAGCAGGTCGGCGCCAGCCTGAAACTGGAACTTGCGCAGTACCGCGAGCTGGCTGCGTTCGCCATGTTCGCCAGCGAT
>Ga0335070_10005802_pt1 | contig 14559 bp, 13 predicted proteins | sample Lox_Sample_13_FD_206722 | JGI IMG/M metagenome (GOLD analysis project Ga0335070, IMG submission 206722) | Soil microbial communities from Loxahatchee National Wildlife Refuge, Florida, United States - Lox_Sample_1.3 | ecosystem: Environmental > Terrestrial > Soil > Wetlands | place: USA... | reverse complement strand
AGCTGATCTATCCTATACCTGAAAAGGAGAGCGGTCGAATCGACAGGCCGACGGTTCGATCCCGTTCAGCTCCACCATTTATCCTCCTTCATTCCTCATGCCTTACTTTGTTTATGTCCTCAGGTGACTTCGTCTCACCGAGAATGCTTTCCTAAAAGGGGATTCTTCAGCTTCATACCCGACGCACCGGTTCACACAAAAAGGTTAGCCACGGAAGGCGAGCCTCTTTGAATTGAACCAAAGACTCAGAGATCGCTGACTCGAATCAAGGCTGAGAATCCCGTACTCGTACGGGATTCTCAGCCGCTAGGGGGTTGAGGGGAGGAAGAGAAATGGTTTTTCGCGGCCAAATGAGCGCTGAGGAGTTACAACTCATAGGGTGAAACGTTGTCTGATTTTGCTGATCCAATTCTAATAATCCCTTCTATAATGATCAAAACAATGATAAAAATGTTGATGAGGGCAAGTTCAGCTGGACTGACCATATATCCCCCTTTCACTGCATTTGACAATTAAAAAAGCACATTCCATGCCAAAGGATTTCATTTGTCAACATATCGAAATCACTTCTAATTCTCAGATTCAGGAGATGTGAATTTAATTACTAAATAAGAAAAGATTTCACATTTTTTCAAGGAATCCTAAGAGATTGTACTAAGGAATAGAAAAATAAGAAGAAATTCAGTTGACACAATAAGTCACTTCGAGTTCACGAGTGTACAAATCAAGACTGCTGGTTGCATGGGAGGATGGGATGGGAAAGGTTGAACTTATTTCGTGAGGTTTCTCTTCTCCTCCATCTGGCGGTCGAGGCTCGTCAGTCGTTCGATCGTCTCCTTCATTTTACTGTTCGACTCTTTCAGAGTGGCCACCTCATCGTTCAAGCTTTTGTTCGCCTTCTGCACCTTTTCGAGGGTGGTCTGTAATTTTCCGACTTCCTTTAGAACGGCAATCCAGTTCTGAATGTCGTCCGTTTGCGCCTCAGCCGGTGAAAGGGAAGCATAGCTTTCCATCTCCTGGAGGGCTCGGCCGTAATTTAGTTGGGGGTTTCTGTAATTGACATACAGCAAGGCCAGGAGGAAGTGCGATCGTGCCCGAACGGAGGCCTTGGGGTCTTCACGCGCAAGCTTCCCGAGGCGGGTGCTCTCCCGGGAGAATTCCTTTTCTCCTTCCGGTTTCTTTACTTCCTCCAAGCCGCAACTGACCATGAAAAAAAGCAAAAGAAAAATGCAACTCCACCGAATGGGATGAAATCGTGGATCCATATCTGCCCCTCTCATTTTCTCCAGGGAAGCGGTAGCCCGGTTCAGTCCGCCTGACTGGAGGCATTGTCCTTGCGCCGATTGACCACAAGCATACTATGGGAAAAAGACTTTGCATAATTTTTCAATTCCGCCGCGATCTCTCCGATTTGGATGTGGCTCTTCAGCTTGTAGTATTGGTTGGTCACCACGGCGATCGCCAGCGTCATGATGGGAAAGGAGACTTTCTGCCCTTGTCGCGTCTCCCCTTGGATGTAACCTTTCTGCCGGTCTTCCAAGTCGTAAAAACCCAGGACCATTCTATCAAAAGCTTCGATCGTGCCGAGACAAATCTTCTCATACTTCTCGGCCGAGGTGATCACGACAAAATCATCTCCTCCGATATGCCCGACAAAGGAGTCTTGATCTCCCTGGCCCTTGACGACTTCCGTAACAATCTTAGCCGTCGCCAGGATCACCTCATTACCTCTGGCATATCCGTACCGATCGTTAAAAGCCTTGAAGTGGCTCAAATCGAGCTGGCAAAATGCCAGTGATTTTTCTTCCTTTAGCCGCTTATTCAGGGCAGCTTCGATGGCATTGCTTCCAGGAAGGTGCGTGAGAGGGTTGGCGTCAAGAGACATCTCCTCCAGGCGCTTCAACCTCTGGGCCATCGTTTGAACAGCCTGGGATAAATCTCCCAGTTCATCCTGGTTGCGAACTTCGGGAAGATGGTCGAACTTCCCTCCCGATATTTCCCAGGTGGAAAGCTTCAACTGATTGATCGAACGAGAGATGTTGCGGGTAAGAATCAGAGCAATGAAGATGCCAAGGAGGAGGCCTCCCAGACTCAATCCCCCGGTGATCCAAAACGCCGAATGACCGATGCTGAGGGTCTCCAGACTTTTTTCATTCTGGTCCGCCCTGGCATCCCGGGCGATCTCTTTTACCAGTTGAATGAGTTTTTCCAGCTTTTGCCTGACTTGCCGGTCATGATCCTCGATCACCTGAGAAGAAACATTTTCGCCCTTCTCCAATCCGGATGTGAAAAAATCGTTATACTCTTTGTGGAGGGCGAGGAGTCGATCGAATGGAAGACCGGAGGCTTCCGGAAGCCGACCCATCTCCCGCACGAAGTTTTCGAATTCCTCGCTTCTCTTCCAGAAAAGCGCCTCCATCTCCGAACTCTTAAGGAGGACGGAGCGCCGTCCGTACAGCTCCTGGGCGAGCAACGTCTCAACCATCTTATCGCAAATTTCTACCAGCGGAATGTCGCGATTGATAATTCGATTGTTGATTTCGTTCAGCCGCTGGAGGCTGGAGAGGGCGATGAGGGCAATGAGGATGGTCAAGATTCCGTAAGATACAAACCCAAGGAGCAATTTCCTGGCAATCGTCAGACGGAAAAAACGATGCACGGCCATTTTCATCAATCATCCATGTTATTTCATGTTAGCACAGACATCACTAAGTTGGCCAGCCATGGGTCGGGCCCTCTTTTATCCGCCCCCCTTTCCTTAAACGCGGGCCCTGTGCGTAGATTTCGTCTGAAAGTCGACGGCTACGCCATTGGACTGGTCTTCCGGATCGCCCGGCTTTCTCGGTACGGTCAACCTTGCCGTTAGGATGCGTAGGATGGGTTCTGTTCGAGGTTGGTTAAGAAATTCTTTAAAGTGGTCATATTCGTTTGAGAGATGTCTTCAAATCTCACTCCCGTTCGATAATCCCACGTCCAATCTTTCTTCAAATGAATATCCATCCAAACGACCCGGACGACCGCCTCAATAATATTCAATCCAGAATGGAGAGGAAAAAATAATTTCAACACCAGATGGTGGCCGATATCCATTTTTTCTGGAAGGCAGATCATTAATCCGCCTTCACTGGCATTGGTGGCCCGACCGTGTTTGAAGAAGAGGTTGGTTCTGCTATACTTCACCGGTAAATCGATGTCAGCTCTTGGAAATTTTCTTTTCTCTGAGATAGGGATATTTTCCATGAACGTCGTTCTCTTTGCTCGGATTTGATTTGATTTTGCATTATTTAATAGCAAGAATTATGCCAGTCACGGTTCTCCCTGTAAAACTTTGTAACTCATTAGAATTTAATGATTAATTATAGCTATAATCGAGCGGCTGAACTGGAATGCTCCCTGATTCGGCATGACATATTGTCGGAAACACAACGATTTTTGGCTGTATGAAGACCATCATGGCGCTCCCGAAAAAAGAACAAAAGTCCTATCCGGCTGTCCCCTATTTTGTCGCGACACGTTGAAAACGGAATCCTATTCCATTATGATTGTTTGAGGAAATGGGAGAAATGCAGGAGAAAGGGAAAACAAAAGCCACGGCCGACCTCTTTTATTGGGAGAAACTTTCTCAACTTCATCCAACCGATGTGTGTAACCGCACAGAGGCCATCTATCACCCTGCCCAGGAAGGCTTTCTTCTGCCAGTCTATAATCTGCGCTACCTCGTCCTCCCGAAAAAAAGAGAGATTCTGAGAATGGAATGGAATGATAAACCGATTCGGGAGACATTTCATCCTTATTTCTCCTTGATGGTCCTTGTGTATCTGACGGAGGCCAAAGACGTCAAGCCGACACATACCTGGATCAGTGAGAAAGACCTGAAAGGGGGGCCCGCCTTTTTTCGGGGTCCCCATCGCCTTGAGGTCGAAGAGCTGGTCCACCTCGTCGGAGACGATCCGGAGGCCTTTCTTAACGCGGGGAAAAGAATGGGGGGAAGTGAGATCCTTTTCGGAGACAAGGGATTCGCCTTACACGTATTTCCAAAAGTTTTTCTCGCCTATATTCTATGGAAAGGGGACGAAGAATTTCCTCCCAAGATCAATGTGCTGTTTGATTCCACCGTCGAATCCCACCTTTCTTTGGATATCCTATGGTGCCTGGTGGCTGAAACAAGCCGTCGCCTCACCGAACACGCTTGTCGATAATCCCCTCTGACGTCGCGAAAAAAAAGGGGCCTCTGACCACGGAAAAATTCCACCAGGGCAGGGTTCATTTCCGCAATGACCCGTTACGAAAGTTCAGAGCCACGGGACCGAGATGGAATGTCATGGGGGGCTGGATCCAGATTACCTTAACGCAGGCCTTGTGAAGACTCGGAGGGGATTTCCCCTGCCGGCGGGCAACGAAAAACGGGGGGGGAGCAAAGCGATGAATTCCCTTGAATCCACTTGAACTATTTGTTAGTATGGTGTTACCTTAGGAAACGGAGGTGAGGGGGGAATGGTATTTGACTCATTGTGGGGCTTATTTTCAACGGATCTGGCCATTGATCTGGGGACGGCCAATACGGTCGTTTACGTCAAGGGGAAAGGGATCGTTTCTTCCGAGCCCTCTGTCGTGGCGATCCAAAAAGACTCCAGGGGAGACAAGCACGTTCTGGCCGTGGGCCGCGAAGCCAAGGAAATGTTGGGCCGAACACCCGGCAATATTTATGCGATTCGGCCGATGAAGGACGGCGTCATCGCTGATTTTGAAGTCACCGGTGAGATGCTTCGCTACTTCATCACGAAGGTTCATAATCGAAAAGCCCTGATTCGACCCCGCGTAGTCATCTCCGTCCCCTCAGGCATCACGCCCGTGGAAAAACGGGCTGTCCGGGAATCGGCCCAGTCTGCGGGTGCCAGAGAAATCTACCTGATTGAGGAACCGATGGCTGCGGCCATTGGAGCAGGCCTTCCGATCACGGAAGCTTCCGGGAATATGGTCGTGGACATCGGTGGCGGGACCACGGAAGTGGCGGTCATTTCCCTGTCGGGGATCGTCACCAGTGAGTCGATTCGGGTGGCGGGGGATAAGATGGACGAGGCCATCGTCCAGTACGTCAAAAGAAAGTACAACCTTCTCATCGGCGAAAGAACGGCTGAATTGATCAAGATCAATGTGGGGACCGCCTATCCCGAAGAGAATCCTCAAACGATAGAAGTCAAAGGAAGGGACTTGGTCACAGGAATTCCTAAAACCCTTGAGATCAACAGTGAGGAAGTGCGAGAGGCCTTGGCGGAATCGATCAATACTATCATCGACACCGTTCGGATCACGCTGGAAGGAACTCCGCCAGAGTTGGCGGCGGATATTGTGGACAAAGGGATCGTTTTAGTCGGCGGAGGAGCTCTTCTGAAAAACCTCGACGTTTTACTCCGGGAGGTCACCAGCCTTCCGATCACGATCGTCGATGATCCCCTTTCGTCCATCGTGCTCGGCGCAGGGATGGTGTTGGATAACGAGCAATTGCTCCGCACTGTGACCGTTCAATACTGAGATTGATGAGGATACGTGATTTTTTCCTCTCCAGAAGGTACAGCCTTTTCATTTTCATCACCCTCCTCTTGCTGTTCGCCCTCGTTCTAATGTCCTTGAGGGCGAAACAGAGAAAGGGTGTTGAACTTTTCGATGCCCTCCTGATGGAAATCTGCTCTCCCCTGCAAGAAGGGTCCACTCATATCCTTAAGACGGTTCAGGGAACCTTCCAAAAATATGTTTTCTTGATGAACCTCGAAAAAGAGAACAGGATGCTCAGGCAGAGAATCGCCGAACTTCAGGAAGAGAACAACCGGGCAAGGGAAACGAAGCTGGCCATGGATCGCTTGAAACACCTTCTCCAATTTCGGCAGGAAAACTCCCTGACCATGATCGGGGCAGAAGTTATCGGCCAAGATCCCTCTTCTTGGTTCAAGAGTGTGACCATTGATAAAGGGGAACGGGACGGAGTAAAAAAGGGAATGGCGGTGATCTCGGCGGCGGGGGTCATCGGCCAGATCCTTAAGACGGCTCCCCATTATGCGACTGTTCTTCTCATCACCGATTACAATAGCGCGGTGGACTCCATCGTCCAGAGAACTCGCGCGAAGGCGATTGTGGAAGGGAACGGAGAAAACCGTTGCCAGCTGAAATACCTTCTTCGAACCGAAGAGGTCGCTGTCGGGGATGCCATCGTCACCTCAGGGTTGGCCGGGAATTTTCCAAAAGGGTTGATGGTGGGCGAGATCAAAAGGGTGGACAAGAAGGGGCACGGCGTTTTCCAATATGCGGAGTTGGTCCCTAGCGTGGATCTCACAAAGCTGGAGGAAGTGTTCGTCGTCATGGAACCCATCCCGCCACCGCCTCCCCCCAAAGAAGAAAAAACAAAGAAAGTGAAAAAAATCAAGAAATGAAACGGTTCGTTCTCCTTCTCCTGGCAGGAATTTTACTCCTGATCCTTCAAACGACGTGGTGGTCCTTCTTCCCGATTCAATGGATCAGGCCGGATTTCCTCCTGATCTTCACCCTCTTTCTCGCCTTTTTATTCCCGCCGTTCCTCGGCGGGATTCTAGCTTTCTTTATGGGATATCTCATGGACCTGTTTTCCGGCAATACCCTGGGTCTTTACGCCTTCTCCCGAACGCTTGCCTTTTTTGCGACGCAATTCCTCAAGGAACGATTCTACCTCGAAGGGTTTCCCTTCCAATTTCTTTTTGCCTTTGTCTTCAGCCTCCTCGAAGGAGGTTTTCTGCTCGTTTTGATCCATGGCCTTGAACCCGTCTCCTTCGAAAACCTTTATCTCTCCCTGTTCACTCACCTCCTTCCCCAATCGATCTGTACGGGTCTGGCTGCTCTCCTTCTCTTCCCCCTTTTCCGAAGGGGAACATCGTTATTACTTTCTCGGCCGGAGCAGGGAATAAAAGCGAGGGGATAGGCCATGATGGAATTAAATACCCAGAAGATGGAGGATTTCAAGGGACGGTATAAATACCTTGTCATTTTTGTCGGCTTCGCCTTTTTGTTGATCTTCATCCGCCTGTGGACTCTTCAGGTAATCAAAGGAAGTGACCTCCGGCATCTATCCGAAAACAACTGCATCCGGCTCCGCGAGAATCCCGCTGACCGAGGAATGCTGCTGGATCGTAAAGGGAATATCTTGGCTCACAACCGCCCCTCGTTCGAAGTCTCTCTCGTCCCCGAAGACTTAAGGGCAAATCCGGAGGTCGTGGTCAAAGTGGCAGAGATGTTGAATATGACCCAGGCCGAGATTGAGGAGAAGATCAAGGCCCAGAAACGACGGACCCCCTTTAATCCGGTGAAGATCAAATCGGATATCGACTGGAATAAGCTTGCCCTTCTCGAGACCAATCGGGTTCTTCTCCCGGGATTGATGGTGGACGTCAGACCCAGGAGAGCCTACGACTACGACGAACTCGCCTCCCATCTCATCGGTTATCTCGGGGAAGTGGATGAGACCGAGTTAAGGCAGTCCAGGGAATCTCCCTATCGCATGGGCGCCCAGATTGGAAAATACGGAGTGGAATACCGATGGGAGAATGATCTCAGGGGAAGCGACGGAGGCCAGCAGATCGAAGTCGATGCCCTGGGAAGAGAGGTCAGGCCCCTGGGAGTGGTCGAACCCTTCCCGGGAAATAACCTCTTCCTGACCATCGATTTGGACCTTCAGAAAGTTGCCGAGGAAGCCTACCAAGATAAGACCGGGGCTCTCATTGCCATGGACCCGAAAACCGGACAAATCCTGGCCATGGTGAGCAAGCCTTCTTTCAAACCGGATATCTTCGCAAGAAATATCCTGCCGGAAGAATGGAAATCTCTCGTCGAGAATCCTTCCCACCCGCTTCAAAACAAGGGAATCCAGGGACAATACCCTGCCGGGTCGGTCTTCAAAATTATCACCGCCATTGCAGGCCTGGAATCAAAAACGATTACTCCGAACACACAATTCACCTGTGCGGGGGCTTATTCGTATGGAAATCGGGATTTTCGGTGCTGGAAGGAAGGCGGCCACGGAAGTCTGAGCCTCCATCGGGCGATCGCTGAATCGTGTGATATCTACTTTTATCAACTGGGTCTGAAACTGGGGCCTGATCTCATCGCGCGCTATGCCACGGAGTTTGGCTTAGGCAAGGTCACTGGCATCTCGCTCCCTCATGAGAGACCCGGGATCGTTCCTTCCAGTTCCTGGAAAAAGAAACGTTTGGGAACCCCATGGTACAGCGGTGAAACCCTTTCTTTCTCCGTCGGTCAGGGATATCTGAATGTGACCCCCCTTCAGCTGTTGGTGCTCATTTCTGCCGTTGCCAACGGAGGAAAGATCCTCTTACCCCAGGTGGCCGAAAAGGTGGAAGATATCTATGAAAACAAGCTCAGAGAGTATCCGCCCGTGGAGTTGGAAAAAGTGAACGTGTCAGAGAGGACCCTTCAGATTGTCCAGGAAGCCCTGAGGGGAGCCGTGAACGATCCTCATGGGACAGGTTCGGCCTGCGCGTTGAAAGACGTCAAAGTCGCGGGGAAAACCGGCACGGCCCAAGTCATCGCCATGCCGGGGGACTCTAAACGAGGAGAGGTCAACCGGGTCCCTCTCAAATTTCGGGATCATGCCTGGTTCGTCGCTTACGCCCCTTTCGAAGACCCCAAGATCGCCGTCGTTGTCCTCGTTGAGCACGGAGGATTCGGGGCTTCGGCGGCTGCCCCGATCGCCAAGAAGGTGATCGAAAAATATCTCAACATCAATCCTTCGCCTTCCTTAAAGGAAGCGGAGAAACCAAGCGAGACGGACTATGCAGATTGACCGGCGGCTCTTCATCCATTTCGACTGGACCTTACTGGGAATAACGCTCGCCATCGCCTCGATCGGCATTCTCAATCTTTATAGCGCCACGGCGAAGCTGGAGATGGCCGGGACCCCCTTTTATGTGAAACAAATCCTCTGGGTGCTGATTGGATTGACGGCGATGGTCACCCTTGCTTTCATCGAATACCGTTTCTATTCCGATTTCGCCTATCTCGTTTACACGATCGCCTTGATCCTTCTCCTGCTGGTCTTGGCCTACGGAATCATCACCTCCGGTGCCCAGCGGTGGGTCAAAATTGGATCCCTTTCTTTTCAACCTTCGGAATTCGTCAAAATCTCGTTCATCCTGGCTCTGGCAAAGTTTTTTCATCAACCCCCGGATCGACAGGGGTATTCGCTGAAACAACTCCCTGTGCCGTTTCTCCTTCTCCTGCTGCCAATGGTTTTGATCCTTAAACAACCCGACCTGGGAACGGCGATCATCCTTTTCCTGGTCTTCTTTTCGACCCTGATCTTTGTTAAGATTCGATGGTCCTCCCTGCTCACCCTGGGATTGGCTGGAGCCGCCGTCGTCCCGCTTCTTTGGAAATTCCTGAAGGAATACCAGAAGAGACGAATTGTCACCTTTTTTAATCCGGAGTTGGACCCATTGGGGGCGGGGTACCATCTGATTCAATCGAAGATTGCCGTGGGATCGGGAGGAATCCTCGGAAAAGGTTTCATGAAGGGAACTCAATCCAGGTTGGGCTTTCTCCCCGAGCAACAGACGGATTTCATCTTTTCAGCCCTGGGAGAGGAGTGGGGCTTGATCGGAGCTCTCTTTGTCATCGGGCTCTATCTGGCACTGATTCTCTGGGGACTCCGCGTCGCCGTCCAGGCGAAAGATCGCTTCAGTGCCATCCTTGCCTTCGGAGTGGTGGCGATGCTCTTCTGGCATGTCTTCATTAACATCGGAATGGTACTGGGGATGATGCCGGTGGTAGGAATTCCCCTTCCCTTGCTCAGCTATGGAGGGTCTTTCATCATCTCCACGCTGATTGGAATGGGGCTTCTTTTGAATGTGAGCATGAGAAGGTATCTCTTCTAAGTTCAAATTGCAGATGGCAGATCGCCCATGGCAGGTTCTTTCAATTTGAAATTTAAAATCTAAAATTTGCAATTAGAAGGGGACGTCGTCACTCGACCCGGGCGGGACTTCTTGGTCCATATCAAAATCTTTCCCCGTATCCGGGACATCCGCGGGCGCTCCGGCCGCTCCTAACATCTGCATTTGGTTTGCCACGATTTCAGTCGTCGACCTCTTGTTTCCATCCTTGTCTTCCCACGTTCGGGTACGGAGCCGGCCTTCTATGTAGACCTGTTTTCCCTTATTCAGATACTCTCCACAGATCTCGGCCAGTCGGCCGAAAGCAACAATTCGGTGCCATTCTGTGATTGTCGTCTTTTCTCCGGAAGATCGATTGACCCGATTTTCACTTGTCGCCATCCGAAAATTTGCGACCGTGGTGCCGTTGCTCAAATACTTGACCTCAGGGTTTGCACCCAGGTTTCCGATAAGAATGACCTTGTTCACGCCCGCCATAAAACCCCCTTCTCACTGCTGCGAACCGAAAAGGGTTCGTCCCGAGCCTAACGCCGTGGAGGCCCGGACGCAGAAAGGATTCTTTTTTGTCACTCTATCATTTCTGAGATCTCTTTTCAAGAAGATCGTGAGGCAATATTGACGGGCTCAAAAATATATTTTAGGCTTTGTTAGCTTATGCCTCTGGAGAGCGTCAGGGGCTGGGTTCCGCAACCTCTCTGGTCGATCAAGAAGGGATGCGGGCAGGAAAGAGGATCGGGCAAAGGGATTGGTCTTCAGCAGAAGGTTGGTCCTGCACGAAAGAACGATTCAGTCTTCGTTGACAAAAACCGTGATTTTCGTATAATAATTCCTGTTTTCATTCCGGACCCGGGGTCTTCTGTGAGATATCTCTATAAATCAGAGAGCATTTCCATTCCGCAACGGCTTCTCTTCATCCCTCTGAAAGAGACGATCATCTTCCCCTATGTCGTCGCCCCCCTTTTCTTCCAATCGGATGAAGCGTTGGCCGTATTCAACAAGGTATTGCTCGAGAATAGTCTGATCGGGTGTGTCGGGCTGCGCGATCCTGATCTCAAAGATCCCCAGCCCAAGGATCTCCTCTCCATTGGGACCGTCTGCAAGATTCTCCAGCTGGTCAAGTTGCCGAACCGGGGGGTGAAGATTCTCGTGGAGGGGCTTTCAAGAGTTTTTCTCCAGAACATTATCCGAGAAGCCCCTTATTTCAAGGCAGACGTCAACGAGATCAATGAGCATCAGGAAAGGACGACTCTTTCTGAAACGCTCATCCAGAGCATCGGAACTCTCTTTAAGATTTCACTTTCGATGGGGAAGCCTCTTCCCGAAGAGCTCTTGAAGACCCTCGATAAAATTGACCATCCGGGTAGACTCGCTGACCTGATCGCCATTACGCTCCACCTGGCATTGAAGGAGCAGCAAGAGATTTTTGAGACCGTCGACCCTCTGGAACGACTCAGAAAGGTCTTTCAATCCTTCAGTCGAGAGATTCAATCCTCCCCGACCCGGCCTCATCCACTTCTCAATCCTGGGAAAGAGGCCGGAAAATTCCAGAAGGATCATTCCGTTCGTCCTCCTGCCAGAGGACAGAGGGAAGTGCCGGAGGAAGATCCCTATCAGGCTGAAATCCATGAACTCAGAGAAAAGGTTCAAAACGCCGGCATGCCCCAACGAGTGGAGGAGATCGCTCATAAAGAAATCAACCGGCTGGAACGGATGAACCCCGTCTCCGCAGAATACACCGTTTCCAGAACGTATCTCGATTACCTCATTACGATGCCGTGGAACAAGAAGACGGTGGACAACCTTGACCTCAGCCGGGCCCAGGCCATCCTCAACGAAGACCATTACGATCTCGAAAAAGTGAAAGAACGGATTCTCGAGTTTTTGGCCGTCAAGAAATTAAAGGAACCGATGAAGGGGCCGATCCTCTGTTTTGTCGGCCCCCCGGGGGTCGGAAAAACATCCCTGGGGCGCTCCATCGCTCGCGCCTTAGAAAGGAAATTTATCCGGATCTCCCTGGGCGGGGTCCGGGATGAAGCAGAGATCCGGGGACACCGTCGAACGTATGTGGGAGCTCTTCCAGGCCGTATTATTCAAGAGATCCGGAGGGCGGAAACGTTCAACCCTGTTTTTATGCTCGACGAGGTGGATAAGATCGGTCAGGATGTCCGCGGAGATCCAGCGGCAGCCCTCCTTGAAACACTCGACCCGGAGCAGAACTTCTCATTCACCGATCATTACCTCGACGTCCCTTTTGATCTCTCCCATGTCTTGTTCATCACAACGGCAAATACCCTCTCGCCTATTCCTCCCGCTCTGTTAGATCGTATGGAAGTGATTTCTCTGGCAGGATATACCGAAGAGGAGAAGGAGAAAATTGCCTTTCAATTCCTGATCCCTCACCAAAAAGAAGAAAACGGGTTGAAAGACCATCCTCTCTCTTTCACTCCCGACGCCCTTTACAAGATCATTCGAGAATATACTCGGGAGGCAGGGGTTCGAAACTTAGAAAGAGAGATTGCCACCCTCTGTCGGAAAATTGCCAAGGAAGTGGCGATGGAAAAACCTTCAAAAGAGAGGATCGATGAAGCGACGGTCGAGGAGCTTCTGGGACCACGAAGATTCTTCCGCGAGGTCGCTCAGGAGAAAGACCGCATCGGAATGGCGACGGGACTGGCATGGACGGAAAATGGAGGAGACATCATTTTTATCGAGACGTCTAAGATGAAAGGCGACAGGGGGCTGATCCTGACGGGATCTCTGGGAGAGGTGATGAAGGAATCTGCGCACGCGGCCCTCTCTTATATTCGAACCAATGCCATCTCTCTTCGGATCCCCGAAAATTTTTATCAGGAGTGCGATATTCATATCCACATTCCGTCCGGGGGAACTCCGAAAGATGGGCCTTCGGCCGGAATCACCATTGCCACCGCCGTTCTGTCTCTCCTCAGGGGCAAGCCCGTCTCTCATGAAATTGCCATGACCGGCGAACTCACCCTGACCGGAAGGGTGCTTCCGGTGGGAGGGATCAAGGAAAAAATCCTCGCTGCCCGTCGGGCCGGGGTAAAGACTGTGATCCTGCCCAAAAAGAACGAGAAGAATCTCGACGATATTCCAGACTATGTCAAGAGCGAGATGAACTTCATTTTAGTCGAACATATCCAGGAGGTGCTCGACCTAACCCTCCCCTCCGTACCCTCCGCTTGAGAGAGGGCTTGTGCAGGAAAAGGTGAGTTCGTAACCCCGAATTTCAGATATGACAGTTCCTTTCAAATCTGGTTTTATCTCTATTTTGGGAAGGCCGAACGTAGGGAAATCCACCCTTTTTAACCGCCTCCTCGGCGACAAGATCGCCATCGTCGCTGAGAAACCTCAGACGACACGAAACCGGATCCTCGGTATCAAAAACACGGGAAACGCTCAACTCATTTTCCTCGACACCCCGGGAATTCACCAGGGACGCTCCGAATTGAACGAGCGGATGGTCCGAACGGCCATCGCTTCGGGAAGGGATGCAGATGTCCTTCTCTTTCTTGTCGAGGCCACCTTCCCGGCCATAGAAAAAGACCGGAAGGTGATCGAATCTCTGAGGGGAAGTCGCGGGGTCCCCATCCTCGTCATCAATAAAATGGACGCGGTGAAAAAGAAGAACCTCCTTCCCATCATGGATCAATATCAGAAACTGCATCCGTTCAAGGAGATCATTCCCGTCTCGGCCCTGACCGGAGAGGGGATGGACACCCTCCTCGATCAAATCCTTCAAGTCCTTCCCGAATCCCATCCTTATTATTCAGAGGATATCGCCACGGATCAGACGGAGCGCTTCTGGGTCTCCGAAATCATCCGAGAGAAGATCATCCACCAATCCTATCAAGAGATTCCGTATTCGACCGCGGTCACGATCGATGAGTTTAAAGAGCACCCTGAAAAAAACCTGGTGGTCATTAAGGCGACGATCCATGTCGAAAGAGATTCTCAGAAAAGGATTCTCATCGGAAAAGGTGGACAGAAATTGAAAAAGATTGGAGCGGAAGCTCGAAAAGAAGCCGAGGCCTTCTGGGGGACGAGGGTCTTCCTGGAATTGTGGGTGAATGTGGAGGAAGGTTGGACCCGGGACCCCCGTGCCCTGAATCGGTTGGGCTATCCACCGACTCTAAACCAATCCGCTTGAGGGATCGACCTGTGGATGAAAGAGAAACTTTAGGAAAATATCTGAAGAACCAGAGGGAATCCAAAAAGATTTCCTTGAGAGAGGTGGCAAAAAACACGAGAGTGAGGGAACCCATCCTCAGGGCCCTTGAAGAAGACCAGGTTCATCTTCTTCCTCCTGCGACCTACGTGAAGGGGTTTCTTTTAGCCTACGCCAAATATCTTGGCCTCGATCAGAACGACGTCCTTCTCCGATATGACAGAATCTTGAAGGGAGAATCCATCCCTCCTCCTTCCATTCCATCTCCCAGACCCAAACCCGAGAGTCCACCCCCTCAGACTTCAAAGCCCAAGCAGAAGACGCCATGGAATACGAAACAGACTTGGGTGGTCGCAATCGTCATCGTGGTAAGCTTCGTCGTCTTTTATTTCTTCTCCCCTTACGCCAAGCGCCCGATGGAACCCACCCCCGCAAAACCTG
>Ga0335070_10005801_pt1 | contig 14561 bp, 10 predicted proteins | sample Lox_Sample_13_FD_206722 | JGI IMG/M metagenome (GOLD analysis project Ga0335070, IMG submission 206722) | Soil microbial communities from Loxahatchee National Wildlife Refuge, Florida, United States - Lox_Sample_1.3 | ecosystem: Environmental > Terrestrial > Soil > Wetlands | place: USA... | reverse complement strand
AGATTACCAGGTCTTCCTCGAAGGATTTCCCTTGCGCGATTACTTGTCCGGCTGGATTGATGACCAGGCTGGACCCGTCGAATATCAGGCTGTCGTTGCCGCCTACCTGGTTCACCATAACCACGGGAACTCTGTTGCTGGTAGCAATGGATGCCAGCATCCTTCTGCGGAATTCCCGTTTGCCGATCCAGTAAGGCGACGCCGAAATGTTAAGAACGATATTCCCTCCCGCCCGAATCAGCTCTTCGACTGGATCCAATGTGTACAGCCGCTTGCTCCAGAAGTTCTTGTCGTTCCACGCGTCTTCACAGATGGTCAACGCCATCCTCTTGCCGCAGAAATCAAACAGCTCCTGACGTGCTGCCGGCGCGAAGTTGCGCATCTCGTCGAAAACGTCGTAAGTCGGCAGCAGAATCTTCGACTGCACAAAGGCAATTTTCCCGTCGCGCAACAGCACCGCCGAATTCATCACCGACTTTCCGGTCTGTGCCTGGGCCGGCGTGACCAGTCCGCAAATGACCGCGATTCCGGAAGTTCGCTCCGCGATCAGCTCCGCCGTTTTCTGATTCTTGTCCACAAACGCCGGCCGCTCGACCAGATCACGCGGCGGGTACCCGCAAATCGAAAGTTCGGGAAAAAGGATCAGTCCAGCTCCCGCCGCCTGCGCACGCCGGGAGAATTCAATAATTTTCTCCGCGTTGCCGAAGAAATCCCCAACCGTAGGATTGATTTGACCCAGTGCCACCTTCACCCCATCAGTGTAAAGCCCAGCCGCAATCCCCGGCAAAGCAGGCAGCCATGAACAGCTAAACGGATGTGAAACGGACCTCGCTTTTCCCTTCTGTTCGGCCCATGGGAAAAGCTCACTCGGGACCACTCAGCCGTGAACGCCGCCGTAACCGCCCTGAGCTCCGACCTTGCCCTATTACTTGCGTAACATGCGCCGCTTACCAATACGCGGTACGCTGAGGCCGATATCTATCCACAGGAGTTACGTATTCCTCCGTCAGGCACCAACTTGGCTCGCAGCGAGTCGGCCCGTGCCTTTGTTCATAGCCTCAATATTTTGGTTAAGTATGTTCGCCTCTATGGCTTCGCGCACAAAAGAACTGAGGCTCAATTTCAGACAGCCTGGAAGGAACTGCAGAATGGCCTGCCCAGCACCGGGAACGCCGGCTTCCTTTTAGGTGTATCCGGGTCCACGCTTCTGCTCGATGGCATTCCCCTGGAAGCAGGCCAGGCGGAACGCACGTTTGCGCAATTGCTCACTGCCGCCGGCCTCGCCAGCATTCATTTCTCGACCAAAGTAACGCAGGATGACTTCGCCCAGCTCGTGCGCGCCTTCGCCACCTCTGGCTCCAAGGCCCAGGACATGGCTCAGCAGATCAAGCGCTCGCTGGCGGATATTCCTACTGGCAGCATCAAGATCAACGAAGTCAAGTTCGTGGCCGCCGACCCTGAAACGGGTGAAGTCAGTGTGGCCGCTCAAATCGCGGCCCAGACATTGGGCCCCGAATTCAAGCAGTGGCTCAACGATCCCCAAAAATTATTGCAGTTAATTGCTGCAGCGGAAGGTGCACAGAGCGGCGGAGGTGGTGGGGGAGCCGGTGCCGGGCCCGCCGGCAGCGCTCCTAGCAGAGCAGGCAGCGTGTCCGCGACCGGCGCTGCTGCCGGTACAGCTCCTGCCTTCACGGGCGGCGGCACGGTTCCACTGGAAGAAGAGGAAGTAATCCAGGCCATCCGTTTGCTCACTCAATTCGGCAAAACCGCACAGGAATCCAACGTCGCGCCCGAGGCATTGCAGCGTCACGTCGGCGAAGTCAATCCCAACACCCGCATCAACCTGCAGCAACTTCTTGAGAGCCTGGCCTCCAACGTATCCGACGACGAAAAAGACACCCCGCTTCTCATGCGTGCGGCCGAGCACATGGCAATCCGCTTCGCCTTGGAGCGCTACCAGAAAGGCGAAGTCAAGGTCAATGCTGTCCATCAGATGCTCGAGCACATGAGCCGGCAGATGAACACCTTGCGCCAGATCTTGAAAATTCAGGAAGACAAGATGAGCAAAGCCGGCCTGCTCGTCGAATCTCACGCCGACATCCTCGATCGTATGTTCTGGGCGGAAGTCCCCGAGGCCGGTAAGAAGAGTGTTCTGCTGTCCAATGAAGCCGCCTGTGTCCCGCCTCGCAATGTCCGCCAGTATGTGGAGCAGCTTATCGAGCGCGGCGACTATGAGACTGCCGATAAGGTCCTGCAAAACTACATCAGCTGCCTGGATGCCAAGGATCCTGAAACCCGCCGCAAAGTGGCTATCGGCCTGAGCCAACTTGCTGATCTCTTCGCCCGCGTCGCCACTAATGTCATGGGCGACGTCATTCAGCGCGTGGGCAAATGCTTGACCGCAGAAAGTGAAGGCGAACTTCAGAGCCTGCTCAGCGCGGCCTTCGTTCGCCTCAGCCAGGAAGCAAATACCCGCCGGCAATACAAAGCTATTGGAGAAGTACTCGCGGCGCTCGAAGTCGTCAGTGCTAGCCGTCCCTCGCTCGCACGCGACATGCAGCCACGCATCGGTGTCGAAAACCGTCTGCCCGAATTCATTGATGAGGCTATGCGCGTCGTACCAGTGCCCGAGGAACTTTTGGGCGTTCTGCGCCGCATCCCGCAATCCTCCGTGGAACACCTCTCCGACCGTTTTTTCCGCTGCATGCAGCGGGACGAATGCGACCGCCTTATCGAAATCGTCAAAGCCTTGGGTCCTCCCGGGCTCGAGCAGTTGCGCGAAACCCTGCGCACTGGGCAACCCAGGCAGGCGTCCTCTGTCGTCGGCCTAATGAGCCGTCTCGATGTTGCCGCTCTTCTGGAGCTCATTCCTCCGCGCCTGAAGGAGTGGAACCGCTTTTATCACGATGTCGTGGTCCGGCAAATCGCCTACGGCGCCGCCATCGACCGTGGCCGCACATTGCTCGAGCTACTCGAAATACTCGATCCGCTCGTGCTTCCCCAAGCCATTGACGAAATCGGAATGAGCGGCGACCGCAGCGCCGCTCCGCCTTTGATGGTCTTGGCGGAACCCGGCGAGGCGCAGGCACGATCGCCGCTCATTCAGTTAAAAGCCATGGAGTCGCTCGGCCGTTTACGACACTCCGATGCCGTCCCCGTGTTGCGAAGCGTCGTAGAAGCGAAGAAGATGTGGAAGTTCCTCCACCCGCGTGAACTCCGCATCACCGCTGCTCAGGCTCTTGCGAAGATCGATTCCCGTTTCGCCAGCCAGGTGCTCGCCGATAACGACCTGGAAAACAGCGAAATGGCCATTGGCGCCCTGGACGCTCAAATGGCTTCCATTTGGGTTCGCCAGCGCCGCTATGACCGCTTTGTGCTCGCTCGCAGCCTGCCGGCCTTTCTTAGTAGTTCCTGGGGTCGCTCCAAGATGACTATCCGCGAAATGAGTCTCGGCGGCGGCATGGGCACTAAGGACGACAACCAGCGTATCGGCTCGGAAGCCAGCATCGAGATTGCCGTTGGCATGCGCAAAATCACTGCGCAGGTCCTGCTGCGACGCGCGCGCGTCAACGAACTTGGTTTCGAAGTCGTAAACATCGATCTCGAGAGCCGCTACCGCCTTCGCCGCGTTCTCCTGGAAGCCGCGCAACACGCCACCCAATTCAAAGCCGACGAGTGGGACGGCCAACGAAAACTCTAGAAACGGCCGCTTCGACCGCCAGCGTTCCTTCGTTACCCTTTGTGGTGACCTCATCTTCAAGTCCGCAGGCTCCCGTTCCAGCTCCACAACAAAAAACCTCCGCTTCCGCGGAGGTGTTCTGATCTGAAGTTGTAACTGTTACTTCACCTTGGCAAAAATAATAACCAGTGTATACAGCGCCAGCGATTCGATTAGCGCCAATCCTAGAATCAGCGCCAACTGAATTCCCGGTCTCGCCGCCGGATTGCGCGCCAAGCCTTCCGCTGCAGCCGCGGTCGCCTTGGCTTGTGCCAAACCGCAAACCGCCGATGCGATTGCCATGGCAAAGCCGGACGTGATCGCGACCCAGTTAGTCGGCTCCGCCGCTCCCCCTTGCGCGAATGCCGGCACCGCAAAGCACATCGCCGACAACGCCAGAAATACGTAGCTCATCGTTTTCATTTGTTTCTCCTCTGTCCTTCTATGAATTGCCGCCAGTGGGTGGTTGACGCCATACCGTACAGACGCCCTCACGCTGAACAGCAGAGTTCGATGTTTCAAGGTAGCTTCTTTGAACCCTTGAAACTTTGAAACCTGTTTAGTGATCGCTTACCACTGCTCCCTGCAAATACACGGTCACCAGCAGGACAAAAATGTATGTTTGAAGGAACGACACACCAATATGAAGGCCGAGGAACAAAATCGGTATCCCAATCGGCACCAGGGAAAAGAAAACCAGCGTGACCATATCCCCGGCAAACATATTGGCGTAAAGACGAATCGTGAGTGATAGCACACGGGCCAGGTGGCTGATGATTTCGATCGGCACCATTAACGGTGCCAACGCGATCATCGGGCCGGCAAAATGCTTTAGATATCTCGGCCCCGCATGCTTGAATCCCTGGGCGTGATAGTAGAAAAACGAGAGCATCGCGCAGCCCAGCGGTACGCTCGGACTCGCCCCCGTCGGCGATTCGAACCCCGGGATCAGCCCAATTAAATTACTGACTAGAATGTAATACCCAAGGGCGACAAGATACGGCGTGTACTGCGAGCTATGATGCCCGATGATCTCTTCGCTCTGCGCATTGACGAACCCGTGCACGCCCTCAAAGACGTGCTGCAGCGCACCTGGATTATCTACTGATAACCGCGAGCGTACGAGTGCGAACACGATGACCAGGAACACGAAAACCAGTACCTGCATAGCCACGGCGTTCGAGATTGGCGCCTGCTCGTACTGCGGCGGAACATGAACAGCGCGGAGCAGCGCGTCCACCGGCCCTGCAAAGGCTCGGTTCAGCAGTTGAGTAATCCAGAGTTGTTCGGGCATATAGAAGCTTTTAGCTCCTAGCCTTTAGCTTGAAAATCGGGAAACTTATCTGCTCTGTCATCTCGAGCGACGGCGTAAGCCCGAGTCGAGGGACCTTGCGTTTATCTTTCACAACCCACGTGCAACGGCTACGTAAACTTCGTAGCCGGCTTCGCACGCGATCGCGGCAACGGGCAGGAACAGGCCCGCCAAAAAGCCGTAGAGACTCGCGGGAGTAACACTCAATATAGCATATGCCGCTAACCCCATCAAAACATAGCGCAATAGGAAGCGCCCAACAATTCCCTTGGCGGCCTCACTCTTCCCGGTTCTCGTAATGCGGTCCGCCATCGCACTCACCACGCGCTTGAGCCAATGAAAATTGACATACGAGATGACGCCTCCCAATGCGAATCCCAGCCCGACCCGCCATCCGTAAACGACAACGGCTGCGATCACAAGAATACACCCCACAACGATCATGGCGACGCGAATGCGATCGAGCGCGCCGGAATAGAAAGCCTCGGATTTGTCCAAATCACTCTGGCCGACCTGCACGTGAGGTAATCTAAAGCATTGGCCACGGATTTTCACGGATTGCACTGATATCAGATCCGTGCCCATCTTTGGCACTGCGCGCCAGCAAGAACTGGCTCCGGGGGAGCGTTTGCCCGTAGCCCAAAGCGTCAGCGCTGGTAAAGTGGCACGAACGATCGAGTGCCGTAGGCACGGCTGAAGTTGTCACACCGTCTCTTTTGCCCCGGTGCAACCGTTCCACCTACGCGATCCCGTACTTCTCCCCCAAGAATCTTTTCAATCTTCCCGGCACCACCCTCGCCAACTCCTGCCACGTCACGATCTTGCAGCGCATCTGCAGTTCATGAATTCGAATGCACCGCATCACCGCATACCACTGCTCCCGCAAATCGGGCCGCCGCTCATCCACGATCACACAAAACGAGCATCCACCCGCATGCGCTGCCAGGACGTTCCGGATCAACTGATAGGAAAAATAACACTCTGCCGACTGCGGCAAACTCGAAACATCAAATACCTCGCCGAAATCCCGATACCCCTTCACCACCGACTTCACTTTCTTCTGAAAATCGGCTTCGGTCAGCTTGGCTTCGACCAGCATTTCCCCAAGCCGCATATCCACTTCGGTCCGATCGGCCCGCCCATTCGACAGCAGTACCCGTGCCCGGTAACCAAACTGCGGCTTCCCGTCGCCATCCACGCCAAGCAGTTTCCGCACCATGCCGTCGCGAAGCGTGCCTGGATAGCAGAACACGTTCATGAGCAGCGCGTCGGAGCTGGTGCTGCTATCAAGCTCCTGCCGCCGCACCCCGTCGCGCGGGAAAATCTGCAAAGCCGAAGTATGCGGCTTCTGCAGCCGTCTGCGCCAATTGTCATTTCGCAGAATTGCCCGGTAGGTCGCCGGAAGAAAATTTCCGTGGCGCTCGTCCACAGGTTCGTAGCAAACAACCGCCTCACGGCCGACGCTCACATGATGGGCCAACGCATGCGCCTTTGCGTAGTCCACATTGCGCGCGCTCAACTCACTCCGAAGCGCATGGGCAAACGAGAAGGACATCGGGGTGCCCCACCTTTCCAGTTCAGCGGAGAGTGGGTCTTCGGAAGAATATTAGTTTATTTGGAATCCGAGATGGCTGTCCTGATCAACTCGATAAATCCCGCCGCAATCCCCAGCAATAGCCCCACAAGGTACAGCCATGTTGTATGCAGCCATTTATCCAGTCCCAACCCAATGAGCCAGCCCGCCGCAGTGGCGGCAGGCAAGATGACCGCTAGCTGGCTATAGCGCGCAAACTGAACCCAGAAGTTCTCTTTGTCACGCGAGTTTGGGTCGGAGGAAGACAAAAGCAGTCGTTGGTCGTTAGCGGTTCGTCGTTGCCTAGGTGTCTTAGCCAACCGCCAACGACCAAAGACCAAAGACCAACGACTATTTCATGAGATTCGCCACAGCCGGATTGTTGCTGATGCTCAGCGACCAGTTAACCAGTCGTATGAACGGTTCCGGATAGACTCCGATCACCAAGGTAGCCGCCAGACTCACCCACAGGGCCCCCCACATCGCACCGCCGGCTCGAACCCGTTCCGGATCCAGTGCCTGCCGCATAAACATCGCACTCGCGATCCGCATGTAGTAGTAGAGCCCAAACACGGCATACAGCACCGCGATCCCCGCCAGCACGTAGTGTCCGGTCTCAATCAAGCTGAGGAAGATGAAATACTTCCCCCAGAAGCCCGCTAATGGAGGAATGCCCGCGAGCGACAGCAGAAATACCAGCATCAGAACAGCTTCCGTTGGAGCGCGCGAGAAAAGCCCGGCAATATCGTCGATCTCATCCCCGATCACATCCCGCCGCCGCAGTGACGCAATCACCGCGAACGCGCCCAGGTTCATAAACGTGTACACCAGCAGATAAAGCAGAATTCCCTTGATCCCATCCAGGCTGGCCGCCTCGGTGGTCGAGCCGTAGGCTATCGCGCCCAGCAGCATGTAGCCGACATGCGCAATCGACGAATAAGCCAGCAGCCGTTTGAGATTGTTCTGCGTGAGCGCCGCCAGGTTCGCCGCTGTCATCGTCGCCACTGCCACGAAAATGAGCAGCGGCACCCACACCGACCGCAGCGGGTACAAACCCATACCGAGAACCCGCAGCAACATCGCCCACGCCGCCGCCTTCACCGCCACCGACATGAATCCCGTAATGCTGGTAGGCGCCCCCTCGTACGCATCCGGCGCCCACTGATGGAACGGCACCGCCGCAATCTTGAACAGTAACCCCGTGGCTACCGTAATCAGAGCCAGAATGGCCACCGGATCGGCATGGTTTTGCGCCAGGGCCATGTCCCGCGTCAGCCGGTCTCGAATGACGGCTAAATTTGTGCTGCCCGTCAATCCATAGAGCAGCGACAATCCATAAGCAAAGATTCCGGAAGAAAATGCCCCCAGGATCAGATATTTCAGCGCCGCTTCGTTCGACCGCCGGTCGCGCCGTAAGAATCCCACCAGCACATAGGTGGAGATGGCCATCAACTCCAGGCCGATGAAGATCAGCACGATGTCGAACCCGGCGGCCATGCACATCATGCCCACCACGGCCAACAGCATCAGCGCATAGAACTCGCCATGCTGCTCACGCTCCTGGTCCATGTAGTGGACGGACATCAAGATCGCCACCGCTGTGCCCGCCAGGAATAGGTACCAGAAGTACAGCGTGAAGTGATCGATCACCATCGATCCGACAAACGCCGGCATCCACACGCGATGCGAGTTGTCCAAGGCCAGCTGGATCCGAACTACGCCTGCCGTGGCGAAAGCGACTCCCATGAATGCAGTTACTGCGTTGACCCACTTCAACTCCGTCGGCAGCATCAGGTCCATGATCAGGATGCCCAGCGCAAACATCGTAAGCAGCAGCATGGGAAGCGACATCAGGTAGTCGCTGCGCTCGAACATCTGGGCAACGCTATACACTAGTTCTTCCCTTTCGCCGGCACGATCGCCGCTTCCTTAACCGCATTTGCCGTCGAACTCGCCGCCGGTTGTGCGCTCGCATTCACCGCATTCACGCCCGGATACCCCGGCCTCACAGTCGCCACAAGTTGATTGACGGGCTGCTCAAGTATCTGGAAGAAAGGTTTGGGATAAAGCCCAATCCACAACGCCATCACAACCAGTGGCGCAAACGTCAGAATCTCCCGCGGATTTAAATCCAGCAGTTTTTCATTTTTCGGATTTGTTACCGTCCCGAAGAACACTCGCTGATACAGCCACAGCAAATACGCCGCCGCCAGGATCACTCCCACCACCGCCAGCGCCGCCCACATCCGGTTCTCCATGAACGTGCCCTGCAGGATCGTAAACTCGCCCACGAATCCGTTCAGCAACGGCAGTCCCATCGACGATAAAAACATGATCATTGTGATCGTCGCGTAAACCGGCATGACGTTCGAAATCCCGCCATATTCCGCGATCTCGCGTGTATGCCGTCGCTCATACAGAATGCCGACGATCAAGAACAGCGCACCCGTCGATATCCCGTGATTGATTTGCTGCAGCACCGACCCACTTAGCCCCGCCGGATTCAACGCAAAAATCCCCAGAGTGCAGAAGCCCAGGTGACTCACCGACGAGTACGCCACCAGCTTCTTCATGTCTTTCTGCATCAGCGAAACTAGCGCGCCGTAGATGATCCCGATGATCGACAACGCGATCATCCACCCGCGTACCTTGGGATGCATCACCACATCCGGGAAAAATGGCAGCGCGAATCGAACGAATCCGTACGTTCCCATCTTCAGCAGAACGCCGGCAAGGATGACCGACCCCGCTGTAGGCGCCTCCACGTGCGCATCCGGCAGCCAGGTATGGAACGGGAACATCGGCACCTTGATCGCAAAGGCCAGGAAGAACGCGAAGAAGAGCAGAATGGCATAACCAGAGCCATACGCCGCATCGTGGAAAATCTTCGGTGCCGTCTGATAAAGCGCCGGAATGCTGAATGTATATGTCCCCGTTTGACGGAAGTTGTAGAAGTAAAGGAACAGCACCGCCAAGAGCATCGCCACCGAACCTAGCAGCGTATACAGGAAGAACTTGATGGCTGCGTAAAGCTTTTTCGGCCCCCCCCAGATGCCAATCAGCAGATACATCGGCACCAGCATCGCTTCCCAGAAAACGAAGAACAGGAAGAAGTCCAGGGCCATGAACACGCCCAGCATGCCCGTCTGCAGCACCAGGAACCAGATGTAGTATTCCTTCACCCGATTTTCAATCGCCGTCCACGACGACAGAATCGAAATCCACCCCAGCAGCGTCGTGAGCATGATTAGCAGGAACGAAATGCCGTCAATGCCCAGCACATACCCCGCGCCGATCGATGGAATCCAGTTGTTCGGCGTGCCCTCGATGAACTTGAACCCCGGCGAGAAGCGCTCCGCCCAAAACCACGGCACCAGTGGCAGCGAGACCAAGAGTCCAGCCAGCGCGAAGATGTTTCCAATCCAGCGGATCGCGTTCTTGTTATCCTTCGGAACAAATAGCAGCAGGATCGCACCCACCAGCGGCGTGAACAGAATGATCGAAAGTATGTGACTCTGCATATAAACCCGTTCTCAGTTCTCGGTTCTCAGTTCGAACCAACTAGCCTGTCATCCTGAGCGGAGCGAAGGACCCCGTGCAACTCCGCATCACCTCAGGCCTCTTAAGGCATTCTCACGTTGCGCTTGACGCCGCACGAGGGGCGGACATTGGGTCAGTCTCCCGCTCCCGCCGCGCCCGCCGCCGCACTCGCCCCGCGGCTCTTTTCTGCGCGCCGCCCAATCAATCGCACCACGAAATACGCGACAATCGCCGCCAGCACGCCCACTGCAATCCACCCAAACCAGACCAGAATTCCCATCTCCGCCGCCATAAACCCCAGCAGCCCAAGAACCATGATCAGCGCGTACCACTGCACCAGGCCCCACTGAATGAGCTTGACCGGATACGACAGCATCCGCGCCACAATCGCTGGCCCGTTCACCAGCAGCCCATCAATAATCCACTTGTCCCACCACATCGAAAGCGTGCTGAACGCCCGCGTCATCCACCCCGCGCCGTTCACCGTGCCGTCAACGATGCGCGCATCGAACCAGGACGACGCCTCTCCCAATCCCATCGCGCCCAGGCGCACCGAACCAACCTTTCGCCGTCCCGTAAAGACGTAGTCGTAAGCTTCATCCACGTAGTACTTGTTCAACATGGCCGTATACACCGGCGGAACTTTCGCCGCCATCGGCTCGACATAGCCCTTGTCGGCGTTGCGATAAACCTTCCACGCCAGGCCCCAGCCCGCGACCGCCAATCCCAGCGAAAGCGCCATCAGCGCGTATTCGGCAGGATTCGTGTGCTCTTCTTCCTTCTTCCCCGCTGCCAGTTGGCTCGGCTCTTCTGCCCGGAATAATGGTGCCGCTTCCTTTGCAAACACCGGCTCCAGGAACTTTTCAAACCGGTTCGATCCCCCGAGGCTGTGCGGCACCCCCAGCCATCCCGCAAACACGGAGCACACGGCGAGAACCACCAGCGGCATGGTCATCGAGTTCGGCGACTCATGAATATGGTGTTCCACTTCATGACTCATCCGCGGCTTACCGTGAAAGGTCAGGAACATCAAGCGGAACATGTAGAACGCCGTCATGAACGCCGTGACCACACCAATCAGCCACAGCAACCGATACGCGCCGCTTTCCGACGACCACGCCTGCCACAGGATTTCATCTTTCGAGAAGAATCCCGCGAACGGGAAAATCCCTGCGATTGCCAGCGTGGCGATGAACATCGTCCAGTGCGTAATCGGGGTGCGCCGGTGCAGATCACCCATATTGCGCATGTCCTGTTCCCCGCTCATCGCGTGAATCACCGAGCCGGATCCAAGAAACAGCAGTGCCTTGAAAAACGAATGTGTAAAGACGTGAAAGACGCCCGCAGCAAATGCGCCAACGCCCAGCGCCAGGAACATGTAACCGAGTTGCGAGACCGTCGAATAAGCCAGCACGCGCTTGATATCGTTCTGCACCAACCCGATCGACGCCGCAAAGATCGCCGTCAGCGCACCCACGATCGCAACCGTCTTCATGGCATTCGGAGCCAGCACGAAAATCGCATTGGACCGCGCGACCATGTACACGCCCGCAGTCACCATTGTGGCGGCGTGGATCAGGGCAGATACCGGTGTCGGCCCTTCCATCGCATCCGGCAACCACACATACAGAGGGAGCTGCGCCGACTTTCCGCAAGCCCCCACAAACAGCAGCAACGCCGCCGCCGTTAGCACCGGATCGCCCATCTGGAATTGCCCGCTGCGAGCCAGATGGTTGATATCCGTAAACCGCAGCGACCCGAAATACCACGCCAGTGTGAACATCCCCAGCAGGAAGCCCGCGTCACCGATCCGATTCACGATGAAGGCCTTGTTCGCTGCATCGCTGGCCGACTTCCGATGGAAGTAGAACCCGATCAGCAGGTACGAACACAAACCCACGCCCTCCCAGCCGACGAACAACACTGCGTAGTTGTTCCCCAGGACGAGCGTGAGCATCGAGAACATGAACAGATTCAGGTACCCGAAGAACCGGTAATACCCGCCCTCGTGTCCCATGTACCCAATCGAGTAAATGTGAATCAACATCCCCACGCCGGTCACGAACAGCAGCCAGATCGCGGACAGCGGATCAAGAAGGAAACCAGCATCAGCGCGGAAATCAGCCTGGGTGCCGTTGTGGGTTGTATAAGTGAGGTGGCCCGTATCGCTGCCCAGCCACGTATAAAGGATCTTCTGAAACGGCTGATGATAGTGCTCGGGTGCCACCTGCCACGCGTTGTACTGAATGACCGCTCCACACGCCCACAGAAACGCGAGCACAACCACCCCGACGCACACCGCGCTGACCGCCGCCTTCTGCAGCTTGCGCCCAAAGAAAAACATCATCGCCGCCCCAAACGCCGGGAACAGCGGAATCAGCCAGATGTGGTCTAGGAAAAACATATTAGTCGTCAAGCAGCATTCAGCAATTAGCAATTAGCCCCGAGGCAGGGTCAAGCACCTGGATGACTAAATGCTAACTGTGCTTCTCACCACTTCAACAAATCCACCTCATCCACATTCACCGTCTCGCGATTGCGGAAGAACGCAATCAGAATGCCCAACCCGACTGCCGCTTCTGCCGCCGCATCGGTGATCACAAAAATCGCGAACACCTGCCCATTGAGCCCCCACAGGCGCGAGAACGCCACCAGGTTCAGGTTCACCGCATTGAGAATCAATTCGATGGACATCAGCACGACCACCACATTCCGCCGCGTAAGCACCCCGATCGTCCCCAGCGCAAACAGCGCCGCCGCTAGGATCAGGTAGTGAATTGGAGTTATCGGTACCATTTCTTCGAGTCTCAGCAATTAGCACTTAGCCGTTAGCATTTAGCCCCTGAAGTGCGATGCCACGGCCAGCACGGACCCATTCGGCTAAATGCTAAGAGCTAATTGCTGCCGTTCAAATCTTCTTCTTCGCCATCACCACCGCGCCCACGATCGCCACCAGCAGCAGCAACGAGGCGATCTCGAACGCGAGCATGTAATTGCCGTACAACGCGATCCCAACCTGCTGGGTGTTGCTGGTCTCCGCCAGTTCAGCTACAGGCTTCTGCACCAGCCCTGCCACCGCCTTGCTCTCGACAAACACTTTCACAAACAGCAGGCCCAGAGCACCCGCAGCGACTATTGCAATCAACCACTGCTTATTGAACTGCTTTTCTTTCTCCGCGCGCTCCAAATTCACCAGCATGATCACAAACAGGAACAGCACCATGATTCCGCCCGCATAGAGAATGATCTGCACGCCGGCTACAAACGGTGCATAGAGCATCAAGTAAATACCAGCCAGCGAAAGCAGCGTCACGATCAGCGCCAGCGCGGAATGCACCGCGTTGCGCCGCGTGATCACCAACATGCCGCTGATCAGGGCCATGGCGGAAAGAAAGTAGAAGAAAAATGGGGTGGCCACCGGCTGCATCAGAACACCCCCACGACGGCGGTGCCGACGAGTACCGCCAAGCCGATCGGCAGCAGCACCTTCCACCCAATCTTCATGAGCTGGTCAAAGCGATACCGCGGAAATGTTCCGCGATACCAGATGTACAGATACATGGATACGGCCACCTTCGCGACAAACCAGTAGATATCCTGTATGCGCTCGCGCACCGGCGGTATAAATAAGATCACCCCGATCAAAGCCAGAATCGCGCCGAATCCCGCCATGCCCATGGTCTGAATCTGGAATAACCTGTGCTTCGGCATGCGCATGGCGCTGAACAACGTCAGGCCACCCAAGCCCACAAAGGTAAGCCCGGGGAACAAGGAGAAGACCAGTTCCCACGTTGTCCCCGTCAGCGCATTCGGAAACGGCCGCAACCATCCCCCCAGCCATAACGTGACCGCGATGGACGACACCGCTAACATGGCCGAGTACTCTGCCAAAAAGAAGAACGACCAGCGTAAGCCGCTGTATTCCGTGTGAAAACCTGCCGTCAGCTCCGACTCCGCTTCTGGCAAGTCAAACGGCGCCCGGTTGGTTTCCGCCACCATGGCAATGGCGAAGACGACAAACGCGATCAGACCCAACGGAAAGAACTTGAACGCGAACCAGGTCTGCTGCTCCATCTGCGCTTGCACGATGCCAATCATGCTCAGTGTCCCAGTCCCCGACCCAGCCGTTCCCGTTCCGTAAATGCCAACCCCATGCAGGCTCGTCATCAACACCGCCGAAACCACCGCCAATCCCATAGCTATTTCATAGGAAACCATCTGCGCGCTCGAGCGCAGCGAGCCAATCAGCGGATAATGCGAATTCGACGCCCATCCCGCCGTCACGATCCCCAGCACACCGAGAGACGAAACTCCCAGCATGAAGAGGATGCCGATATTCATGTCGGTGACCGCATGGGTCGGCCCGAATGGCACCACGATAAAAGTCGTGAACGCCGCCAGCACGGTGATATACGGCG
>Ga0335070_10005800_pt1 | contig 14564 bp, 16 predicted proteins | sample Lox_Sample_13_FD_206722 | JGI IMG/M metagenome (GOLD analysis project Ga0335070, IMG submission 206722) | Soil microbial communities from Loxahatchee National Wildlife Refuge, Florida, United States - Lox_Sample_1.3 | ecosystem: Environmental > Terrestrial > Soil > Wetlands | place: USA... | reverse complement strand
GGCCGCGGTGCCGGTGCAGACGGCGGTGCTCAGCCACCTGCGCGGCCACGACCGGCTGCGGCGCCGGGACATCGTCGGGCTCGCCATCTCCAGCGCCGGGATCGCGACCATCGTCCTGGGCAGCGGAGCCGAAGTCGCGTTCGGACCTACCATGAAGGGCGACCTGCTGGTGCTCGCCTCGACGGTCCTGTGGTCGGTCGCCACGGTCGGCTCCAAGCCGCTGGCCGACCGGCTCGGCCCCATCACGGCCACCGCCTGGACGATGGGACTGGGCGCCGTGCCGCTGGTCCTGGTCTCGCTGCCGGCGGTGCTGGCCGAACCGTGGCGCCAGGTGCGGCCCGCCACGTGGGCGGGCATCGTCTTCTCGGCGCTCGGCGCGCTGGTGATCGCGTACCTGATCTGGTATCGCGGGGTGCAGCGCCTCGGTCCCTCGCGCACCGCGCTGTACTCCAACGTCACGCCGTTCGTCGCGATGCTGACCGCGTGGATCGTTCTCGGCGAGACTCCGACGGCGTGGCAGGGGGCGGGGGCGGCGGGCATCTTCACCGGCATCTACCTTACCCGCACATGAAGCTGGTCTGCTTCGACATCGACGGGACGCTCATCTGGTCGGCCGGGGCCGGACGGCGGGCGATCCACCGCGCCCTGCTCGACGTGCTCGGCACGGCGGGGCCGATCGAAACGTTCCGATTCGACGGCCGCACGGACGGGGAGATCATCCAGCGCCTCTCGGAAGCGGCCGGGATCGGCGCGGACGAGGCCCGGGTCGAGCGCGTGCTGGACCGGTACGTGGAGCTGCTGGACGAGGAACTCTCGCGCCCGGGCCATGTGACACGCGTCTACCCGGGAGTGCGCGAGCTGCTCGACGCGCTCGAGGCCCGCGGCGACTGCGTTCTCGGGCTGCTGACCGGGAACGTCGCGGAAGGCGCGCGGCTGAAGCTGCGCTCGGCTTCCATTGCGCCGGAGCGCTTCCGCGTCGGCGCCTTCGGCTCCGACAGCCACGTGCGCGCCGACCTGCCGCAGATCGCGCGAGGCCGCGCCGAGGCCCTGCTGGCGCGCGCGCTGGAGGGCAGCGACGTGGTCATCATCGGCGACACGCCGGCCGACATGGCGTGCGGCGAGGGGATCGGCGCGCGGGCCATCGGCGTGGGCACGGCCTCCTACAGCGCCGAGGCGCTGGCGGCGTGCGGGGCATTCGCCGCCTTCCCGGACCTGTCGGACACGGGCGCGGTGCTGCGCGCGATCCTGGCGTGAGGGCCGCGGGCGAGCGCCGGCCCTCGCGCAGGCCGCGCGTCCGGCGGCATACTGGCAGGGCAAGGTCCCCGGAGGACGCACGATGGCGGTGATCGGCATCGGCGTGGACGTCGTCCCCGTCGAGCGGGTGCAGCAGCTGCTCGACCGCCACGGCGAGCGCGTCCTCAAGCGCCTGTTCACGCCGCGCGAGCTGGAGCGCGCGCACCTGCTTGGCCACACGGCCCTGCACCTGGCGGGGCGGCTGGCCGCGAAGGAGGCGGCCTACAAGGCGCTGAGCGCGCGCGGCGCCGACACGGGCATCGGCTGGCAGCACCTCGAGGTGGAGCGCCTCGAGGACGGCCGCCCGCAGCTGGTGCTCCATGGTCCCGCGCTGGAGCGGTTCCGCCTCCTTGGCGCGTGCGCGGCGCACATCTCCCTGAGCCACGACGGCGGCATCGCGGCCGCGATCGTCGTCCTCGAGTGAGTTGCGTGCTCATGAAGGAAAGGGGTACAATTCTGTTGTCATTCTAATTGAGACTGGGTTTCAGTTACAATGGTGCTGCAAGTCCTCCTCGTTACCGCGATCCTCCAGCAGCCGGCTCTCGCCGAAACGCCGGGTCCGCGTGCTGCGGACGCCGCGCGGCGGATCGCCGAAACGCTGCAGCTGGCCTCCCAGGAGTACCGTCTCGCCTGGAGCGGCGGCAGGCTCGTCGCACCCGCCGAGTGGCAGGAGGCCACGCAGTTCGTGCTGGAGGCCCAGCGCTCGGCGCCCGCGTTGCCGCAGCCGGTGCGGGGCGAGATGGTCGCAGCGCTGGCGCGGCTGTCGCAGCGCCTGGCCTCGCAGCTGCCCGCCGAATCCCTTGCCGCGGAAGCGCAGCGGGTGGAGCAGCGGCTTCGCCTCGCGCTCGGAACGTCGTTCGAGGATCCGCCGCCGCACGAGGTGTCGCTCGCCCTCGGCGCGCGCGTGTACGCGCAGCGGTGCGCGAGCTGCCACGGCGCGCAGGGACGCGGCGACGGTCCGGCTGCGGCGGGAGTGTCGCCGCCCCCCGCCGACCTGCGGGACAGCGCCGTCCTCGCGGCGTCCACGCCGCTCGACTTCTATCGGCGGATCACGCACGGCGTCCCGGGAACAGCGATGCCGTCCTTCGACAGCCTGCTCTCGCGCGAAGAGCGCTGGGCGGTCGTGGCCCACGTCTACACCCTGTCGGATTCGACGGCCCGTCGCGCCGGCACGCGAGGCGGTTCGACCGCGGTCGTCTTCGGCACCGTGCGCGGCCTGCTGGGACGGGCGCGGGAGGCGGCCGGCCGCGGCGACCGGGACGGGGCCGCCCGGGCCGTCTTCGACGCGTACATGGCGTTCGAGGGCGTCGAGCGGAACATCGAGGCCACGGAGCCCTCGCTCGTCGCCCGCGCCGAGGAGCGCTTCGCGCTGCTGCGCCAGGCGGCGCTCGCGGGCGCGGGCGGTCCCGCGTTCGATCGCGCTCACGGCGACCTGACGGCGGTGCTCGGCGATGCCGAGGATGCGCTCACCGCCGCTCGCTCGCAGGCCGGGCTGTTCGCCGAGAGCCTGCTGCTGCTGCTGCGCGAGGGCTTCGAGGCCATCCTGGTTATCGGTGCGATCATGGCCGTGCTGCACAAGGCGGGTGCGCGCGGGCGGCAGCGCGAGGTGCGCTGGGGCGTCGGCCTGGCGATCGTCGCGAGCCTCGTGACGGCGGCCGTCCTGGAGTGGCTGTTCCGGGTCACACCCGCGCAGCGGGAGGCGCTCGAGGGCGGGGTGATGGTGGTCGCCGCCGGCCTGCTGTTCTACGCGTCGTTCTGGCTGCTCTCGAAGGTCGAGCTGGCCGCGTGGACGCGGTTCGTGCGGGAGCGCATCCAGCGGGCGGTCGAGCAGGGCAGCGGCCTGGCGCTCGCGGGCGTGGCCTTTCTCGCCGTCTACCGTGAGGGCTTCGAGACGGTGCTGTTCTACAAGGCCCTGTTTGTCACGGGGGGCGGCGCGGGCGCGGCGCCGATCGTGGCCGGCCTGGTGCTCGCGTTGCTGCTCCTGGTCGCCGTGTACGTGGGCATCGAGCGCTTCGGTCTGCGCGTGCCGATGCGGCCGTTCTTCGCCGTGACCGGCGCGACGCTGGCCTACATGGCGTTCGTGTTCGCCGGCAAGGGCGTGAAGGAGCTGCAGGAGGGCGGCTACGTGGCGACGACCTTCGTGCGGGGCCTCGGTCGCCACGACGTAATCGGCGTGTATCCGACGTGGGAGTCCCTCGGCCTGCAGGGCATCATCCTCGCCGCGATCCTCGGAGCACTGGTGTGGGCATTCCTGGTCCGGCCGCGTCTGGCCGGGCACGCGCAGACCGTCGTGGCCAAGGCGCCCGCGAACGCGGGGCCGATGTCCCCGGCGGCGAGGCGCCGCGAGCCCGCCGGCGTCTAGCGGACGCGGGGCGCTCCGGCGCTAGATTACCGGCTTCATGAACCTTCTGGCTCGTCGACTCTCAGCGGCGGCCGCCCTGGCCATCGCGAGCCCGCTGGCTGCGCAGACCGCCCCTGCGGCTCCGCTCACCCGGGCCGAACGCTCGGGCTATGCGGAAACCAGCCGCTACGACGACGTGATGACGTTCCTGCACGCGGTGACCCGCGCTCAGCGCCGCATGTTTCTCACGTCCTTCGGCTACTCCTTCGAAGGGCGCTCGCTTCCGCTGGTGGTGGTCGGCAGGGTGACCGGCCCGGGGCCCGAGGCCGTGCGGCGCTCCGGGAAGGTGCGCGTCTACATCCAGGCCGACATCCACCCCGGCGAGGCCGAGGGCAAGGAGGCGGCGCTCATCCTGCTGCGACGCCTCGCGCGCGGCGCGCACGCACGCTGGCTGGATTCGCTGGTCATTCTGGTCGCGCCGATGTTCAACCCCGACGGAGCCGAGCGCGTGAGCCTGACGAGCCGCCCGCTGCAGAACGGGCCCATCGGCGGCTCCGGCCAGCGCGCCAACGCGCAGGGACTGGACCTGAACCGCGACTTCATGAAGCTGGAGACGCCCGAGGTGCGTTCGCAGGCGCTGCTGCTGGAGCGGTACGATCCCCAGGCGGCGGTGGACCTGCACACGACCGACGGCTCCGCGCACGCCTACATGCTCACGTACGCGGAACCCCTCCATCCGGCCACCGACCCGGCGGTGACGGACCTTGTGCGGGGGCAGTGGCTGCCGGCGATCACTTCGGCCGTCAAGGCGAGGGACGGCTGGGACCTCTGGTTCTACGGCAACACCGGCGGGGAGCCGGTGGATCGCGGCGGCGGCAGCGCGGCGCCGGGCTGGTACACGTTCGACCACCGACCGAGGTTCAGCGAGAACTACTGGGGGCTGCGCGGCCGCGCGGGCATTCTAGCGGAGACCTACAGCTACGCTTCGTTCGAGGACCGGATCCGCGTGACCGTGCGCTTCCTCGAGGAGACGCTCGACTGGGCCTGGGCGCATGCCGGCCGCATCCGGGCCGTCACCGACTCGGCGGACGCGCGCGTCATCGTCGGGGAGTCGCTCGCCGTGCGCGCTCGGCTGCACCGCGGGCCGGACCTGCCGGTGCTGCTCGGAGACGTGGCGGAGGAGCGCAACCCGTACTCGGGCCAGCGCATGCTCCGGCGCCTGGATGCCCGGCGGCCGACGGTGCTGCCAGACTACACCACCTTCGAGGCTGCCGAGTTTGAGCGGGTTCCCGCCGCCTACTTCGTACCCGCGTCGTTCGGCGTGGTGCTGGATCGCCTCGCCACCCACGGCATCCGCGCCACGCGCCTCGAAGCGCCGCTCGCCCTCGGCGTCGAGCGGTACCGCATCGACTCGACGTGGACGGCGGAGCGGCCGTTCCAGAACCACCGCGAGCGCTCGGTGCGGGGCGCGTGGGAGCCGGCGTTCGACACGATCCCGGCCGGAACGGTGGTGGTAAGGTCGGCGCAACCGCTCGGGCGACTCGCCTTCCTGCTGCTCGAGCCGCGCTCCGACGATGGCCTGCTGGACTGGAACTTCTTCGACGAGGCGCTGGCCGGCGCGCGCTGGTATCCGGTCCGGCGGACGTTCGCCGCGTTCTAGGCGGCGCCCGCCTCGGGCCGACGCGTCCGCAGCGCGATCCACGCGCCGACGGCCACGACCAAGAAGCTGATGAGCTGCGCCAGCGTGAGGGGACCGAAGAACCGGTCGTCCTTGGCGCGGAAGACCTCCACCAGCGCGCGCTCGAGCCCCATCAGGACGAGGTACAGGCCGAACAGCCAGCCCGCCGCGTGCGGGCGGTTCCGCAGCCGCCACAGCAGCACGAAGATGCCGAAGGCGAGCGCGACCTCGTAGAGCTGGGTCGGGTGGACCGTCAGCACCTGCCCGGGCGGCGTGCCTGGCGGCACGGCGATGCCGAAGTCCCGGTGCAGCACCTGCGCCGTGGTGGGCGGCGAGCCCTGCGGGAAGGCCATCGCCCACGGCAAGGTGCTCGGGCGGCCGTAGTCGTCTCCGACGAGGAAGCAGCCCACGCGGCCGATGGCGTAGCCGGCGGCCAGGGCGGGCGCGATGGCGTCCGTGATGGGCGGGATCGGGACGCGCTTCCACCACAGGTAACCCAGCACTGCCAGCGCTCCGCCGATGAACCCGCCGTACCAGACCAGGCCGGCCCGCGAGAACAGCGAGGTCCAGTCGTGGACCAGGATCGCGTAGTAGATCTTCGCTCCGACCAGGCCCCCGATCACCGCCCACATCACCGAGTCCCAGGCGACGTTCTCGTCGCGCCCCAGTTCCTTGAGGCGCCGTGCGAACACCCAGCCCGAGCCGAGGAAGGCGAACATCATCATGAAGCCGTAGCCGGTGACGGCGAAGCGGCCGAAGTGGATGACGAAGGGGTAGACGGTCACGCTCGCTCCAGTCCGGGGAACGGGAGCCGGGCCTCGGCCTCGATGGGCCGGCCGGCTTCGGCGGCGCGGAACAGCCCCGCGCGGGCGATCATCGCGGCGTTGTCGGTGCTGAGTCGCGGGCTGGGCGCGTGCAGGGCCCGCCCACGCCCGGCGAGCGCCTCGCGCAGGGCGGCGCGCAGGGCGCGGTTGCACGCGACGCCGCCGCCGAGGACGACCCGCGGCCGGCCCGTGAGATCGACGGCGCGCAGCACCTTCGCCACCAGCACGTCGATCACCGCGTCCTGGAACCCGCGCGCGAGGTGGGCGCGCTCCTGCTCCGGATCGGCGGCGGAGCGCGCCGCGAGGACCACGGCGGTCTTGAGCCCGCTCATCGAGAGATCGAGATAGTCGGGATCGGCGGGCCGCTGGCCGCCGTGGAGCATGGGCCGCGGGAAGCGGTAGCGGCCCGGGTCCCCGCGGGCCGCTTCCCGCTCGATGGCCGGCCCGCCCGGAAAGCCGAGACCCAGCAGGGCGCCGACCTTGTCGAACGCTTCACCGACCGCGTCGTCGCGCGTCTCGCCGAGCAGCCGGTAGCGACCCCATCCGCTCACGTCGATGAGCAGCGTGTGGCCCCCGGAGACGATGAGCCCGACGAACGGCGGCACGGCGGCGGGATCCTCGAGCGCGGTGCCGAACAGGTGGCCCTCCAGGTGATGCACGCCGACGAGGGGCCGCCCGGCCGCCAGCGCCAGGCCCTTGGCGTAGCTCACGCCGACCAGGAGCGAGCCGACCAGCCCGGGACCGGCCGTCACGGCGACCAGGTCCACGTCGTCGAGGTCGAGGCCGGCATCCGCGAGCGCGCGGTCGGTCACCGGGCCGATGGAGGCGAGGTGGGCCCGGGATGCCAGCTCCGGCACCACACCGCGGTAGACGCTGTGCACGTCCTGCGAGAGAATCACGCAGGAGGCGAGGGTGGCCCCGGCGTTGCCGCCGTCGGCGACGACCACGGCCGCCGAGGTCTCGTCGCACGAGGTTTCCAGCCCGAGAACGGTCGTCGGCACGTCAGTTCGCGCGAACCCTGCCGGAGACGGTGACGGTGCGGGGCATCACCGACAGCAGCATCGCGCGCGCCGTGTCGAGGCCGACGGTGCGCTCGAACGCGCCGGTGAGGCCGCGGATGTCCACGGGCTCGGTGGGGAACGAGTCGAGCTCGTCGACGAGCACGCGCGCGCCGGTGACCCGCACGGCGGCCGGCGTCACCACCAGGCGACCCGCGAGGGCGAAGCCCGACTCGGGCTCGACCACGCCCCGCAGCGCGACCGGCACGTCGCGGCCCACCTGGCGGTCGAGGCTCAGGTCCAGGCTGCGCGGCTCGACATCCTGGATGGTGACCTTGACCGAGCGTGGAACCTGGATGTCGGGCGGGGAAACGCTCAGGTGCCACACTGGAGGGGTGGCGCTGGCCGGGATCGCAGCGCGGATCGCCAGCGGCGTGGCGTACAGCTTGATCAGCTCCCGCCCGGGCCCGGTCACGAGGGCGCGCAGCGGCGGGGCGGGCTTGGCGAGGGCGAGGTCGGGAGGCAGGTCGAGGTCCACCCGGACACTGACCAGCTCGGACGTCGTCTCCTCGGATGCGACGAGCACCCACAGGATGACGGAGAGTGCCAGCGCCGCCAGCTTCAGGGGCCAGTTGCGGGTCAAGGCGTCGCGGAGCGCCACGGTCTCAGCCCTGCTGCGCGAGGAGGCGGCGGATCAGCCCGCGCTCGGTTTCCGAGTCCCACTCGTGCGCGCCGATGACCTTCTTCACGATCAGGCCGTCGCGGTTGATCACGAAGCTCTCCGGCACCCCGGTCGTCTGATAGATGCGCTCGATGGCGCGCGTGCGGTCCTGGAGGATCGTGAAGGTGAGGCCGTACTGTCGCTGGAACTGCCGCACGACCTCGCTCGAGCCCTGGTCGATGCTCACGGCGAGGATCACGAAGTCGCCGCCGCCGAGCTGCTGCTGGAGCCGCTGCATCGAGGGCATCTCCACACGGCACGGCTCGCACCAGGTGGCCCAGATGTTCAGCAGCACGACCTTGCCGCGGTAGGCGGCGAGTCCCTGGCCCGCGCCGGTGGACAGGTTCACCGCGTGGAAGTCCGGCGCCCGCGAGCTGACCTCGACGGGGCTGAGGTCCGCCGAGAACTTCACCGCGAGGACGGTGGCCGCGACGATCACGGCCAGGACGATCGCCACCACGATCCACTGTTTCTTCACGCGCGCACCTTCCGGTCAGCGGCCTCGCCGGCGATCCGGCGGAGGGCGCGCACCTCCTCGGCCGGATCGGCGCTGGTGAAGACGGCGTGACCCGCCACGAAGGTGTCGGCCCCCGCCTGCGAGAGCCGGCCGATGGTCTCGCGCGCGACCCCGCCGTCCACTTCCAGCATGGCCGTGCTGCCGGCGCGCTCGAGCAGCGCGCGGGCGCGCCGCACCTTGTCCACGGCGGGCTCCCAGAAGCGCTGGCCGCCGAAACCGGGGCTGACCGTCATCACCAGCAACAGGTCCAACTGCGGCACGATCTCCTCGACGGTCGCCAGGCTCGTGGCCGGGTTGACGGCCACGCCGGCCTTCATGCCCGCCGCCCGGATCGCGCCGAGGTGGCGCTCGAGGTGCGGGGTCGCCTCGGCGTGAATGGTGAGGATGGTCGCGCCGGCGTCCGCGAACGGCTCGATGAAGCGCTCCGGCTGCTCCACCATCAGGTGGCAGTCCAGCGGCGCGACGGTGTGGCGTCGCAGCGACCGCACCAGCGGGGCGCCGAAGGTGAGATTCGGCACGAACCGGCCGTCCATCACGTCCACGTGGATCTGGTCGGCGCCGCCCTCCAGCACGCGTTGCACCTCGTCGAAGAGCCGCGCGAGATCGGTGTCCAGGATGCTCGGGGCGATGCGCAGCGTCACGACGGCTCCTATTTCGCCAGGTGCAGGATCACGGTGCTCCCCAGCGTCGCGCTGTCGCCGGGGGCGGGCTCGAGGGCGGCCACCGTGCCCGAGGGCAGCGCGGCGAGCGAGGTGTCCACCGCTTCGGAATGCAGTCCCAGGGCGCCGAGGAGGCGGTGCGCCATCCCGAGGTCGAAGCCGCGCACATCCGGCACGGCGACCCGCGGCAGGCCGCGGCTCAGCGTGAGGGCCACGGTCGCGCCCTTCGGTACCGCCACGCCCGGCGGCGGGTCCTGCCAGATCACGGTGCCCGCCGCGGCGCCCGGATCGCTCTCGCGCGCGACGACCTGGACCGCAAGATCGGCGCGTCCAAGTTCACTCCGGGCGGCGGCTTCGGCCAGCCCCAGGATCCGGGGCACCTGGCGCTCGTTCGGCAGCAGCGGGGCGGGGAACAGGACCAGCGCCGCCACCAGATAGCCGGCGCCGCCCATGATCACGATGCCGGCGGCCAGCAGCGCCCACCAGCGCAGCCTGGCCCTGCGACTCCGGTCCGCGGGCGCGGACGGCTCCGGCTCGGTGACGGGAGGCGGCGCCGGCGACCCGGCTCCGTCCCCGCCTGCGCGGGCGCCCACCGGCCTGACGCGCGAGGCTACGAGAGCATCCCCGCCGTCGGGCTCGACGGCATCGCGATCTCGCGCCGCGGCATGCGGCCGGCGAGGAAGGCCGCCCGGCCCGCCTCCGTGGCCAGACGCATCGCGTGCGCCATGGCCACCGGGTCCTTCGCTTCCGCCAGCGCCGTGTTCATGAGGATCCCGTCCACGCCCTGCTCCATCGTGAGGCATGCGTCCGAGGCGGTGCCCACGCCGGCGTCCACGACCACGGGCACCGCGAGCCGCGACTTGATGACGCGGATGTGGTAGGGATTGACGAGGCCCATGCCGGAGCCGATCGGCGAAGCGAGCGGCATCACCGCCACGGCTCCCGCGTCCTGCAGCCGGAGCGCCGTGACGAGATCCTCGTTGGTGTACGCCATCACCTTGAAGCCTTCCTTGACGAGGATCTTCGCCGCCTCCAGCAGCCCGGCCACGTCGGGCAGCAGGGTCTGCTGGTCCCCGATCACCTCGAGCTTGATGTACTCGTTGAACCCGGCTTCCCGCGCGAGCCTGGCGTAGCGCACCGCGTCCTCCGCGGTGTAGCAGCCCGCCGTGTTGGCGAGCAGGAAGGTGCGGTCGGGGTCGAGGTGGTAGAGGATCCCCTCCTCCCGGGTGCGGTCCAGGTTCACGCGCCGGACGGCGACGGTCACCACCTCGGCGCCCGATGCCTCAATCGCGCGCACCATGGTGGCGTTGTCCTTGTACTTGCCCGTGCCGACCATCAGTCGCGAGCGGAACGTCCTCCCACCGATCTCGAACGCCGTGTCCTGAAACACGGGCGCCACTGTCGTTGTCATCGTGCGTTCCATGGCGGCCTCATCCGCCGCCCACAAAGTGAACCAGCTCGATCTGGTCGCCCTCGGCCACGCGCTCGGCCGCCAGTCCGTCGCGCCGGACGATGCGGCGGTTGTGCTCGACCACCACGGCCCGCGCGTCGAGGCCGAGGTCGGCGAGCAGGTCCGCCAGCGTGATACCCCGCCGCGCCTGGCGCGCTTCGCCGTTGACCACCACGCCGACGGTCGCGTCCCTCGGCAGCGCGGCCGCGAACGCCCGCGCCGCCGCGGCCGGATCCGGCGCATCCCACAGGGCGCGAATGGCGGCGACGCCCCAGGCGCCCGCGGCGACCACCTCGGCGACGCGCTCCGGCACCAGGCCGCCGATCGCAATGACCGGCAGGCCGGTCGCGGCCGCGTCGCGCACCAGCGCCAGCCCGGCGGGAATCGCGCCCGGATGACTGGCCGTCGCGTAGACGCTCCCCGCCACCAGGAAGTCGGCGCCCGCCGCGGCCGCGGCGCGGGCCTCCGCGGCGTCGTGGACCGAGCGGCCCGCGAGGAGGCCCGGCGCGGCGCGCCGAACGTCCGCGGGATCCAGCGCGCCCCGGCCCGAGACGACCGCCTGCGCGGCCGCCGCGCGGGCGACGTCGGCGCGGCCGTTGACCATAAGCCACGCGCCGTGCGGACGCACCGCGGCGGCCAGCTCGCGGGCCAGCGCCAGCATCGCAAGGCCCTCCAGCGTGCGGGCGCGCAGATGCACCGCCAGCGCCCCTCCGGCGGCCGCGGCCATCGCTTCGGCGCACGGGACGAGGTCCCCGGCGCCGACCACCCGGTCGTCGGTGACGGCGTGCAGGCGCGGCAGCGTTGCGATCACCGGAGCACGTCTCCCGGCGCGGCGCCGCGGCCGTTCACGAACGCGCGCACCGGCATGCGCGCCCTGCCCGCCGGCTGCACGTCGCTCACCTCGACGGCGTCCGCCCCGCACGCGATGCGCAGCGTGTCCTCTGCGGAGAGCACCGTGCCGGGCGCGCCTTCGCCCGGGACGGCGCGGCCGCCGAACAGCTTGAGTGCTCCACCGCGGCACTCGGTCCACGCGCCGGGCCTGGGGTCGAAGGCCCGGATGCGCCGCGCCACGGGCTCCGCGCTCTGGCGCCAGTCCAGGCGCTCGTCCTCGCGGGTCAGCTTCGGAGCGTACGTCGCCAGCGCGTCGTCCTGCGGTCTGGGCGCGAGGCCGGTTTCCTCGAGCAGCGTCAGCGCCTCCACGAGGGCCAGCGCCCCCATCTCCGCCAGCCGTGCGCGCAGCTCGCCCCCGGTCTCGTCCGGCGCGATGGCCGTCGCGACCTGATGCAGCACGGGGCCCGTGTCCATGCCCGCGTCCATCTGGATGATCGTCACGCCGGTCTCGGTACAGCCCTCGAGAATCGCGCGCTCGATCGGCGCGGCGCCGCGCAGCCTCGGCAGCAGCGACGCATGGACGTTGACCGAGCCGAGGCGCGGCACGCGCAGCAGCGCCTCCTTGAGGATGTGCCCGTAGGCCACGACCACCGAAACGTCCGGCTGCAGCGCCGCGGCCTCGCGGATGAACTCGTCGGACGAGGGGCGCTCGGGCTGGAGGACCGGGATCCCTTCGGCCAGCGCCGCTTCCTTCACCGGCGAGGCCGCGGCGCTGGAGCGGTGACGGCCTACGGGGCGGTCCGGACGGGTGACCGCCCCGACGACGTCGAAACCCTCGCCCACCAGTGCGGTGAGCGAGGCGACCGCGAACTCGGGCGTGCCGAAGAAGAGGACCCGCATCGTCTCACGCCGGCGCCACGGCCTCGGGCACGGCCTCCTGGAGGTGGCCCGTCTTTCCGCGGCGCGACTTCTCCCAGTCGTGCAGCAGGAAGCGCCGCTTGATCGGTCCCACGCGATCGAGGAACAGGATGCCGTCGAGGTGGTCGATCTCGTGCTGCAGCGCCCGGGCGAGCAGGCCGGTGCCCTCGATGCGGCGCCGAACCCCGTGCTCGTCGGCCGCCTCCACCACCACCCGCGAGGAGCGCTGCACCTCGGCGTAGAGGTCGGGGATGGACAGGCAGCCTTCCTCTTCCTTCATCACGCCGTCCGCCTCGACGATCACCGGGTTGACGAGCGCGTAGCTGTGCTCGGCGTCGGGTTCGACGACCGCCACGCGCGTGGCCACGCCGACCTGGTTCGCCGCCAGCCCCACGCCCTTGTTCGCGCGCATCGTCTCGAACAGATCCCGGATGAAGGCCCGCACGTCGTCGCCGACCTCGGTGACCTCGGGAGCGCGCTGCCGGAGGACCGGCGAGCCCATCAGGTGCAGCCGTCGCACGCTCACTTTGCGGCGGGCTCCTCGGTCTTCTGCACCAGCACCTTCGCGATGCGGTCGCGCTCGACGATGACGCGCGATTCCCCCGACTCGATCGTCAGGCGGTCGTCCTTGATGTGCACGACCCGGCCCACGATGCCGCCCGCGGTCACCACCTCGTCGCCCTTCTTGAGCGCCTTGAGCATCGTCTCGTGCTGCTTCTGCTGCTGCCGCTGCGGGCGGATCAGGAGGAACCAGAAGATCGCGATCAGCGCCGCGATCTGGAGGACGACGACGAACAGCGTGCCCGAGCCCCCCTGGCCGGGGGGCGGGGCCAGCATGGCCATGATCGGCGGATGCGTCACGAAAGCTCCCTGTGCGTGTAGCGCGCGAGCCACTCGCGGCTCCACGCGGCGAACGTTCCGGCGAGGACGGCTTCGCGCGCCCTCGCGACGAGGCGGATGAGATAGCGGACGTTGTGCAGCGACAGGAGCCGCAGCCCGAGCAGCTCCCCGGCCGCGAACAGGTGGCGGAGGTAGCCGCGCGAGAAGGTCCGGCAGGTCTCGCAGTCGCAGCCGGCGTCCAGCGGCGCGCGATCGGCGCGGAACCGGGCATTCCGGATGTTCACTGCCCCGTCGTCGGTGAACGCCGTGCCGTTGCGTCCCATCCGCGTCGGCGCCACGCAGTCCGCCAGGTCCATGCCCAGCGCGGTCGCGGCGACGACGTCCTCGGGAAACCCGACGCCCATAAGATAACGCGGCAGGCCGGCCGGGAGCACGGCCGCGAGGTCCTCGAGCACCGCCTGCATCTGTGCCTTCGGCTCGCCGACCGACAGGCCGCCGATGGCCAGGCCGCGCCAGTCTCCGGCGTCCAGGATGGCGCGCAGCGCCTCGCGGCGCAGGTCGGGAAAGGTGCCGCCCTGGAGGATCGGGAGCAGGGTCTGGGCGCGGGGTGCGAGATCCGAGGTGCGGGCCAGCTCGGTGTGGCGGTCGCGGCAGCGCTCGAGCCAGCGCCCGGTCCTGGCCAGGGCATCCTCGGCCTCGTGGCGGGCGCTCTGGCCGGGGATCACGTGGTCGAAGGCCATCGCGACATCGGCGCCGAGGGCCCACTGGATCTCCACCGCGCGCTCGGGCGAGAGGAACCGCTCCGACCCGTCCACGTGGCTGCGGAAGCGCACGCCCTCCTCGCTCACCGTGCGCAGGCCTTCGAGCGAGAACACCTGGAAGCCGCCGGAGTCGGTGAGGATGGGCCCGGGCCAGCCCATGAAGGCGTGCAGCCCGCCCAGGCCGGCCACCACGTCCTCACCGGGCCGCAGATGCAGGTGATAGGTGTTGCCGAGGACGATCCGGGTGCCGATGGACGCCAGGTCGGCGGGCGAGAGCGCGCGCACCGTGCCGTGCGTGCCGACCGGCATGAAACACGGTGTGACCACATCGCCGTGCGGCAGGTGCCACAGCCCCGCGCGCGCGAGACCGTCTTCAGCCTCGAGGCGGAACGCGAACGGCCCGGACGTGGTGGGCGCAGCCGTCATCCCCCTCACAGGACCGCCATCGCGTCGCCGTAGCTGTAGAACCGGTAGCGTCGCGCGACGGCATCGCGGTAGGCCGCGAGCGTCTGCACCGTGCCGGCGAACGCGCACACCAGCATCAGCAGCGTCGAGCGGGGCAGGTGGAAGTTGGTGAGCAGCCGGTCCACGACACGGAAGGTGAAGCCCGGACGGACGAACAGCGAGGTCCAGCCGCTCCCGGGGCGCACCGTGCCCTGTCCGGCCGCACAGGTTTCGAGGGTGCGCAGCGTGGTGGTGCCGACGGCCCAGACGCGTGAGCCGCGTCGGCGAG
>Ga0335070_10005797_pt1 | contig 14566 bp, 11 predicted proteins | sample Lox_Sample_13_FD_206722 | JGI IMG/M metagenome (GOLD analysis project Ga0335070, IMG submission 206722) | Soil microbial communities from Loxahatchee National Wildlife Refuge, Florida, United States - Lox_Sample_1.3 | ecosystem: Environmental > Terrestrial > Soil > Wetlands | place: USA... | reverse complement strand
AGTGAGCAGTACCGATGTCGGCCCGCAGATCACCCATATCAAAGCTGCCGGTGCTGATGGCCTGCTCATCACCGGGCAGATGGCAGACACGGTTATGGTCATCAAGAATGCCCGCGACATGGGCTTTACCGGGCCCATCGTTGCAGACTATTCCATCGTCGGACCGGAGTTCATTGACCTGGCAGGAAAATACGGTGAGGGGATCGTAACAACATCGATCAAGACCCTTGTAGCGCCTGATCTTCCTGATAATGATCCTCAGAAAAAGGTAACGATGGATCTCTACACCAGGTACACCAAGCAGTACGGCGCCTTCAGCCTCTACGCGGGTCACGGGTGGGACGAAGTCTATCTGCTCGTCACGGCCTTGAAGAAGGTTGACCCGAAGCTCGATCCAGGGAAGGATGCGGATCTCGTTAAGATACGCGCTCAGATCCGGGACAATCTGGAAACGATAAAAGGTTTTGTGGGACAGAATGGTATTTTTAACTACTCGCCTGACAACCACAACGGGCTTGGGCCTAACTGTTATGTGCCTGTCGTTGTAGAGGGAGGTAAGTGGAGGCTCTACAAAGGCAAGTAGCTTTTTTAGCTGGCCAGCTTGCAAGCTTGTTAGCTTGCCGGCATGCAACGAAAAACCAATAGGGGTGCATCATGGCTAAGACTGCCGAGGAGCTTTACCAGGAGCGTGAAAAGAGAGTCATGGACGCAATTGCGTTGAGGAAACCGGATAGAGTGCCTATCATGGTGCTCTTCGGTTTCTTTCCTGCGCGATACGCGGGCTACTCGATTGAAGAAGTTATGTACGATCCAGACAAACTCTACAACGCCCAGATGAAGGCGCTGCTCGATTTTCAACCTGATATGGATCAGGCGCCCTTCGCAATCCGTTTCCTGGGCCCAATTCTGAGCGCTCTCGATTTTCGGCAATTGAAGTGGCCAGGCCGCGGTATCAGCGGGAATAACACCTATCAGTTCGTCGAAGGAGAATACATGTCGGCGGACGAGTACGACCATTTTCTTCTCGACCCGTCTGATTTCATGGTGCGGAAGTACTGGCCGCGCGTCTGCGGCAAGCTCAAGGGACTGGAGAAGTTGGGCCCGTTACACGGGATCATCACCTACTACATGGGATTCAACACAGGACTCGCGCCTTACAGTCTCGCCGAAGTAACTGAGGCTTTTGCAGCCATGCAGAAGGCGGGAGAGGAGTCAATGCGCCTGCTCACCTACTCGCGCCGTTTCGTGACCGAAGCGAAGGAGAAAGGATTCCCGATGCAGACCGGCGCCTTCACGCAGGCGCCCTTTGACACGCTGGGTGATTTCTTCAGGGGCACAAAAGGTCTTATGCTCGACATGTACCGGAGGCCCGAGCAGGTGATCAGGGCGTGTGAGAAACTCCTGCCCATAATGCTTGAGACAGCGCTCAATGCTGTCAAGGTTTCTGGTAATCCGCGCGTCTTCATCCCGATCCACAAAGGGCTCGACGGATTCATGTCACTGGACCAGTTCAAAAAGTTTTTCTGGCCCACGCTTCAGGAACTGATGCAGTCGTTGATCAAGGAAGGCTGTTATCCATTTCCCCTGTGGGAAGGAGACTGCACTTCTCGTCTGCCGGTCATCAAGGACATTCCTGCAGGGAAAGCGTGTTACGCCTTCGAGGCAACAGACATGGTGAAAGCTAGAGAAATCCTGGGGGGGCGGGTATGCATCCGAGGCAATCTTCCGCTTTCTCTGCTGATAGCCGGAACAGCGGACGACGTGCGCAAGCAGGTGAAACACCTGATTGACACGGTCGGCAGGGACGGGGGCTACATCATGGATGCGTCAACAGGGCTTGATGACGCAAAACCGGAGAACGTGAAGGCCATGTTTGAAGCCACGAGGGAATACGGCGTCTACTGAAACCAATCTTCCATAATTGTCGAAGAATCGCGTACATATTCGACCATCTTGTCGGGTTTCGCCGCACGGCATTCGAACAGTTTAATGATTGTAAGTACTTGAGAGCTGATATACCGGGTATGATTATTGCTCTCTTACAGGTATGACCAGGGATACCAAAAAGCTCTTTTTCATAACAGCGCTTTGCTTTGCTCTCTCCGTGACCCAAGCGTACGCGAAAGGTGGCGGCCATGGCGGCGGGGGTCGCGGAGGCGGAGGAGGCGGACATTCCTCCGGCTTCTCGGGCCACGGTTTTGCCTCGGGTTTCTCCGGGCACGGGTTTGCCACCGGTTTCACAGGACGTGGCGCACAGGCCACGGGGTTCTCGGGACAGGGCGGGTTCGCAACGGGTTTCTCCGGACGCACGTCGACCGGCGGGTTCCAGACACACAGCGGGCTCTCGGGCAGCCGAACCTATTCGGGCGCACCCTCGAACGTTAGCAGAGGGCCGGCCACCGGCGGATACAACCAGTACGCGGCCTACAGTGGATCGAGAACTTCTGCCGCAAGCTATAGCGGTGGTTATGTTGGAGGCCATTACTATGGAGGACACTACTACCCCGGAGGGTATTACGGCGCCCACCGCATGTACTACTACAGAGGCTACGCGCCCTACGGCGCGACCTTTGGCTTCTTCCTCGGCGGGGTTGTGGTCGGCGGCGTCTACAGCCCGTACTGGTGGCCCTACTACTCTGTTCCGGTTCCTCCTGACTACTATGACCCCTACTACCAATTCCCCTCTTCTCCCCCTCCATACGTAATGGAGGTTCCTCCTCCCGAGACCACCACAGCATACCCTGAGCAGCAGGGCTACGCTGCGGCGCCGAACCAGTGCTACGCACCCAAGATGGACGAAAGCGGCACTATCATCAACGAAAACGGCAATCCTGTCCCTGATTTTTCCAAGCCTGTACCCTGCCCTCCCCAGCAATAACAAAACCAGCGTTGTGCATCTTAAAAAGGAACTGCACTTTTTTGCATCTTGTGTAATACTATTTGTGTGAGCAGGCAGCAAACCGCGGGGAAACCGGTCCTCAAGACTGGCAAGCCACCGAACCGCAAAGAACGTCGGAAAGAACTGCAGGCAACAGTGCACAGGCCTGATACTGTCGTTCCGCAATCAACATCGAGCCTCTCTGCAAAAACAATCTTCACATCTCCTCTGTTCTGGGTAGTCCTTGTGGTAGCGATTGGAAGCCTCATGTTTATGGACTATCCCAGAGTGTCAATTCATCCTGGAAAAAGCGTGCGGCCGGGTCAACCCTTCGAAATTCCCTTTGTGCTTAAGAATGAGGGCTACATGCCCATCGATGACATCCGTTATTCTTTATCGATGGAAAATATCCAATTCGGGCAGGGCAGCACCTTGCCCCGCGCATACTCCGGGGTAAATGGAACCAGCATATCGCGGCTCACCCGTGGGGAATCCTCCACAATCCTTTTGAATCCCTTCATCGATCTGTTGAAGCAGAGCTTTGGCATCGTTCTGCCTCCGAAGGCAGTAACGTCGGCTGAGATTTCCATAGACTTTTCGTATCGGCCATACCTGATACCTTACACCTTCAGCAAGCATCTCCGATTCACGACAAAACTGAACGACGCAGGCACAGACTACGTGTGGTCAGCGTCTGGCAATCAGAAATAACGCACAGGCTTTTTATCCTGCATCATTTAACGGCTCAACCAGGCAGGTAGGGAAATTCCTCCGTCCCTGTATGAGAATTTCATACAGGTTTTCGTGCGTCAACGTGCGCTCCTATAGTTGCTAGCAGCAGATCTCAGAATAGATACAACCTCTTATCGCCGTTGCGTCCGCTATGGACAGATGGAACAGAACTTGCTCCGCTTATCAGCGCTGGAATGCGACGAGACGATTTTGTCTTCAAGGAGTCATTATGCTAACCAGACAGTACGCGACGCTTCATGACCGTCTTTCCATCGAGATTAGGCCCCGGTGCCCCAAGTGCAAGAAGGAATTCATACTGAACCTGCAGAATTACCTTCCGGACAAACAGAGGGCGTGCTTTGCGTGCGGTACCGTGACACAATTCGATACAGAACTCGCCGAAAAGCTCCAAAAACAGATCGCAGAGCTTGAAGCCTCCATACAGGAAATTTTCGAAGCGTTTCGATCCGAGTAACATCGGGTAGTAAAACAGACCCCGCGTTGCCACCGACACCATTGCAATAGAAAAGATTCGGTATCAAGAAAAGTAACGGGTTGCGGCTGTCCGCAGCTCTACAGCATACGACATAAGGAGGTTCGGCGGAATGAGAAAGCTTCTGGCTTGCTATCTGGTGATTGTGATCTTTGTCATCGGGATGGTACCCCGCGCCGACGCGGCTTTTTCACCATCCGATCTGCTTACGCTCAGCCCTTCAACCAGGGCCGGCGATGCGGAGAAGATACGTACCGTGCTTGAAAACAAACTGGTCCGTCAAAGACTCCAGGACCTTGGTTACAGCACCGATGAGATCGCAGGCCGGCTTGCCGAGCTTTCTGATCAGGAGGTGCACTCAATAGCGCAGAAGCTGGACGACCTGAGGGTCGGCTCCGACGGCTTAGGCTTCGTCATCGCCATTCTCATCATTGTTGTCCTCGTGTTGCTTATTATTCACTTGACCGGGCACAGGGTGCTCGTCAAGTGACGATCGAGACTGCAGGAGAGTTGCCTCGGATAGAGAGGCTCTGACGTAAGGCTTGGAGAACAGGCGGGACACTGTGTCCTCTTGGCTGGGGACACAGAAAAATAAGGATACGAGAGGAGAAGGGGCAGCCAGATACGCCCCTTCTCTAAATTATTCTCAATTACAGCTTGAACAGCAGGTCCGCATAACTGGGTACCGGCCACATATCCTCGGGAACGAGCATTTCTAACGCGTCGATATCTGCGCGCAGGGCCTGTATTGCTGTGACCACATTATCCCGGTAGCTTTCTGCCTTCTTCACCGTATTCGTAATGCCCTGCGCCTTCGCGACCGCTGCTTCAAGCCTGCCCAACGTCCTGTAAGAGGACTCCAGCAGCGACCCTATCTTCTCCAGAAGATCCTCCTGTACCGACGCCATGGCCGATGCTGATTTGAAGCTTTCGGCGGAGTCGGCGAGGAAAGTTGCATATTCGATCACTGCAGGTATGAACTGCTTCTTCACCATGTCGATTGCTGCCAGTGCTTCTATATTGATCTGCTTCGCATAATGGTCAACATAGATGTCGTAACGCGAATGGAGTTCTTTGCGCGACAGGACTCCGTACTTATCAAACAGCTTGAGTGCCTTGTCCGTAACGAACGCTTTTAACGCATCAACGGAGTTGGCTACGTTGGGAAGATTCCGCTTTTTCGCCTCTGCCATCCATTCTTCCGCATAGTTATTTCCATTGAAGATCACGCGGCTGTGCTTCTTGTAGATCTCTTTGATGATCGCCGCTGCTTCGGTGTTCTTGTTCTTGGCCTTCTCCAGCCTGGTGGCAATTTCGTCAAAGGCTTCTGCCGCGATGGTGTTCAACGCCACATTCGGCCCTGAAATCGACTGCGCCGAGCCGACGGTCCTGAACTCGAACTTGTTACCGGTGAATGCGAACGGCGAGGTCCTGTTGCGGTCGGTGTTGTCCTTGGGGATCGCGGGAAGAGTGTCCACGCCGACCTTAACGAACTGTCTGCCTCTTGAGGAAATTTTTTGGCCTTTTGAAATCTTATCCAGAATGTCGGTTAAATCCTCTCCCATGAAAATGGATATAATGGCCGGAGGCGCCTCGTTCGCTCCAAGGCGGTGATCGTTGCCCGCATGCGCACAGGTAGCGCGCAGGATATCCGCGTGCGTATCCACTGCCTTGATCAGTGCGCTCACAAACAGCAGAAATTGCACATTTTCTGCGGGCGTATGGCCTGGTTCCAGTAAATTGATGCCGTCGTCCGTTGAGAGCGACCAGTTGTTATGCTTTCCCGAACCATTGATGCCGGCATACGGTTTTTCGTGTAACAGGCAGACCAGGTCATGACGGAGCGCGACCTTCTGCATAGTCTCCATAACCAGCTGGTTGTGATCCGTGGCAACGTTGGTGGTGGCAAAAACCGGTGCCATTTCGTACTGCGCCGGTGCAACTTCGTTGTGCTGGGTCTTGGAAGTGATGCCCATCTTCCACAATTCGGTGTTGAGGTCCCGCATATAATCGGAGATCCTGTCTTTGATGGCGCCGAAGTACTGGTCCTCCAACTCCTGCCCCTTTGGCGCGGGCGCGCCGAAGATCGTCCGACCAGTGAGCATAAGATCGAGCCGCTCCAGATAAAATTTCTTGTCGACAAGAAAGTACTCCTGTTCCGGACCAACAGTAGACGTTACTCTCATGGAAGTGGTGTTGCCGAGAGCCCTGAGCACGCGTAGCGCCTGTTTTGACGCGGCTGCCATGGACCGCAGCAGTGGTGTTTTTTTGTCGAGCGCTTCGCCGTTGTAAGAGTAAAAGGCGGTGGGGATTGTAAAGGTGACATTGCCGCTTTCGTCGGTCTTGAGGAATGCGGGTGACGTGCAATCCCACGCGGTATATCCCCTGGCTTCGAACGTGGCGCGCAAACCGCCGCTGGGAAAAGAGGATGCGTCGGGCTCGCCCTGGATCAACTGCTTGCCGGAAAACTCCAGAATCACGCCTCCGTCGGCGGTTGGAGATATGAAGGAATCGTGCTTCTCGGCGGTTATCCCGGTGAGCGGCTGGAACCAATGGGTATAGTGGGTCGCCCCTTTCTCAATCGCCCAATCCTTCATGGCGTTCGCAACCACGTCGGCAACATCGGGGCGCAGCGGCGTGCCCTTTTCAATCGTTTCCTTCAGAGCCTTGTAAATCTCCTTGGGCAACCGCTCCTTCATCACCTTATCGTTAAAAACGTTGGAACCAAAGACTTCTGTCAACTCCATGATTTTCTCCTTTTCACATAAATATACTAATGCCTACGCACATGGCTTTAGCCTGTATGCATCACCCGTCAAATCTATGTGAACTTCTTTGTTCGATATCCTTGAATCCAGTGTGGACGCTGAAGGAAGACGCACGTCACTGTGCGCCCCATAGTCTAATGTATTTCAAAAACTTTTACAAGTGCGTAAAGCTGTCCTGCCCGTGGTGCAATTGAAAGCTCCGTCCAAGCCTGAATCAAGAATACATCGCAGCGGACTGACTAATCACGCCGAGGCGAGTTTCGATGGATAACGAGGCGATCCGAGGCTTGGGATGCGAAGGCGTACCTTGGGGTACGTCGAAGCAGCACAGGCCGAAGGGCAACGACGTTAGACGCGAAAGGCGCCCGGCGTCAGCAGGTTTAGTCTTCCCATTCTTCAAGCGATGCTTCGGCCATCTTCCCTGTCAGCACGGCCAGCTTCACCGCTCTTATGGTGCGGTACACCTCTGCAGGCTGCCGCTTCACGCCATCAACCATCAGCAGATCCTCGTCGATCGAGATGCCGAAGAGCTGCTCATTTTCCTGCAGGTAGGGTAAGATAAGCTGCCAGTCTTCCTCCGAGAAATCACGGAACTCGCCGCCGTTGAGCTGTTCCGGCACGAGTGTGCGATGCGGGTCACGCACGAAAATAGCACCACCGGACGCAAGAGAGAAAAGGTTAGAACCCGGATAGGGCGTTGACAGCGCGGTTACATTCCCGTCGTCATCCATGGTCAAACCATTGAGCACCACAAAACCCCCACCGTTGTGCGGGTCACCGGCCATGAAAGATTCGGCCAGAAAGTCGAGCACTGTGCCGTTGATCACAACGCGTGGTTTGCCTGCAGCATTGATCAAAGGCCTTCCTGCGGCGTTCCCCAGCACATAGACTTCACCGCCTTTGGCGCCGTACATGAAAGTCTGCCCCACGTCGCCGTGCACCACCAGCTTTCCGCTCTTGAGAATCTGGCCGAGCTGGTCCTGGGCATTACCGTGGACGTGAATCTCAAGGCCGTCTATGCCGGAAGCGAGGTAGTCACCTGTAGCGCCGTAGGCGTCGATGCGCACACCTCGTGTATCCGGGCCGAGTGAACAACCGAGAAAACGCTGCCCCTTGTGACCGAACGCAATGAAGCGTTTCCAGCCCAGTGCATAGGCATCCGTCACCAAACGTGAGTGGCAGTCGTCCCCCTCCGCGGCAAACGCTTTTACATCAACGACGAGTACTTCTTCACCACGCTTTGGCTTACGGAGCTTCTCTCGAGTGGCGTAATCTATTCTCACAAAATTGCTGGTCTTGCGCGCGTCGATAGCTGGAATCGCTCTGAAAATCTCATCAAGGCTTGTCATAATCATCTGGACAATAGACCGGCGCCGCTTGCAGCCGATTGGATATCGACGGTCAAGAAGATGTGTCAGAACCTCGATGACTGTTGCTCTGAACTTATCAGATGGGGCCATGGACGAAAGGTGTTGGAGCGCCACGCGTACCTGCTCATAGTCCCATGCGACAAACTTCTCGCTCAGAAATGCAAAGACCCACTGGGCATTACCTTTCTTCACCAGCTCTTCGATTTCCTGTCGCACGGCTGCATCAAGCGCGCACGAACTCAGACCGTTACGGAAGTCATAAGGCTCCCGTTCTTTCGGTACATCGATCACACGGCCGAACTTGTCCGTGCACGTCAGCGCGTTCCCGTTTCCTTTCGGGTCGACCGTGAAGATAAAGGCTCCGCCGTCTGTGTAGCTACCGCCACGGGCGTTCCAGTACTTGTCCGCGACCGTGCCGAACCGGGGATCTTCAGCTGCCAGACTGTCGAGCGTTGCGTCGATGGCCTGCTTCTCCGAGCAGATAAGTCCTATCTGGAAATCACCCTTCTGCAGCGCGAAGACCTGCGGCCTCAGCATCGCCGTATCGGTGATGCCTATCAGCTGAAACTTTTTCTCCTTCGGCAGCGTGCGGGCAATAATGAAGAACCACGGTCCGTCGGGCGAGCCATGGATCTGGGTTGCCTGAATCTGTCGGTAGATGCGCTGCCTGTCCGGAGGAAGGTGGTCAAAATCCATCTCCGCAGTGGGGGCGAGTGATTCAATGATGTACTCGAGGGGATAGCCGTAGACGCGGTTGAGCAGGTCGAACACCTGGATGGAAACCTCGGTATCCGTCAGGAAGAGAGGGAATATATTCCGTTGCCGCAGATATTCAGTCACCGAATAGTAGTTGGCAAAGTCGCCGTTGTGCACGAGTGCCTCATCCAAACCGATAAAAGGGTGTGCCCCGCCCGGATGCCAGACGCGCCCCTTGGTCGGATAGCGCTGGTGCGCGATCCAGATGTGGGCTTTGAAGCCCTCGAGCTTGTAGTACTGCGCCACCTGCTCGGCATATCCAACGATCTTCAGGATCATCATGTTGCGGCCGTGCGAAAGCACAAAGGCCCGCTTCTCGCCCAGTGAACTGTAGTAGGTGTAGTTGAGCTGAAAGCTGTTCTGGTAGATGAACTCTTCTTCTGTCTTTTCCGCTGAGAGCGCAAGGAGGCCGCGCTCCTTCTGGAATCGTTCGAGCGCTTCGGGCTTAACCCTGACGAAGTAGCGCTTCACCGCTGGCGGCTTCATCTCCAGACCAGGGACATCGCGGTAGTCGTCAACCGTATCGAGGAAACCCTCGTGGTCGACACGGAACTGAGGCCGGATGAACCTTGCTTCCATCTCGGGAAGAGCCGTCTCATCCAGAAGCGATATCTGAATGCAGAAATCCTCGTCCAGCACTTTCTGGCTCACGCCCAGTTGGGTAGGATCGAGCCCTGCCGCGGCTATGCCGCCGCCCTTTCCATTCCCGCGATTGTGCATCTGGACGGATGGTTCAAAGATGTGGCGACCGCTAACCGGGATGCTGCACGCAAAACCGGTAACACCGCAACCACCCTCCTCAGCCTCCTTCTGGCCAACCGGAGGCGCGTACGCCCTCAGGTGAGCGCGCGCACTAAGTATCGCCTTGATCTCCGACTCTTTCATGACCTCTTCCTTCTAGCCTTTATCCTTTTTCCTTTCGCCTCGTAACCCGTAACACTCTTGCACGTAGCCTGCAACCCGTAACCCGCAACGTGTATTTATCAGTCTAACTCTCCCCTCACTTCTTCCTTCTTCATATAATCGATATGGACCAGAGCATCCATGCGGCCCGTGAGTTCCGTGATGCTCTTCATACCCAATCGCGCGAGTATCTTCCTGAACTGCTCACACCAGGCGAGGTACATATTGATGATCCTCTGTGTACCCCACTCCACATCCATCAAACCAGTCAGCTCTTCATCGGTTGTTGCAATGCCCCTTGCGCAGCCGCGTCCTGACTCACAGTGGTGGCAACGCAGGCACTCCAGCGCCACCATATCTGCTGTGCCCAGGCAGACCCCGTCTGCTCCCAGCGCTATAATCTTTGCAGCGTCATACGCATTGCGAACACCGCCGGATGCGATAACGGTTATGCCGTCACGGATGCCTTCCGCCGCAAGGAACTTATGTACCTTCGGCACCGCATATTCGATAGGCATGGCGATGTTTTTCTTGGCGATATCGGGCGCCGCACCTGTTCCACCGTAACTTCCGTCCAGATGAATGATGTGCGCCCCCGCATAAAAGCTGCCGACAGCCACCATATCCACATCGGTCGGCGTAGAGACCTTGACCGAAACAAGGGTTCTCGGATTTATTGCCTTGATCCAGTCAACATGCTTCTTGTGATCCTCGACAGAGTAAACACTGTGGAAGGGGAAGGGTGAAAAAAGCGCGCTTCCGGTGACTGCTTCGCGCATCCTGGCGACAGCCGGCGTCACCTTGTCGCCGAGCAGGTGGCCGCCAAGGCCAGGTTTTGCGCCCTGCGCATACTTGAACTCGACAATGCGAACGCGCTGAATGGTCTCCTCCCTTACACCGAAAAGCCCTGTAGCCACTTGCGTAATGACGTGGTCGTCGTAAGGCTTGAGATCATCGGGATAGCCCCCTTCGCCTGTGCAGCAGAAGGTGTCCAGTGCGGTCGCAGCACGGACCCGCGAGAGCATCGTTACAATGCTTACCGAGCCGAAGGACATGCCGCCTAAGTAGAAAGGCACGGGAATAGTAACTCTTGGCCGCGCGTCATTCGAGCGATTCAGGTCGATGGCCAGAGAGATGTCTTTGTCCTTGATGGCCTTCGCCTTCGTACCGTTACCGTTAACGGGATAGAGCAGCCGCAATTTATCAAAACCTCCGCCCGAATCACCCGTCTTGTAGTTGATATCCTGGTGCGGCGTAAGGCCGGTCTCCGCCATATGCCACGTGCTGGCAAGCAGGTCAGCCGTCCAGCGCTTGTCGCCGAGCAGCTCAAATGAAGGATTACGCCGTATGCTAATGGCAGCCACTGGGCAGCGGCTCACGCAGTAAAATGAATTCTTCTCACACCCGGGTCCGAGGCAGAGATGCTCTTTCGGGGTTCTCGGCTTTTTGGAGCCCTTAGAATAAACGCCATAGGGACATATTTCGATGCAGAGGCCGCAGTTGTTGCAGGAAGTGTCGATGGAAAGGAGATACTTGCCCAGGGCATAGCGAAAACGTGACGGCGCTGGCTTTGCCTTCGGCAGCGTCGCGCTTTTCTTTCGTGGCTTGGTTGTTTTTGTTGCCTTCATGACCTACTGTCCTCTGCTTCCCAGGCTTGCGAATTCGCGTTCCAGATCCTCGAAGAACATGGCGCGCCCCATTTCACCGCGAAGTCTTCTCACTTCACGCAACCCCATGGCGCCCATGACCTCAAGCAACTGGTTGTGCCAGCCCGCCATAAGGTTTTTCACACGGCGGCTACCCCAGCCCGGATCTACTTCCCCGAGTTCCACCGGGCACGCAACCCCCTGTGCGCAACGACGACAAACGCGGCACTCCATGGCCACCAGGAGCGGTATATCGCAGCTGACCGCATCCGCTCCGCAGATGATGACTTTTGCCATGTGCTCCGCCATCGCGATGCCGCCTCCTGCAATGATCGTAATTTGATCTCTCAAACCCTTATCGACCAGGAATAGATGCGCCTCCTTCAAACGGTCCTTGATGAAGAGAGGCTCATCTGCTTCTTCCATGCCGAATTCATCGGCGACAATATGGATTATCTCCGCACCCTCGCGGGTCAGTTCTGCTATGCGAGCACCCGCGGTCGGCGTAAGCGGCATGCGAATGGCGACGAGGAGGTCCGGCTTCTGCTCCTTCAGTATCCGTTGCCATTCAAGAATGGCAGGGCTGTCCGGTATTTCTACGATCCGCACCCGCTCAAGCAAATGACCGTCCAGGCGACGGCTGCCTGCGTCGGGGCCGCGGTCCAAGAGCAGGATTGTATTCGGGAGAAAGCCCTCGTAGATCGGGAGCCACTCAGATTCCTTTATCACGACAAATGTCCCCAACTCGGTTGCTGCCCGCAACAAAGCTCTTAATATGCGTTTCCTCGGGGGCGAAAAGGGAAGCAGGTCAAATATGAAAGGAACCGGTATTTCGACAAGGGGAGGGATCGGGTGAGCAGGCTGGCCCTGGTCATCGAACTGCAAGGCCATCATCTTTCTGCCGAGGTCGACCGTGGTGCTGATATATTCCCTGCCGTGGATTCCGTCGCGAGTCGGTCTCACAATCTCCGACATATCAGTCCACATGGCGTCAAAACCGGGTCCGGCGAAGAGTCCGCCGTATCCCGCGCCAGACACAGGAATTTTGCCTGTTTCAGCCTGCGCCCAGAGATTCCCAAGAATCTCTGGCGTCCAGTAATGGTCGCCGATTGTGCGATAGGTCGGATTCACGCCCTTCTGGATCAGCCTGGCAGGGCAGTTCTGCACGCAGCGAAAGCAATCCTGGCAGGCGCTGTCCAGGGAATCGAGCATCTGGCGCTCGTCCAGCGAGCGCGTTCCGTACACATTGTAGACGCATTCCTTTTTCACACAGCGGGCGCACTTAAGGCATCCCTCTTCCCAGGCTATCACGCCGGATCGCGTTACAGCCCTGAACCTGTTAGGCACAGACGCGGTGTGTATCTGATATTTCGGCGGCATCGCGTGCTCCTTGCATTCATAAAACAGGACGCGGCAGGAGTTTCGCTCCTTCCACGATTTCTGCTACGGCCTCTTCCCATTCGATAGCCATGATGTGAACACCGTGAATCCCTTTGATCTCCCGCAGCTCAGCAATAGTTTCTACGCAGATTTTGAGACCCTCTTTTTTCTGATCTTTTGAGGGGACACCCTTGAGCCGGTCAATGATCTCCGCAGGAATATCTATACCGGCCACGTTGTTTGCCATGTATTCCGCCATCCTTACGGACTTGAGCGGTGTTACACCGCCAAGAATATAGACCTTCGAGTCGACACCGAGATCCCTTACCTGCTGCATCCACTCCTTGAAGTAAGGCAGGTTGTAGATGCACTGCGTCTGGATGAACTCGGCGCCCGCGCTAACTTTCTTCCCGAGCCGGCGTGCGCGGTATGAACGGGGGTCCGCAAAAGGATTCTCCACAGCCCCGATAAAGAGTTCCGGAGGCTGCGTCAGTTTGTCTCCGCCGAGGATGGTGCCCTCGTCCCTCATCTGGCGCACAAGGTGAATGAACTGGGTTGAGTCAATGTCAAAAACGCCTTTTGCCTCCGGCTGGTTGCCGAAAGACTGGTGATCGCCTGAGAGACAGAGAATGTTTCTGATGCCCAGCGCTGACGCGCCGAGCACGTCTGATTGCAGGGCGATCCGGTTCCTGTCACGCGTCACCATCTGGAGCACCGGGTCGAGTCCCTCCTCTCTGAGGATAGCGCATGAAGCAAGACTCGATAAACGCACCACACCTGTCTGGTTATCCGTTACATTGACGCTGTCCACACAGTTTTTGAGCAGGTTTCCCTTTTTGCGCACCGCTTCGGGATCCGCCCCCTTGGGTGGCCCGCACTCGGCAGTGACGGCGAACTGGCCTGCAGCCAGTATTTTTCTAAGTCGGCTCTCCGGTTTCAATTTCTCTGATCCTCCCGCACGATTTTCCTCGGGCCCTTGCCCTCTTTCTTCGACCAATTGGCAGGTGGTTGCACAGAGCCCAGTTTATCGAGACGATTGCTCTCTTCCAACCGCGTCACTATCAAGTGCCATGCGCACGGCGTCTCGGGATCAACCTCACAGTATCCTCCCTTTGAGCCGCCGCAAGGACCATTGAACAGGCTCTTCGCGCAGCGCGTTATCGGACAGACATCTGCGAACCTGTCCAGCTTGCAATCGCCACAGGCCCGGCAGTTCTCAACCCACAGGCCCGCCTCCCGTGTCTGGCCGATGAAGGTCGTGTTGAGCGCCGGAACGATGTGGATCTTCGGAAAAATCTCGGCGATTGCCTGCACACCGGCGCCGCAGCCCAGGGAAAGAATCGCGTCACACTGATCGATCAATGCGGTGAGCTGGTCGATGAATTCATAGACACACTGACGATCGAGCGTAATTTCGCGTATCTCCACACGCCGCCCCTCTTTCTTCGCGTCCATGCGCAGCGCTGATGCAAGAAGAGCAACTTCCTTCTCTCCTCCCGAGGCGCATTCGGCAACACAAGTACCACAGCCAACGATCAATAATTTCTTGTAAGGGGAGATGCTTTCCTTAATTTCCGGAAGAGGCTTTCTTTCTGCAGTAATCATATACGACTCCTATGCTGCGCAACTACATACTCACA
>Ga0335070_10005796_pt1 | contig 14569 bp, 14 predicted proteins | sample Lox_Sample_13_FD_206722 | JGI IMG/M metagenome (GOLD analysis project Ga0335070, IMG submission 206722) | Soil microbial communities from Loxahatchee National Wildlife Refuge, Florida, United States - Lox_Sample_1.3 | ecosystem: Environmental > Terrestrial > Soil > Wetlands | place: USA... | reverse complement strand
GGCAAACACTATAACGGGCCCATGGAAACCCAGGCCTTGGAAGAAGTGCTCCGGTCCGAATTGAAGACGCTGGCCGCGCGCGCTACAACTTCGCCGCAATCGCGATGATCGACGTCGGGGGCCAGGGTAGATGCGGGTCGATGCGCCGCCACAACCACACAAGCTGATCGAACATTTTCATCTGCACGGCGCCCAGCGTCGTGCGCTTCAAGATTCTTCCGCTGACGTACCACCCGGGACGCGATACGCGGTTGAAATTCAGAATCCGTTCCACCCGGAATCCGACGCGCTCCATTTTCTCCTGCAGTTCCTGGTGCGAATAGCGGCGGTAGTGTCCCAGAGCCGTATCCAGCGTGCCGAAAATCTCCTGCCCGTGCGGCACCAGCACGATGGCCCGGCCGTCTTTCCGCAGCGCCGAGTGAATGTTCCGCAGGCCCAGCATATCGTCCTCGATGTGTTCCAACACGTTGAGGCAAACCACGGTGTCCATGCTGGCTTCGATGCCGGCGAAATCGCCCGAATTGGACAGATCGCAATAGCGGACGCGCAGATTGTGCCGGTGCTGGAAACGCGTTGCCAGCCGCGCCATGTGCTCCTGATCGATATCCGCGGCCATGTAGCATTTCACCCGCGGGATGAGCACGCGCGTCAGGTTGCCGATTCCGGCGCCGATCTCGAGCACACGCTCCCCGATATACGGCCGGATCGTCTCGCCCATCCAGCGGTTGAATCGCGGCGCTTTGGAGAGCGCGTGCAGAATGTCGGGGCCGGAATCCTTATAGATGTCGTTGGTGAACGCGTAGCGCGCGATGATGAACACCGCTTCGATAGCATCTCTTAAACCGACTTTCTTGCCTTCCTCGTACGTGCGCCCGTGATAGCTGATGGGGGTCTCGTAAATGCGAACCTGGCGGCGAGCCACCTTGATGGTGAGTTCCGGCTCGATGCCGAACCGATTGCTTCGAATGGGAATGCTCTTCAGGAACGACGTGCGAAATGCCTTATAGCAGGTTTCCACGTCGGTCAGATTGAGATCCGCCACCAGATTGGCGAACTCCGTCAGCATCCGGTTGGCCACTGAGTGCCAGAAATAGAGCACCCGCCGCTCGCCCACGATCATGAACCGGGAGCCATAAACCACGTCGGCCTTGCCTCCGAGCAGCGGCGCGAGCATCTTCGGGTATTCGCCGGGATCGTACTCCAGGTCGGCATCCTGGATAATCGCGTAATCCCCGCGCGCCTGTTCGATGGCCGTTCGGATCGCCGCTCCTTTGCCCCGATTGCGGTCCTGCCGGAACAGGCGGATTTCCGGATGCTGAGCCGCCAGGTCCGAGACGATTTCCGCCGAACCGTCCGTCGAACCGTCGTCCACAACCAGGACTTCGCGCCGCATGCCGTCCGGCAGCGGCGCTTCCAACACCCGCTCCAGTAACGGCGCAACGAACTCTTCTTCGTTATAGAGCGGCACCAATATGGATAGGAGCGATCCAGGCATCTGAAACTACTAACTGTAGCGCAGGCCCACGCCGGTTTTGCGGAGACCTGCGGCTTTTGGTTCAGATTTCGTTAGCATAGGAAGACCTGCATTTATGACCAAAGAAGAGATCCTTCTCGCGAAACAGGAATTTCTGTTCCCCGCCGCCTTCCACTACTACAAGGAGCCGCTGGTCGTGGCGCGCCAAACACCAGTTTGTTTACGACGCCGACGGCAACCAGTATCTGGATTTTTTCGACGGCATTCTCACCATCAGCGTCGGCCACTGCAATGAAAAAGTGAATGCCAGGGTTCACCAGCAAATCGACCGGCCGGAGCACGTCTCGACAGTCTTCGCCACAGAGCCGCAGGCCGCGCTGGCCAAGCGTATCGTCGAGGTCGCGCCCGGCGGCCGTTTGCGCAAGTCTTTCTTCACGAACAGCGGCACCGAGGCAAACGAGACTGCGATCCTGGCAGCGCGCTGTTTCACGGGGTCGGCGGAAATCATCGCGCTGCGCCACTCTTATCACGGCCGGTCCTCGCTGGCCATGTCGCTCACCGGCCAATCCACGTGGCGTCTCGGCGGAGCGGGCTCGCTCCAACCTGGAATCGTCCACGCACACAACGCGTACTGCTACCGCTGCCCGTTCGGCCTCTCGTATCCTGAGTGCGACGTGCGCTGCGCCCAGGACATCGAAGACGTCATCCACAGCTCGACTTCCGGCGCGTGGCGGGGATCATTGCCGAGCCGATCCAGGGCGTCGGCGGATTCATCACGCCGCCGCGCGAATATTTCCAGATTGTCGCCGAAATCGTTCGCAACCACGGCGGCATTTTCATCAGCGACGAAGTCCAGACGGCCTGGGGCCGTACCGGCGGCAAATGGTTCGGCATCGAACAGTACGGCGTCGTGCCGGACGTCATCACCAGCGCCAAAGGACTCGGCAACGGCCTGCCCATCGGCCTGACCGTGGCCACGTCCGAAGTAGCAGACTCGCTGCGCGGCGCGACCATTTCGACGTTCGGCGGAAATCCCGTCGTCGCCACCGCCGCCAAAGCCGTGCTCGACCTTGTTCAGGAGGAGAATCTGCTAAACAACGCGGCCGAGACCGGCGCCTACCTCCGTGAGGGGCTAGAGCATCTGCGCGAAAAACACGCGCTTATCGGCGAGGTGCGCGGCATGGGCCTGATGCAGGCCATCGAGCTGGTTCGCGACCGCAAGACCAAGGAACCCGCAGCCGAGGAGACCGCCCAATTGATGGAAGCCACGCGCGCGCGCATCGCCTGCTGGTGGGGAAAGGCGGCGTTTTGGGCAACGTCATCCGCATCTCTACGCCGCTCAACGTTCATAAGACGGATGTGGACCAGTTCGTCCACCTGCTCGACGCCAGCCTGGCCCAGTGCGCGATTCCCGCAGCTGCGGGCTAAGAAGCCGCCCCACCCATTGCGCCCGTCGCGGGGTTGTGATAAAGCATCGGTCAAGGGAGGTGCATCTATGCACACCAGCGCCATTCGAGGAATGGCCTCGGGGATTCTTGTTTTCTCTTCTCTAGTTCTCATTTCCTGTGCCACTGACAACGCACCGAAGGTCGGAACGCCGCAATTCTACTGGGCGGCTGCCAAGGAAACGTTCGCCACCGGCGACTATGTGAAAACCGTCACTCATCTGGAAGAGCTCAATGCTCACGAAAGCGAATTTACGGCACGCGCGCGGCCGTGGTTGCTGGTGATGACGTCCGGCATGGCGCGCGGGTATATAGATCTCGCCGACAGCTTTGATGCCGGCGCGCGCATCAACCGCGATCATGCGGCCGACTTCCGGCGGCGCACCAATACTTATCGAGGGCAAGCGAGCCGGTTGGCCCTGGAGTTTGTCGAAGTCTTTGACCAGTTCCAGAAGGGCAAGGATGACCCCGTTCCATTGGCGATACCCTTTCCCACGGGCAACGCCGCGCCCGTGATGCAGTTAAGCCGGGCAGCGGCGGGCATGATCCTGCCACCGGAAGCCATTGATTCGTCCGAGAAGCAAGCGGTCGAGCGCGGTGTATTGCTAGCGACGTGCGCCGTCGCCGGCGCGCCGGAGGATCCGGCGAAAACGCAGGAACTGATCAAGCCCGGCACGCTCCAGGTACCGCGCGCGACGTTCCTCAACGCCATGGCCATCACGCTATTTGATGAATCGCAGCTCTATGGGATCCAGAAGATGGCCGATCCTGGAAAAGTGAAGATCTTCTGCAACCGCGCGCTCGAAGCGCTCAAGTCGGTACCGGAAACTAAGCAGACCAAAGAGCTGACCACCAAAATCAACAAACGCCTGAAAACCATCTGACGCCGCTTCGCGACAGGAGCAGCCATGAATCTCAAACGTTACCTGGCGGCGAGTTTCGCTGTTTTTGTAGTCTCTATGGCGCTCGGATATCTGATTCACGGCGTCATTCTCAAGCCGGTTTACGATTCTCTGCAATCCATCTGGCGTCCCGGCATGGAATCGAAGATGTGGATCGAGTGGGTCAACGCGTTTCTCCTGTCGTTCCTGTTTACTTACATCTTCATCAAAGGTTACGAGGGCAAGGGCATCGCGGAGGGAGCTCGCTTCGGCCTGCTGATGGGGCTTTTTCTCTCGATTCCGGTGGCCTATGGTACCTACATGATCATCCCGATCCCCTACACCCTGGCGCTCCAGTGGTTCCTGTACGGCGTCGCCCAGTCGATTGTGTTCGGCGTGGTGGCGGCTGCGATCTACAAGCCGGCGGCCACTTAGCGGCTGCTATTCCGCCCGTAGCATTGTAACCGGATCGATTTTCACCGCGCGGATGACGGCCGGAACTGCAGCCAGCAGCGCCGTCGCGAGAATAGTCAGTGATGGAAGCACCAGCATAGCGACGTCGGCCGCCTTGACTCCGTAAAGCAGCGACTCGATGTACCGCGCCGACGACACACCCGCCGCCAGACCCGCGACCGCTCCCACCAGCACCATCGAGAAGACATCCACGGTCACTCGCCGCGCGACGTCTCCGGCGCTCGCCCCGAGCGCCATGCGAATGCCGATTTCGCGCCGGCGTTGCAGGACCGAATAGTCGAGCACGCCGTAAAGACCGATGCCCGCGAGCAACAGCGCGACCATCGCGAAGAACAGAGCGAGCATGGCGAGCAGCCGTTCGCGAACGGTACTGGACTCGTTGATCTCCAACTGCGTGCGGATGTTGCTGACCCGGAACTCGGCCCGCGCCCGTGAAACCTCGTGGCGGAGGAGGGATGCGAGCGCCAGCGGGTTTGAGACTGAGGTGCGCACTAGAAATGTTATCTGGTTTGCCCGGTCGTCCTCCGGAAAACGAATCGGAACATAAGCCGTTGGCGTGATCGGCTCACGCATATTGCGATAGCGGGCGTCACGGGCCAGGCCAACAACCTCAAAGAGACAGTGGCACGACGTTCTCTCGAACGACTTTCCGACGGGATTCTCGCCCTGAAAATATTCCTTCGCAAAGGCCTCGTTGACGATGGCCGCACCCGGATAGGCATCGCCGGAGCGGAAATCTCTGCCATCGATGAGGGGAATCTTCATGGTGTCCAACCAACCTGGCGAGACAGGCAGAAAGTAGGCCAGCAGTTCGTGCGCGGGAGCGCCGTTTACGGCAACGAAACCGTTGGAGCCGTTGCCGCTTAGCAGAGGCCATCCCGCCAATGCGACAGCCTCAACACCCGGCCGCGTCCGCAGATGTTCGGCCACCTGTTCCCAGAACACGTTCGGCTGCGCCGGCTGCGCGACTGTCTCGAGCGTGAGAACGCGAGCGGCGGAAAAGCCGGTGGGCTGATTCGATAACCGGTCAAAGGTGGTGACGAACAGTCCGGCGACGAAGAGCACCAAAAAACAGAATGCGACCTGCGCGGCGATCAGCGCATGCATCAGGCGGCGCCGTGAGTGCGGATCTTCTCCGCCTTTGAGCGCGGTCGCCGGCTTGACGTCGGAAGCGCGCAGCGCGGGCAGCAGGCCGAATAGAACGGTCACGGCGAGGGCCAACGCCAGGGCGAATCCGAGCACACGCCAGTCTGCTGGAAGTACCAGGCGCGCCGGACTGTCCGGCGAACTGATCCGTGCCACCACGAATGGCGCCGACCACCACGCAAACAGGCCGCCCAGCAACGTCGCCAGAAGCGCAAGCAGCGCACTCTCTACCAGAACCAGTTGCACCAGCCGCCATCGTCCCGCGCCGATCGCCACGCGCAGCGCCATTTCCCGCGCTCGCGCCGCCGCCTGCGCCGTCAGCAGGTTGGCGACGTTCGCGCATGCAATCACCAGTACCAGCGCCACCAACACACCGAGAATTGTGAGGGAACGGCGGTATTCTGTCTGCATTCCGGAAAGGCCCGCCGCGGCGGGCTCCAGCATAAGCGTCTGTTTGAGGAAATTGTCCAGGCGGCGTTTCGGCCAGCCAAGGAAGCCCTTCGCCCTCTCATACTGAACCGTATTGAATACGGCCTGCAGCTTGTCGCGAACAGTCTCTCGCGTGGCTCCCGGCTTCAGCCGGACGAATGTCCGGATCCAGCTCCAGTCGTCATGCGTGACTCCGGCATGCATCATCGTCGGGATAAAAATGTCGGTGATCACACCGGGCTCGGTCCCGGTGAACGACTCCGGCGCCACGCCGACAATCTGGAACACATCATTGCCCATGCGAAATGTGCGCCCGGTCACCTTCGGATCCCTCCCGAAGTGACGTGTCCAATAATCGTAGGAAAGCACGGCATACGCAGGCGCGCCCGGTGTGGAATCGTCGTTCTCCGTGAACAAGCGCCCTAGGGCCGGCTTCAGGCCGAACGAGTCGAACATCCAGCCTGAGACGTATTGCCGGTAGGCTTTCTCCATTCCCTGGTCCGAACCGAAGGTGAGGTCGGCGCGCTCCACCCACGAGACTGCAATCATTTCGGCCTGAGCCTTGACCGCGGAGCGCATTTGGCGGAACTGCGGATATTCATTGCTGTCGCTGATTCTGAAGTCGCCGCCCGGACCCATTCCCCGGCAAAACATGGCGTACAGACGGTCGGGCTCCGCAACCGGCATCGGCCGCAGCAGCAGCGCGTCGATGAGCCGAAACGCCGATGTGCACGCCCCGATGGCTAGCCCCAGTGACAGGATCGCAGCAGCCGAAGTCACCTTGCTCTTCATGAGCTGCCGCCAGCCGAAAACAGCGTCCGCGCGCAGCGAATCGAGCCACGGAATGACTCTGATGTCGTGGCTCTCGTCGCGTTGCCGCAGCGCGGAACCAAAGGCCCTCCGGGCTTCGGCGGGATCTCGACCCTGCTCGATGGCTTCCTGGATGTGCGATTGGAGTTCTTCGTCGATCTCGCGGTTCAGGCGATCGCCGCGAAATACATTTGCCATGCGCGACCACAATGACATATCAAGCCATCCTCAGAACGCGATTTACTGCCGAAGTCACGGCATGCCAGCGCGACTCTTCCGCGGCAAGCTGCTTCCTACCCGCCGCTGTCAGTTCATACAGGCGCGCCCGCCGCCCGGTGTCTTTCGTGATCCACTCGGCGCGGATCCAGCCGGCTTCTTCCATGCGGTGCAGCGCCGGATAGAGCGAACCCTCCTCAGCGCGAAGCACCTCGCCGGACATGTCCTGGATGGCGGTCATGATGGCGTAGCCGTGCAGGCGTGGCCGGCGCGAAAGAATCTTCAGCACCAGCAGATCAAGCGAGCCTTGGAGGGAGTCGGGTCTTGGCATACTCAGACTTCCTAGTATATAGACGTCTAGGTATGCGCGGGGTTAGGTGCCGGACGTTATCTTCCTAAGAACGTGACGTGAATGTACGTGCCCAACCTGACGTTGTAAGCCAGGTACAAGCCGTCATGGTCCGGGTCCTCATAGATTACGATGTCGTCGCGATCCCACAACCAGTCATTGCAGAAATCAAAATCGGCCGGCCAGACCGAAAAGTAGAAGCCGCCGAACCAGAAACGATCCCTGCCCCCTCCTGCCAGCCGGAAGACATGGCCGCGGCCGAAACCGCCAGTAAACCGCCCATGTTCCCAGGCATGGTCCACATGGTAGCGCGCGTCATGGCGGCCCGACTCATGACCGACCCACTTGTCATTGGTGTGAACGTGGGGAGCCTCGGGATGCCCCGCTTTGTCGCTGAATCCGTGGCTGCGCGGTGCGCCGTGCTGCTCACCTCGCACCGGCTTCGGGCCGTGTGCCGGAACGTGCCCTCCGCCGACGTCATGCTTGCCCCCATGTTCCTCCTTGCCCCGTTCCTCACCGCGGCCCTGCGCAAAGGCCATCCACGAAAACGTCAGTATCACCGCTACCACGCTGAGAGTTTTCTTCATCGCTGCCCCCTGCTACGTTAGCATCGCTTTTCAGACCGGACACACCGGCTCTGTGATGATTCGTACGAGTCGCACCTGCCGTATGAGAGATCGCTTACCGCCCCAGCGTTTCCAGGTAATGGGCCACCGCCTCAATGCCGCGGTAGAAATTCGGCAGGTGGAGCTTCTCGTTGGGCGCATGCAGATTATCATCCGGAAGACCAAAGCCCAGCATCACGCTCGGAATGCCGAGACACTGGTCAAAACAGCCCACGATGGGAATCGAGCCGCCGGAGCGGATGTAAACCGTCTCCTTTTTGAAAACCTCGCTCATCGCATCAGCCGCCGCTCGGACGAACGGATTATCCGGATTCACCAGCGATGGCGCCGCCGAGTGAATCAGCTTCAGTTCCGCCGTGGCTCCCTTGGGCGTCGCGCGCCGGATGGCCTCTTTCAACTGGGCCGCGGCTTCGTCGGGCCGCTGGTCGGCCACCAGCCGCGTGCTGATTTTCGCGACGGCCCTGGCCGGGATCACGGTCTTCGCACCCTCGCCCGTGAAGCCGCCACGAATGCCGTGCACTTCGAGCGTGGGCCGCGCCCACAGCCGCTCGAACAGCGGAATCTCCGGCTCGCCCACCAGTTCCTTCGCGCCCATTTCCTTGTGGGTATATTCAGCCTCGTCAAACGGCAGCCGGGCCCACGCCTCGCGCTCCTTGGCGCTTGGCGGCACCACGCGATCGCAAAATCCCGGAATTCGGATGTGCCCATCACGATCTTTGAGCGCCGTCAGAATCTCGGCGACGGCTTGCATTGGGTTGGGGGCGGCGCCGCCATAAATCCCCGAGTGAAGATCGTGATTCGCGCCTTCGACATGTAACTCCGCGTACACGATGCCGCGCAGGCCGACGCAGATGGTCGGCAATTCCGGTGCGAACATCTCCGTATCGCAGATAACCGCGGCGTCCGACTTCAGGCGGGCGGGTTTGCTGGACACGTATGCCTCAATATGTTCGCCGCCGGTTTCTTCCTCGCCTTCGATCAGAAACTTTACGTTCACCGGCAGCTTGCCCTTGGTCTTGAGCAAGCCCTCCACGGCTTTCATGAGAATGTACGTCTGGCCTTTGTCATCCGAAGAGCCGCGCGCAAAAATATCGTTTCCGCGCACCGCGGGCTCAAAAGGCGGCGATTTCCATTCATCCAGCGGGTCGGGCGGTTGCACGTCATAGTGGCCGTAAAGCAGGAGCGTAGGCTTGCCCGGAGCGCCGGTCCACTCGGCATAGACCAGCGGATTCCCCTCACCCTCGATCAGTTCGGCATGTGCCAGACCTGCCGCGCTCAACTCATTGCGCACGAACTCCGCCGCGCGCCGGATGTCCGGCTTGTGCTCGGATAACGTGCTGATGCTCGGAATGCGTAGAAAGTTCTGCAATCCTTCCAGAAATGTTTGGCGGTTCTGCTCGTAGTAGTTCATATCGGTTGTTTCTACTGTATCGCGATCAACTCGGTGGGGCGGACCCCAAGGTCCGCGGCCGACGCCCTCGTCGGCCTTGTGGCTCACCCTGGTCCCGCTTGCCTCTGCGGATCCAACAACTCGTTCAGCCGATCCTCCGGAATCCCGCTCTTCTCTCGCGCGATTTCGCGCACTGTTCTCCCTGTGCGGTACGCCTCTTTCACCAGCTCCGCGGCTTTTTGATACCCGATCTCCGGCGCCAGCGCAGTTCCCATCGCCAGCGACTGCTCGACAAAAGCCCCGGCGCGCTCCCGGTCCGCTTCCAACTCGTCCACCAGCCGCTCCGCGAAATTGCGCGATGCAGCCGCCAGCAGCGCGATCGATTCCAACAGATCGTACGCCATCACCGGCATCATCACGTTCAGCTCGAAGTTGCCCGCCGCGCCCGACCACGCGATGGCGGCATCATAACCAATCACCTGCGCGCAGACCATCAGCACGCTCTCGGCGATCACCGGATTCACTTTCCCCGGCATGATGCTCGATCCCGGTTGCACCGCCGGCAGCCGCAACTCACCCAACCCGCCACGTGGACCCGAGCCCAGCCACCGAATATCGTTGGCGATCTTGGTCAATGCCACGGCATACGTCCGCAGCGCTGCGCTTAAAAAAATCACGGCATCCTTGGCGGCTTGCGCCTCGAAGTGGTTTCGCGCCTCATGGAACGGAAGACCGGTGCGCCGCGCGATCTCGGCGATGACCGCGGCCGCAAATCCCGGCTCGGCATTCAGGCCGGTGCCGACCGCCGTGCCGCCCAGCGGCAGTTCATAGATGCCTGCAAGAGCCGCCTCAATCCGCTCGCGCGAGCTCCTCACCTGCTGTGCGTAGCCTGAAAATTCCTGGCCCAGGCGCATGGGCACCGCATCCTGCAAGTGCGTGCGGCCGATCTTGATCACATCGGCGAATTCACCCGCTTTGCGTACCAGCGAGGCATGCAGCCGGTCCATCGACGGAAGTAGATCGCGATGCACAGACTCGGCTGCCGCTATATGCATGGCCGATGGAATGACGTCGTTGCTGGACTGGCCGCGGTTCACCTCGTCGTTGGGATGTGCAGCCGCCAGCCGCCCGATCACCTCATTGGCATTCATGTTGGTCGAGGTCCCGCTTCCCGTTTGAAAAATGTCCACGACGAATTGCGCATCGTGCGTTCCCGCCAGCACCTCATCGGCCGCTCGCTCGATAGCCGCGGCTTTTTCCGGGGTGAGCGAGCCCCGCTCGCCGTTCACTCGCGCCGCTGCGCTCTTGATCAGCGCCAGCGCACGGATGAAGGAACGCGGGAATCGCAGCCCGCTGATCGGGAAGTTTTCGACGGCGCGCGCGGTCTGCGCCCCGTACAGAGCGTCGCCGGGCACGCGCATCTCGCCCATCGTGTCCCGCTCACTGCGAAACGCCTCACCCATGCGCACCTCCCTCGTCTCCTGATACCGGAATCCTCAATGCATTTTTGTAGCGCAGGCTCACGCCCGATTTTGGCGGGAACCTGCGGCCTTTGTTCGCAGAGACCGGAAACTTACAACCCCGCCACCAGTTTCGCCAGCAGCGCTGTGCGATCGGCAATCCGGTTGATCAGAATGCTCTCGTTCAACGCGTGCGCACCCTCGCCCACTCCGCCCAGTCCGTCCAGAGTCGGGATTCCCAGCGCCGCGGTGAAATTGCCGTCCGATCCACCGCCGGTCATCGACTCCTCGAGTTTGACACCCACTTCCCCTGCCAGCCGCTGAGCCGCGCGAAACAGTTGTACGATCCCTACCGAACGCTCCATGGGCGGACGGTTCATGCCGCCCTCCACGGCGATCCGGCAGCGCTTGTCGAAAGGCCGCAGGCCGCGAAACTTGCGGTCGAGGATCTCCGCATCCTTCAACCGCGGCACCCGCATATCCACCACCGCGCGCGCCTCCGCCGCCACCACATTCGAGCGCGAGCCGCCCGAGATCACGCCGGGATTTACCGTAATGCCGCGCTTCAAGTTCGTGAACTGGGCCACCCGTTCGATTTGGCGCGCCAGCTCCACAATGGCGCTCGCGCCCGCGGAGAAATCCACGCCCGCGTGCGATGCCCGGCCCTGCACCGTGATCGTGTAATCGCCTACGCCTTTGCGAGCCGTCTTGAGCTTGCCCTCAAGCCCCGTACCCGGCTCAAGCACCAGTACAGCTTTGGCGCGCCGCGCCGTCTCTTGCGTGAGTGTTCGCGACGAATCGCTACCCACCTCTTCATCGGAATTGATCAGCAGCTTTACGCGGCTGCGCACCGCAATGTCCAGTTCGCGCAGAGCACGCATGGCGAAAACGAAGAACGCGATGCCGGACTTCATGTCGAAAGCTCCCGGCCCCCACAACCGCCCCTCCGCCTCACGAAACGGCATCTGAGCCAGTGTCCCAATGGGCCAGACGGTATCGGAGTGCCCGAGCGCCAGAATCTCGCCCTTCTTTTTGGCAGGTCCGGGCAGAGCGAACTCGCACAGCAGGTGGCGGCCGAACTGGCCGCCTGGAAACGTCTGAACCGAACCGATGGAGCCAACTTCCGCGGCCACCAGGTCAACGAACCGGTCCACCGCGCGCGCATCATCACTCGGCGATTCGCACTCCACCATCCGCCGGATGAGCGCGATAATCTCCGGCAGCTTCGCTTGAACGTGAGCAAGAATCTGATCCACCGGGACAATCATAGCCCAGCCTGCTATTCCCGACTGGGTTCGTTTCTACAAGTTCGCCGTAAGCCGGATGTCGTGTGCTACTGGAGTCACCCATTTCTGTCGGCCATGCCCCCGCAAAGGCTTTTCTGTTACCTGAACAACGCCGAATCGCTCGAGAAGCTGAACGTCCCTAGTGACCGCACTGCGGTCCCTCTTCAGCCTTTTTGCCAGCATGCTGATAGAGGCGGGCGTTAACTTCACCTCCTTCAGCAAAAGCACTCGTTTCTCCGTGAGCACGCATAGCAGCGAGCTTACATCCTCGAAGGCAACCACCCGAGTAGCTGGAATGCGTCCTTCGCGGTCTGCCAATCGGGCCAGCCTGCGACCGCGCTTGAAAAACGTGTCTACCGGTTCCACCCGGATTTCAGTTTTTCGCACGAGTAACCTCCTTCACTAGCCTCCTCCATTCCTGCAGGAAACGCGCCTCGATCCGTTCGAAACGCTTGAAGCTCACGGCAGTGGTCTCGCCTTTGAAGTGCCGGTGGTGAATTCCGTGGGCTGAATCGTAGCCGAGTACGCGGCCGTTGTCGTCGGCGTAAATGAGCTGATTGATGTACGCTAGGTTGTAATGGACCACTCGCCCTTTTCCGTCGACCCAAATCTCGCGGCGCAGCATTCCGCCACCTTTAGCCTTGGATAGATATAGCCGGTCATCCACGACCTTCCGCAGACCAGCCATGATATAGGATATCACTCCTGCTTCTGTTTGTGCTTGTTCAGCACGATTAGCGATTCGCAGGTCTCCGTACAGCGGGCTATAATAGCCAGTTTCCATGCCCATTTTGGATATCAACGAGATCCGCCGGATCTTGCCCCACCGCTTTCCCATGCTGCTGGTGGATCGCATCGTGGAACTGGAAGCGGAACGCATTGTGGGCATCAAGAACGTCACCGCCAACGAGCCCTTCTTTGCGGGCCATTTTCCGGATTTCCCGGTGATGCCGGGCGTGCTCATTGTCGAGGCCCTGGCGCAGACAGCGGGCGTGCTGGTGCTCAACAGCATTCCCGACCGCGAGTCGAAACTGGTGCTGCTGGTTTCGATCGAGAACGCCAAGTTCCGCAGGCCCGTTGTGCCCGGCGACCAGTTGCGGCTCGAAATGTCGGTGATCAAACGCAAAAACACCGTAGCCAAAATGGCCGGCCGCGCGACCGTGAACGGCGCCGTGGTGGCTGAGGCCGAGATGATGTGCAAACTGGCCGACAAAAGCGAGATGCAGCCGCCATCGTAACGATGCCCATCCACCCCACCGCCATCGTCGACTCGAAATCACGCATTGCGGACACAGCCGAGATCGGACCCTATTGCATCATCGGAGAAGAAGTCGAGATCGGCGCGCGTACGCGCATGATGGCCAACGTGTATGTTGAAGGGCCCACGTGGATCGGCGAGGATAACATCTTTTATCCGTATACGACCGCCGGCGTGGCTTCTCAGGATCTCAAGTACGCAGGTGAGCGCGCCGAAACGCGCATCGGCCATCGCAACCGTATCCGGGAATTTGTGACCATCCACCGAGGCACCCAGAGCGGAGGCCTGGTGACGTGCATCGGAGATGACAACCTCCTCATGGCCTATGTGCACGTAGCGCACGACGTTCTGGTGGGCAATCACACAGTGCTGGGCCACGCCGCTACACTCGGCGGGCACGTCACGGTTGAAGACTGGGCTTCGGTCGGCGCGGGCTCCGGGGTACACCAGTTTTGCAGGATCGGCCGGCATGCGTTCATTGGTGGATACAGCGTGGTGACGCAGGATGTGCTTCCTTATTCCACCACGGTCACCGAACGGGAAATCCATGTTTTCGGAGCCAACCGCGTCGGCCTGGAGCGCCGGGGCTTCTCCGCCGGCCGCATCGAAGCTCTGCAAAAAGCCTTCCGGCTCATGACGCGCGCCGGCCTGAATACCTCCCAGGCGATCGAGCGAATCCGCGCGGAAATCGAGCTCACGCCGGAAGTGGATGAGTTGCTGGCCTTCATCGCCGCTTCCGAGCGCGGCTTCGTGAAGTGATGCGCTACGGTCTGATCGCGGGCAACGGCCGGTTTCCGCTTCTCGCGCTCGAAAACGCGCGCAAGCTCGGGCACGAGATGGTGGCCATCGGGATCGAAGAGGAAGCGTCGCCCGAGATCGAGCCGCTGGCCGCGCGCAGTTACTGGATCTCGCTCGGCGAGCTCAGCCGGTTGATTGAAATCCTCAAGAGCGAAGGAATCACCGAAGTTATGATGGCCGGACAGGTGAAACATGCCAGCATTTTTTCTGCGATCCGGCCCGATTGGCGGTTGGTCAAGCTCCTGGCCGCGCTGCCCCGCAAGAATACAGACTCGCTGATCGGCGGCGTCGCCAAGGTTCTGGAAGACGAAGGCATCCGGCTGGCCGATTCCACCACGCTGCTCAAACCGTTACTAGCTAGTGCGGGCGTGATGACGCGTCGCAAGCCGTCCAGGGACGAGTCCGCCGACCTAGACTACGGTCGCGCCATCGCCCACGCCCTGGCGCGCTGGGATATCGGACAGAGTGTCGCGATTTCTCATCGGGCGTGCGTTGCCGTCGAGGCCATGGAGGGCACTGACGCCATG
>Ga0335070_10005793_pt1 | contig 14573 bp, 14 predicted proteins | sample Lox_Sample_13_FD_206722 | JGI IMG/M metagenome (GOLD analysis project Ga0335070, IMG submission 206722) | Soil microbial communities from Loxahatchee National Wildlife Refuge, Florida, United States - Lox_Sample_1.3 | ecosystem: Environmental > Terrestrial > Soil > Wetlands | place: USA... | reverse complement strand
TCTCCAAACAGTGAACGACCGAATAATCTCAATGCTGAAGTAACTGACACAGAAGAACGCGTGCATTTACCTTCATTCAGAGACCACAGTAAGGTTCTCTGTCACGGAACTAAGAAGGCAGATTCAAAAACACATGTCAAAGCCAAAACCAGGGCATACAAGTCTATTCATGAGTAACCAGTTTGGCCTTGCGAACAACAAAAGCAACGAAAGTTGCCAAGGCGAATGCGACCAACATGATCGGCAACGAAAATTCTGGAACCTCACCCCACCAAGGATCTGCGTTCCAACCGCCCACATTGCAGTGTGCATCCACCTCAATAGATGCACTGTCCCCAGAAAGTGGCCCGAGGTCGTATGAAATAGTGAAAGTGTTATCTGGACCGAGGGGCTGTGGACCTATGGACAGATCAGTTATGTTGTCCTTCGCATACATAATTACGCGGATTTTATCCACATAATGCGACTGATTTTCTGGAGTGTGATAAATCGTTATGTCCAAGAAATAGCTGTTGCCAATTTTAGAGACTCCTACATTTCGGATCACGGGACTGTTGGCAAATGCGGGAGTTGCAAAACTGAAGCTTAACAGAGCCAGAAGACCCAAAACTGGGCCTAGCGAAAACCTGTTCAAGTGAGCCTCACAATTGAAAATCTTGCTTAGCTCATATACAAGCCTTGCGGTTTCGCAAGATCATCAACAGAACAACATGGGAAATAGCCGTAGCATACGTTCCCAACCCTATTAGGAAACCTTAAGAACGTTTGTGCGCCTATGAATGATGAAGAGGACGGAGAGCCTTATCATCGCGTTTCGAAGGGAGATTGAATGGGGCTCAGACAATACATAGCAAAAAGAATTCTTGATAGCCTCGTCGTGATTCTGCTGATTCTTCTGTTGAATTTCTTCCTCTTCTACAGAGAACTGAATGAAATCGCTGACTTGTCAATTACAGATCAGCTTGCCAGCTACTTCCGCTTCATCTTCATTGACGGCTTCAGAACCTCGTACGAACAAGACCTCATGCCCATCATCACAGGCAATTTTCCCTTCACAGTCTTTCTTTGGGGCGCGGCTATTGCCGTCGCTGCCGTTTTGAGCATACTGATTGGAACGATCGCAGCCTACAAGTTCAGAAGCAAAATCAACACAGGTTTAACGATTGTTCTTCTGTCACTGTTTCTGATCCCAAGCTGGTGGTTAGGCACAGTCTTCCAGAAGTACACCGCACCAGTTTTTCCCACAAGCCACTGGTTTTCCTTCAGCCTTTGGACCAACATCACGCCATGGTCCAACCCCCTGGGATTTACCCAAGATTTCTTGTGGCACATGATCCTTCCAGTCGCAACCCTGTCTCTAAGCATCATGGGCGTTTACTTTCTAGTCGTAAGAAACAGCATGCACACCCTTATACATGAAGACTTCGTCACTCTTCTGAAAGCAAAAGGATTGAGTTCGAGAAAAATTCTTCTTAAACACATTTTCCGCAATGCAATCCTACCTATAACAGCGATAGCTGCCTTAACCCCCCTAATCTTGATTAACTCGGCAGTCACGGTTGAACGAGTATTTTCATTAACGGGCGTCGGCTATTCACTGTATCGCTCCATCATTCATCCCAGCGGCCGAGAAAGGGCTGTTCCAAATCCTTCCTTGCAAGCCATCTTCCTAGTGCTTGCATTTGCAACAGTAGCGCTCCAGTTTTTCTTCGACATCGCACGCCACTCACTTGATCCGAGACTGAGACTGGATGGAGGCGAAGTTGACCTTACAAAAAAAGCCAGAACATTCAAAATCAAAGGCTTCTGGAAAAGATTTTTCAAGAGGAAGTCAGGAGTTTTCGGGCTTGCATTTATCTCATTCCTAGCCATAACTGCCGTTCTCGCCCCAATCTTGCCCATTTATAACCCTGAAACATTCGTGAACTATGGCGAAGCTACACCACCAACCTTCCAAAACGTACTCGGAACAGACGAATGGGGCAGAGACGTTCTATCACGGCTGATATGGGGAAGCCGTGTGAGCTTGTTTGAGTTTTTCAGCGCACTGGGCATCTCTCTTGTGATAGGATGCTTCGTCGGCTTGATAGCTGGCTACTACAGTGGAAAGTGGTTCTCATACGCGCTAGACCGCGTCACAGACGTTTTCGTTTCAATTCCGCTTTTGGTTCTTGCAGTGTATTTTCCCTTAGACCCAGGTTACGGCAAATGGATATTATCAGTCGGTATAGCCACTTGGGGAATAACAGCGAAAATGACAAGAGCCCAAGTTTTGACTGCTAGAGAGAAGGCTCACATAGAAGCTGCTCGATCTGCAGGAGCAAAGGACAGATACGTAATCTTTCATTACATCCTACCAGATGCCTTTCCAATAATAGCTTCAAGCGTTGTCTACACTGCGGCCTTAGTGATCAGTTTGCAGTCAACGCTCGACTTTTTCGGCTTTAGGAGGGACCTTTGGGACCTCGTAAACCCAGTCAAGACGCCAACTGTCATTACTTGGGGCAGCTTGATGTCTTTCGGCTCAAGCGCATTCTTTGCCGGCAACGCTTGGTGGGTGGCTGTGCCGCCCGCCATTTGCATGGCTTTGCTGGGGTTGTCTGTGGTCTTCGTAGCAGACTCGATCGTATATGCTCTTAACCCGCAACTCGAAGTCTATAAAGAAAAGAAACAATCTGCCATCACCCGCATCTACCTGAAGATCAAAAGGCACAAACTAATGTCATTTGCGGCGTTAGGAGCATCTATTCTTGTTATTGCCTTGATAGTTGCTCCAACACCCCATGTTCGAGCGAAGATCCAGCCGCAAAGCCACACCGAAAAGTGGATAGGCTGCTGGGGAACACTGATCGACGGCAAAAGCTACGATTGGGATCTAACAAACCTTTCTTCTGCCATCAGGATCGTGGTGAACGTGTCAAGCACACAAGACGTGAGGATTACGGCAACAACTTCGGATGGTGAGATCTTCAACAACATAGGAATGCTGCATAACTACACAATGAACGCAACGGGACCTTACTTGCACATAAGCATAGAAAACCCAAGCTCACCCTCAGGTCTGCCAGCCACAATAGCAGGAGACATAGAAGTTTATCATGATTATGAGGTGCAAGTGGAATACACGGAATGGCTCGAATGGTGGAAACCATAAAAACTGAGAAACGCAGCTCAAAATGGTTCTAGTCAGGAAATCTCCAATAATCCCGCAGCTGCTGAAAAGCCCCAGCCATACCCAACCATAAGAATAACGTCACCAACGCTTAGTCCACCGTCAGAGACAACTTTCTCTAAAATGAATGGAAGACTCGCTCCCGAAAGATTGCCATACTCTTGAAGCACACTTCGCGACTCTGCAATCTTCTCACCGTCAATCGCGTTGCCCTCAGCTAAGAGGTTGAGTATTTTTTGGCTACCTGTGTGAATCACCCATTTCTTGGTTGCGCTCGTGATTTTCTTGGCGTTCTTTCCAAGAAGCTTCTTGAGCGCTAGCTTGGTATATTTCACGCCGAGATCAGGGATCTTTCTGTCTAAATGCGAATAAAACCCAAATCTAAACGGTTCATTTACTGCTGAAAGCCGTGAATACCCAGCCAAGTAATCATTCTTGCCAACGTTTGTCACTTCAACAAGTCTCTTAACCGACAAGCCCTTCTTGCCTTTCGCCACGACAGCAGCAGCTACACCATCCCCAAACAAGAAAAACTCCATCGTCGCAACCCAATTCCTGAGCTGCAAGGCTCTCGCCTGCGCATTTCTCATCAGTCTTATCTGACTAATTTCTGCGACATTTCTTAAGCCCCTCACTTGATTTTGGAACCAGTATGAGCTTACTCCAGAAACACAGATCAGAACATAATCGTCAGGATGGGCGGCAAGATGGTTTCCAGCAAGTTCCAGAGCCTTCGGAAAAGCGGTGCTGGCAATTCCTTGGGCATTAACGTGTCTGATGTAAGGGTTGAAGCCAAGTTGCCTAACAAGTATTTGACTGAGTCCAGGGCTGAGGAAAGGATTCACATCGTATGTTGCTATGAAATAGCCTATGTCGCTTGTTGGAATGTCTGCTTTGTCAAGGGCTTTTCCACACGCTTCGCTGCACAAGTCAACAAGCTCATCTTCGCCTAGAACAGCTTCTGATTTCTGAGATAGGCTACGATGACTTATGAGGCAACGTTTCCTGACTCCAAGATTGAGCACATTCTGTTTGACTTGTTCAGGAAGCGTGCATGGAAAAGCTTTCAGCAATTCCTCAGTAGAGAATTCGTTCTCTGGCAGTGCAGTGGCAAGTTTCAGAATCTGCATGACAACTGAATGGCAACGGATTCATAAAATAGTTTTCGGCTTACTAAACAGGTTTCACGCCGTTGTGAAAGTTTATAAAAAAGCAATTCACAACACTTAGAAAACTATCGGAGAACAAACGATGGGTCTCGAAGACTATCTGAACAACACAATATTCCTTGGAGTTCCGCTAATTACTTACATCTATCTGATCATCATCGCTGTAGTATCACTTGCTCTTGAGAGAGTTATCACGAGGTACTTACGAAGATTTGCAAAACGCACGCACTTACCACGAAACGTTACAAATAATGTCATTCTGACTTTTCGACTGCTCATTTTGGTCGGTGCAGTGGCGTCGGTCGTGAAGGTTGGAGGATTACCGACAGATTGGATTCTGTATTTTTCAACGATCGGCGGTGCAGCAGTTGGCTTTGCTTCAACCAAGACAATTGGGAATTTTGTGGCTGGACTCTACCTTTTCGCCACACGACCGTTCAGAGTTGGCGATTATGTTCGTATCGGGACAGTTGAGGGCATTGTTGAAGAAATTACCATTAACTACACGAAAGTCCACACTATTGGAGACAACATTGTGTCTATCGCCAATCTGCAGGTTATGGATCGGGACATCATCAGCTTTTCGTACGACAGTGAAGAAGCAGATGGAGTGTATTGTTACACTTTTGAAGTTGGCTTCGATCACAGTGTGTCAACGACGAAGATTGAGGAAATCTTCAATGCCACCTTTAAAGAATGCGCAAGCAGCTGCCCACGAAGACCCAGCTACATGTTAACAAGATCCGACGCTTTCGGAAGAGTATACACTGTTTACTTGTACGTGAAGAAACCACAAGACATATTCTCATTGAGACCACGCGTCGCTGAGGAACTGTTCAAACGGTGGGATATGGAAAGAACAAAGGCGCAATAATGCAAATTTAAGACTGCGAACTCTGTTATACCTGCTTTTTTTCAAGAAAACACGGTGCATGGTGCAGTTTTCAAGCTCGTTTCCACAAAAATCTTATAGTCCCAGAATTAACTAGCTACATCTTCATGACTAAAGGTGGAGAATTTGACGAAAAAAGTCGGAATAGTTGCAGGTAGCATTTCTAGATTTGACAATCCGCGACACACGCTGCAGGAAGAGATGTGTGCAGAAGCTGTCAAAATGATACTGGATGATGTTCCAGACCTTGAGCTTGGAGACTTCATGAGGAAAGGCTACGCTTGTTGCTATTCATATTTCAGCGATATACTCGAACAGCAGCAATGTATGCATTGGATAATCAATGACTACCTTGGCTTAAGCGGCGTACCGTCCTACCGTGTTGAGTCAGGCGGAGCAACCCCAATAGACGCAGTGATCAACGCGGCGCTATGGATACGATCAGGCATGTTTCCAGCAGTTCTCATCGTCGGCTGGGAAAAAATGAATGAACTGCCAATCCAAAAGGTTAACGAAGCTATCGCCATCGCAGGAGACACAGACTGGGACTTCGTTTCAGGCTTCACATACAACGCTTTCTACGCGACAATGGAAGCTCGACGAATGCACGTTTACGGAGACACAGAAGAAGACTTAGCTGAAGTAGCAGTTCTGAACCACAACAACAGCCTTGAAAACCCATACGCGCAATGGCCAGCCCAGCACGGTCTCGCCAAAATCACAATAGAAGATGTCTACAAGTCCCGCTTGATCTCTTGGCCTTACAGGCTCTATGAATGTGCAATGACAAGCGAAGGCGCCTCAGCCTTGCTCCTAGCAAACGAAGAACTCACCAAAAAGCTAACGGACAATCCAGTTTGGATAAACGGCGTCGGCTTCGGCAGTGACACAATGAGAGCAGGAGACCGACCAGACAACCCAGCATGGAAAGGACTGTACCCAGAAGACGAAAAAATCTGGCCCAAAAATGTTCCAAAGCCTTTGTCGCCCTACCCAGACCTCCTTAACTTCGGCTCGCTAAGAGTATCTGCAAGAATGGCTTACAAAGACGCTGGAATAAAGAACCCGCGCAAAGAAATCAGCTTCGTTGAAATCTTCGATCCCTATGCAGGAGTTGTCCTAGCTGGACTGGAAGATTTTGACTTCTGCAAGCGAGGCGAAGGCAAGAACATGGTCAGAGAAGGCGTGATCCAGCGCGATGGTGAGCTTCCATGCCAACTCAGCGGAGCGTTAACAGCACAAGGACACGCAGTAGGCTCAACATCGATTGCACAAGTAGTAGATAGTTACTGGCAATTGAGTAACCAAATCGGCAAGAAATGGGGCGCACCCAGTAGACAAGTGAGCAAACCTAAGAAAGCCTTCATACACGGACACGGTGGCACAGGATGCCAAGCAGGAGCCGTAATCTTGGAGGTGTAAACAAAATGAAGCAACCAGGACCAGAAAAAACCATTAAGCAGTCAGCTTACGACCAGAAATGGTGGGACGACTGGGAACGCAAAGGCGGATGGAGACCAGAAGGCTGGAAAATAGTCGAAATGAACGATGGACCAACCCTTAACACCCTAAAACCAGACACGTTCCTAGTAGTACACAGACCGCACGGAAGCATGTTCCATCACAGCTACGGCAAAGTCTCAAAATTCTTCATAGGCATGCTTGAAGGAAAGCTCTACGGAACAAAATGCCCAAAATGCGGACTCGTATATTGCCCACCCCGAGCACACTGCTTCAACCCCAAATGCAGATTGGCTGAAACAAAATGGATAGAGCTTCAGAAAAAAGGAGAAATACACTCCTACACAGTTATGGCTATCGCATGGCCTTCAATGGCTCACCTACAACCGCTTGTCGGAGCAATGATAAGAATAGACGGAACAAACACGTGCTTGCCTATGACAATGCGAGACATCGACCCTGAAAAAGTGAGCATTGGCTTGAAAGTAAACATCAACATCACGAAGCAGCCTAAAGGTGACTTACTGGATGTCTATGCAACACCAGCCGAAGAACCAAAGGCTCCCAAAAGAACCCCGGAAGAATTGAAACGTTTCAGAGAAGACATGGAAAAAACCACCGAATGGGTCAAGAAAACATTCGGCCAGAAAAAATGACGGAAACAAGCTTCGCCTCATAACCCTTTTCCATTTTTTGCATCCTGCAAACTACCGCATTGTGCTGAAGTCAAGATAAAACTGTCTAACAAAAGCTTAATTGCCGCTTGAAAGATAGCCTTTATTTGAGCATGTCCCAAAAAATCTTTTTTCCACTGATGATTCTGACCCTATTCCTAGCTGTGCAGTCTGCTCTTATTTCGCTTGCGCCATCAGCAGCGACTTCGCCATCAACAAGTGAAAAGCCCCGTGTGATAGTTGTAGTGAACTCAACTATCTACAAATCAATAGAAACATCATTGAATCAGTATGCAAATGACGTTGAAAACGAAGGATTCTCAGTACGCATCATAGAAACCGATCAATTGCAGCAGAAGACGGCAGCGGGCATAAGAGCCTATTTGCAGGAAGCATACTCTAGCGGATTAGTTGGCGCCTTTCTAGTTGGAGACATCCCTGAAACATGGTTCAAGATCAACAATGGCATATTGCCAACAGACATGTATTATCGCGATTTAGACGGCTCATGGATTGATGCGAACGGGGACGGCATCTTTGAGCAGCATTTAGGAAATACCACACCCGAAATATGGGTAGGCAGACTCAAAGCCTCTCCGATCCCCGGCAACGAAACCTCGTTGATAAACAATTACTTCCTCAAGAATCACCGTTACAGAACAGGACTGCGAGTGCTGCCTTGGTGGCGTGCCCTAGCATACATTGACGACGACGGTGTTGATTGGGCAGAAGACGTCAACTCTTCACTGAGCCAAGCGTTCAGTGAAGTTACGCTAGTGACAGACCCTGCCGAGACCACCGCACGGGACTACCTTAGCAGGATTGCTGATCCTTTTGGCTTTCAATGGGTCTACTTGATGAGTCATGGTGCATTCGACTATCACGCTTTCATGATCAACGATCAACTTGTAGGCGGAACTGTATATCCATACCAATATCGAGACATAGACCCACGAGTCTTCTTCTACACGCTATTCATTTGTTCAGGAGCAAGATACACAGAAAGAGAATACTTGGCAGGAACAACTGTCTTCACACAAAGTTATGGACTTCTATCCATTGGGTCGACAGATACCATTTACTCAGTCTCCTTCAGAGAATTCTTTGCAGGCCTGGCTGAAAGCAAAGCTGTCGGCACAGCCTTTCAAGAATGGTTCCTTGAACAAGACAATTGGCAAAATCAGCTCAAGGCAGGAGAGGATTACCGTTACCTCTTCTATGGGTTGTCGATTGTCGGCGATCCCACGCTCAGATTGGAGGTCAGATTAAACGTGAAGATACATGACATATCGGTGACTGATGCGACAACTTCCGTTGTGAATGCAAGTAATATATATTCAGTGATAATTAACGTGACTTTGAAGAACTATGGAGACTTCGATGAAACATTTGATCTCATGCTCTATCAATACAGCCACCAGATAACTCGCACTCAGTTTTCATTGCATCCGAAAAGCTACATCATCACAAATATCACTATCCAGAACCCATACCGAATAACCATAATCAATGGCACGCGAACAAAGTTGACTATGACAGCAAGCTTCATTCCCGAGGAATTCAACCTAGGAGACAACACATTATATGCCTCCATCGAAGATGTTGCGATATATCCGCCAGAAGTGGTGATGCCAAATCCCGCAGTGGCATGCATAGTCATTTTTTCGGTTGCGGGAGCAATCGCCTATGGTATTCTAAGAGCCATTACCTCCAACAATCCTATTCCAAGCTTCGTTCTCACAGGCAAACGCTTTTTCACCAAAAAGCTTTCTATAATAGTGGAAAGGTACAGAAAAGATCGACAGAAAATCGGCCAGAGTCCATGACAAGCCATGCGTTCTGTCATAGCTTTTTCTCAGTGACACGAAGAATCCTTAAATTGTCCCCATAACCTATGATATACTCTCTTCATGCTGGAGGTTCTAGGTTGAAGGGCAAGCCATTAGCTTCAATAGTATCAGCAGGTTTGTCAAAGTTTGGAAAGCTAGAAGGGCTATACGCCAGAGAGATTTTCGCCGATGCTGCAAAAGAAGCTTTTGACCGTTGTCCAAAACTAGATCCCCAAAAAGACATTCAAGCCTTGTTCGTAGGGCACATGGGTGAATCCTATGAACACCAAGGACACACGGGCGCAACGATGGCTGATTGGGCTGGTCTATTGCATGTACCAGCGACTCGAACCGAAGCTGCGTGCGCCTCATCAGGAGTGGCGCTAAGAGCGGGGATTTATGCTGTGCTTTCAGGCATGTGCGATGTCGTCATGGTTGGAGGCGTCGAAAAAATGACGCATCGAGCTACTGCTGAAGTAACTGAGTATTTGGCTATGGCTTCAGACTATCCATTCGAACAGTGGCATGGCATAACTTTTCCAGGTTTGTTCGCACTTATGGCGACAGCCCACATGCACAAGTACGGCACAACTGAACAGCAGCTTGCGGCGGTGGCTGTCAAAAACCATTATCACGGCAGCCTAAATCCGAAGGCTCAATTGCAGAAGGAGATCACCCTCGAGGCAGCTATGGCTTCGCGAGCGGTCGCTTGGCCTCTCAAACTCTACGATTGCTCACTTATCACGGATGGCGCAAGCTGCCTAATCTTGACCAAGCCAGAGCTGGCAAGCCGATTCACAGATACACCCGTTTACATAATTGGTAGCGGACAAGCCAGCGACACAATTGGCCTTTACGAAAGAGCAGACTTCACTTCGCTAACGACAGCAAAACTGGCTGCAAAACAAGCGTACGAAATGGCAGATGTCAAACCTGAAAACGTTAACTGCGCAGAAGTTCACGACTGCTTCACCATAGCGGAAATAATAGCTTATGAAGACTTGGGCTTCTGCAGGCTTGGAGAAGGCGGTAAACTCGTTGAATCTGGAGAAACAAGGCTTGGAGGAAGGATACCTGTGAATACCAGCGGCGGGTTGAAGGCTAAAGGGCATCCAGTCGGCGCGACTGGAACAGGACAAGCATATGAGATGTATTTGCAGTTGACTGGACAGGCGGAAAAGCGGCAGGTGAAAGACGCAGAAATAGGGCTGTCGCACAATGTTGGCGGTTCAGGCGCAACTGCAACAGTTCACATTTACAGGAGGAGCTAAAGAATGAGTGAGCCAGCACCTCTTTTCACGATAGAGCAATTTTACAAGTACATTCTGCAAGGAAAATTGATGGGTGGAAAATGCAAGAAATGCGGAAAAATCCACCTTCCGCCACGACCAATGTGCGATAAATGCCTTTCAAAAGAAATGGAATGGACAGAAATGCCTCAGAAAGGCAAGTTAATGACATACACGATTATTCACGTTGCTCCCACGCAATTTCAGGGAATGGCCCCATATGCAGTAGGTATAGTAGAACTTGAAAACGGCGTTAGAATGCCAGGCATGATCCGTGCAACTCCAGAGCAGATCAAAATAGGAATGCCTTTAACGATTGACTTCGGCGAGTGCGTTGCCACGCAGCCTTGGCCGCAATGGCCGAGATACTTCTTCAAGCAACCATAGCCAGCTCCTCAACGCTGCCCTGCACTTACATAATTCCAAACATTCACTGCTGGAAACTGTTGATCTGCTGAATGAGTGCCGGTAAATCTGTTATTGCAGTGATCAAGTAGTTTGCTCCAGAATCCTCCAGCTCTTTTGACGTGGACACGCCTATCGGCAGTCCTACAGCAACAGCCCCTAATGCGCTGGCGCACTTCATGTCAGTAGTTCCATCCCCCGCGACTATTGTTTCTTCAGGATTCGCGTTTAAGGCATGCAAAGTTGCTTCAAGGTGCTCGGAGCTAGGCTTGACATTTCTTATGCTATCTCGAGGAGTTATCGCGTCAAAAAACCCCGTTATCTTAAATCTTTTGAGAATGTAACAGACAGACTTTTCGCTATTAATGGTGCACAGTCCGATTTTCAAACCCATTCCCTTCAAAGTCTTCAGCACCTCCAAGACGCCTGGAAGCAAACTTGTGCTTTTGGCGGCTTCCAGCTCATACTGTTCAACTGTTGCCAACGCTTTTGCGCGGAGTTCGCAGAAGGATTTCTCTGATTTGCCAGTGTTTCTCATGTAAATCTTTACTCTCTTAAGCATTTCAAAAACGCTTTCATTCACTGATAGAATTGAGGCGGGCAAGCCGGAAGAAACCAAGAAGCTTTTCACTTCAGCTCTGACAGTTCTATAGTTCAGGTTGAAGCTCGTTAGTGTTCCGTCGAGATCGAAAATCACAGCCCTTATAGTCACCAGGTTCTCACTTTAGCCGCTACAGATTTTGGAAGCGTGTAATGAAGACGTGAAGGAAATATACTTTGCGGTTAGATTCTCTTCCGATTTCTCAAGGCTCGTCAAGACAACAGAATCCAGAACGTTAGTTGGACAGAAGATACCTTGAAGCTTTAATCTTCTAAGAAAAGATGTTGAAACAAAAGCAACTTGAATATTTAACTTCAGCCACACTTACCTATTGACGAAAAATGAACGTTGAAGAATATACAAAAGAGAAACTCTGGGAGATACTCGTCGAAACCGTTCATGCCTTAACTCTGTACACAAATCACAAGGTTTACGTGAAGGAAAGGATACTGCCAGACAAGGCAGAAATTGAAGCCTCTGAGTTAGCAGTGAGGATGAACATGCCTTTGGGCGAAGCTCTAGTAGTCCTATATGAACTGCAAAACGAAAGGAAGCCTCAACAATAAAGCAGCCTACAAGCTCAAACCTGTCGCATGCGTCTTTAAAGGAAACATGTGACCTGCACTCACTTAGTCTTTCGTTTAAACGTGTCAACAACTGACGAGAACCTTTCTTTGGCAGTTTCCAAAGGAATCCCGACGATTTCAATTTTATCGGGATCTGCTTCTCCGAGGCTTCTTTTCTTGGCTTCTTGCAGTACAGGCATTTTTTGAGGGTTCAGTCCAACTAGAACGGTACCGATGGTTTCTACGGCTACTGTATCTCTGCCCACTAGCAGCATGTTTGTCTTAACTCTGTATTTTGTGCTTTCTGGTCCTGCATGCGGCATGGCTCCTGCTCCCCGATACGTGTACGTGCCGTCCAAGACGGCAAGGTCTACTCCGCCAACAGCTTCACATACATCCACGAGTAACGTGTCTAGTTTCTTGTGGAATCTTGCTTTTTTTGGGTCTGGAATCAAACCGAACAGGTTTTTGAGGATGCTTCCTTTTTCGAATGTGCGCATTACGTGTGTGCTGACGAGCACATTGGGTTTGAAGAGCACATGTGATAGGCTCATTTCTTCGCCTGCGATTTTTACTTTTCTAGTGTCAGTGTCGTCTGACAGGTTGAAGGGTATGATTCGTTTGGTGAAAAGTTTTTTCCATATTTGAAGCCTTTCTGTGCCTTTGCCTTTGTAATTGTCTGATTCCACCAGAAGGATTTTGGGCGCCTTGTTGAAGCATTTGGTGATCGCATCAACTACTTCGACGGTTGTGTGGTTTTCCGTGGTGTGATCGAAGACTCCAACTTTGATTACGACAGATCGCTTGTCTGTGTTTAGATCATCTATTTTTCCGATTAGTTCCACGACTTTTTCGAGAGCCTTAACGGCATCACCATTGGACTCGACTATAGCAACTTTTGACGGTTCATTCTTCTCCATCATGACTCAGTGCTCCGTTCACCTTTCATGATTGTTGCTGAAACATAACTCTTTCCAGCGTTTATGGAAACTTTTTGTTCCATTCAGCAACTTTTTGTGCGAAGAGGCAAATTTATTTGCCAAACGGCAAAATACTCTGTGGCTCAAAGGAGGCTTCAGAAAATGAGTAACTATGAGAGAACCGAGAGAATCTTGAAGGCGTTGGCAGACAAGTCTCGGCTTCGGATTCTTGATTGTATCGAGAAAGGCGTCTCTAATCCTGGCGAGATAGCCAATGAGTTGAATCGTCATAGATCAACTGTGGAGAAGCATCTGAGGGTGCTTTTGAAGGCGAACGTGGTTGAGAAGGTTCCGTCACTAAGCAAAAGTGGTGCACTTGCTATTCGCTACAAAGTGCGCGACAACGCAAAAGAGCTTCTTGTCACGATCAAAGAGGCTTTTGAAAAAGGTTTGAACTAGGGTCATTGTTCTACTACGTAGCGGTAGGCGATGTGTTCGCCTGCGGTTGGGCTTTTGTCTCGTATTATGCGGACGATGTCTCCTGGTTTTGCGCCGATGGCTTTGACTGTTGGGTCGCTGCTGCTGATTTGTGGGAGTTGGTATGGGTGTACTCGGTATTTTTCGAGGAGTTCCTTGGCTTCTTTTTCGGGGAGGATTTCATGTTTTGGTACGATGTCGTGTTCGAAGATGTCGAATGCTGGGAACGTTTTGGGTAATAGTTCGATTTGTTTTTTGGCTGCGCCTTGTTTGACGGCGTGTGTGTATCTGCCGTCTGTGACGAGTATTCCTCTTTCGATTTCTTCTTGTTTCATGAATTTTTGCATGTCGTTTATTGCGGCTATGCCGACTGTAGTTTCGCCTGGTAGGCACCAGATTATGGCTTTTTCTTTGTCTTTGGGGATGTCTATGAGGTAGCTGTATGCGTCTTTGTGTTTGATTTTTTTGAGGAGTTTGTAGCCTCTGAGTTTGATTAGGATTTGGGCTTTGCGTTCGGCTAGGCTTGCTGTTTCGCTCAAACCGTTTAACCTCGTATAAGCAGGAATATTGGAATGGTTAACATGGCATTAACCCAATAAACCTTGCGCTAAAAACTGATTTTAACCCCCCTATAAATAGGTCTGAACATAATTTTCGGCATTAAATTGATGTGAGCGACTTTGCGGCTCTTAGGCGCAAGCTATGCCTCATCTCTTACATCTCTTACCACATTTGCTACAACGTTTCTTCTCCACTTATTATACTCCACAATTGCGTTCCACTTGCTCGGCCAGTTGTCCCGAACCCATCTCAGCCATTCCTTCAAGCCTTTGCTACTCTTGCTCAGATTGCATTCATTACACACTGGGACTATAGTCCGCCCTCCAGAAACGTACGGACGAACATGATCATAATGAATGTTTCTTCGACTTCCATTCCAAAGCAAGTACTTTCCGCAATAGGTGCAATCCCGACACCCAGTGCACTTTTCAGGCTCATACGAGAATAGACAATTCTTTTCACCAAATGGACATGTGAATGCCAACTCGCTTATTCCTCCCCAGATTTTTGCCACAGCTTGCCGAAGCGACACTAACAATACGGATTCTCTCGTTCTG
>Ga0335070_10005792_pt1 | contig 14574 bp, 16 predicted proteins | sample Lox_Sample_13_FD_206722 | JGI IMG/M metagenome (GOLD analysis project Ga0335070, IMG submission 206722) | Soil microbial communities from Loxahatchee National Wildlife Refuge, Florida, United States - Lox_Sample_1.3 | ecosystem: Environmental > Terrestrial > Soil > Wetlands | place: USA... | reverse complement strand
CGGCTCGTTTGGAGCAGGCAACTACGGCATGTCTGGGCGGGCATTCAATCCGCGTTTTCTCTGGATGTGGCCCAACGCCCGCATCTCCGCCATGGGCGGAGAGCAGGCCGCCAACGTCCTTCTGACGATCAAGCAGGATCAGCTTGCCCGCGAAGGCAACCCCCCGCTGCTGGCCGAGGAAGCCGGGCGCTTCAAACAGCCCATCCTCGAGGAATACGAGCGCGCCGGCAATCCATACTATTCGACCGCCCGCCTGTGGGATGATGGCGTGATCGACCCCGCCGAGACACGCCAGATCCTTGCCCTCGCCCTCTCGGTCATCCTGCGCTCTCCCCGCGCCAAAACCGGTTTCGGCGTCTTTCGTATGTAGAACAACTCAGCAAATGGCAAATCAGCAACCCTCCTACCTGGTCTCCGTTCTCCACTCTCTTCTTTTTATTTTCGGTTCTCGTTTCTTCTCGATTTCCTATGTTTAGCAAAATATTAGTCGCCAACCGCGGCGAAATCGCCGTTCGCATCATCCGCGCCTGCCGCGAGATGCGTATCCAGACTGTGGCGGTCTTTTCCGAGGCCGACCGCCACTCGCTGCATGTGCGTATGGCCGACGAGGCTCTGGCCATTGGTCCCGCCCCGGCCAGCGAGTCGTATCTCTCCATCGAGCGCATCCTCCAGGCTGCCCGGCAAAGCGGCGCCGAAGCCATCCACCCCGGGTACGGGTTTCTCTCAGAAAATGCCAGCTTCGCTCAAGCCGTCCACGATGCGAGGCTGGCCTTCATCGGACCGCCGCCCGCCGCAATCGACGTCATGGGCGACAAAGGCCAGGCCCGCGCTCGGATGCAGTCCGCCGGCGTCCCGATCGTCCCCGGCTACCAGGGTCCCGACGACGACCGCGCCCTGTCCGAGCAGACCGGCCGCCTCGGCTACCCGCTCCTGGTCAAAGCCGCGGCAGGCGGCGGGGGTAAAGGCATGCGCGTGGCTCGCCAGGCAAACGAGCTCCCCGAGGCCCTGGCCGACGCTCGCCGCGAGGCGCTCCACTCCTTTGGAGACCAGCGACTGATCCTCGAGCGCTACATTCCCCGCGCCCGCCACATCGAGTTCCAGGTCCTCGCCGACAGCCATGGTCATACCATCCATCTGTTCGAGCGCGAGTGCTCGGTACAGCGCCGCCACCAAAAGATCATCGAAGAAACCCCCTCCCCGCTCCTCGACCCTGAGCTGCGCGCGCGGATGGGAGCGGCAGCCGTCGCCGCGGCCCAGGCCGTCGGCTACCAGAATGCCGGGACCATCGAGTTCATCGTCGATCCCCAGACTCGTGAGTTCTATTTCCTGGAGATGAACACCCGCCTGCAGGTTGAGCACCCGGTCACCGAGCTTGTCGCCGGTCTGGATCTTGTCCACTGGCAGATCCGCATTGCTGCCGGCGAGCGGCTCACCATAAACCAGGAAGATCTGAGCCAGCGCGGGCATGCGATCGAAGCCCGGCTCTATGCCGAGGATCCGGTCAACAACTTTTTGCCCGCCGCCGGCCCGTTGCTGCGCTGGGTCAAGCCTGAGGGCCCCGGCGTCCGCGTCGATTCGGGTTATACCGGCGGGGACGAGATTACCGTTCATTATGATCCCCTGATCGCCAAATTGATCGTTTGGGCAGAGAACCGCCCCGCCGCCATCCAGCGCATGCTTTCCTCCCTGCGCCAGACGGTCATCCTCGGCCTGACCAATAACAACCAGTTCCTCCAGGAGGTGGCCTCCACTCCAGATTTTCAAATTGGCGACGTCTATACCACCTGGGTCGAAGAGCATTTTGGCGACTGGCAGCCTGCGCAGTGCAGTTTGCCCACAGAAGTGCTCGTGGCTGCCGCTTTGGCCGGATCCGCGGCCATTCCCGGCAGTCCTAACGGAAGCCAGGGTGCTTCGATGCCTGCCGACCTGGATCCTTACAGCCCCTGGCGGATCGCCAACAAATTTCGCCCTGGAGGATGAGAGGAGAAACGGTGCGGTACCGCTTTCAATCAACCGGCCAGATCTATGAATTGGCCCTCGAGCGCCAGGGTCAATCCCTGAGGGCCACCATCGACGGCCTGACCTCTTCGATGGATATCCTCAATTCCCAGGAGGGCCAGCTCACCATGTTGGTCCGGAACAGGCCGGTCACGCTCTTTTGGGCAGTGGACGGCCCTCGCTGGTGGATCTCATTGGATGGCTGCACCTTTTGCCTGGAAAAACCTTCTCTCCGCCGGGCCGGATCTGCGGTAGACTCGGGTGGAGGCGACATGGTTCGCTCTCCGATGCCGGCCCAGGTCCGCGCCGTACAGGTCCGTGAAGGCGATTCGGTCGAAAAGGGGCAGACCCTCCTTCTCCTCGAAGCAATGAAAATGGAGATCCGCGTCAAAGCACCTTCGATCGGCCTGGTTAAGCGCCTGCTCGTTGTCGAAAACCAGGCGGTCGAAAAGGATCAGCTCCTGGCAGAGATCGGAGGATAAGCAACCATGCCTGGAAAGTATTTTGAGGAGCTCAATGTTGGCGACCAATTCCGCCACGTCCAGGGCCGCACCATCACCGAGATGGATAATGTCCTTTTTTGCGCCTTGACCATGAACACCCAGCCTCTCCACTTGAACGAAGATTTCGCCTCTAAAACCCAATTTGGTCAGCGCCTGGTCAACGGCCTGTATACCATGGGGCTGGTGGTCGGCCTCACCGTCGCCGACCTGACCGAGGGTACGGTGGTAGCGAACCTCGGCTACGATAAAGTAATCCACCCAAACCCGGTCTTCCATGGCGATACCATTTATGTTGAGACCGAAGTACTCGAAAAGCGCGAATCGCGCTCGCACCCTGACCAGGGAATTATCCGGTTCAAACATACCGGCCGCAAACCCGACGGCACCATCGTCGTCGAGATGGAACGGACCGCGCTGTTCTTGAAAAAAGGTTCGGGAGGATAAATGCGGGCTCGCCGTGCTTTCCTCTATATGCCGGGGGATGATCTCCACAAGATTCAGAAAGCCACCACCCTGGGCGTGGACTGCATCTGTATGGATCTCGAGGACGGCGTCGCCTTCAATCGCAAAGAGGCCGCCCGCGCTACTATTCTCAAAGCCCTGCAAACGCTCCCGTTCGGCCGCGCGGAGCGCCTGGTGCGGATCAATCCTCCAGGCTCTGGGATGGAAGAAATTGACCTGAACGCTATCTTGCCCGGCCGGCCGGATGGGATCGTGCTCCCCAAGATCGGCTCTGCCAGCTCAGTCCAATGGGCCAGCGCCCGCCTGGCTGAAGCCGAGCGTGAATTTGGCTGGCCCTACGGGGAAATCATCCTCCTGGCCCTCATCGAGACCGCTCGAGGTGTGGTAAACCTCAAAGAAATCGCCGGAGCGGACCCCCGTCTCCAGGCTCTGATCTTTGGCCCGGAGGACCTCGCTGGCGATATTGGCGCGGTCCGCACCCGTGATGGCTGGGAGATTTTCTATGCACGCAGTGCGGTGGTCATCCATGCCGCTGCCTTTGGATTGCAGGCCATCGACATGGTCTTTATGGATCTCAAGGACCTGGAAGGGCTGGCTAGAGAATCTCAGGAAGGCGCGCGCATGGCGTATAGTGGGAAACAGGTAATCCACCCCCGCCAGGTTGGCCCGGTTCAGGAGGCCTTCACCCCCAGTGACGAAGCGATTGCGCACGCATTAAGAATCGTCCAGAACGCCACCCAACGCCAGGAGGAGGGTCAGGGTGCTTTTGCGCTGGACGGGAAGATGGTCGATGCCCCGGTCGTCAAAGCCGCCGAACGGGTTCTCGAGCGCGCCCGCGCCGCGGGAAAAATCGAATAAAATAGAGATGGTGAAAGCATCGAATCTCGCAGGCTGCTAGACGGCGCGGAAAATTAGAACCTGGCCTCCGCATAGGGTGGGTTTCAGGCTCCGGAACGGCCTGGCTCTCTGGACCACCCCCGCATCCTCCCGGGCTTACCCGCCCCATCATCCCGCGTGCTAGCATCCCCTGGCCCATCAGCCTGATACTGGACCTAAGGGGTTTTCAAAACCAATGTGTAGGGCTGTCCAGAAAAAAATTGGACAGCCCTCAATACGAATTTATCGATTCACGCCCCGCTTGTTTGAGCTGGGAATTACGATGGAGGAGATCAATCCGATCGTCTCGGCGATGGACCAGATTGCTAACCTGGAAAAAGGGTTGATTGACCGCTATATCCCTCGACCGACCATGGGACCGGAGGATACACAGAAAATGGTAAACACGATGCTTGCGGATATCATCGGTTCGCTCATATCCCTGGGTGTAATGCGAAAGATGAATCGGCAGAAGGCTATTTAAGCCTGCTTGAGCTGGTCTCGATAGACCGCGATTTGAGCGCAGTGCTCCCGCTTGTGACCGTAATACTGGTAGACAATCAGATCCTCGAGAGAATAATCATTGCCATACCAGGGGATCGTCCCGGGCTGGCGCAGTTGGGCTTCTGATAATAGCCGGACGAGACTTCTCACTCTCTCGTGGGCCTGGTCATACTCCGCAAGCACTTCGACTGGGGTTTTTTGCTGGCGCAATGCCACCTGCTCGCCGTTAAACTCATCACCTTGTTTCTTCAGGTATTCGTCAAAAACAGGGGTCGGTCCTGAATCGACAAAGGTCTGAAACACCTCCGCGAGCAGCCACTCGAAAGAAGCCAGATGAGCAAGAACATCCTTAACCGACCAAATCCCGCAGACACCTGGGGTTTCCCATTGTGAATCTGTCAGGCCTTCCAGATGCCGGTGCACCCACAAATGACCGTACATTAAAATCGCTTGCGTATCCATGGTTGAGCAGGCCTTGATAATGCGTTATACCCGCTGGGCGTTCTTTGAAGCCGCCAGCGCTTTTTTTATATCCGTGTAGATCTCGAAGTATTGCTTCATCCCCGCCATGTCAAGTGCAGAATCTACCCGCGGCTGCAACCCCACCAGCTTGATTCGCTTCTCGAGAGGCCTTTTTTCTTCCGCTAAAGCATGCATGGCGCCCCATCCATCTTCTTCCTCGAGCAGGACTCCGTTCATAACCAGCAGCGAGCGGTGTAGAGCCACCAGGCCTGCGCTGGAAACGTAATTTACCTTACTCAGATCCATTACGATTTGCTGCACACCCTGGGCTTTCAGGCTTACTGCTTCTGCGATCAACTGCTCGTAGTTCGAAGCGTCCAGGTCACCCTGAATTTCGACCATCGCAATGGTAGGCTGCCCTTCCGCCTGAATTACCTGAATATCCATTGTGTCTTTCCTTTCAAAAGCCTTTTTGCGAAGGATCAGTTCGTTTCCACCCTGGGGAATTTCGTGATATTGGACGAAATCGCAAAACTGTTTGACAAAATAAACCCCGAGACCGCCCAGTGCTCTGGTTTCCAGCGATGTGGTGAGGTCTGGCTTGGGGACCTGGGTTGGATCAAAAGCAGGGGCATGATCGCGAATGCTGACAACCAGATCTGCTCCTTCGCGGTCAAGTGCGATAAGGATTTCACCCTTTTTTCCTTGATAGCCGTGAATGATCACATTGGTAGCCACTTCATCCACTGCCTGGATCATACAAGCAGCGGCATCGGGATCAGCGCCCAGAGCAACAGCACTCTCCTGAACAAATTCGCGTATCGCCTGGAGATACTCCACTTTAGCTGGAAATGAGATAGTCGCCATATTGATATTATATAGCCAAATTATCAACGATAGCGTGTTGACGATTCAAAGAAGAAGTCTGTCCGTAGTTCAGGAGCCCAATTGAGACAGCCGGCAAACCCGCGCTCTCGCGGTGCGCGCCTGCTCTGACTGCCACAGGATTCAAACCACTTTCCTCTGCTCTTAAGGGGGTGGCAGATACTGGTGCGGGTTAAGCTTCGAGCCGTCCAGGGACATCTCGAAGTGCAGGTGCGGCCCGCTGGACCTGCCGGTGCTGCCCACGTTTCCAATCACGTTTCCCTTGATCACGCTGTCTCCACAACCGACGCGGACATTGCTCAGGTGGGCGTAAAGGGTTTGCCAGCCATTACCATGGTCAATGACAATCACGTTGCCATAGCCCCAATCGTTCCACCCGGCATAAACGACCACCCCATTATCCGCGGCATAGACCGCATTGCCCAATTGCCCGGCTATATCGATCGCTGGATGGTTCGCGCCGGGGTTGTAATCGTAGCCCGACAGCCAGTGGTCCACCGTCGGCCAGATAAAGGCGCCCGAGCCGACTACTCCTTCGACAATTTTGCCGCAGTACCCTGCCCCATAAATTTTTGCCACCGCCGGATTGCTCCGTGGAATCTGCGGCGCGCTCCAGGAAATAAACTCCCGGTGTCCTCCGGGAATGATCAACCAGGTTTTATCCGGGATGGGAGGGTGATCAGGGTCGGGATAAGACTCAGGATTCAGGTGGTTCCCGGGATAATTGAGAATATCTTCAGGCTTCACCCCGAAGAACGTGGCCACTCGGGTCATGTTATCGCTTTTATTCCACTGGTAATACACCCCATCCACCGGCAGGATGTTCAGTCTTAATCCCGGGATGATGCTTTCCGGGTTGTCGGCCAGAATGAGCAGGTTGCCCCATAATATCGTGGAAGGCTTGAGGTTGTTTTTTTCGGCAATGGCGAAAACAGTATCCCCCGGCTGAACAACATAGGTAGTCACATCTACTGAGAGTTTCTGGGAAATAATCGTGTGCAGCAAGGCCAGCCGTCGGATTCCTTCCAGATCATTCCCTGCAAAAACCGTCAGAGTCAATTGTGCCTGGGTTGGAATCGGAGATGGATTCCCGGCTGTCGTGCTTGGAGAAAACACCTGGCCGGCGGCGGTTTCCTTGATCGACCCTCCCAACAAAAAAATCCCAATCAGGGCGATAATCACCATGGCCAGGATCCCTTGGGCAAGTCGCAGGTGCGAATGTCTTTTTAACGTTTCCATGAAATAGCAGATGGCATGAAAGCTATTAGCCTGTGGTCATCTCGTATGTTTACCGTCCAGCGTAGCTCAAACCAGAGGGTTCTAGCGTATTGTAGCATATCCAGGCGTCATCCAGAGCGTACCGGTATTGAAAAACTATTTACGGAAAACGATATATTTATTGGCAATGAAATTCAGGGCCAATGTCCCGCAGGTCGCCAGGGCCAATGCAGCGTTTTGGGGCAGGAGCAAGGTTCTTAATCCGATCTGCATCAGTCCGGTATTGATCCCCAGCGCGATCAGGTTTACCAGCACAAAAGGGAGCAACTTTCCCCAGGAGTCTCCGCTGGCGCGAAACGTCCAGCTTCGGTTCCAGAGAAAGCTGTTGAGAATACCGGCGCTGTATGAGACTGCTTTTGCCGCCGTTGGAGCACCACTAAAAAAGCCCACCCAATGGGTCAGCCCGAAAAACACGCCCAGGTCCACCGCGGTGTTCAATACCCCGACCATCCCAAACTTAACCGCCTGTCGCAGGAACAATGGCGCCTGGTGGACCCTCAGGCGAAAGATTTTCAAATACTCTGCCAAACCCCACCTTCAATTTCGAGAGGTTTTCCGCATGTTTCAACCGACAACTCTTGCATGGCTATGCGAATAGAACCACGCAAACCTACATATAAGTCTACACCTCATTCCATCCTACTGCCAGATTTATTTTCTTCCCATCTTCTTGAATCCTGAACCGCAGAGCCCTGACCAGGGGATAGAAAATTCTCCTTTGCCACGCAAAAGACGTACTGGAATGGGTTGGGCCACCCACCCAAACCATGGTTTGGTTTGGTACAGGCTCCTGGACTTTCATCGTCGCCCTGGGAAAAATGGGCATGGTATCATTCACATGAAGCTGTTGGAGTTCAGGGATGATCCGGTCCGCGCTGTGCGGGCCGTTGGGACTGCCGATATTCTCCAGGGTGTCATACCCATAGAAGCCGGCCCGGCCATAGCCCATCTGCACCAGCCACGGCCAGATCTCCTCAGGAGTCCCAGCGATTGTGATCGCCCGCGTCGCACGGTACTGCGCCCCTCGGACCTGCTCATTTCCAGGCCTAACGGTGCGGATCTCTGGATCAGTCGCTCCCAGGCGCATCTGGCCAGGCCGGATGAGGAACCAATAAACTGCGAACATCGCTGCAAACAGGCCTAAAACTGCCAGGCTATGGTAAAGAATTTTCATAAAATCCTCAGAACAATCCTCAACATGAGGCAGATATCAAATCGCATGTAAACTTGAGAAATAATCATGAAAGCAAATGAAGATCAGATTCGACTGATGCGCCTTCGCGCCCAACATCTTTCTGGAAACACAGCAGATAAGCCCCAGGATGTGGTGGAAGCGGTCTGTGGGGTCCAGGCTCAGGACCAACCCGCCGGCGAGCTGTCCGTGGCAGTCCGTTCCCCCAGCCTCACCCTGGCCGGGGTAAACCAGGCCTTCCAGGAGGGACTGCTCATCCGCACCTGGTGCATGCGTGGCACGCTCCATCTCGTCAGCCGTAGAGACGCCGCCTGGATGATCCCATTTTTTGGTCCGGTTTTCGCCGCTACCAATTCGCGCCGCTTCGCCCAGTTAGGTTGGGACAGGGACAAAGCGGAGATTGCTATCCGTCTGATTCACCGCGCGCTCGAAGACCAGGGCTCTCTGACCCGTGAGGAGATCGCCGCCCTCCTTAAATCAAACCGCCTGCCTTATGAAGGGCAGGCCACCATCCACTTCATCTACTATGCTGCCATGCAGGCCGTCCTCGTCCAGGGCTCGGACCGTGGAAAAGAACCCACCTACGTACCTTTCGAAAATTGGGTCGGCCAGCTACCCCGTGCCAGGCCGTTTGCGGAAGCCCTGGTTGAGCTGGCACAGCGTTACCTGAACGCCTTTGCTCCCGCCGCTCCTGCCGATTTCTCTGCCTGGTCTGGCCTGAGCCCGAAGGATGCCCGCCAAGCCTGGGACTCGCTCCAGGCAGAGCTGGTCTCTCTGGACACGGATCGCGGCCCTCTTTGGACCCCCAGATCGATGACCGCATGGTTGGAAGACCCGCTCCCCGCCGGTCCGCTCATCCGCCTGATCCCCCGTTTCGACACCTACCTTCTTGGCTATGCCGATCGCAGCCTGACCGTCGATTTGCGTTTTGCCAGGCGGATCAACGCCGGCGGCGGAATCATCCACCCGGCACTGCTCGTCAACGGCCGCGTCCTGGGCACCTGGAAGGCCCACCGCCGCGCCAGTTCAATCGACCTGATCATCGAGCCCTTTGAACCCCTTCAACTCACCATCAAATTAGCCCTGGAATCGGAAATTTTCCATCTGGCCCACATCTTCAACTCCCCCGTCAACCTGAATATCTCAGCCCCCATTGACTGATTGCCCAACTGCCTTAGCAGCCAGTCGACAATGATTAACGGATCTCGAATCTCCCTGGCAGCGTGAACCAGAATCTCGCTCCCTGCCCGGGTTGGCTTTCTACCCCAATCGTCCCCCCATGTGCGTCGACGATCCCTCGTGAAATCGCCAATCCCAGGCCAGCCCCGCCGGTGGCCCGATTACGCGATTTTTCCCCCCGGTAAAATTGGTCGAAGAGATGGGGGAGATCTTCCGGCTGGATTCCTTCTCCGCTGTCGCTCACTTCGACCACACAAGATCCATTCTCGCGTCGCGCGTGAATCTCTATTTTTCCTCCTCGGGGCGTATGTCGCAGCCCATTGGCGACCAGGTTGTACAGTACCCGACCGATCCGCTGCCCATCCAGGATAACGGGATCCGTCCCAGGCGCGACCTGGCCTTCCAGGGCAACTCCCTGCTCCGCCGCCAGCGCTGAGAAGCGCTCGATTGTATCAGAGATCAAATCGGAAATCGCATTGGCGTGCAGGTCGAGGCGCAGTCCGCCTGCGTCGATCTGCGACAGTTCAAACAGGTCATCGATCAACCCGGAAAGTGCGCGTACATCCTGCTGAGCGGTATTCAGATAGCGTTGCACCATCTGCGGCTCTGTGACCAGCCCATCCGCCAGCGCCTCGAGGATCGCCCGGATGGAGGTCAGCGGGGTTCGCAGGTCGTGACCGACCCAGGCGATCAGCTCCCGGCGGAGAGTATCCAGCTCTTTTTGCTTGCGCTGCGCCGCCTCCAGTTGGTCCGCCATGGTGTTGAAGCTCATTCCAAGCTTTGCCATCTCGTCTCGACCGTTCACTGGGACTCGCGCGCCGAGCTCTCCTCCCGCGATCGACCGGGCCGTCGCATCGAGGACCCGAATCCGGTCGGTCAGTGCCTGGGACAGAAAAAAGCCCAGCGACATGGCGATCCCCGTGGCAAAAACCAGCAGCACGGTGGCCAGCAGCAGGTCATGCTGGCTGGCAAACATCAACCAGGCGATCGAGCCGATATTGATGAACATCACCAGCCCGACCAGCGCGTACCCACCCATCAAGCTCAGGCGCAGGCTGGGGGTGCGGTTGATCCAGCCTGACCGGTACGCAACGTAAGCTGCTGCCACAGAAAGGATTGAAGTGATCGCCATCAGCTCCACCATAAAGGCCAGAGCTTCCATGGGTGGGCTCATCAGCCAGTAGAACAGGCCAAGGCCCACAGCGAAAGCGAGGACGACCCCTCCTAAAAACCTTCCCAGGCTGACTCGGGGTGTTTTCTGAGTTGTATCCATCTGCTCTCCTCAGGGTTCGAATTTATACCCGACCCCCCAGACCGTTTGCAGGTAGTGTGGATTTGAGGGATCAGTTTCGATTTTTTCCCGCAGTCGGCGGATGTGGACCGTCACCGTGCCCGGATCGATGTAATCGGCCAGCCCCCAGATCCGCTCCAGAAGCTGGTCGCGGGTGAAAACCTGCCGGGGGTGGCGCGCCATCAGCCAGAGCAAATCAAACTCCTTGACCGTCAGTGTTTTTTCCTCCCCATCGACTGACACCAGCCGCGTCTGCGGATCAATCTGCAGGCCATCGAAAGCCAGCGACTGCTCGACCGTGTCCGCTTCCCCGGCGCGCACCCGGCGCATCACCGCCCGCACGCGGCTCACCAGCTCCTGCGGGCTGAACGGCTTGACCACGTAATCGTCCGCGCCCATCTCCAGCCCGGCGATCCGCTCGGTCTCTTCCCTCCTCGCGGTCAGGATAATAATCGGCACGTCGCTCCGCTGGCGCAGCCAGCGGGTGATTTCCCAACCATCGGAGCCGGGCAACATCAGATCCAGAATGACCAGCATAGGGATTTGTTTTTCGAGAACCTTTAGCGCCGCCGTCCCATTCGTCACCAGGCTGACGGCATACCCCGCTCTGCGCAGGTAGAGTTGCACCACTTCACCGACGCTCGGTTCGTCTTCGATCACCAGGATTTGTTTATCGCTCACCATCTCTCCAGGGTTCTCCGTCCACAGGCTGCGGGCGGTTTGCGGTTTAATCCATAGGTTCATTCTCTTTTCACCTATACTACACCAATTCCGGTAAAAAAATTTCCAGCCGGTTTAATCCGGCTGGATGGATGGGTCTTGAGCCTGGCTCTCCGCCGGCGTTGTCCCCCTGGAATAGGCTCTTCCTGAAGCAGGGCGCCGGACCGGGATACCCGTACTTTTCAAGAACTGGCGCCAGCGGCTCACCCTTCGCCGTACCGTCGGGATCCGCAGCACGAATAGCAGCGTCAGAACAATCACGTAGGCCAACGGCCGGCTCACGTCCCCGCTCTGACGCAGAAAATCACCCTTGATCTGCAAGGCAAAATGGACCAACACCAGCACTGCCGCCGGATAGATCAGCGCGTGCAGCCGCCGCCAGTTCTTACCCATCTTTTTCATAAACCAGCGGAAAGAGGTCACCGCCAGGGGGATCAACAACACAAAGGCTGTTAAACCAAGGATGATGTATGGCTTTTCCGTCACCGTTGGGATCAGGAACTCCCAGTCCAGGCCAAAATCGATCACACTGAAGATGAACAGGTGCAGGCTGGCATAGAAAAACGCGTACAGCCCCAGGGCTTTCCTCCGCTGAGTCAGGTGCGAAAAACCTGTAAGAGTTGCCAGGGGAGTGCAGGCCAGGCAGAGGGTCAGGAGCAGGATGGCGATGTCGCCGGTTCGCTGTTCGGCAGCCTGGATCGGGTTGACCGTCAGGTTGTGGGTCTGGTAATCCCAGATCAGCACCATCAACGGGACCAGAGAGCCTATGTGCGTCGCAATGCGCAGGATGAGTGCAAACCGTTTTTGAACCATATACTATCCAATACAAACGAGGTTCCTCATGCAGACCTTCGCCTAGTAATTAACCTTCAAATCCATGCCCGTGTACAACTGGCCAACCTGTTCGGCGTAGCCGTTGAACAATAGCGTCTTCCGCCGCCCAAGCTCACCGATCCGCCGCTCGCTGGATTGCGACCAGCGCGGGTGTGGAACGTCCGGATTGACGTTGGCGTAAAAGCCGTATTCCTCGGGAGCAGTTGTGCTCCAGAAAGTGGCCGGCTGCTTCTCGACCAGCTCGATCTTGATCAAAGACTTGGCTCCCTTGAAGCCATACTTCCACGGGACTACCAGGCGGATCGGCGCGCCGTCCTGGGCAGGGAGCGGCTTTCCATACAGCCCTGTGACCAGGAAAGCCAGGTCGTTCATCGCCTCATCCAGGCGCAGCCCTTCCTGGTATGGCCAGGGGAACATATTGAAACTCACCCCCGGCATCTGGTCGGGATTGTTAGCCGAGACGAACCGGACGTATTTTGCGCTGCCGGTCGGCTGAGCCGCTTTCAACAGCGCCGCCAGGGGGAAGCCGGTCCAGGGGATCACCATCGACCAGCCTTCCACGCAGCGCAGTCGGTAGATCCGCTCCTCTTGAGGGAACTGATTCAAAATATCCTCGATCGCGAAGGTGCTGGGTTTCTCCACCAGCCCGCTGACCTCCACCTGCCATGGCGATGTCTTGAAATTCTCGACCAGGTTGGCCACCTCAGACTTGCTCATCGAGAACTCGTAGTAATTGTTGAAATGGGTGATGTCGTCGAAGGTGTTTGCCGGGTCGCCCAACTCGTCCTTCAGTCCGCTATCGGTTGGAGCAGGCATGCCCTTCACCGCCGTCGGTTTGCTGGTGGGATTTCCGGTGGGAGTCGGAGCTGCGCCGCAGGCGGCCAGGAATGCTGCCGCGCCGGCTGCCCCAAACAGCTTCATAAACGTCCGCCGCGAGTAATACAGGTGCTTTGGCGTGATCTCCGATGCGGGCGGTTCCGAATATTTTTTGGAATGTCCCAATACGTGAGCCATATCAACCTCTTCACCCTTATAATACGAAATGACTTCCTTAATTCTTCTAATTCTATCGAGTTCTATGCACCCGGCGCGGTCTCCTTCAGGAGGGCCTGGATCGCCGCTTCGGTAACCTGGTAGTTACCTTCGCCGACGTGCCGGTACCGGATGTGCCCGGTCTTATCGATCAGGTAGATGGTTGGCCAGTACAGGTTGTTGTAGGCAGACCACGTCTTCCCTTCGTTGTCCTGAGCAACCGGATACTGAATCCCAGCTTCTTTCACCGCTTCTTTGACATTGTTTAGATCGCGCTCGTAATCAAACTCCGGAAAGTGATTGCCAATAATGACCAGTCCCTCATCCGCATACTTTTGATACCAATCTTTGAGGGAAGGGATAACGTGCTGGCAGTTGATGCAGCCAAAGGTCCACATCTCCAGCAGTACGACTTTTCCACGCAGGTCTGCAAGCCGCAATGGATGGTCGCTGTTGATCCAGACCCTGTTCTGCAGCTCAGGAGCTGCTCCCAGGTCCGGAAACTGGCTGGCGTCCGCGCCAGGAGGATGTGTGAGCGGTTGGGTTGGAGAACCCGGCTGGTTGGACATTTCCGGCGTTGCTTGATCTATTGGTTTTTCCACAGATCCACTCGCTGGCAGACTCGCGCAGGCTGCGAGCAGCACAACGCTCAGGATCCATAAGTTCTTTGCCGGTTTCACCATTCACCTCCACTCCTTCCCAAATGTATTTGCTCTAATCTTACTTGTGGAAGGTTAAAACCCGGCGAAAAAAAGGTTACAGATATCTTACAAAATAGGTCTTTTATTTAGAAATTTGTAATCCTGTCTCAAAATCTGCTTAATCTTTTGAAGGAATCATGTGAGATATGATTGCAAAACCATTAAAAAAGAATGGAAACGACACCGACCGCAATGATGATGGAGGAAACACCTGACGCCATGATGGCGAAGCCAACCGAAAATGCTGTGATGCCAGGACCAACCGGTGAAATGATGATGGGCACCCCATCCCAGGAGATGATGAACCCCGGAACTCCCGCAGCGATGGCCGAACCTGCTGCCTGGTATGGATCCTCCTCGTGTTCGATATCAATATCTTCAAGCGTATCCCGCAAGTCCACGTGCCGCTTCTTGTTCACCCATTTGCCAACGCCTTTGTCTATGGACTGCTGTATGGGCCGCTCGCCCTGCCCTGCTCGGGAGCCCTGGTGGTCAGCATATTCACCCTCTCTCTTACCGTTGGAGACGCGCTCAACAAGCTGGTGATTTTTTGTTCTTCGGCCTGGGGTTTGGACTGCCGCTGCTGGTGCACTCCCTCCTGGCGGGCTCCGCTCGACGCTGGATCACCCGCCAGGTTGCCCAACATACTCGCCTGGT
>Ga0335070_10005791_pt1 | contig 14575 bp, 11 predicted proteins | sample Lox_Sample_13_FD_206722 | JGI IMG/M metagenome (GOLD analysis project Ga0335070, IMG submission 206722) | Soil microbial communities from Loxahatchee National Wildlife Refuge, Florida, United States - Lox_Sample_1.3 | ecosystem: Environmental > Terrestrial > Soil > Wetlands | place: USA... | reverse complement strand
CCATTGCGGGGTAGGCGGCCCGGCAGCCCATCCAGGCGCTGGTGAGGTTGGTTTCGACGATCAGCCGCCACTCTTCGACGGAATACTCCTGCGGCTGCTTGCGTACGTTGATGCCGGCATTGTTGACCAGGATGTCCAGGCGGCCGAAGCGCTGGACCGTGGCATCGACTATCTGTTTGCAGGCCGCCTCGCTGGTCACGTCCGCCTCGAGCGCCGCCGCTTTCGCGCCGAGACCCTCAAGCGTGGCGACTGCAGCGCGGTTCTTGGCCGCGTTGCGGCCGGCGATCATCACGTCGCATCCCGCCTGCGCCAGCCCGCGGGCCATGCCCAGGCCGATGCCGCCGTTGCCCCCGGTGACGATCGCCACCCGGCCGTGCAGGTCGAATAGGCTGCTCATCGCGTCCTCTCCTGGTTGGTGGTGCGCAGGATTGTACGGCCAGCAGCGAATGCGCGCTCGCTGGTCCGCCCGGGCGCGTCCCGTCGCCGAGGAGACCCGCGGTGCGACGGTGCACAATACGCATCGAACCAATCGGGAGGGGACCATGAGAGTCGCGAGCATCGAGACGCTGGCCTGCGATGCGGGCTGGCGCAACTACCACTTCGTCAAGCTCACGGCGGACAACGGCATTGTCGGCTGGAGCGAGTACGACGAGGGCTTCGGCGCGCCCGGGGTGAGCGCGGTGATCGAGCGGCTCGCCCCGCGCGCACTGGGGCAGGCCGTGGGCGAGCACGAGCGCATCTATGCCGAGCTATACAGCGCCACACGCCCGGGTGCAGGCAGCGTGATAGCGCTGGGCATCGCCGCCATCGAGAACGCGCTGCTCGACGCCAAGGCGAAGGCGCTGGGCGTTCCGGTGTACGAATTGCTGGGCGGCAAGATCCGCGATCGCATCCGCGTGTACTGGTCGCACTGCGCCACTTGGCGCATCAATCACCCGACGCATTATCAGCCGGCCATCACCGACCTCGACGGCGTCAAGGCGATCGGGCGCGAGGTGCGCGAGAGAGGATTTACCGCGCTCAAGACCAACATCTTCACCTATGACGCGCAGGGCAAGAACCCGCGCGGCTGGCGTCCCGGCTTCGGCGTGCCGTTCCTGCCCGAACTGAACGTCGAGCGCGAGGTCCTGCGCAACCTGGTGATGCATCTGGAAGCCCTGCGCGAAGGCGCCGGCCCGCAGGTCGACATCCTGCTCGACCTCAACTTCAACGCCAAGACCGAGGGCTATCTCAAGATCCTGCGCGCGATTGCGCACCTGGACTTGTTCTGGGTCGAGATCGACAGCTTCAGCCCCGAGGCGCTGGGCTTGATCCGCCGTGCCAGCCCGCATCCGGTCAGCTCCTGCGAAACGTTGCTCGGGCTGCGCGAGTTCCTGCCCTACTTCCGCGAGCAGGCGATGGACGTGGCCATTGTCGACACCCCCTGGAACGGTGTATGGCAGTCGATGAAGATCGCTGCGGCGGCCGAGGCGCACGAGGTCAACGTCGCTCCGCACAACTTCTACGGCCACCTGTGTACGATGATGAACGCGCACTTCGCGGCGGCAGTGCCCAACCTGCGCATCATGGAGACGGACGTCGACCGCATCGCCTGGGACCACGAGCTGTTCACCCATGTCCCCGAGATCGTGGACGGTCATCTGGTGCTGCCGGCGCGGCCGGGCTGGGGCACCGAGCCGGTCGAAGCGGCGCTGCGCGCGCATCCGCCGAAGGGTCAGGCTGGCCTGCTCAACTATGGGCGACGCAACTGAGGGGCACTTCCACGGCGCGTTGACCGGGGCCTGCGCCTTCGCCGCGCCGCAAGATTGACGCTCGCCGAACAGCGGGAATACTATCGCTGCGATTCCGACCGGAGCCCAGACAAGGACACGACAACAACCGGCGGCACCCGGGGCGCGGCACTGCTGCGGCGCGCCCCACTCCAAACGACTGGCTGGCGGGCTCGGGAGATCGCGGCCGCGCATCGCTGCGCGGTGACCTGTTCGTTTCACACCAACGACAATGGAGGAGATCTCATGCAACTGCTGACCCGATTCAAGCTCGCGCTGATCGCCGGCGCGCTTTCCAGCACCGGTGCGGGACTTGCGCTGGCGCAGACCGATGCCGGTTTCCCGGATCCAGTGGGGGATTCCAGCGTCATCGTGCCCGGCGCCAAGGTCGAGAAGCTGTTCGACGCCGACTGCTTCGCGGAGGGCGTGTCGGTAGGCCCGGACAACATGGTGTACTTCAGCGACATCACCTTCACCAAGTTCTGCAAGGATCCGAGCGGCAAGTTCCCCATGGGCGGCCACATCTGGCGCGTGGATCCGCACAGCGGCAAGGCCACCATCTTCCGCAGCCCGTCGGGCATGTCCAACGGCACCAAGTTCGACCGCGACGGCAACATGATCATCGCCACGGGCGCCGACTTCGGCCTGCGCGCGCTTATGAAGATCGACATGAAGACCGGGCGCAGCTCGATCCTGGCGGGAACCTTCGAGGGCAAGCCGTTCAACGCGCTCAACGACATCAGTATCGACGTCAAGGGCCGCATCTACTTCACCGACCCGCGCTATCTGGGCCACGAGCCGATCCAGGCCGATGGGGTCGCCGCCTATCGGGTCGACCCGGACGGCAAGGTCTCGCGCATTGCCACCGATTGCGGCAAGTGCAACGGCATCCTCGTCTCGCCGGATCAGAAGCGCGTCTACATCGTCAGCAACGACAACGGCTTCTTCGCGTTCGAAAACCTGAAGCAAGGGGAATCCTCGCTGCCCGGCCCGCATCTGCTGCAGGTGTGGGACCTGAGTCCCGAAGGCACGCTGTCGAACCGCCGGGTGTTCCGCGACTACAGCAAGGACCGCTCACCTGCGTGCAGCGGCCCCGATGGCCTGGTGGCGGACAGCGAGGGCAACCTCTGGATGGCCGAGCGCTGCGAGCATCGGCCGGGCATCGCGGTGTACAGCCCGGACGGGCGCGAGCTGGCCTTCATCTCCACCGGCAAGGAACTGCCCACCAACGTGGCGTTCGGTCGAGGGGACATGGGCAACGTCCTGTACATTACCTCGGGCAAGAGCCTGTACCGGCTCAAAGTCGCCAAGCGCGGCTATCAGCTTCCCTGACGGAAGCGGGGCGCGGGAGTAGACTGCGGGGTGCACGAGGTGTGCACCCCGCTTTTCTTCCGTTCGAACGAGGGACCGATGGTTTCCACCGCAACTGCCGCCCAGCCCAGGACCAAGGTCCTGAGCGCCGGGCAAGTCGACGCGTACCGGCGCGACGGCTATCTCTTTCCGATCCGCGCATTTTCCGGCGAGCAGGCGCTGGCCTACCGGCGCCGGCTCGAGGATACCGAGGCGAAGGCCGGCGGGCCGCTGCGCGCAGCCATGCGCAACAAGCCGCACCTGTTCCTCGCATGGGCGGCGGAGATCGTGCGCCATCCGGCGATCCTGGACGCGGTGGAAGACCTGCTCGGCCCCAACCTGCTGTGCTGGAGCAGCAGCTTCTTCATCAAGGACGCGCACGATCCGGGCTACGTGTCGTGGCATCAGGACTCGACCTACTGGGGGCTGAGCCAACCCGACATCGTCACCGCCTGGGTCGCGCTGTCGGTGAGCGACGTGCCCAACGGCTGCATGCGGGTGATCCCGGGGTCGCATCTGAAGGACCAGCTGCCGCACAAGGACACGTTCGCCGCCAACAACCTGCTCACTCGCGGGCAGGAAGTGATGGTGGAGGTCGACGAGAACGACGCCGTCGATCTGTTGCTGCAACCGGGCGAGTTCTCGCTGCACCATGTGCGTATCGTGCACGGCTCGGAGCCCAACCGCGCGGATTATCGCCGCATCGGCTACGCCATCCGCTATCTGCCGACCTACGTCAGGCAGGTGGTCGGCGAGCGCGACACCGCCACGCTGGTGCGCGGGGTGGACGAGTTTCACCACTTCGATCCCGAGCCCGCGCCGAAGGCGGATTTCGATCCCGATGCGATGGCATTTCACAAGAAGGTGGTGGAGGCAGCCAACGCGGTCCTGTACCGCGGAACCGACAAGCGCAATCCGCTGTAGCGTCGAGTCACGCGCGCCGGCGGCAGGGGCAGCCGCCCTGCTCTTAGCCGCGCGCGGGGCAAACAAGCCGCGCTTCGAGTCGCGGCGCATTGAACAACTGGGGGAGGGGAGCATGGGGCTCGCAACCGGCGTCGGCCTGCTCGTTGCGTTTCTGGTCGTCGTGGTGCTGATCGTGCGCGGTCAGAGTCCGGTGATCATGCTCCTGCTGCTCGCCATCCTGTGGGCGGCGCTGGCCGGCATCGGCCTGACCGACATCCAGGCCAAGATCCTGCAGGGCGGCGGCGTTCAGTACGCCAGCTCGGTCATCGTGATCGTGTTCGGCGCCTGGTTCGCCCAGGTGTTGATCCAGACCGGGATCGCCGAAAGCGTCATCCGGTCCGCCGCCGAGCTGGCGGGCGACCGGCCGGTCGTCACCGCGGTCGTCATCAATCTGGTCACCGCGTTGCTGTTCATGGGCATGTACGGCGTGGGGGCGGCGATCGCGATCGGGGTGGTGGCCTTGCCCATCATGATGAGCCAGGGCATTCCGGCGCGCGTGGCGGCGCCTGCCTTCACCATGGGCGTGGGCGCGGGGATGTATGTGAATCCGGCGCTGTTCGGTACCTTCAAGCCGCTGTTCCCCGGCATCCAATACGAGGCGCCGTGGCTCAACTTCTGGGCGATCGGCATGGCCGTCTACATCCTGTGTGCGTGGGCCATGATCGTGCTCAACCTGCGCGGCATGGGCGTGCGGCGTATGGCGGCCGTCGAGGTCGGGGAGCCCGCCGCTCCGCGCAAGCGCACGCCCTACTATACTTACCTCGTGCCGCTGTTTCCGGTGCTGATGATCATCGGCTTCAAGTGGCAGATCATCCCGACGTTTCTGCTCAGCATCGTGCTCGCACTGGCGCTCACCTGGAAGGACCGCAGCTTCCAGGGCCACCTTAACCTGTTCAACAAGACCTTCTACGACGCCTTCCCCGACATCGCCACGATCGCTGCATTGTGGATCATCTGCGGGATGATCATCGCCGCGGGACAGACGCCGCAGGTGGCCACGGCGCTCAAGCCGATCTTCGCTCCGCTCCTGCCGCACGACAAGCTGCAGACAGCGATCTTCTTCGCGGTGCTGGGCGGGATCGGCAGCATCTACCGCGGCCCGCTGGTGGTGATCGGCACCGGCGCCGCGTTGCTCGCGATCCTTTTGTCCAACAACGAGATCCCGGTGCCCTACCTGTATGCGCTGTGGCTCGGGCCCACCGTGATGCAGGGCAGCGTGGATCCCACCAACTCCTGGACCCTGTGGACCATCGGCTACACCAAGGTGTCGCACGGCCAGTTCCTGAAGACCGCGTTTCCGTTCGGCTGCCTGATGGTGGTGATCGTGTCGGCAATCGGGTACCTGATGCTGGGGCGCTGAGGCATGGACGCGGGTCGCACCTTCCGCATCGGCATCGACGTCGGCGGCACGTTCACCAAGGCCGTGCTGATCGACAACGCCACGCTGGAGGTGGTCGGCCGCTTCTCGGTGCTCACCACGCACAGCCATGAGCGCGGGGTGGCGCACGGCGTGGTCGAAGTGTTCCGCAACGTGCTCGAGCGCTCGGCCGTCGATCCGGCGAGCGTGGTGTTCCTGGCCCACAGCACCACCCAGGCCACCAATGCCCTGCTGGAGGGTGACGTGGCGCCGGTGGGCGTGCTGGGCATGGCCGGCAAGATGGAAGCCGTGCTCGCGCGCGGACAGAGCAACGTCAAGGAGATCGAGCTGGCGCCGGGCCGGTGGCTGCGCCCCCTGCATCGATTCGTCACCACGGACGCCTTGAGCGAGCAGACGGTGGCCGAGGCGATCCACGCGCTGCGCACCGAAGGCGCGCGGGTAGTCGTCGCGAGCAGTGCGTTCGGCGTCGACGACCAGAGCGGTGAAGAGCTGGTGATGCAGGTGGCGCAGTCCGCCGGAATCGCGGCCACCGGCGGGCACGAGATCACCAAGCTGTACGGCCTGACCACCCGCACCCGCACCGCGGTGATCAACGCCAGCATCCTGCCCAAGATGATCGACACCGCGGACATGACCGAGGCGGCGGTGCGCGAGGCCGGCATCCGGGCGCCGCTGATGATCATGCGCGGCGACGGCGGCGTGATGGACATCCAGGAGATGCGGCGGCGGCCCGCGGTGACCATGCTGTCCGGTCCTGCGGCGAGCGTGGCCGGCGCCCTGATGCATCTGAAGGTCTCCGACGGGATCTACTTCGAGGTCGGCGGCACCAGCACCAACATCGGCGTCATCCGCAACGGCCGCCCCAGCGTCAAGCACGCCAAAGTGGGCGGGCACGACACCTACGTCAACTCGCTTGACGTGCGCGTCATCGGCATCGCCGGGGGCAGCATGCCGCGCGTGCGCGGCGGGCAGCTGCTGGACGTCGGGCCGCGCAGTGCGCATATCGCGGGCTTGCATTACGCGGCGTTCGCGGCGCCGGAGGAGATCGTGGAGCCGCGGCTCGAAACGTTCCGGCCGAAGCAGGGCGATCCGGACGACTACGTCTGCATCGTCAGCGCGACTCGCGCACGTTTCGCGATAACGAACACCTGCGCTGCGAACGTGCTGGGCTACGCCAAGCCGGGCTGGCATGCGAGCGGCAACGCCGAATCGGCTCGGCGGGCGATGGCCCCGCTGGCCGCGTACCTGGGTGTGTCGATCGAGCAGGTCGCGCGCCGCATCCTCACCAAGGCCACGGACAAGGTCGTGCCGGTGGTGGAGGACTTGATGCGAGGGTATGGGCTCGACCGCGATCAGGCGGTCCTGGTGGGCGAGGGTGGGGGCGCGGCGTCGCTGATCCCCTTCGTGGCGGAACGCATGGGTCTCGACTTCAAGATCTCGCAGGACGCGGAGGTGATCTCCTCGATCGGCGTGGCGCTGGCGATGGTGCGCGAGACGGTCGAACGGGTGATTCCCAATCCCACGCCCGAGGACTTGCAGCGCATCAAGCGCGAGGCCTTCGACGCCGTGGTGCGGCTGGGTGCGGCGCCGGAGAACACCGAGGTCACCATCGAGGTGGATCCGCAGTTGCAGCGCGTACGGGCCATCGCCATGGGCGCCTCGGAGATGCGCGCGCAGGATCTGCTCAAGGAGGTCACCGAGGACGAGGCGCGCTCGGTCGCGGCCGCTTCGATGGGTGTGCCGGCCGAAGCGGTGCATCTGGCCGCAGCCACCGACCAGATGCGCGTATTCCAGGGCCAGGTGGAAGAGCGCAAGTGGCGCGTGTTCAAGAAGCGCCGCATGCCGGTGCGCGCGGTGGATCGGGAAGGTGTCATCCGCGTGCAACGCAGCGACGGGGTGGTGGTGGGCGCCACTGCCGCAACCGGGCTGGCGCAGCTCAAGCGCATCTGGGAAGAAGTCACCGTCTACAACGGCGACAGCGTCATCACCCCGGACGTGTTCGTGATCTCCGGACGGCGGGTGGTCGATTTGAGCGGCGTCACCGCGCTCGACCAGGCGCTGGCCATCAGCCGCAGCGAGCTGGAGGGCGTGCCGGGCGAAGCGCCGGTCGCGATCATCAGCGTGCAGGGCGCACGAGGGATCTGATGACGCCGAGCACCGCCGACCCGCTCGCACGGCTACTGCGCTCGACGGCGCCTTTCGCCACGCCGCGCGCGCTCGGGTTCTGGCTCCTGCGGGAGGATCCGCAGTACGCCAGGATCGAGCCCGGCCGGCGCGCTGCGCTGGTCGAGGCGGCGTTGGCGGACGGCCGCCACCTAGCGGATGAAGCGCGCGCTCGCTGGGGCGACGAGCCCGCGATGGTCGCCTCCGCTTGCGGCCTGTCAGTCATTGACTGCGACGCCGAGCAAGACTGGGGTACGGCGTTGGTATACGCGGACTACGACGAGCGCAGGCGCGCGATCCGGCTTTTCGCACCCGCGATCGCTCGGCTGGAGCGCGGGCTCGAGCGCGCGGCCGTGTCGCAGATCGCCGGGATCCGCAGCGCCCGGCCGATGCTTATCGCGCACGAGTTGTATCACCACCTCGACGCAACAGGCCCCGCCCCGCTACTCGCCCGGCGGCATCGGGTGACGCTCCTGGCTTTGGGCCGCTGGCGTTGGACCTCCGGCCTGACCAGCCTGAGCGAGATCGCGGCCGGTGCGTTCGCGCAGCGCCTGCTGAGCCTGCGCTGGCATGCCAGGTTTTTCGACCTGATCACCGTCCACAGCGTGCGTCCGGCCGCAGCGTCCCGGCTGGCGGCTGCATTGCGCGGCGGAGACCCGGTGCCGGCCGCCTGCGACCAGCGAGGATTCGTCATATGAGATTCCGTGCAGCCGTGCTCAACCAGATCGGCGCGCCGCTCGCCGTGGAGGAGATCGAGCTGGGCAAGCTCGGGCCTAGCGACGTGCTGGTGCGGGTGCGCGCAAGCGGCTTGTGCCACACCGATCTCGAGGTAATCGAGGGCTCGCTCGCCTATCCGCTGCCGATCGTGCTAGGGCACGAAGGCGCGGGCGTAGTGGAGCGAGTGGGCGAGGACGTCACCCAGGTCAGGGCGGGCGACCATGTGGTGTGCTCCTGGAACCCGCACTGCGGGCACTGCTTCTACTGCGAGCGCGATCTGCCCATCCTGTGCGAGCCGTTCCAGCGCTGGCAGCCGAAGGGGATGCTGCTCGACGGCCGCTCGCGGCTGTGGCGCACCGGCGGGTTGGTGCACCACTTCTCCGTGGTGTCGTCCCATGCGCAGTATTGCGTGGTCCCGGAGTCGGGCGCGATCGCGATGCCCAAGGAGATCCCGTTCGACCGCGCGTGCCTGATCGGCTGCGGCGTGATGACCGGAGTGGGAGCGGCCACCCGCAAGGTGCCGGTGCAACCGGGCGCAAGCGTGCTGGTGATCGGCTGCGGCGCGGTGGGCTTGAACGCGATCCAGGGCGCCAACCTCTCCGGCGCCGATACGGTGATCGCCGCCGACACCAACGACATGAAGCTCGACCGGGCCAAGCAGTTCGGCGCCGACACGCGCGTGGACGCATCCGCACCCGACGCGGTCGACCGCATCAAGGCCATGACCGGCGGGCGGGGTGCCGACTACGTATTCGAGGCGGCCGGGCATCCGAGCGCGTTTCGCCTGGCGATGGAAGCGGTGCGCCCGGGCGGGCACGTGGTGCTGCTGGGCAAGGTGAGCGTCAACCAGGACGTGTCCTTCCGCTGGGGTTCGCTGATGGGGGAGAAGCAGATCGTGCGCTCGAGCTACGGCGGCGCGCGCCCGCGCCGCGATTTTCCGTGGCTGGCCCGGCTTTACCTGGAGGGCAAGCTCAAGCTCGACGAGCTGATCACCCGGCGCATCGCGCTCGAGGACATCAACAGCGGGTTCGATGCGATGCGTGCAGGCTCCACCGTGCGCGAAGTGATCCTGTTCCCCGAGTAGCGACACTCCCCTGTACGCTTGTCGCGCGGCCGCCCCGCGCGTCCGGCGGCAGTGGATCTTCACCGAGAGGGATGGCATGGCCCGAGCGAAGCTGAACCACCCCCCGATGCGCCCCGGCTGGATCGAGGCGTCGCACCGGCGCTGGTCGGCCGGCGACCTGCAGCTCGAAAGCGGCGAAGCGATCCGCGACTTCGAGTTGTCGTACGTGACCCACGGCAAGCTCGACTCGGCGAAATCCAACGCGATACTGGTGACCGTGTCGCTGACCGGAAACCATCACCGGCTCGACTTCCTGATCGGGTCGGGCAAGGCGCTGGACCCCGAGCGCTACTTCATCGTGTGCGCGGATCCGATCGGCAACGGCCTGACCACTTCACCGAGCAACAGCGCCGCGCAGCCGGGCATGCGGTTCCCGCGCTTCACGCTGCGGGACATGATCGCGAGCCAGCACCGCTTCCTGACCGAGGCTCTGGGGCTTGCGTCCGTGCAGGCGATCGTGGGCGCCTCCATGGGCGGCATGCAAGGGTTGCAGTTCGCCGTCAGCCATCCGCAGTTCGTTCACTCGCTCGTCGCCATGACGCCCATGGCGCGCACTCATCCTTGGGCGGTGGCGGTGGTGGAGACCGCGCGCCGGGCCCTGACGGCCGATCCGGCGTGGAATGGAACGGAGTTCACCGACTATCCGGCGCGCGGCTGGGCGGCGTGGTCGGGAGTGATGAGCGTGCTCGCCAACCGCACCCCTGCCGCTCTGGACCAGATGTTCGAGCAGCCGCTGGATGCGCTGGCGTGGATGGACAGGGTTACCGCCGACAACCGCGCCAACGGCTTCGACGCAACCGATTGGCTGTACCAGAGCTGGGCCTACCAGGCGCACGACGTGGGTGCGACGCCCGGCTTCGGCGGCGACACGGGCGCGGCGCTTGCTTCGATTCAGACGCGCACGCTGATCCTGGCGCCCCCGATGGACCTGTTCAACCCGGTGCAGTGCGCGCTGGAGGCCGCCGATGCCATCCCGAGCGCGATGCTGGTGGAGATCCCTTCGGTACAGGGCCATCAGGCCGCCGGCACGGCCAGCGCGGACGATATGGCCTTTCTCAACGAGGAAATCCGTGCTTTCTTGAGCGCTTCGCCATGACAACTATGCCGTTACGTCTTGCCGATTTCGACGTGCGCAGCCGCCTGCGGGCGGCCCTGGTGCACCTCCTGATCTGCTTGTGCATCGCCGCGGCCGTGCTGCTGCTGATGGTGCTGGTCTGGTACCCGCATCCCTACTTCGAGGCCTCCGGCGCACTGCGCCTGGCGCTGATCGTCATCGGGGTCGACGTGGTGGTCGGGCCGGTGCTGACCTTCGTGGTGTTCAAGCGCGGCAAGAAGACGCTCAAGTTCGACCTGAGCGTCATCGCCGCCCTGCAGCTTGCCGCGCTGACATACGGCATTCATGTCGTCTATGCAGCCCGGCCGGTGTTCTTGGTATTCGCCATCGACCAGTTCGAGATCGTCGCGGCCAACGCGGTCGACCCCGATTCGCTGGCCAGGGCTCGCGGCACGCCGTTTGGCACCCTGTCGCTCACCGGGCCTCGGCTGGTCGCCGCGCAGATGCCGCAGGACCAGCAGGAGAAGCAGCGCATCCTGCTCTCGACGCTCAAGACCGGCCGCGACCTCCCGCAGATGCCGCAGTATTACGTGCCCTACGACCAACTCAAGCCCAACGTGATGGCGCGCGCCAAGTCGCTCGAGCAGCTGCGCAAGCGGCATCCGGAGGCGGACGCGCTGTTGCGCGCTGCCGAGCAGCGCGCGCGCGACAGATCGATTACGCTGGCCTACCTGCCCGTCGTGGGGCGCATGCGCGACCTGAGCGCGCTGATCGACCGGCGCACCGGAGAGTTGCTGGAGATGGTGGCGGTCGACCCCTGGGAGTAGTGCCTCGGCCATCGGTTCCAGGGTGTTAGACTGGGACTCGGGAGAGGTGTGCTACTGACCGGGGAAGTCGAATGGTTCGTCGCCTGATATTCGCCGTGGTGCTGGCCGGCAGCGCACCGCTCGCGCCGGCGCATGCCCAGGCACCTGATTCCGCCGAAGCGCTGGCCAAATTGCAGCCCGGCGAGGCCGCCGAGCTGGATCTGCCGAGCATCAAGCGCTTCGGCGACAAGGCCGGGCGCTTCGAGGTGAACATCGTTCGCGCCGATCCGGGAAGCGCGTGGCCCGAGGGGTCGGGGCCGCGACGCGTGCGCTACGTGATCGACTGCGAGGAAGAGACGATGACGCTCGCCGCCGTGGGCGTGTTCGACAACTCGGGCCAGGTGCAGCGCTCGCTCGTCGTGCCCCCCGGTGCCATCGATCCGGTGAAGCCCGCGAAGGGCTCGCCGGAGCAGAAATGGTTGCGCAAAGCCTGCCTGTTTTGACGTGCGTGATGCGTGGACCATGGCTTGCGGTCTGCGTCTGCTGTGGCTTGGCCCGTTCCCTGCTATTGCGCTCGACCCGGGCGCGAGGATGCTCCTAGCTGCGCGCATGCTTCTTGCGGAACGGAAGCTATACGCGACACGGACCAACGCATGCCAGCGCACTCGAACCGACCACGCCTGCGCAAACCGAGCAACTGCTCGGCGCCGGCCTTGCCCGCGCCGAAGCTGCAGGGCGCGAGCGCATGCGTGGAGCCGCCACTCGAGATCGACCGCTGGATGTGCGACGTGCAGCGCGTCGGCCCGCGCGTCAGCGCCGCCTGGGCCCGGCACATGCGCACGCCGCGCTGGCGCTACCTGGCGCGGCCCGCGCCGGCCTTGTCCGCCGCGCTGGTATTGTTCTGCGGCGACGGCTTGCATCCGTTCGACGCCGACAAGCCCGGCTTGGCGCAGATGTGCTACGGCTATCCGCGGGAAGTGATCGTGCTGGCCGTGCGACGTGCCGACCGGGCGCTGCTGGAGTTGGTTCCTGACGGCGAGCGCGCACTGGAGCAGACGCTGTGCCAGGCGGCCCGCAACGCGCCGGACGATGCCCTGTCCGCGCTGCTGGCGGCGAGGCCGTGGCGCCTGATGGATTCCTATCGCGGCTTCCTGTCGAGCTGGTTCGCGCATGGCTTCGGCATGACCGCGATCCAGCACGCGCACATGTTTCACGTAATGCTCCGGCGCACGCCGGACCATAGGCTGCCGGCGCCGCGCGACGCGCTCGAGCGGGCGCTGAATCGGCGCGAGGTGAGGGTGATCCGCCGCGCACGGCATCAGCTGTCCAGTGTATTGGATCCCGAGGTGGTGCGGGCAGTGCGCGCCACCGGCGCCATCCTCACGCCGATGACCTACAACTTGCTCGCCACCGCCACGGGCAGCACGCGCGAGCAGCGGCAGCGCGCGCTGGCCGCCTTCCCGGGCCTGCTGCCCGCGCTGCTGGGCAAGGATCCACCGCTACCGGAGGCTGGCCGCGCGGACGTGCTCGACTACTATCGGGCCGGCAGCGAGTCGCGCTTCCCGCCGCACGCCCAGGCGCTGATCGACATGGTGGACCAGGGCAAGGCGCTGGCGCCGCGGATCGCGGGCTGGCTGGATCAACCCAAGGCAGCGATCGACGCGGCGCACCTGGTGCCGCCGATCGTCTTCTGGCGGCTCGACGAGCGAGGCGTGCGTGCGCTGCTGCGCACCCTGAACGCAGTTTCGCAAGAGCAACGCCCGCGCCGGCTGAGCCAGTGGATGGCCTTGCGGCATGTCTCCACTGCGGTGACGGAGCTGGCCGACGCCTTCGAGCGTCGGGCGGCCGAGCTCGGGCATGTGGTGTGGAACGGCGCCGTCTCGAAGTTTCTCGCCTGGGCGTCGCGCTCGGGCTGGAACGAGGCCGTGAATTCGGTGTGGGACGAGGGCGAGCTGAGCTATCTCAGCTTCGGCGTGGACCGCGCACTGACCGCCGAGCAGGACGTGGCCAAGGCGCTGGGCATTCCGGTGGAAGGCGTGCTCGAGGAGCTGGCCAAGCTCACGCTCCCGCAGCTGCTGGCCTGGAACCAGCGCTGGCAGCGCGCGCTCGAAGACTACCGACGGCGCGTGGAGCAGCGCTCGCCGGTGGCGGGCGACTGAACGGCGGATCGAGCCGGGTGCTGCGCACTCGGGCGGAATCGCGTGGCGCCGATCGCTCACGCGGGCTCCCGCCCAACCGTGGCATCACTCCACCGGGAAGTCCACCCGCTTGATGAATACGATCTTGCCCGCGTCGTTTTTCACGACGTTGTAGCCGTGCAAGCCGTCGCCCCGGCTGTCGAACTGGTACGTGCCCTCCAGCCCCTTGTAACCCTTGATCGCTAGGATCGCCTTGCGTATCGCCTCGGGGTCGCTGCTGCCGGCGTTGTTCATGGCGAGCGCCAGGATGTGCAGCGAGTCGTACGCCCAGCTCGCGAAGTTGTCCGGATAGAAACCGAAGCGCTCCTTGTACCGCTTGGTGAAGTCGCGCGCGGCGTCGTTCGCTTCGGCGTTGAAATCTGCGACTGCATACGTGCCGTAGAGCGCCTCTCCTCCGAGGTTGCGCGTGGTCACGGCCGCCGTGGTGGGCGACCCGACCCACTGGACGTTCACGCCGAGCTGCTTGAGCTGCTTCGCGAAGATCGCCTGGTCCGCCGGGACGGTCATATATGTGCCCAGCACGTCCGCACCGGACTTCTTGATGGCGAGCACGATCGGGGTGAAATCCTGCGCATTGCTGGTGTAGCCCAGATCCAGCACCGGGCTGACGCCCAGACCTTGCAGCGCTTCCGTGAGCGCCTTGGCACCGCCCTGACCGAACGCGTCCGTCGCGTGGATGATCGCCCACTTCTTGAGCTTCAGCGTATTGACCCCGAACTCCGCAATCACTTTCGAAGAGTACAGATCGTTGGGTCGCGCGCGAAACACCCACTTGTTGTTCACGCGGGTGAGACTCGGATCGGTGCCGCCGATCATGGTTGGAATGCCGGCTTTGGCGATCGCCGGCGAGGCCGCCTGGATGTGGGTGCTGGCGATCGGCCCGACGATGGCTTTGATCGCCGGGTCGGTGAACAGTTTGGAAAACGCGAGCACCGTGCCGGGGTTGGTGCTCTGGTTGTCTTCGATGCGCAGCTCGACCGGACGGCCGAGGATGCCGCCCGCCTTGTTGATGTCCTCCAGCGCGAGCTGCAGGCCGTTCACCTGGAAGCTGCCC
>Ga0335070_10005790_pt1 | contig 14575 bp, 11 predicted proteins | sample Lox_Sample_13_FD_206722 | JGI IMG/M metagenome (GOLD analysis project Ga0335070, IMG submission 206722) | Soil microbial communities from Loxahatchee National Wildlife Refuge, Florida, United States - Lox_Sample_1.3 | ecosystem: Environmental > Terrestrial > Soil > Wetlands | place: USA... | reverse complement strand
GCAAAACCATGGCCAAGCGGACGATCGCGGTCGTCGCCACGGGCGGGACCATCGCTTGCCGCGATACCGGCGGCGGTGCGGTGCCGCAACTTTCCGGCGCAGACTTGCTGCGTCTGGTGGGCGTGCCCGCTGATCTACCCACCATCGAGGTGATCGAGTTCGCGCGCCTCCCCGGCTGCGAGATGACGCCGCGGCGCATGGCCGAGCTGGCCCAGGTTGTGACCCGCGAGTTGGCGCATGAGGATTGCTGCGGCGCCGTGGTCACGCATGGCACCGACACCATCGACGAGAGTGCCTTCGTCTGTCACCTCACGGTGCCGCCCGACAAGCCGGTGGTATTCACCGGCTCGCTGCGTAACGCCTCCGACCTCTCGTGGGACGGGCCACGCAACCTGCTCGATGCGCTGCGCGTCGCCGCCGCGCCTGCAGCGCAGGGACTCGGTACGGCGCTGGTCATCAACGAGGAGATCCATGCGGCACGCTTCGTCATCAAGAGTAACGGCCTCCTCCTCGGTGCATTCCAGTCGCCGGCTTGCGGGCCCGTGGGCCGCATCTACGGCGGCACAGTGCGGTTCGTGACGCGGCCGCTCCCGCCGGTGCGCCGGCTCGAGCCTGCGCTCGACGAAGCGGTTGCTGTGGTGCGTGCCCTGAGCGGCGATACGCTGAGTCTCACGGCAATCCTCGCCCGGCCCGAGCTGCATGGGCTGGTCGTCGAAGGGTTTGGGAGCGGCCGCGTCCCGGCGGCTTGGGCCGAACCGCTGCACGCCGCGGTGCAGCGGGGCATCGCCGTAGTTCTCGCCTCCCGCACCGGTGCAGGCATGATCGGCGACCCCTACGGCTACGCGGGCTCCGCCACCAATCTGCTCGCCCTGGGTCTGATCCCGGCGCACGAGCTGCCCGGCCACAAGGTGCGCCTGCAGCTGATGCTGGCGCTCGGCAACCGCTTGCACGGCGCGGCGCTGCGCGCCTGTTTCGAGAGAGGCTACGACGCATGCTGAAGCGGATCCTCCTGTTCTCAGCGCTTGCTCTGGTAGCGTTGCTCGCGGTGCTGATCGTGCGCACCCTGCAGTTCAGTTCCCAGCAGATCCAGGTGCCACCGGCAGCGCCGATCGCACTCGATGGCCAGGCGCTGGCAATGCGGCTGGCACAAGGCCTGCAGTTCCAGACAGTCTCGCATCAGGATCCGGCACAACTCGACCGTGAGCAGTTCCTCGCTCTGCATCGCTATCTCGCCGCACAGTTTCCCCTGGTACACAGCCGCCTCAGGCACGAGACCGTCAACGACTACTCCTTGCTATACACGTGGGAGGGAACCGAGCCTGGTCGCAAGCCGGTCGTGCTGCTCGCGCACCTGGATGTTGTTCCGGTAGAGCCGGGTACGGAAGGGCACTGGGACTATCCGCCCTTTGCTGGCCGGATCGCCGAAGGCTACGTCTGGGGCCGCGGCGCCATCGATGACAAGGGCAGCGTGTTCGCCGTGCTGGAAGCCGTCGAGACGCTGCTGCGCGCCGGTTTCCAACCGCGTGTGCCGGTGCTGCTGGCCTTCGGCCACGACGAAGAGATTGGCGGTGAGCGGGGCGCGCAGCAGATCGTCGCGCTGCTGCAAGCCCGCGGCGTGCAGCCGGAGTTCGTTCTCGACGAGGGCGGCGTCATCATCCAGGGGATGGTGCCCGGCTTGTCCGGTCCGGTGGCGGCGATCGGCATCGCCGAAAAGGGAGGTGCCAGCATCGAGCTGCTCGTACGCGCCGCCGGTGGCCACTCGTCTGCGCCGCCGCCGCATACGGCAGTCGGCATCGTCAGCGCCGCCGTTGAACGCATCGAAGACGACCAGATGCCCGTCGAACTGCGCGGCGCCACGCGGCGCTTCTTCGAGTCCGTCGGTCCCGAGATGTCCTTTCCGTTGCGGCTGGTGTTTGCAAACCTGTGGCTGTTCGGCGGCGTGGTGAAGCACCAACTCACGTCGACGCCGGCCACCAACGCCACGGTCCGGACGACCACCGCCGCGACCATGATCGACGGCGGCATCAAGGAGAACGTGCTGCCGACGACCGCCCGCGCCGTCATCAACTTCCGCATCCGACCCGGCGATACGGTCGACAGCGTGGCCGAACACGTGCGTCGCGTCGTCAACGACTCACAGGTCGAGATCCGAGTGCTACCGGGCGCCCGCGAGCCTACCGCCGAGGCGCCGGTGGACACCCCGAGCTTTGCCGTCCTGACGCGCACGATCCGCGAAGTCTTTCCCGACACGGTGGTAGCCCCGTACCTCACCGTCGGCGGTACCGACGCCCGTAGCTACGCGGCGCTCACGAAGGCCATCTACCGTTTTACACCAATCAAAGCCGACGCCACCGATCTGGTACGCGTACACGGCACCAACGAGCGCCTCTCGGTGGACAACTTCGCACACGCCGTGCAGTTCTTCGTCCAGCTGCTCAAGAATTCCACGGGCAGCAGCTGAGAGCGCAGGAAGACGGGGCACGGCTGCGCGCACTCCCGTCAACCGCGGCGGCGCCGGAAGAGTCCGAAGGAGCTGGTGTAGCCGTGCAGGAAGGTGGTTCCATGCACCGGCCCAATTTCGCCGTTACAAAAGAAGCCCGCGAGCGCAACGGCGGGGAAGCGTTCGCGGAACGCATCCGTGTCGTGATCTGGTCTGCCGTACAGGTGCACCCCACGGCCCAAGCACGAGAACAGCAGTGCGCCCTGCGGGGCCGTGGCACCGGGCTCGTAGCGCGCCAACAGCTGCGCCAAGTCGGCGCCCGATGTCTTCGCGTCGCGCAGGTGAAACTGGACAACGGAGGTTTCTCGTAGGAGCGCCCCCACAGCCAACACGCCGCGCGCCGGGTCCATGCCCATGATATTGCGGATCAGAAAGTCGCCTTGGCGATACTCCTGGCGGTCCTCGGTCATCACGATGCCGAGAAACAGCGAGTGCTGCGCCAGTTCCTGATCGGTGGGATCGAGTTGCTCGTAGAGGTCGCGGAGCACCTGCACCGCCGACGCACCGTCAAGTTCCCACAGCACGTTGCCCTGGCATTTGGTGACGAACATCGGTTGGCCGATCGGCCGACAACCCTGGGCCACGATGGTGTCGACCTCGATGTCCCCAGTGAGCGCGACGCCCACCAGCCCGCCGCGATGCACGCGCCGTCCCAGAAAGAGGGCGTTGGAGCCAGCGTGGCGGCCGCCGCTGGCGAGGCCGCCGACCGTGTGGCTGCGCAGGTAGACGCGATCCAAGCCGCGCACGAACGCCTCCACATCACAGCTGAACGGCTCCGGGAGCAGGACGAAAGCTGGCTGCTGCTGCACCGGTACGCCGAGGCGTTGCTCCCACACCGCCGCCGGCTGCTCGCCGAGCGGTGCGTCGGGCGCGACGTGGAACGGGACCACATCGACACCGGGTAACAGCGCGGCGGTGACCGAGAGGCCCGGACGCTGCTCGATCTCGCGCCCGGCACCGATCACGCCGCCGGCCGAGCACCCAATGAGAACCCGGGCGTCGAACAGCGTGGCCAGAAGCGTCGGCAGCGCATCGAAGTGCGCCGCATGATGCATCGACACGAAGACGACGAGGAGATCTGGGCGCACATTGCCGAGCTGAACGCGCAGTTGCGACGCGACCGTGCGCGCTGCCTCTTCGAGCAGCGGGGCGTCCGCTACTGCCGATGCCCATCGCATGACTACATCATCTACACTTCATCGACGCCGCTGCAAGCGTCGTGATATTGTGGAGCAATGCCATCGCAGCCGGCGATCGACGAGGCGGCCCCCCGTCCAGCTCCGGGCCACGGTGCTGGGAGCGGCTTGAATCTGCGCATCTGCGCCGTCGCCGCAGGTGCTGGTGTGCTCTGTGGCGCTCTGGCGGTGCTGTTCCGGACGGCCTTGGCTTTCGCCGAGGGCACCTACATGGACATGCTCGTCAGCGTCTACGACCTGCCCACCGGAGGCTTTCTGGTGGCACTGACAGTCTTCACAGGGCTCGGCGCACTCGCAGGCTGGCTCACCTCTACCTTCGCACCGGAGGCGTCGGGCAGTGGCATCCAGCACGTCAAGGACGTGCTGGACAGTGGCACGATCATGCGCTGGAGAAGGCTCATACCGGTGAAGTTCGTCGGTGGTGTCTGCTCCCTGGGCGGCGGCATGTCGCTGGGACGCGAGGGTCCAACTGTCCAGATGGGGGCGGCCATCTGTGAGGCGTTTGCGCAGCGGCTCGCGCTCGCCTTGCCGGTGCGCCGCGCGCTCATCGCCGCGGGCGCCGGCGCCGGCTTGACCGCGGCGTTCAACGCGCCACTCGCCGGTTTCGTGTTCGTGCTTGAGGAGCTGCGCCTCGAAATGAGCGCGCTCACGTACAGCGCGGGGTTGATCGCGACGGTGGCGGCAAACCTCGTCATGCAAGCGGTTCTGGGAGAGCGAGCGGTTTTCTCCGTGAGCGACGCGGCGCTGCTGCCGCCCGACGCCTTGTGGCTCTTCGCCTGCTTGGGCGTGGCGAGCGGTCTCATCGGGGTGCTCTTCAATCGCGGCCTGTTGTTGAGTCTCGACGGCTTTGCGCGCTGGACCCGCGTGCCGCGGTGGCAGCACACGGCAGCCGCGGGGGCGCTGGTGACCCTGGTGGCGTGGTGGCTGCCGGACGCCATTGGCGGCGGTGAACAAGTCGCCGAGCGCCTGCTGCGCAGCGAGTTCGCGGTTGCCGAGCCGTGGCGCTACCTCACGCTGCTGCTCAGCGCCAAGCTGGTGCTCACCTTGGTGTGCTACGGGTCGGGAGCGCCCGGGGGAATCTTCGCACCGCTGCTGGCCATTGGTGCGGCGTTGGGAGCACTGTTCGGACAATTCGCCGAGCCATTGTTTCCGGACGTCGTGGTGACGCCGGCGCTGGCGATGGCCGGCATGGTGGGCGTGTTCACCGCCAGCGTGCGCGTACCGATCACTGGTGTCGTGCTCATCCTCGAGATGACCAACGGTCAGCACCATCTGTTGGAATTCACGGTTACCAGCCTCGCGGCCTACCTCGTGGCGACGTGGCTGCGCGACCGACCCATCTACGACGCCCTGCTGGAACGCGACCGGCGCCGGTGATGCTAGGAAAGTTCGGAATCCGAAATTCGAAACAAATCCGAAAAGGCAAATTCGAGTGCTCGAAACGAAGGCGGAGGGTTTATCGCGTTCAACATCCCTGTCCTCTCCGTGTCTCCGCGCCTCTGTGGTGAGATTCCTTTGTCACAACAATGTTAGTAGCGCGAGCGGCGGATCCGTCCCACAATCGCAGCCCGCCCGCGAACGCGTTGGAGTTGTTCCCCAGCTTCGCTGCCGGCGGTAGATGTTTGAGCTTCTTGGCGTTGCCGCCGCCGAGCACGACGTAGTCGGCCTCGAGTGCCGCCTTGAAGCGCCCGACGACGCGCTCGACCTCCACGGTCCACTTCTTCTTCCCGAGCCGCCGCAATCCGCGCAGACCCACATAGTCCTCGAATGTCCGTTCCTTCTTGTAGGGCAGATGCGCCAGTTCCATTGGTTCCAAGAGGCCGTCGACGATCATCGCCGAGCCCAAGCCGGTGCCCAGACCCAGGAACAGCATCCGCCCGCCCTCGTAGCTGCCCAGTGCCTGCATGGCCGCGTCGTTGATTATCTTCACGGGGTGCCGAAAGGCTGCCTTGAAGTCGAAGCCCATCCAGCCACCGCCCAGGTTGCGTGGTTCGGCGAGCGGCTTGCCGTGAATCACCGGGCCCGGAAAGCCGATCGACACCACATCGTACTTCCAATCCTTTGCGGCGCGGAGGACGGCGCGCACCATCTGCTGCGCGGTCATCTTCGGACCCGAAGGAATCTTGACCGGCTCCTCGCGTCCGGTGACACTGACCTTCACGTTGGTGCCGCCCACGTCAACCACGAGTATGTTCATCGCCTCTCCCCTCCTGCGGAGTGCCGAAAATGGCCGCGGTCTTCAGTCGTCGCTTTCTGTCTCTGGTGTCTTGATGCCGTATTTCTGGACACGATAGCGCAGCGTCTGTCGCGTCGTCCCCAGCTTGCGTGCCGCCGCCATGACGTTGAAGTCGGACAGCTCCAGCGCGCTGCGGACGATGTGGCGATCCATGTCTTCCAACGACATGCTGCCATCGAGCGGGAGAATCAGACGGTCGGCTTCGACCGCCGGTTCCGCGCGTGGCACTCCATGGCTGCGCAATTGCAGCCACTGCACCGGAAACGCATCGCCGTCCGAAAAGAGCACGCAGCGTTCGATCACGTTGCGCAGCTCGCGCACGTTGCCGGGCCAGTCGTGCGCTTTGAGTGCCGCCCATACGGCGTCTGGGATCTGGCGCACGTTCTTGCCGGAGCGGGCGTTGTACTCCGCCACCAGCATGGGCACGAGCTGATCGAGGTCCTCAATGCGTTCCCGCAGGCTCGGCAAATGGATGCCGAACACCGACAGGCGGTGGTAGAGATCGGCGCGGAAGGTGCAGTCGCGCACCCGCTCTTCGAGGTTGTAGTTGCTGGCTGCGACGAACTGCACGTCGACCGAGATTTCCTGCTCCGCACCGAGCGGGCGGACCTTCTGGTCTTCGATCACCTTCAGCAGCTTCGCCTGCAGGTCGAGCGGCAGCTCGGCAATCTCATCGAGGAAGAGGGTGCCACCACTGGCCTGCTCGACCAAGCCGCGATGGCGCTTCTTGGCGCCGGTGAAGGCGCCGGCTTCGTGGCCGAAGACTTCCGATTCGAGCAGCTCGCGCGGCAGTGCGGCGCAATTGATATCCACCAACGGGCCGCCCGAGCGCAGGCCGTTGTAGTGCAGGATGCGCGTCGCCAGGCCCTTGCCGGTTCCGGTCTCGCCGCCGATGATCAACGCACTGAACGGCACCTGACTGAGCTTGCGCAAGACATCGCGCGTTGCAGCGGCGGCGGCGCTGTCGCCGATGAAGGCATCGATGGAGTAGCTGTGATGCTGCTGCAGCGCCTGGTCGCGCAGGCGCCGTTGCGCCCGCGCGCTGCGCGCCGCCCCGGCGACAACCAGGTCCAGCCGCTTCTGGTCACACGGTTTTTCCAGGAAGTCGAAGGCACCGAGCCGCAACGCGCGCACCGAGTCCGTCACCGTGCCGTAGCCGGTGAGGAACAGCCATTCGCCGCTGCGGCCATGCTGGCGTACATCCTCGAGCAGGTCGAGCGCGTTGCCGTCGGGCAAGTTCATGTCCGACAGCACCACGAGCGGCTCGATGTCGTCCTCCATGAGCACGCGCCGCGCACTCGCGAGGTCGGTGCACAGCACGACTTCCCAGCCTTCGCGGCGGAAATGCCGTGCCAGCTCGGTGCCGAGGAGCGGCTCGTCCTCGATCAGCAGCAACGTGTCAGCCATGGTCTGCGTCGGAGAGAACCTTAATCCGAAAATAACTGGCGAGTCTACAGTCGACAGTTCACCGTCGAGAGTGACGATGCGCGTCCCACGGCCGCTGCACTCGCCACGGGCCAGGGCTGCTCATCTGCAGGAGGGCTGCCCACTCGACTCTCAATTGTGGACTGTCGACTGCAGGAGCTGCCTGGCTTGAATTCTCCACGCCACCCGGTCTACGCCTGCCACCATGGCCTTCCGGCACCTTACCGTCGTCGACCTCGCGACGTTGGCGGCGGCGCCGCAGATTGCGGCGTTCTTCGGCGACTTCGGCGCGCGGGTCATCAAGGTCGAGCACCCGCGCGGTGACTCGTTGCGGCGCATCGTCGACCGGCACGGGACGGCGCTGCAGTGGAAGATCGTCAACCGCAACAAGCAGTGCATCACGCTCGATCTCACCAAGGCAGCGGGCCGGGATCTGCTCGACACGATCCTGGGCCGCAGCGATCTGCTCGTGTGCGCGCTCAACCGCGACCGCCTGGTGCGCTGGGGACTCGACCCGCACGCACTGGCGCAGCGCCATCCGCGGCTCGTGGTGGTGAACCTGACGGCGTACGGCACAACGGGTCCGTGGGCGGATCGTCCCGGATCGGGCACCCTGGCTGAAGCGATGAGCGGCCTCGCCGCGCTTACCGGCCCGCCCGATGCGCCGCCGACGCTGTCACCGGTCGGCCTCGGTGACTACCTGGGTGTGCTGCAAGGGATCATTGCCGCGTTGCTCGGCCTGTACGGGCGGGATGCGCCGGGCGGGAGCGGGCGCGGCGAGCAGCTCGACGTCGCCATGTACGAACCGCTGCTCGGCCTCTTGGCACAGCGCGTCGCCGCGGCCACACGAGATGGCATCGAGCCCGGGCGCCACGGCAACCGTTTTCCCACCGTGGCGCCGCGCAACACCTATCGCACCGCCGACGGCGCGTGGGTGGCGCTCACCGCCGGCACCGACGACCTCGTCCGCAAGATGTTCCACCTCTTCGGACGCCCGGAGCTGTGCGACGATCCACGCTTCCGCGATAACCTGGCGCGCGTCGCGCACGTCGAGGAGCTCGACGCGATCATCGCCGCCTGGATCGGTGCGCGTCCGTGCGATGAGGTGGTGGAACAGTTCAACGCTGCCGGCGTATCGCTCGCCGCGGTCGATGGACTGCTGCGCGTCGCTGCCAACCCGCAGTTCCGCGCGCGTGGCAGCTTGATCGAGGTCGGCGATGCCGAGGCGGGGACGCTCACCACTGCGGCACCGTCACCGGCGCGCGCGCAGGCACCGGGACGCATTCGTCACCTCGGCCGCGGGCTCGGTGCCGACAACCGCGCCGTCTATTGCGACTGGCTGGGGTTGAGCGACACCGCACTGGCAAGGCTGCAGACGGACGGCATCATCTGACCGTGCGGAAGAACGTGCGCACGTCGTCGACGAACAGCTGCGGCTGCTCCATCGCCGCGAAGTGTCCGCCCTTGGGCATCACCGTCCAGTGCGTCACGTTGTAGTGGCGCTCGACCCACTTGCGCGGAAAACGCATCAGCTCTTTCGGAAACCGCGCCACACCGGTTGGTACCTCGACGCGGTTGGTGACAAAGCCGACGCGGCCGCCCTTGAAGACCTCATAGTAGAGCCGCGTCGACGAGGTGATGGTCTGGGTTACCCAGTAGATCATGATGTTGGTGAGCAGCTCGTCTTTGGTGAACACGCTCTCGACCTCGCCGCCGCAATCGCTCCAGGTGTGGAACTTCTCGACGATCCACGCCGCTAGACCGGCGGGCGAGTCGTTCAGTCCGAAGCCCAGGGTCTGCGGCTTGCTGCCCTGGATCTTCTGATAGCCGGTTTCCTCCCAGTCGAACATCTGCAGTGCCGCCAGGTCGTCGCGTTCCGCATCGGTGAGATCGGAGCGGTCCTCCTGCGGCAGCGCCAGCGGCATGTTGAGGTGGATGCCGCACACATGTGGCGGGTCGAGGATGCCGAGGTTCGTCGTGATGAGCGCGCCCCAGTCGCCGCCCTGGGCGCCGTAGCGCGCGTAGCCGAGGCGGCGCATCAACTCGGCGAACGCCTCGGCCATGCGGTGCACGTCCCACTGGGGAGTCTTCGTGACTTCCGAGAAGCCGTAGCCCGGCAGCGACGGGCACACAACGTGGAAAGCATCTGCGGCTTTTCCACCGTGCGCTTCGGGGTCGGTGAGCGGGCCGAGGACCTTGAGGAACTCGACGAACGAGCCGGGCCAGCCGTGCGAGATGATCAGCGGCAGCGCGTGCGGATGCGTCGATCGGGCGTGGACGAAGTGGATCTGCTGGCCGTCGATCTCCGTACGGAAGTGCGCGAGTTGGTTGAGCGCGCGCTCTTGCGCACGCCAATCGAAACGGTCACGCCAGTAGGCGACGAGATCCTTCACGTAGCCGAGCTCCGCGCCGTAGGTCCAACCGGTGCCGGGGATCTGGTCCGGAAAGCGCGTCGCCGCGAGCCGGCGGCGCAGGTCGTCGAGGACGGACTGCTCGACTGCAATCGAGAACGGTTCGATGGATGCGCTCATGTCTGCTACTCCAATCCCATCAGCTTGGTGATGCCTATGCGATGCCCGGCGGTGAAGCCGCCGTCAACCGCCAGCGCCTGCCCGGTGATGAACGATGCCTCATCGGAGGCCAGGAAGAGGGCGGCGTTGGCGATTTCTTCCGGATGCCCGAGGCGCCCGAGCACATGCGTGTCGACGATGCGGGCGCCATGCTCCGCGAAGCCGGGCAAGTTGAAGATGCCGTGCAGCATGGGCGTATCGATGAATCCTGGACAGATGGCGTTGGCGCGGATGCCCTTGCGCCCATAGTCCATTGCGATGTTGCGGGTGAGCATGACCACGCCGGCCTTCGACGCGTTGTAGGCGCTGCCGCCCTCGGAGGCTTCGAGCCCTTCGATGCTGGCAATGTTGACGATGCTGCCGGCGCCTTGCTCCAGCATGAACGGCAGCGCGTGCTTGCACACCAGGAACGTTCCGGTGAGGTTGACGCCGACGACGCGGTCCCATTCCTCCACCGGGAGGATATGCACGGGCCCGCCGCCGGCGACGCCAGCGGAGTTCACCACGATGTCGAGGCGTCCGAAACGCTGGCGCACCGCGGCGACCGCGGCCACAACGGCGTCCTCGCTGCGGACGTCACCGTCGATGAGGTGTGTAGCGGACGCGAGTCGCACGGCCTCGCTCCAGCGCGCGTCACCGCTGGTGGCGTGGTCGAAGCCGGCGACGGCCGCGCCCTCCTGCGCAAAGCGCAAGGCGCATGCCGAACCGATGCCCGACGCGGCGCCGGTGATGAGCGCCACCCTTCCGTGTAAGCGGCTCACTGCGGTGTGCCTTCTCAACGCAAGTCGCAAGGCAGGTCCCGCATCCAACCGGCGAGCCCGTCCACGAGAACCACCCCTCTCACAACGTCCGTGGCATACCGAAGGAGCCGTGCATGTGCTCCATCCAGGTACTCATCGTCGCCGGCGCCGGCAGGCCGAGTTGACGCAGCTCGTCGGCCAGCGGGTGCGTCCCCAACGTCAGCTGCACGCCGTCACCTCCCGGCGCTACCGCCGTTGGCCCGCCCGTGGTGAAGCGCACGACCGTGGGGCCGTCGAGATAGGTGTACGTCGCCATCTCCATGTCGGGCGTATCCCCGTCCGCCTTGCCGCGCGGCACGGTGAGGGTGAACACGTGCTGCCCGTCCATCACCAGCTTGCAGGTGACGTGGCGGTCGCCATAGTCGACGTCGATCTGCTCGACGCTCTTCGGAAAGCCCCAGATGGTGCGGCCGGCCTCGCAGGTGAACGACTGATTCACGGGCAGCTTGTAGATGAACGTGCCTTCGGGCTCGCCAGGTTTGCCGCGCGGCCGCACCACGAAGATCATCATGACCTCGTTGTAGTCGCCGAGATCGTTGTCGCGGTAGTCGACGAACCCGAGGATGAGCTGCGTCTGCCCCGGCGCCATCTCGACGACCTCGAAGGCGTCGCCCACCAGCGGCTGTGCCGCCGCGGAGGGCACCAGGAAAACCGCATTGCCGGAGCTGGCGTCGCGTACGACCGCGGGCATCGTCACGGTGCGACCTTGGACGACGTAAGCGTCGGGGGCACACCTTCGCTGCATGGCTTGCATGTGTTGATCTCCTCCCGGCGCGACCTACGCCAGATCGTGTTGCCGGGTCAAGTCTCCCGGTTGCCTGACAGAACCGCAGGTGCGTTCGACGCCCTGCCCCTGTTGCATTGAGGGCAGCTTTGCGAGTAAGCGAAATGAGTCGACCCAAGCACCGAGCAAAGGAGACAACGATGCGTCCCGAAGACATGATCCTCGTGAGCGTGGATGACCACGTGGTGGAGCCGCCGACGATCTTCGATCAACACCTGCCGAAGCAATACAAGGACAAGGCACCGCGCGTGGTGCGCAAGAAAGATGGCAGCGACGTGTGGGTCTTCCAGGGCGAGCAGATCCCGAACATCGGCCTTAATGCCGTCGTGGGGCGGCCGCCGGAGGAATACGGTATGGAGCCCACCTCCTTCGAGCAACTGCGCCCCGGCACGTACAACATCCACGAACGCATCCATGACATGAACGTCAACGGCATGCTCGCTTCGATGTGCTTCCCGTCGTTTCCGGGCCTCTGCGGCGCGCTGTTCTTCCGCCAGGCCGACAAATCGCTGGCGCACGTGGTCCTACAAGCCTACAACGACTGGCACATCGACGAGTGGTGCGCGGCGTACCCGGGCCGCTTCATCCCGCTCGGCCTGCTGCCGTTCTGGGATCCACAGCTCATGGCGGACGAGGTGCGGCGTATTTCCACAAAGGGCTGTCACGCCGTGACCTTCACCGAGAGCCCCGACGCGCTCGGGTTGCCGAGCCTGCATAGCCCACACTGGGATCCGTTCTGGAAGGCCTGCTCGGACGAGGGGACGGTGGTCTGCATCCACATCGGCTCGGGCGCCGGCATGAAGTTCTCATCGATGGATGCACCAGTGGACGTGATGATCACCGTGCAGCCGATCGCGTGCGTGAACTGTGCCGCCGACCTGCTGTGGTCGCGCGTGTTGAAGGACTTCCCCCACCTGAAGATCGCGCTCTCCGAAGGCGGCATCGGCTGGATCCCCTACTTCCTCGAACGTGCCGACTACGTGCACAGCCATCACCACTCCTGGACGCATCAGGACTTCCGCGGCAAGCAGCCCAGTCAGGTCTTCCGCGAACACGTCATCACCTGCTTCATCGACGACCCGGTCGGGGTGAAGAACCGCCACGGCATCGGCGTCGACACGATCACCTGGGAATGCGACTACCCGCACTCCGACACGACGTGGCCGCGTTCCCCGGAGATCCTGGCGCGCAGCTTCGAAGGCGTACCGGACGATGAGATCAACAAGATCACCCACGAGAATGCGCTGCGCTGGTTCCGCATGGATCCCTTCAAGCACCGCCCCAAGGCGAAGTGCACGGTGGGAGCCCTGCGCGCCGAATCGCCAGACGTCGATCTCTCGGTGAAGTCGCAAGGCGGCAAGCCGCCGATCGCGGGCGTACCGCGCCCGGTGACCACGCAGGACGTGTTGGCACAGCTGGCGACGGTGTATTCGACGCAGCCGGAGTGAGGCGCGCCTCGAGAGCCTCAGCGCGAACGGATGCGGAATCATTTGGATTCATGATGCCCACGTGTCCGGTTGCCCTGAGATACTCTCTTTTCGGGCCCGTCGCGAAGGGCCTGCTCGCAATCGCTCGGCCGCGGGCCACAGTGGCCGGAGCGCTGCAACCCCGTGTCTGATCCCACCATCCGCGACAAGGCTGCCATCGTCGGCATCGGCCAGACCCGTTTCAGCAAAGGGCTCGGCCTCTCCGAGTACGCGATGGCCGTCGAGGCGATCTTCAACGCCTGCGACGACGCCGGCATCTCGCCCCGGGCCATCGACGCCATCGTGCGCTACGACATGGAGCAGATCGATGAGGAGCAGTTGCTGTCCGTGCTCGGCAATCCGGAGTTGCGCTTTTTCGTCGGCACCGGCTGGGGCGGTGGGGGCTCGGCATCCGTATTGGTGGTTGCGGCAGCGGCGATCGCCGCGGGGATGGCGAACACGGTGCTCGTCTACCGCGCACGGGCGCGTGGCAAGTATTCCGGCTACGGCAAGGACCCGAAGCAAGGCGGGCGCTACTGGGAGAAGTTGCCGGCGGCGTTGCCGGGGCTGAATCAATGGCATGTGCCGCAGGGGCTGGTGAGCGCGTTTCAAGAGATGGCAATGATCAGCATGCGCCACCGCATCGCCTACGGCTCCACTGACGATCAGTACGCCGACATCGCCATTGCCTTCCGCAACCATGCCATCCGCAACCCCAACGCGGTGATGCGCACGCCGATGACCCGCGCCGATCACCACCAGTCGCGGATGATCTCCGACCCGTTGCGGCTCTTCGACTGCAACATTGAAACGGACGGCGCCGTGGCGCTCATCGTGACCTCGAGCGAACGTGCCCGCGACCTCAAACAGCCAGCGGCCATCATCCGCGCCGGCGCCATGGCGGCGGGCTCGCATCACATCCGGCTCTCGACCTTGTTCGCTCGAGACTGGGAGGTGGAATCGCCGGTGCGCGTTGCACGCCAGGTGTTCGCCATGGCCGAGTGCACGCCCGCCGATATCGATGTAGCTTTCTTCTACGACTTCTTCACGTCACTGGTCATCATCGCCCTCGAGCAGTACGGCTTCGCGCCGCGCGGCCAGGGCGGACCGTTCGTCGAGAACGGTGGTCTCGAATGGCCCGATGGGCGGCTGGTGTGCAATACCAACGGCGGCCAACTCTCCGAGGCGTTCATCCACGGCTTCAACAACACCGTCGAAGCGGTGCGGCAGATCCGCGGCACCTCGACGTCGCAGGTCGAGGGCTGCGAGCTGGCGCTGGTTGCGGGCGCCAACACCGACCCGACCGGCGCAGTGATTCTCACACGAGCGTGAGGCGATGGCGAGCATCACGCCCAACCGCGCCACATTGATGACCCGCGACCTGCCGTTGCCGCAGCCGAGCGGCGACAACGCGCCCTTCTACGAGGCCGCGCGGCGCGGCGAGCTGCGTTTCCAGAAATGCACCGCGTGCGGCGCGTTCCGCCACTACCCGCGCCCCGTCTGTCCGCAGTGCTTGTCGCGAACGTACATCTGGGAGCTGTCCTCGGGACGCGGCACCGTCTACACGTGGACCATCGTGCGCGGCCCCACGCTCCCCA
>Ga0335070_10005789_pt1 | contig 14576 bp, 1 predicted proteins | sample Lox_Sample_13_FD_206722 | JGI IMG/M metagenome (GOLD analysis project Ga0335070, IMG submission 206722) | Soil microbial communities from Loxahatchee National Wildlife Refuge, Florida, United States - Lox_Sample_1.3 | ecosystem: Environmental > Terrestrial > Soil > Wetlands | place: USA: Florida... | reverse complement strand
GCCGGCGCTCGGGCCGTCCTTCGGGATCGCCCCGGCCGGCACGTGGATGTGGATGTCGCGCTTGTCGAAGCGTTTTTCGTCGATGCCGAAGCGGCGCGCCGCGTTCTTGACGATGCTGAGAGCCGCCTGGGCACTCTCCTTCATCACGTCGCCGAGCTGCCCGGTGAGGATCAGGCGGCCGCTACCGGGCACGCGCGTCGCCTCGATGAACAGGATGTCGCCGCCGACCGGCGTCCAGGCCAGACCCGTCGCCACGCCGGGCACGCTGGTGCGCATGGCGACTTCGTTCTCGAATTTCGCCGCACCAAGGATCGCCTGCAGGTCGCCGCGGTCGATGCGGATCGGCCCGCTCTCTGAATCTGGGGCGGCCGAGCCTTCCGCGATCCGGACCGCGGCATGGCGGAGGAGCTTGCCGATCTCGCGCTCGAGGTTGCGCACGCCGGACTCGCGGGTATAGCTCTCGATCGTCTCGAGCAACGCCGCGTCGGTGATCTCGACCTCGCCTGCTTTCAGGCCGTTGGCCTCCGTCTGGCGGCGGATGAGATAGCGCCGGGCGATCTGCAGCTTCTCATCGGCCGTATAGCCGGAAAGGCTGATGATCTCCATGCGGTCGCGCAACGGCCCCGGGATCGTGTCGAGCATGTTGGCCGTGGTGAGGAACACCACGCGGCTGAGGTCGTACGGCACGGCCAGGTAGTTGTCGCGGAAGGTGTTGTTCTGCTCGGGATCGAGCACCTCGAGCAGCGCCGCCGCCGGGTCGCCGTGGAAGCCGGAGCCGAGCTTGTCGATCTCGTCCAGCATCATCACGCAGTTGCGGCTGCCCGCCTTGCGGATGGCCTGGATGATGTTGCCGGGGAGTGCCCCGATATAGGTGCGGCGATGGCCGCGGATCTCCGCCTCGTCGTGCACGCCGCCGAGGCTGACGCGCACGAACTTGCGGTTCATGGCGCGCGCGATCGACTGGCCGAGGGAGGTCTTGCCGACGCCCGGCGGGCCGACGAAGCACAGGATCGGCGCCTTGCCCTGCGGCGCGAGCTTGCGCACCGCCAGGTACTCGACGATCCGGCGCTTGATCTTGTCGAGGCCGTAGTGATCCTCGTCGAGGATTCGCCGCGCCTCGGCGATGTCGATCGGGCTCTCTTCGGGCAGGGTCCAAGGCAGCTCGATCAGGCAGTCGAGATAGGTGCGGACCATTCCGTACTCGGCCGAGGATTCCGGCATGCGTTGCAGCCGGCGCAACTCCTTGTGCGCCTGCTCCTCGACCTCTTTCGGCATGTTGGCCTTGGCGATGGCCTGGCCGAGCTCTTCGATCTCGGCCGCCTTGCCTTCGTCGCCTTCGCCGAGCTGCTTCTGGATGGCGGCCATCTGCTCGCGCAGCACGGCTTCGCGCTGCCGCTCGTCGAAAGCGGCCTTGGTCTGCTGGCCGATCTCGCGGGACAGGCGAAGAACCTCGATGCGGTGCGCGAGCATGCGCGACACCTTGTCCATGCGGGTGGCGAGGTCGAAGGTCTCGAGAATTTCCTGCTTCTCGGACGGCTTCACGTCCATGTACGCCGCCGCCAGGTCGGCGAGCGGGGCCGGCGCCTCGATGTTCTGGATGGCATTGACCAGCTCGGCCGGCGCCTGCGGCAGGAGCTCGATCGCCTCGATCGCCTGCTGCTTGAGGTTCACGAAGCGCGCTTCGATCTCGGGCGTACGAGTATCAGGCTCCGGCAGGCGCAGGACGCGCGCCACCAGGAACGGCCAGCCGCTCAGGAACTCCAGGACCTGGAAGCGCTGCTCACCCTGGCAGACCAGGTGGTGCGCGCCGTCGGCGCCGGTGATGTAGCGCACGACATTGGCGACGGTCCCCATCCGGTGCATGTCGAGCCCGGCGGGATCGGAGGTCTCCGGGTCGCGTTGCAGCAGGATGCCGACCGGACGCTGGTCGCGGACGGCCTGCTGGGCGGCGCTGATGGATTTCGGCCGGCCGACCGTGATCGGCAGCACGACGCCGGGAAAAAGCACGGTGTTGCGCACCGGGACCACGATCAACGCGTCCGGCGGCAGCGGCGGCGTGGACGACGGGCCACGGCCTTGGGGCTCTTCGGTCGGCGACAACATCTGCTGTTCGTGTTCAGCCACGGAAGTGTCCTGCTTTCTCCAAACTGATCAAAAGACAGCCGGCAACGGCGGTCCGGCGGACGGCGCTGTAGTGTCCCGGCGGCAGCGGGACCCGCCGGTGGAAGCGGCCTTGCGGCAGCTCCAGGCGATGGATCGTGGCGGTGCGCAGCTCGGCCGGGAGAACGCGCGTGCCGTCGATCACCAGGGCACCGTCCTCGATCGCCGCCACGGCGCGGTCGGGATCGACGCCGGGGAGAGCGACCAGCACCAGAACATGGTCGTCGGTCTCCAGGATGTCGACCGGCGGTTCCCAGGCAGGCGTCGCCGCCTGCCGCCCGGCGGGGCGGAAAAATTCGCGATGCAGCCGCTCCGCGCGCGCCAACATGTCGCACGCCTCGGACCACATCCAATCGCGCGCGAGGTCACGGGCCATCTAATTCACGCTGTTGGAGAGCACCCTGATTGCCGTGTCGGTTATGTGAGGTGCCGCCGCCCGCAATTCAATCCCACGCCGGCTGCGAGTGACACTCACCTGCCGGTAACCGCCGAGCGGCGAAGCTGGCTTTTCGCGAGGCCGGCTACTTCCGCCTACCGCGCCGCGGCAGCGCGTTACTTCACGAGGTTCAGCGCGTTGATCTGGGCCAGGCTCATCACAGTCGTTTGCGCGAGCGTGAAGGCGTCTGCCTGGGTCTTGGTCAGCGACAGAATGTCGGTGGTCGAGATGCCCGGGATCGCGAGCACGGCGATGGACGGGATCTGCGTCGAGGCGAGGCCGTCGAACTGGGTGGTCGTCAGCGCCGCGATTTCGGTGGAGGTTAGCGCGCCGACTTCGGCGTTGCTCAACGAGCCGATCTGGAGCGACGTCAGGCCGCTGATCTGAGTGGTCGACAACACGCCGATGTCGCTCGTCGTGAACGCGGTGACCTGCGTGGTGGTGAGTGCCCCGATCTGGGTGGAGGACAGCGACTTGACCTGGGTGGTGCTGAGGACGCCGATATCGGTGGTGTCGATGCCGGTGACCTGGGTCGTCGACAGCGCGGCGATCTCGGTCGTCGTCAGGCTCTTGACCTGGGTCGAGGTCAGAGCGCCGATCTGCGCCGTCGACAGGCCGGCGAGCTCGGTCGTGGTCAAGTTCGCGATATCGGTCGTGGTGATCGCCGCGACCTGGGTCGTCGTCAGTGCGCCGATCTGGGTTGATGTCAGCGTGCGGATCTGGGTCGTCGTGAGGGCGCCGACGCCGGTCGTCGACAGGCCCGGCAGCTGGGTCGTCGTGAAGGCGGCGACCTCGGTGGTGGTGAGCACGCCGGCCTGCGCCGCCGTGACGCCGCCGAGTGCCGCCGAGGTCAGGCTCGCCACTTCGGTCGTCGCGAGGCCGGCGAACACGGTGGTGGTGAGGGCCGCCACCTGCGCCGAGGCGAGCGCGCCGACCTGGGTGGTCGTGAAGCTCAGGACCTGCGTGGTCGTCAGCTGGCCGATGTCGGTGGTGTTGATCGCCGCAATCTGCGTGTCGGACAGCCCGTCGATCTGGGTCGTCGACAGGGTCTGAGTCTGACGCGTGGTCAGCGCTTGCACGGCGGTGGTGGTCAGGCCGGAGATCGCGGTGCTGGTGACCACCGCGAAATCGGTCGTGGTCAGCGCCTGGACCTGCGCCGCCGTCAGGCCGCCGACCTGAGTCGAGGTCAGGCTCTTCACCTGGGCGGTCGTCAGAACCGCGACGTCCGTGGTGTTGAGCGCGCCGATCTGCGTCGACGTGATCACGCCGATCTGGGTGGTGGTCAGCACCTTTGTCTGGCGTGTGGTCAGCACGGCGATATCCGTCGTGCTGATGCCGGTGATCTGCGTCGTCGACAGCGCCGCGAAGTCGGTCGTGGTGACGGCCTGGATTTGCGAGGTGGTGAGGGCGCCGATCTGGGTCGACGAGAAGCCGGCGACCTGGGTCGTCGTCAGCGAATTGATGTCGCCGGTGGCGATCGACGAAACCTGGGTGGTGCTGAGGGCGCCGAGCTGGCTCGAGAACAGGGCCGCGACCTGGGCGGCGCTGAGATTGTTGATGTCGGTCGTGTTGAAGCCGGTGACCTGCGTCGTGGTCAACGAGGCGACGTCGGTCGAGCTCAGCTGGGCGAACTGGCTTGTGTTCAGCACGCTGATCTGCGTCGAGGTCAGCCCGTCGATCTGGCTGGTCGTGAGCGCGGCGATGTTCGTGGAGGTGACCGCCGCGACCTGGGTCGTCGTCAGGGCGCCGACCTGCGCCGATGACAGCCCGGAGACCTGCGTCGTCGACAGGACCGCGACGTCGCTCGTCGTGAGCGCCGCGACCTGCGTCGTCGCCAGCGAGCCGATCTGCGTCGACGTGAGCACCTTGGTCTGGGTCGTCGAGAGCGCACCGACATCGGTCGTGGTCAGGCCGCTCAGCTGCGTCGTGGTGAGTGCTGCGACGTCGGTCGTCGTGACGACGCCGATCTGCGTGGTGGTGACCGCGCCGATTTCGGTCGAGGTGAAGCCGGCCAGCTGCGTCGTCGTCAGGGCGGCGACGTCGGTGGTCGAGATCGCCCCGACCTGCAGGGTCGAGAGCGCGCCCAGCTGGCTCGACAGCAGGGCCGCGAACTGCGTCGTACTCAGCGCGGCGACATTGGCCGTGCCGAGACCTTGCAACTGCGTGGTGCTGAGGGCCGCGATGTCGGCGGCGCTGAAGACGCCCGTCTGCGCGACGCTGAGGGCGCCGATCTCGGTCGAGGTGAGGCCCTTGAGCTGCGTCGTCGACAGGGCCGCGATGTCGGTCGTGGTGACGGCGGCGATCTGCGTCGTCGCGAACGACCCGAGCTGGGCCGAGGACAGGCCACTGACCTGCGTGGTCGAAAGGGCTCCGACGTCGGCGGTCGCGAGGCCGGTGATCTGGGTCGTGGTGAGTGTCCCGATCTCGGTCGAGCTCAGCGCACCGACCTGGGTGCTGCTGAAGGCGCCGATCTGCGTCGACGACAGCGCACCGACCTGGGTGGTCGTGAGGGCCGCGACGTCGGTGGTGGTGATCGCTCCGACCTGGCCGTTCGAGAGGGCGCCGACCTGTGTCGTCGACAGGGTCCGGATCTGGGTGGTGGACAGGATGGCGATATCGGCGGCGCTGAGGCCCTGGAGTTGCGTCGTGGTGAAGGCGGCGATGTCGGTGGTGGTGATCGCTGCCACCTGCGGCGTGGTCAGCGCGCCGATCTGGGTCGAGGACAGGCCGCCCAGCTGCGTCGTCGTCAGCGCGGCGATAGCGGTGGTCGTGATCGCGCCGACCTGCTGCGTGGTCAAGGCGCCGACCTCGGTCGAGGTCAGGCCGCCGAACTGCGTGGTCGTGAGGGCGGCGACGTCGGTCGTCGTCACGGCGGCGATCTGCGTGTTCGCGAGCGAGCCGATCTGCGCCGCCGACAGGCCGCTGACCTGCGTGGTCGTCAGCGCGCCCACGTCAGCGGTGCTGAAGCCGGTCAGCTGCGTCGTGCTGAGGACGCCGATCTCGGTCGAGGTGAGGGCCCCGACCTGGGTACTGCTGAAGGCGCCGATCTGCGTCGACGACAGCGCGCCGACCTGGGTGGTCGTGAGAGCCGCGACGTCGGCCGTGGTGATCGCGCCGATTTGCGCGTTCGACAGCGCGCCGATCTGGGTGGTCGACAGGACCTTGATCTGCGTCGTCGAGAGCGCCGCCACATCCGTGGTCGTGACGCCCTGAAGCTGCGTGGTCGACAGCGCGCCGATCTCGGCGGTCGTCAACGCGCCCGCCTGGGCGGCGGTCAAGGCGCCGACCTGCGTCGAGGACAAGCCGCTGATCTGCGTCGTCGTCAGCGCCGCGAGGTCCGTCGTGGTCACTGCCGCGACCTGTCCCGTCGTCAGCGCGCCGAGCTGGGTCGAGGACAGGCCGCTGATCTCGGTGGTCGTCAAGGCGGCGACACCGGTCGTCGTGATCGCGGCGACCTGCGCGTTGCTGAGGGAGCCGAGCTGCACCGGCGACAAGGCGGTGACCTGGGTCGTGCTCAACGCCGCCACCTCGGTCGTCGTGAGCCCGCTCAGCTGGGTCGTGGTGAGCGCGCCGACATCGGTGGTGCTGAAGACGCCGATCTGCGCCGTCGTCAGCGCGCCGACCTGCGTCGACGAGAGGCCGCCGAGCTGGGTGGTCGACAAGGCGGCGACGTCGGTCGTCGTGACCGCGGCGACCTGTGCATTGCTGAGCGACCCGATCTGCGTCGAGGACAGCGCTTTGATCTGCGTCGTCGACAGGGCGGCGACATCGGTGGTCGTGACGCCCTGAAGCTGCGTGGTCGACAGCGCCGCGACTTCGGTCGTGGTCAGGGTGCCCGCCTGTGCCGCGCTCAGCGCGCCGACTTGCGTGGAGGAGAGGCCGGCGAGCTGGGTCGTGGTGAGGGCCGCGATGTCGGTCGTCGTGACGGCCGCGACCTGCGCGTTCGACAGCGCGCCGACCTGGGTCGAGGTGACGCCGCTGATCTGCGTCGTCGACAAGGTCGCGACGTCGGCCGCGGTGAGGCCGGTGAGCTGGGTGGTGCTCAGCGCGCCGACCTCGGTCGAGGTCAGGGCGCCGACCTGGGTGGTGCTGAAGGCGCCGATCTGGACCGAGGAGAGCCCGCCGATCTGCGTCGTCGACAGCGCTGCGATGCCGGTCGTGGTGATCGCTCCGACTTGCTGCGTGGTGAGCGCGCCGAGCTGCGTCGCGGAGAAGGCCGCGATCTGCGTGGTCGAGAGCGCGGCGATATCGGTCGTGGTCACGCCACCGATCTGCGTGCTCGACAGGGCGGCGAGATCGGTCGTCGTCAGGGCGCCCGCCTGCGCCGCGGTCAGCGCGCCGACCTGCGTCGAGGAGAGGCCGCCGAGCTGGGTGGTGGTGAGGGCGGCGATATCGGTCGTGCTGATGGCGCCGACCTGCAGGGTCGACAACGCGCCGAGCTGGCTCGACGCGAACGCCCCGAACTGGGTCGTGGTCAGCGCCGCCACGTTCGTCGTCCGCAGGCCCTGCAGCTGCGTGGTGCTGAGCCCCGCGATGTCGGCGGCGCTCAGCACGCCGCTCTGTGCCACGCTGAACACGCCGATCTGGGTCGAGGTGAGGCCCGCGAGCTGCGTCGTCGACAATGCCGCGATATCGGTGGTCGTGACCGCCGACACCTGAGTGGTCGTCAGTGCGCCGACCTCAGCCGAAGAGAGACCGCCGACCTGCGTCGTCGACAATGCCGCGATGTCGGTCGTGTTGACGGCCGCGACCTGCGCGTTCGACAGCGCGCCGACCTGGGTCGAGGTGACGCCGCTGATCTGCGTCGTCGAGAGCGCGGCGACATCGGTCGTGGTCAGGCCGGTGAGCTGGGTGGTGCTCAGCGCGCCGATGGCGGTCGAGGTCAGCGCGCCGACCTGCGACGTCGTCAGCGCGCCGAGCTGGGTCGAGGACAAGCCGCCGATCTGCGTCGTCGACAATGCCGCGACGTCAGTCGTGGTGACCGCTCCGACCTGATGCGTGGTGAGTGCGCCGAGCTGGGTCGCGGACAGGCCGCTGATCTGCGTCGTCGAGAGCGCGGCGACGTCGGTCGTGGTGACCGCCGCGATGAGCGTCGTCGAAAGCGAGCCGAGCTGCGTCGGGTTCAGCCCGCCGATCTGGGTCGTCGACAGGGCGCCGACATCGACCGTCGCCAGGCCGGTCAGCTGCGTCGTGCTCAGGGTGCCGATCTCGGTCGAGGTGAACGCGCCGATCTGCGTGCTGCTGAGCGCGCCGACCTGGGTCGACGACAGGCCGCCGATCTGCGTCGTCGACAGCGCGGCGACGTCGGTCGTGGTGACGGCCGCGACCTGCGCGTTCGAGAGCGCGCCGATCTGCGTCGTCGACAGGGCGCCGATCTGCGCCGTCGACAGCACCGCGATGTCCGTGGTCGTGACGCCGGCGAACTGTGTTGTCGACAGCGCGCCGATATCCGTCGTGCTCAGGGCGCCGATCTGCTGTGTCGTCAGTGCGCCGACCAGGGTCGTCGAAAGTCCGCTGAGCTGCGTCGTCGACAGCGCCGCGACGTCGGTCGTGGTAATCGCCGACACCTGGACCGTTGAGAGCGACCCGATCTGCGTCGACGTGAAGCCGCCGATCTGCGACGTCGAGAGCGTGGCGACGTCGGTCGTCGTGAGACCGTCGAGTTGCGTGGTGCTGAGTGCTGCGATATCCGCGGCCGTGAGCGCTCCCACCTGCGCCGTCGACAGGGCGCCGATCTGGTTCGACGACAGACCGGCGAGCTGCGTCGTCGTGAGCGCCGCGATGTCGGTCGTCGAGATCGCTCCGACCTGCAGCGTCGACAGCGCGCCGAGCTGGCTCGACAGCAACGCGCCAAACTGCGTCGTGGTCAGCGCCGCAATGTTGTTGGTGCCCAGGCCCTGCAGCTGCGTCGTCGTCAGCGCCGCGATCTCGCCCGCGGTGAGCGCGCCGCTCTGGGCGACGCTGAAGGCGCCGATCTGGGTCGAGGTGAAGCCGCTGATCTCGGTCGTGCTCAGCGCCGCAATGGCGGTCGTCGTGATCGCCGCGACCTGTGTCGTACGCAGGGCGCGGATATCGGTCGACGTCAAGCCGCCCAGCTGGGTGGTCGACAGCGCGGCGATTTCGGTGGTGGTGAAGGCCCCGACCTGGGCCGTCGCCAGCGCGCCGATCTGGGTCGCGCTGAGCGCGCCGAATTGCGTGGTGCTGAGTGCCGCGATATCGGTCGTGCTGAGGCCCGGCAACTGCGTTGCCGCCAGGGCGCCGATCTCGGTCGTGGTGACCGCGCCCACCTGGGTCGTGGTCAGCGCGCCGAGCTGCGCCGCCGACAGGCCGGCGAGCTGCGTCGTCGAGAGCGCCGCGACGTTGGTGGTCGTGATGGCGGCGACCTGCGCGTTGGTGAGGGCGCCGACCTGCGCCGACGACAGCGCGCCAAGCTGCGTAGTCGAGAGCGCGGCGACGTCGGTCGTCGTGAGGGCCGCCACCTGGCTCGTCGCGAGCGCCGCGACCTCGCTGATCGAAAGCGCGCCGAGCTCCGATGTGGTCAGCGCCGCGACCTCCGCCGTCGTCAGGCCGCCGATCTGTGTCGTGCTGAGGGCGCCGACCTGGGTCGTGGTCAGGGCGCCGACCTGGGTCGTGGTCAGGGCGCCGATCTGGGTCGAGGACAGCGCCGCAAACTGCGTCGTCGACAGCAGGTCGAGATTGGTCGTCGTCAGCGCCTGCAGCTGCGTGGTCGCCAGAGCTGCGATGCTCGTCGTGGTGAGCGCGTCGGCCTGGGCGCCGGTCAGCGCGCCGAGGTCGTTCGTCGACAGGCCGGCCAGCTGCGCGGTCGACAGCGCCGCGACGTCGGTCGTGCTGACGGCCGCGACCTGGGTCGTCGACAGCGCCGCGATCTGGCTGGTCGTGACGCCGGCAAGCTGCGTCGTCGACAGCGCCGCGACGTCGGTGGTCGAGAGTCCGGCGACCTGGGTCGTCGTCAGCGCGCCGATCTCGGTCGAGGTCAGGGCGCCGAACTGCGTCGTCGACAGCGCCGCGATCGCGGTGGTCGTCAGCGCCGTCACCTGGCTGGTCGCCAGGGCGGCGACGTTCGTCGTGGTGAGCGCGCCCGCCTGCGCGGTGGTGAGCGCACCGACCTGCGCCGCCGTGAGGCCGGCGAGCTGCGCGGTCGAGAGGCCGCCGACTTCGGTCGTGGTCAGGGCGCCAACCTGCGTGGTGGTGAGCGCGCCGACCTGCGACGCGCTCAACGCCTGGAATTGGCTCGTTGACAGCGCCGCGACGTTGGTCGTCGTCAGCGCCTGCACCTGTGTCGTAACCAGCGCGCCGACGTTGGCGGCGGCGAGGGCGCCGAGCTGGGTCGTGCTGAGGACGGCGATCTGCGCCGCGGTCAGGCCGCCGACCTGCGTCGTGGTCAGCGCCGCGACCTCGCTCGTGGCGAGCGCGCCGATCTGGGTCGTGGTCAGGGCGCCGATCTGGCCGGCCGACAGGCCGCCGAGCTGCGTCGTCGACAGCGCCGCCGTATCGGTCGTGGTCAGCGCCGCGATCTGCGTGTTGGTCAGGGCGCCGGTCTCGGTCGAGGTCAGCCCGGCAAGCTGGGTCGTGGTCAGCACGCCGACATCGGTGGTCGACAGGGATGCGATCTGGGTCGTCGCAAATCCGGCGATCTGTGCGGAGGTCAGGGCACCGAACTGCGGCGCCGTCAGCGCGCCGATCTGGGCTGTGGTGAGGCCGTCAATCTGGGTGTCGCTGATCGCGGCAAGGCTGGTTGTGGACAGGGCCGCGATCTGCGCCGTCGACAGTACGCTGAGCTGAGTGCCGCTCAGCGCGCCGATCTGCGCCGGCGAAAGCGACGCCACCGCCGTGGTGGTCAAGCCGGTGAGCTGTGTGGTGCTGAGGGCGGCGGTCTCGCTCGTCGTCAGCGCGCCCACCTGGGGCAGCGTGAGCGCGCCGATCTGCGCCGGCGTGAAACCGGCGAGTTGCGTGGTGCTCAGGACACCGATGTCGGTCGTCGACAGAGCGGCGACTTGCGACGTGGTGATCGCGCCGAGCTGCGTCGAGGACAAGCCGGCGGCCTGCGTGGTCGTGAGTGCGGCGATATCCGTCGTCGTCAGCGCGGCGGCTTGCGCGGTGGTGAGAGCGCCGATCTGGCCGGATGCGAGGCCGCCGAGCTGGGTCGTGGTAAGGCCGGCGATATTGCTTGTCGACAGCGTGGCGATCTGACCGGTGCCGAGCGCGCCGAGCTGCGTCGCCGCCAGCGCGCCGAACTGTGTCGTCGTCAGCGCCGCCACGCTGGCTGTATTCAGGGCCGCGATTTGGCTCGTGGTCAGCGCGCCGACCTGAGCCGGCGACAGCGCCGCGAATTGCGTCGTGCTCAGAGCGCCGACGTCCGTCGTCGTCACCGCCGCCGCCTGCGTCGTGCTCAGGGTCGCGACCTGCGTCGGGCTGACGGCGCCAAGCTGGGTCGTGCTCAGGACCGCGAGCTCGGTCGTGGTGACGGCCGATATTTGCGTCGTGGTCAGCAGCCCGACGTCGCGCGTCGTCAGCCCGGCGAATTGCGTGGTCGTCAGCGCCGAGATTTCCCCGGCGGTCAGGGCGCCGATCTGAGCCGTCGTCAGGGCGCCGACCTGGGCCGTGGACAGCGCGTTCAGCTGTGTCGTCGCCAACGCCGCGATATCCGTAGCGGTGATCGCGGTCAGCTGGGCCGTGCTCAGCAGACCGATCTGGGTCGGAGTGAGACCACGGATCTGCGTCGTGCTGAGAGCCGCGACGTCCGTGGTCGCGAAGACCGCGAGTTGCGTGCCGCCGAGGGCGCCGACCTGCGTCGAGGATAGCCCGCCGAGCTGCGCCGTCGTCAGTTCGGCGATATCGGTGGTATTGATCGCCCCGACCTGCGCGGGGCTCAGCGCCGAGAGATTCGTTGCCGACAGGGCGGCGAACTGCACCGGCGTCAGTTGCGAGATCGCGGTCGTGCTGAGTTGGGCGACGAGCGCCGGCGAGAAGCCGCCGGTGCTGACCAGGGCGTCGACCTGCGGTGTCGTCAGCCCGGCGATCTGCGTCGCCGTCAGCACGTCCACCGCCCCCGAGCTCAGCGAGCTCAGCTGCGTCGTGCTCAACGTCGCAAGCTGCGTCGCCGACAGGCCTTTGACGGCGTTCGCCGACAGCCCCGGGAGCTCCGTCGTGGTGAGCGCGCCGAGCTTGGTCGTCGTCAGCGTGGTGAGCTGAGCGGCCGTGAGGCCGCTGGCCTGCGTCGAGCTCAGGGTCGCGATATCGGCCGTCGACAGCGCCTGGAACTGCGTCGTGGTGAGCGCGCCCAGCTGGACGGAGCGCAATCCGCCGATTTGCGTCGTCGACAGAGCGGCGAGATCGGTGGTCGTGAATGCGCTCAGCTGCGCCGGGACGAAGGCCCCGATCTGGGTCGACGCGAATCCGGCGAGCTGAGTTGTCGACAGCGCGGCGATTTCGGTCGTCGTGAAGGAGGCGACCTGGCCCGTGCCGAACCCGCCGATCTGCGTGCGGGAGAGGGCGCCGAGCTGCGTGTGCGTGAACGACACCGTCTCCGTGAAGTTCAACCCGCCGATCTGCGTCGTCGACAGCGCGCCAACGTCGGTCGTGCTGAGCGTCAGGAACTGGCGGATGGTCAGGCTGCCGATCTGCGTGGTCGTGAGGCCGCCGAGCTGCGTCGTCGTCAATCTGGCGATCGCTGCCGTCGACAGTGATGAAATCTGCGTCGTGGTGAACGCCGACACCTGCGTCGATGACAACACGGCAAACTGAGTAGGCGTCAGGACCGCCAACTGGCCGGGCGCCAGGCCGGTCACCTGCGTCGTCGACAGCGCGGCGATGTCAGTGGTGGAGAAGGCGCCCAGCTCGGCTGCCGTCAGCAGGCTCACCTGCGTCGACGACAGGGCGCCGAGCTGCGTCGTCGTCAGAGCCGCGGCCTGCGTACCGCTGAAGGCACGGACTTGTCCGTCGGTCAGCGCGCCGATGTCCGTCGTGCTGAAAGCGTGGAGCTGAGTGGTGTTGAACGCGCTGAGCTGCGACGGTGTAAACGCGCGGATCTGCGTCGTCGTGAACGATGCGATGTCGGTGGCGCTGAACGCGCTGGCCTGGGTTCGCGACAGGATCCCGATCTGGCCCGTGGTGAGGCCGACCAGTTGCGTGGTGGTCAGTGTCGCGATGTTCGTGGCGTTCAGCGAGGCGGCTTGCAGGGGGCTCAGCGCGGCGAGCTGTGTCGAGGAGAAAGCACGGGCCTGGGTCGTCGTCAGGGCGGCGATCTGCAGCCCGTTCAGGCCTTTGACCTGGGTCGTCGTCAGCGCCGCGATATCGGTGGCGCTCAGCGCGCCGACTTCGCTGACGGTCAGCGCATTGATCTGCCCCGCGACCAGGCCTGCGAGCTGCGTCGTGGTCAGTTGGGCGATATCGCTGGTCGACAGCCCGGAGACTTCGCCGAGCGTCAGCGCGCCGACCTGCGTCGCTGACAAGGCGGCGATCGCCGTTGACGAGAACGCCTGCAGCTGCGTCGGCTTGAATCCGCGGATCTGGACCGTGGAGAACGCGCCGATGTCGGTGGAGGTGAGGACGCCGGACTGGGTCGTGGTCAGTGCGCCGATCTGGCCGGGTGTGAGGCCGCTGATCTGCGTCGTCGTGAGCGCCACGATATTGGTGGTCGTCAGCGCGCCGATCTCCGAGCCCGTCAGGGCGCTGATCTGAGTCGACGACAGGGCGCCGAGCTGCGTCGTGGTCAGCTTGGCGATCACCGTTGTCGAGATCGCCGAGACTTGAGGCGTGCTGAGCGCCGCGATCTGGTTCGCCGACAGGGCGCCGGCCTGGGTCGTCGTCAGCGCGCGCACCTGTGGCGCGATGAGACCGGTGAGCTGCGTTGTGCTCAGCGAGGCGATCGCTGTGGCGCTCAGGACGCCGATCTGGCTGATGCTGAACGCGCTGACCTGGCGCGCCGATAGACCCGCCAGCTGTGTCGTCGTCAGTGCCGCGACGTTCGTCGTGCTCAGGGCGTTGACCTGCACAGGGAGGAGTGCCCCTACCTGCGAGGACGAGAGTGCCGCGATATCGGATGTCGTCAGCGTCAGCAGTTGCGTCGCGTTGAAACCGTGCAACTGGTTGCCGGTGAGTGCGGCGATCTCGGTGGTGGTCAGCGCCGCGACCTGACTGGTCGTCAGCGAACCGACCTGGCCGCCGCTGATGCCGGCAAGCTGCGTGGTCGTCAGGGCCGCGACGTTGTTCGTCGCGATCGCCTGGATCTGCGATCCGTTGAGCGCGGCGAACTGCGCCGCGGCGAATCCGGCGAACTGCGTCGTCGTCAGCGCCGCTACATTCGTCGTGGTCAGCGAGTTGACCAGGCGATTGGACAGGCTGCCGAGCTGCGTGGACGACAAGCCCGAGACCTGCGTCGTGGACAGCGCGTGGACTTGCACGCCGGTCAGGCCGCTGAGCTGCGTCGTGGTGAAAGCGGCGAAGTCGGTCGACGACAGGGCGGCCACTTCCGTCGTCGAGAACGAGGTGAACTGCCCCGCGATCAGCCCCGACAGCTGGGCCGTCGTGAGGTTGGCGATCTCGGTCGTCGTCACCGCTGCGAGCTGGGCGCCGGTGAGCTGGCCGATCTGGCTCGAGGTCAGGGCGGCGAGCTGGGTCGGCGTCAAAGCCTGCAGCTGCGTACCGGTCAGGCCGCGGACCTGGGTCGCGCTCAAGGAGCCGATATCAGACGTGTTGAGTTGCCCCAGCTGGGTCGTCGTCAGCGCCGCGACTTGTGCTGCCGAGAAGCCGCGCAGCTGCGTCGTCGTCAGATCCGCGACGCTCGTCGTGGTCAACGCGGCGACCTGCGCCGTACTCAGGCCGCTCAACTGGGTCGACGTCAGAACACCGATCTGGGCGGTCGCGAGCCCGGCCACTGCGGTCGTGGAGAATGCTCCGACTTGCACGCGCGTGAGGGCCGCCAGCTGGGTCGTGGCCAGGGCGCCAACCTGGGTCGTGC
>Ga0335070_10005788_pt1 | contig 14577 bp, 15 predicted proteins | sample Lox_Sample_13_FD_206722 | JGI IMG/M metagenome (GOLD analysis project Ga0335070, IMG submission 206722) | Soil microbial communities from Loxahatchee National Wildlife Refuge, Florida, United States - Lox_Sample_1.3 | ecosystem: Environmental > Terrestrial > Soil > Wetlands | place: USA... | reverse complement strand
TTCCCAGTAGGTTAAAACCTCACAGCAGAATCCTCATGGGATGATCACAACAGGAATTCCTACTGTCTCATTAGGTTTTTTCTGATTTTTACTGTGATGGAATACTGTGAAGGTTTACTGTCGATCTACTGTCTGAACTAGGAAGATGTTGAATCAAGCAGATTGTTGGAGAGTTCTGATGAACTGGGATGCAGCTGCAGCATTAAGCCCTTCGACCGGAACGCCATAAGTCTCCTGACTCATTTTTTCCAACTCTTCAACGGAGATCCCCCTTCTTCTCGAAAGGTTCATTAAGGCTCGGTGTTGAGCCTCGCTTATCTTTGGAGAAGGAGTCTCAGCCTTTGTTTTGCCCTTGCCATCGTTTCCGGATTTCTCAGATACTTTGGCCTCCGGCTGTTTGTCAGCTGCGGTTTTCTTCTCATCTTTCTGAGATTCTTTCACTGACTCTTTTGCTTCCTTATTCTGAGCAGCTGACACATTTCCTTTCCCGTTTCCGTTATTGGGACCGGATACTGAGGATGCAGACTTTACTATCTTCTTAGGAAAGGGTTTCACTTTTCCATTCCGGGCTGTCCCTTTCTCCTCGGCACCGATCACCTCATCAAGATCTCCTAACTCCTCCAAGCATGTCATTCCGATGTTTGTGAGATCTCTTAAAGCTCTGGCTTTGGCACGCGTGCTGGCCATCCGAAGGAGGTGTTTCGAAACTTTGTAATTGCAATTCTTTGGATTCGCATCTCCAATATCAGAGAATATATCGCCCGTTGCCGTCTGAGCATGGGCCTTGCAGATTGCCGTCTGTTCATTCTGGCCATTAGGATATTGGAGGATCTCCACATTAAAGTTGGTGAGACGTTTCTGATGAGCCAAATCCAAAAGGCCAGCATACTTCACAAAGTCCTGTCCTTCAATCGTTATCAGGAACCTCTCGTCGAGCTTCGGCTTGGCTTTTTCCAAGAAATGTGCCTTTTCAAAATCATGCTCCGAATTCATGATTGCCAAAATGTGCTTGCACTTGAATTGAGGGTCCGTCTTTGATCCCTTGGCGTAGTCCCCGCAAGTACACATGCTCTCCTTCCCGTCCGCGTAACTTACCTTGTAACAGATTTTTCCTTCCTCCGACTCAACAAAGTAGTCGGCTTCACCCGCCTGAAGGACCCTTAGGTGCTGGGCCTTGTTATTACGTTTTTGGACTTCTTGAACTGCTGTCATGTTTTCCTCCCTTCAATGTGTCTTTTATAAGTATGACTATTTCAAGAGCGATTCCCAAGATTATGACGATTACTTCCCATGTCTTTTTTGCCATGGCCTCCTCCACCGCCTCTTAAAATGGGACTTCTTCGGGTTGTTCTCCTTGTCCTTCCTTGCCTTCTTCAAATCCTCTGCCGTCGGTTTTGATGAATTCCAGGGTGTTTGCAATTAACTGAAAAGAGCTTCTTTGAACCCCTTCATCTGTTTCCCATCTATGATGGTCTAGCGTTCCTATGACTGCAATTCTGGCTCCTTTGTGAAGATATTTCTGAGAGACCTCTGCCAATTTGTTGAAGCATGTGACTTTGATCCAGCCTGTCTTCTTCTTCGATGAGTGGAAGGCCAGATCAAAAGTAGCCACTGGATTCCCCTCTGAAGAATAAAAGACCTCTGGATCTGCTCCCAAATTTCCTGTTAATACGCATTGGTTTAACATATTCTGTTTCACCTCCTTCCTTTTTGAGATTTTTAACTAACTGATCCACGTAATCATGCCTATTAACTCATGTCCATAAGGACAATCATAGGCCTCACCTCCTCTCCCTGATACGAGTTTCTTTTTGTTAAAGAGCCTTTTTATAATGCCTCCTTTCTCTTTAAGATTGATTGAAAATGGGCTTTTTCCGAATCCGAGAGGTCTGGACCTTAGTTGACCTGGATCATACGTTTCCTTACAGACTTTGCAGTAAACGTGGCCTTTATCTGCCTTCATTAGATCCAGGACTATGTAGCCAAAATAGTCTGATGCGACCTTAATGGTGGGAGATGGGCACGAAGAGATTGCGTCCAGTATTTCGGTGGCTTCATGCACGTTTTGATCCGAGTAGTACTTAAGATGGTCGATTACGTCTGGAAGTTCAAATTCAAAAATGGCGTTGAGATTTTCAAACATAACTATTTTCATAGAACCTCCTTTATCGTTGGATGTTCCAAGAATGGGAGAATTAGAGAATAGGTCTTCTTTGAAATTAATATATATACTTGGTCCTCACTATACCTGATTGTTCATCTTAGGGTTATACTGGGGTAGATAGCAGTCGAGCTGCAGAAATACTTACAGACAGCGGATGGAGTCCCAGTGGTCAAATATGACCTTGACGATCTTTCTTTTGATTATTATTTTATTGCTTAACAAGTTTCACGAGTCGTGTTTGTCTTTACTGATTTAAAAAATATCTTAGGAGGGGTTAGGTGATACTGAAAATGTTAGTGGTGGGACCCATTCAGGCAAATTGTTATATCCTTGGTTGTGAGCGGACGAGGCAGGCGGCTGTGATCGATCCTGGTGGCGATGTGGATAAGATATTAATGTCGCTGGCCAAGGAAAATTTGCGATGTGTCTATATCATCAATACCCATGGTCACCCTGACCATTCTGCGGGAAATAAGCGCCTGAAGGGAGTAACGGGAGCCCAACTCATTATCCATCGTGCCGATGCCCCTATGATCATGCATCAGGAAGTCGATTCTTCTCCTCCAGACCGTTATGTGGAAGAAGGAGACCTCATCACCTTTGGCGACATCTCCTTGAAAGTCCTTCATACCCCTGGCCATTCCCGAGGCGGAATCTCATTAGTAACTGACAAGATGATATTTGTGGGAGATACTCTTTTTGAGGGATCCATCGGAAGGACCGATTTTCCAGGAGGCGATTATGAAGGTCTTATCCGTCATGTAAAGGAAAAGGTCTTCCTTTTGGGTGATGATGTCGTGATCTATCCAGGTCATGGACCAAAGACCACCGTAGGGAGGGAAAGGCGAACAAATCCATTCTTCAGTTGATCTACCTAATCTCACTCCAACACTCTCCCTTTAACCCCGATCCCATCCCACCCCTTGACATCGAATCGAGTCATCAGAGTCATCCCCGGTCTCTTAACTCCTTAACCTTCTATCTTTGGGGGAAACGGTCTGGGTTTTCATTGAAATATGCAGTAATGAAAAACGACGGAATTGGCGTTTTTGGATTCATGGTATTTATCCAGAACCGGCGATTTCTTGCAGGAATATCAGAATGATTTTAATAAGATTAAATGTCAATGAAATAGATACTGGACTTGATTCATTGCATTTTATGCATAGCGATCGGGGGTCTTTAGCTGGATGGGATCGGTACGCCCATTTCGAGCATGTGGTTCGGTCAGCGCACCAACTTGATGATTACAGCGACAAAGAGAATGAGCACGCCGATCACACCAAACAGGAGTTGAAAAACCCACTGTTGCGTGATAACACCAAGGAAGATTAGGAGTGCCAACACACCCCCCACAACGAACAATGCCCAGGCCGGCCACCCCGACATGAGAATCGCGAGCATTGACAAAAAGGCAATGCCAACGATAAAAACAGCCAACCAGACAGCGACAAGCCCCGACTTGCGCTTTAGTTCTCGTTTCATCTTCTAATTTCTTTCCTTTCTGACCAAATATTATTTTTTAAGCTGCTGTGATGTTTCTGCTAAAAATCTTCTTCTGATCAAATAAATTTCTGCTTAATAATTGGTTTCTAGGCTATTAGATAAAAGCAAGATTCATGCCGGGGCATATATCTATAATATGGAACAGTGTACTCGCTTGTAACTAAATAAGATTTATTTAGCTGTCATCAGAGAGACCCGTAGTTGTTTTAAGAAGGCAGCGCAGTAGGAGGTCTGGCATGCGGTCCATTTTTTACCAATAGGTTGTCTTGAGAACGAGTTACCCACACTCTCACCTTCCCAATCTCTGACCTCACCCCCAAACTTATCCTTCACCCCATCCCAGCCCAGGCATCGAGTCGAGTCATCTCCGATCCATTTATCTTTTAACTCTATCTGTGCGGGAAACGGTCTGGGTTTTCAGTAGAATTTAGAGTATGGTATTTATCCAGAACCCTCTTTTTCCAGTTTTGAAGCTATTAAAATCATTCTAAAATTTACAGAAAAACCCGTGAGTTTTGGACTCCTGTCGTTACGTTTTAGCCCAGCTAATTAGATTTTTACACTGTTTGGAAGGGGACAAGGCTGGGTCGTTGGTTACTTCCTGTACTCGTGATTTTCAAAAGTCCTCTTTCCATACAACCTTTCATGTGGTAATCGATAATTCTTGTTGAAGTTTCTGCTCAAAATCAGTAGACTCTTATTAAGTCATAGGTTTAAAGCGGCCTCCCAACTACCCTTTGGGGGATTCCATGACCACCCAAGAAATTAGGCGTAAGCTTACTGCCATCCTGAATGCCGATGTCCAAGGTTATAGTCGCCTCATGGAAGAAGATGAGGTTGGAACCGTGCGTACTCTTAATGTTTACAAAGAATTGATGGCAAATCTCGTCCGGCAGCGCCACGGTAGAGTGGTGGATGCCACGGGGGACAACATTCTCGCTGAGTTTGGAAGTGTGGTCGATGCAGTTCAGTGTGCCGTTGAGATTCAGAGGGAACTCAAAACACGGAATAGTGAGGTTCCAGAAAACCGCAGGATGGAGTTCCGAATCGGTGTCAATCTTGGGGATGTGATCGAAGACAGAGAACACATCTTGGGCGACGGGGTCAATATCGCAGCAAGATTAGAGAGCCTGTCGGAAGCTGGAGGCATTTGTATCTCGGGCACGGCTTACGATCAGGTCAAGAACAAGCTCAACTTGGGGTACGAATATCACGGTAAACAGGCCGTAAAGAATATCAGCGAACCGGTTCGGGTCTACCGGATCCTAATGGAACCAAAAGCCTTATCGACGATGAGGCGATGGAAAACAGCGGGGCTGAATTATTGGAAACGAATAAATCCTGTTTTTAAAGTCCTCATAGCTTTGGTGGCAGCGGCCAACGTCGTTTGGCAGTTCTACCCACACCTGCGTCCTTCTCGGCCATCCGTTGAGGGCGTCTCCAAAGAAAAAATGGCTCTCTCCCTACCAGATAAGCCCTCCATTGCCGTGCTGCCATTCGTCAACATGAGCGGAGACCCGAAGCAGGAGTTTTTCAGCGACGGGATCACTGAGGACATCATCACAGCCCTTTCCAAGATACCCATGCTGTTTGTAATAGCCCGCAATTCGACGTTCACCTACAAGGGAAAATCGGTGAATGTCAAGCAGATAAGTGAAGAACTGGGTGTTCAGTACGTACTGGAAGGAAGTGTTCAGAGGTCTGCTAACCGCGTTCGGATCACAGCCCAGTTGATCGATGCCCTTTCGGGGCATCACATTTGGGCCGAGCGCTATGATCGTGATCTGAAAGACATATTCGCCCTACAGGATGAGGTCACCCGTAACATACTTACGGCGATGCAAGTGAAAATTACGGAAGGGGAGCAAGCCCTGCATCGCTACAAGGGATTACGGAATCTCGATTGCTATTTGAAGTTGTTGGAAGGGCAAAATTACTTCAATCGCTTAGATATCGAGGGCAACACCTTGGCCCGGCGGATGGCCGAAGAGGTTCTTGTGATGTGCCCAGAATCTTCATTAGCTTATCACCTCCTGGCTGCTACCCACATGGTGGATTACTGGCTTGGCTCAAGCAAGTCCCCCCAGGAGTCTATTGAGAAAGCGATTAGACTGGCACAAAAGGCCATTGCACTGGATGATACGCATCCTAGCCCCCATGGTTTGCTGAGCTTCCTCTATTCCATAAAGAAGGAGCACGCGAAGGCGCTTGCCGAGGGAGAACGGGCTGTCGCTCTTGATCCCAACGGCGCAGACGTTTATGCCTGGTATGCCTTGAGTCTGACGTTTGCGGGGAGGCCGGAAGAAGCCATTCCATTGTTACAAAAAGCAATCCGACTCAACCCTTTCGGTCCGACCTGGTACTTTTTTAACCTCGGGAACGCCCTCGGGAATACGGGGCGGTATGAGGAAGCAGTTTCGGCACATAAGAAGGCGCTTCAGCGCTCTCCCGATAATTTACTCGCTCATGTTTTCTTGGCCGCTACATACTCTGGGATGGGCCATGAGAAGGAGGCCCGCGCTGAGGCTGCGGAAGTTCTTAGGATAAATCCAAATTTCTCTGTGGACTACTTTGCAAAGGCTCTTCCATACAAAGATCAATCGGTAAAAGACAGTTATGTTAACGCCTTGCGCAAGGCGGGGCTGAAGTGAAAGATTGCAACAAAATCCTACATTATTTTATCTTGCGCATTTCTACCAGTAATCGTTGACTTCCAGGGTTATCTTAGGCTGAGGACTTGTAGGTGAAAGTGCGCCACGAGGCTGCACAAGAGATGAGGGTAGGTCCCTCGGAACCGGTTTGCAGGGACAGGTTCCAAACCGCCTCAAGCTGCATGGGTTAAGAGCCCTTGTGGTGAGCGTTGAATTGCGCTACGAAGTTGCAAAGGAGATGGAGGGAGGCCCTCCGAAGCCGCCCTGCAGGGGGAGGCTTCAAACCGCCTCAAGCTGCTGTGGGCAAAAGCCATGGTAGTGAGCGTTGAGGAAAAGGCGCACAAGATGCGTCAGGTATGAATCAAGAAGGTGAGCATTAAGCTAACCAATGTAAGCGTCGAAACACTACTTAGACGGAGTCAAAATTGGGGACTTTAACGCTTCCCAAGATTAGCGTAGGGGGTGCCTGATTTACTGCCTACGCGACTTCCGGCGTACAGTTGGCACGAGCTTGATTCAGGCTCTTTTGCAGAACGCAGGAACTCTTCACGTGATGGTAGGAGAAAACCCTATAAGTGCGGACCACGAAGGGGGAAAGTATCGATGCATGTGAAGGGGACGGATCATCCAGTAGTAGTGATGAAACTCTTGTAATGAGAGTGGAGCGAAGGGGATGAGCCAGTCCATCGTGAGTAGGAGTCAACCGGGAAACCGGGAGGAGCTTTTCCTTGCGAGGTAGGCCTGAGGCTGAAAGGCCTCAGGAGGAGGACTGGCACGAGCCGTATGAGTCGAGAGGCTCACGTACGGATCTGTGGGGGACTGGTGGTGAAATTCCACCGGTCTACCTGGCGGAAAAGGCACGGCTAAGACTGTGTCAGGTGAGGTTCAGGGAGACGAGCGCAAGCGAACCACTGATGAGGTGTCGAAAACAAAATGACGATGTCGAAACTGGAGGCGTACACCACTCCAGGATAAGTCCAAGATGAACCTGCTTACTGCTTGGATGGCATCCGGCATAAAGGTGGCGCGAACCTGAATCAGGCTCTTGTGTGGAACGCGGGAACCTGTCGTTCCGATGATAAGGGAGAAACTCGAAGTGGAGGACCCACGAGAGTGAGAGTACCGAGGCGGGGCACAGGGGCGGACCAACTCGCAGTAGTGTTGAAGTCTCTGTAATGGAGATGGAGCGAAGGGGTTGGATCATCTGGCCTTACCGTTTGGTCAACCAGAAATGGGAGGAGCCAAGGGGTAAGGCAACGTTGCTGGAGACGGCAACTGGATGATAAGAGCCGGATGACGGGAGACTGTCACGTCCGGATCTGTGAGGGCCTGGGGGTGAAATTCCCCCGGGCTACTCGACTCGCCAAAATCGGTCTTGGGTTGGCCGGGTTTCTGGCAAGAGTGGGCTCTTTCCTGTAAGTTTCTCTTCCCTTATTTTCCAAATCAATCTATATTAGAATTGCAATTGGGTAACCGGGATACATCAGCGGATAATTTATTCTTAAATTATCGCGATTCGGTGTAATTTTGCGAACTAACGGGAGGCTGACATGAAAGCTGGAAAAAGTGTTCTCGTGATTGGATTCGAGCCAACTCTTCTCGATTATACCACTATCCCCGATTTGGACGCAGCCAAAGTAATGGCTGGACTCAAAGCCGACGAAACTCGTTTACGGAACCTCGGCTACGATGTGGAGCTGTGTTTTTTGCATGATCTTGGCGAAACTGCGGAGACAGTCGTTCGAGATCGACTCAGGCAAAAGCAATTCGATTGTATTGTTATAGGCGCGGGCGTGCGAACGATTCCAAAATATTTCATCTTGTTTGAAAAGTTGATCAACGTAGTGCATGAGCATGCTCCTCGAGCCAAGCTGTGTTTCAACACGAAGCCGAGTGACACGGCTGAGGCAGTCCAGCGTTGGATCTGAGGAATACTCCCATTTTCGGGAGCGATTCTGTCGATTACGCTCCGAAGTCAATATCCTGATCTTAATAGAACCTCTTGAGCAACGGACAGAATTGAAGAGTGATCTCACCAATTATCGTTTGAACTCTTCGATCCTTGTGGTACGGTTTGTCAGTTTTCGGACCGGGCAACCGTCCATCTTGGGGACAATAAGAGGTGTCTGGCCGTGGATAACTTCCTGTACTCTTCACTTCCCTTATTTTTAAAAACCGTGTATATTACAACCACAAATAAACAATGTGGTTCTGCCCAGTGAATAACTGATTTTGAAATTAACTCAATTCCATATAATACTGTCCGCGGCAACATTTTCTGGAAAAATGGCATGAATTTTCGGCTTTTTTAGCGAAAAACAGCCTTTATAAGTTTAGACTTTACAAAAATGCGGAAGTAGTATAAAAAATAATGTTAGGCGCACAGGAGTATTATGGGTGACTCGACACAATCCAGAGTTTTGAGAGCAGCTCTGTTTACGCTTGTCCCCGCAGCGTATTTGAGCATGGGATTGTGGCGGCCTGGTTATTATTATTCCCATTTAGGGCGTGAGGGCATTTCTTATTTCTGTGATGCGCTGATGGCATCGGTCTTTTTGGTCAGTTTGTTGTCTTGGCGCACATACCGAGTAGTTGCCGTGTTAGGTTTGTTGGCTTGTTTTCTCTGGCTTGCGGTGGTTTTACTTCCAGTAGTATGAGAAAGTGTGCGCCTAACACCGCGCTGGAGCCAACGCCGACTGCCCCTTGATTTTATGGATGGTTTGAGTTATACAACGATTATCGAGTTTGCGGAGCCATTCGCCCGTCGGCGTGGCTCAGCTTTGGATCGTTAGGAGGTATCAATATGAACATAGAAGAGCATCCGACGGTGAAGAAATATAGACTAACAGAAAAGACAACTCCTCCCAACATAGTAGATTATGCATGGCTTCGAGAAATCGTCCTAGAGGCAGGGGCTGATGATGTTGGATTCGTCGAGATAGATCGTGCAGAACTCAGCGAACAGAGGACCGATATATTAAGCGCCTTTCCAAAAACGAAATCTCTAATTAGCTATGTTCGTCGTCTCAATCAACCACAAATCCAATCATCTGATCGGTCCCTGGCTGACGTGGAATTCATCGCAGTCGACTCTGAGATGAAAAGAGTCTCTCGCAACGTTATCCGTACCCTGAGAAAAAGTGGAATTGGCGCCGTTGTGCCGTCTGAGGATTTTCCGATGGATATGCTGAAGTGGGGGGGAAAAATGTGGACAGTTTCTCACAAACCTGTTGCAGTTGCCGCGGGTCTCGGCAGAATAGGACATCACCGCTTACTAATTCATCCAGTATTTGGCAACTATGTTCGTATCGGAACAATGTTCATTGATGTGGCAGTGAGCAAATATAACCAGCCCATTGATTTCAATCCGTGCATTGAGTGCAAGCTTTGTGTGAGTGTATGCCCAACAGGAGCAATCTCCAAAAGCGGTGAATTTGAGTTCTTTTCATGTTTTGCTCATACTTACAGAGACAAATCGGGAGGTTTTCTGAATTGGACTGAGGCTATAGTGACGAGCACAAATATGGCTGAGTATCGTGAGAAACGCAACGACAGTGAATCTATGGCCGTATGGCAAAGCCTCACATATGGTGGTGGTTACCGTTGTGGCTACTGTATGAGTGTCTGTCCTGCTGGAGAAGCGGCAATTGGTTCGTACATAGAGGATGAAAAAGCGTATATCTCGTCAGTTGTCAAATCATTGCAGGATAGAAGTGAGCCCGTCTACGTAATCAGTGGCATAGATGGCGAAACATCTGTTCAGAAGCGTTTCCCCAAAAAGTCGGTCAAGCGCGTGCATTAGCATTGGAGCCGTAATACCTCCTAACAACTCATTGGAGAACCGACCGCCAGAGCGTCATTTTTTAAGTGCGGTTCAGCTTCCAGGAGCAGGTTTTGAAAACAGAGGTTGTCCGGCATAAGCTCTGGCGGCGGCTCAATTCGGGCGTTAGGCCGCGTGGACGAACTTGATAAACTCAGGAGTGGTGCATCTCGCAGTGCAACTAGGAGGAGCATACATATGGCGTCAAGATTGACGCGCGCCAGGCCCGGTCCAACCCCCTCCATCCACAATACGGAGCCCATCACAATGGATGACGTCATCATCATCGGCGGCAGCTTTGCTGGCCTCGCCGCCGCCCTCCAGCTCGGTCGTGCCCGCCGCAAGGTCACCGTTCTCGATACCGGTCTGCCGCGCAATCGCTTCGCCGGCCACTCGCATGGTCTGCTCGGCCATGACTCCAAGCCACCGCTGGACATCCTGGCCGAGGCGCGGCAGCAACTGGCGCGTTATCCCACGGTCAGGCTGGTCAATGCCCGAGCCGACAGCATCTCCGGCACCATCGACAGTTTCTCCGTCCTCACTGGCGATGGCGAAAGCCTTGGGGCGCGCCGCCTGATCCTGAGCTATGGCGTTGTCGACCAGATGCCTGATGTTCCGGGCTTTGCCGAAGGCTGGGGCACGTCCATCGTGCCCTGCCCCTATTGTGACGGCTTTGAAGTCGCCGGCCAGCATTGGGGCCTCGTCTGGTCCGGCCGGCAGTCGCACCAGTCTATCAGGCTGTTCCACGATTGGACCGACAGGTTGACGCTCTTCGCCGATGGTCACGACATTCCGCCCGATATCCGGGCCGATCTGGCGCGTCGCAACATACCTGTCGTAGAGGGCCGAATCACCGAGATCGCCAATCACGGGGGCCATACCGCCACCGTCAATCTCGATACCGGTCGCAATGTCGCGGTCGACATCCTGTTCGCCCATCCGCGCAACAAGCCGTCCGCAAGCTTGCATGAATCACTGGGCCTCGCCACGGTCGATACGCCCCTCGGCATCGCCCTCAAGGTCGACGAGCGCCGCGAAACCAGCATGCCCGGCATCTACGCCGCCGGCGACCTCGCCAACCCCCTCATGCCCTCGGTCACCACGGCATCATGGCAAGGCGCGATGGCGGGGATCTTCGCTCAGCAGTCGATGCTGAGTTGACCAAGCTTTCAACCGACGACTCTTTTCACCAACATGCGTCGGTCGGACCGGCGAGGAGATGCAGCAATGGCAACAACACGAGGAGATGCAGCAATGGCAACAACAACGGAATCCGTCGACGCGCGCAAGGAAGATCGGGTCACGACACAACTGTTCACGGTGGAGCACATCCGCATCGGGTCCACGCGGTCGTTCGGCGATGTGAGGGCAGCGCTCGAATCGCGGGTGCAGGCCCTGGCTCTCGACCGCGTGGTTCCGCTCATGAAAAAAGGGGACATGGCCGGGGCACGGGCCGAATTGGAAAGGCAGGCATCGCCTACGGGCTTGACCATCGTGTACACGGTTGAACAAGGGGTGGCGCTCTCCGTGGAACACGGCAGTCCGCGGCCGTCAGTCGCCTATGGGATTGGCAATCTTCTGGTGGCCACGTCCATGATGAAGCACAACTTGGCCGCCGGCCTCTACGCACCAATACGCGTGGTCTTGTATGGCGCGGACGACGGTACCGCCGTTATCGAATACGACCGACCCTCTTCGACATTCGCATTGTTCGGCGATACGCGCATCGACGTCGTGGCCAAGCAACTCGACATGACATTGAAGAACATGTTGATGGACATTGCCAATTGATGGGTGCCTCGACGCCGCTCGCGAATGAATTCGACGGGGCGTGACGCGAGAGCGCAGACGACGCGGCGCAAGAGGCGGCCAATACGGATTCCGATTGCCCAGCAGTCGATGCTAGCTTGAGTGCAAGCAGCATCGATCACGTCAGTTCGCATTTCACAATACACAGGAGGCCATCATGCCCGGCAAAAGACCATTCAAACCTCTAGACGAAAAATTTCCATTTGACCGCCAACTCGGTATCGCGGCCGCGCCTATCGTGCTCATCAACCTCTTCACGGTCGATCCCGCCGACGAAGCGGGCTTCCTGGACGCTTTCCAGGCGGCTAGCGAGATCATAACGAACCAACCGGGCTTCATTTCCATGCAACTGCATCGAGCGATTGGCGATAGCCCGACTTACCTGAACTATGTGGTCTGGGAATCCACCGAGGCGGTCCGCGCCGGCTTCTCCCATCCCGAGTTCCTCGCGAGAATTGCAGAATATCCTTCATCGGTCGTAGCCAGTCCGCACCTGTTCCAGAAGGTCGCCGTCCCCGGCTTTTGCACGGCCTGACTTGGGAAATACGGCAAGGCGCGATGACGGGTATCTTCGCCCAGCAGTCGATGCTGGTTTGTGAGAGCGCAGATTGGAGGATGAGCATGGCCGTCGAACCGGACAGCGCGGGTGTGCGCTTCCCTCCGCCCTTCCTCTATCTGGGAGCGCTGCTGTTGGGGTTGGCGGCGGAGCGGTATCTCACCCTGCGCTCTTTCGGCGTCGACTGGCGGTTGCTGGTCGCAACGGGCGCGCTGCTGTTCATTGCCGGCGCGGCGATGATGCTTGCGGCGGCCGGGCTGTTCCGGCGGCTGGGCACCAACGTTCCGCCGTCGCAGCCAACGACCCTCATCGCAACGACCGGTCCTTATCGGTGGACCCGCAATCCCATGTATCTCGGCATGGCGATTATCTATGCCGGCCTTGCAATCGGCCTCGACGGGCCGATCGCACTCGCTTTGCTCCCTTTTGTGCTGATCGTGATCCAGACGCAGGTGATCGCCCGCGAGGAGCGCTATCTCGAAGCGAAGTTCGGCGACGACTACCGCCGCTACAAGGCCGAGGTTCGCCGCTGGCTCTGACTATTCCGCCGCTGCCGCCTGCGGGGCCTTCTGATAGACCAGCGCTGGCTTCCTTGCCGCGAGCTACCATATTCTGAAGGTTGCGGGCCGGTGTCACGGAAAACCGACTGGCCGGCTGACCCCGCAGTACAGCCGGCGCTCAACCGCCCACGCTTGAACTCGGCACTGTTCCTTCGCTTCGACATGAACACTCCTCATGGCCTCGATCGGCCTTGTCGCAAGTGTCCGTGAAAGCGGGGGTCAACCCGGCCGTCCAATCCCGTCGCATGCTGCGGCCTAACAAATCATTCCAGCCGACGCCGCTTCGCGGCGCGGCTGAATTCCAGCGTTAGACCCTTACATAATTCTTATAAAATGAAGAAATATTATTTCATATTCTTATTTTTATTGATTAGCCGTTCCATTTTGTTCGCCTCTGAAAATCAGTTCTACCCGGATCCCTCAGCGTGTCCTGTTGAAGAATTGGTAATACCATACAAAATAATTGCAACACATAGTACAAATATTCTTAAGGAAATAGTCGCTGGACGAGTCGGGTTAAAATGGAAATGTCAGAATGATGAAGGGGTTGTTCGATTAATATTTAATAAAGGCACTGTCATTAGGCGGTTTCAGATAAATTTAATAGGTACTGATAATGATAAGCCTATTCCTATTGAAATTACTTGGACTCCACAAGATTCTATGTGGGGTGTTGAAACTCGCTATTTCTATACGAAGCCGGACGGTCAAACCAATTGTTTTTTCCTTGGCTATCTTGCAAAAATTCCTGAAAATGTACCCGTTCATGAAATAGCTTTCAACTTCCCTGCTGGATTGGTGTTACAGAGACTTTCCGTTTCTGATAAGCCCTCTGAAGTTGTCATGAAGTCCTGTCCGATGCCTCATTTACGAGATAAAATTATCATTGCCTATGATGATTGTCTTAAAAACCCCTATGATATGGATAAAGAGAGAACATTTGTTAATTTATTTGAAAAATCACTTCATAGGTATGATTGCAGAAGATCTTATGATTACAAACCTGTTCCAGCATGGTGGTTATGCGCCTATGAGGAGACAGACAAATGGCTTCGTTTATTGTCCCAAATGAAGTCTTTAGAAGCTAAAAAAATATTCGGAAGTAGTTTATTTCGCAGCACTCTGGATGGTGAGTATGCTGAGGAATATTATGAAAAATCTCGATTAACAGGAGAACAATTTAAATAATACGGTCTAACCTTACTGCTGCAAGGGATGGCGCAAAAAACCGCGCTACCCTTGAGCAGGTCGTTATACTCGATTTCAATCGCAAATCTTCGGCTCTCTAAGCATTGCTCGATTGAAGACTTGTAGGTGTAATCCTCATCCCAAAGTTCCCGACACCGCCTGTCATATTGAATACTAGTCAGAACAATTCAATAGGATAATCAAACGACTACCACATCCGATAACTTCCCATCGTGCTCTTGATTCCTTCAATCGTTTTCAGATCTGCTCGGAATGGAATTTCGGGAGATGAAGGGAGGCCTAATTGATGAGTCTCGTTAAAC
>Ga0335070_10005786_pt1 | contig 14578 bp, 12 predicted proteins | sample Lox_Sample_13_FD_206722 | JGI IMG/M metagenome (GOLD analysis project Ga0335070, IMG submission 206722) | Soil microbial communities from Loxahatchee National Wildlife Refuge, Florida, United States - Lox_Sample_1.3 | ecosystem: Environmental > Terrestrial > Soil > Wetlands | place: USA... | reverse complement strand
AGATCCTTGAGCATGTCCACTGACCGAAATGCAAGGTCCGCATACCCTCCGTCACAACGTATTTCTTTATCACGAATGCGGCTGAAAAAGGACTCTGCCTTATGGGCGAGCTCGGATATATGACTGAGACCCAGGAAGGCAGATGTTCCCTTGACGGTATGAAAAGCACGGAAAACGACGTTGAGTGCTTCGGTGTTTTCCGGGTCCGTTTCGAGTTCCAAAAGGGCGGCTTCGGCTCCCGCAATTAAGTCTCGGCTCTCAGTAATGAACTCCTCCAGAAGAGACGGATCAGCTTCGGGCGGCAGTGCATTCGAGACTCCGGCTTCAGGCGCTGCTCCGACGATTGGCACTTGCTCTGACTCGGAGTCTGTAAAGGGGGTTTCCTCTTCTCCGGATTTCTCCATAACGTTCATGGCCTGCTCTATGAAAGCGCCTATGTCAGCAAGGAGACCGAATGGGTCAGAAGCGTCTCCCTCTGTCATCTGGTCGATTTTCTTAACCGCTTCTGCAATCGGTCTTTGAACGAGGGCCGGGGCGGAATCCGCGATGGAGTTAAGCCCTCTCCGCACACGGGCCAAATCTTCCGAATCGGTCGGTTCGATTTGAATAATCAGTGCGGCGATGTCGTCGAGCGTAAGTTTCTCGTCGCTCATATGGCCTTCCTGTGGTTTTCAACTTTCTTGCTAACAGCGAGAGTTGACATTTATCCGTTTTCCACCCTATACTTTTTTTTCAGATACCCTCTCCACGTTTACGATGCCGATTAACTTATCGGTTACCTTGCACTGTCCCTTCAGATATTTTGCCCGTTCAGCAGGGAGAGTCAGGAGAACAGGCTCGATCTTGCTCACCGGTACTTCGATCGATTCAACGACTTCGTCCACCAAGAGCCCTGTCTCAAAAACCCCGGATTCAATGGCGATGATCCTGGCCTTCTCGGTGGGTTCTTTGTGAGGTAAACCCAAAACAGGTTTTAAGTCCGTGACAGAGAGAATATATCCTCTCAGGTTCACAATTCCCGCGATATGTTCTTCGCATGAGGGTAAGTATGCCATCTTTCCCACTCTTATGACTTCTCTTACCTTCGTTATCTCTACTCCGTACCATTCCCGATCCAGGCGAAAGACTACGAGTTGCAGGGTCTCTTCTTTCGGCGCTTCTCGCTCATAGAGATTCTCTTGAAGCAGGCACATATCTTCAACAATCTCTGCAATTTCCTCCGTTCTCAGCCGATCCGGCTCCTTTTCCATTTTTCGTGGCATTCCTTAAATCGGCAGAAGGGATATGCGCCGATTAGACATGAAGCCTTACGACTCACGTGTTTTCAAGAATCCCTTTATCTTCTCAATGAACGTCTTCCCTTCAAACGGCAGGCCAATGTATCCATTTGCACCTGCTTCCTTCGTGATCTGAGTCAGTTTCTCCTCATCTTTGGCAGACATAAATACAACGGGAGTATTTTTGCTTTTGTCTTGTCCTTTTAGTATCTTACATACCTGGCCTCCGTTCATTCCAGGCAGGTTATAATCTAACAAAATGAGCTGGTACGGATTCATCTTTGTCTTCTCAATGCCCTCTTCTCCCGTTTCGGCTGTCTCCACAGAAAATCCCCCTGACTCAAGTCTGAACTTCAGCATGGCATTGGCTGAGGGACTATCCTGAATGATGAGTATCTTTTCCACTGTCAGGCCCTCCCTTCATGTAATCAATTTGTCATGTTATTGGGACTTGGATACAAGAAGTTGTGTGCAATTTTCATTCCAGACCTGTACTCTTTGGTCGCTGTTTACTCCATATGTCTCCATCAAATAACGACTTACCTATAAATTCTTCAATTAAAACCCTCAATTCATCTATTCGGACCGAAAAGAGGAGCTCTTTTCTCTTCATAATAGAATACGTATGCAAACAAAATTCAAGAAAGACATTATAGACCAGAAAGAGACAAAAAATGTCATCTATGTTGGGCAGTTTTTAACTACAAGAAAGGACTAATTAAACACTAATTCAGGTTTTGAGAGGTACGTTGTATCCTTCCACGTGGATGAAATAGACCGTAATGAGGATTTCGTGGGTCAACTTGAGGTAAGAAGGCATTTTCCTAACCAAGGTGGAGTCATGGAGTGCTGGAGTAATGTACGATCTGCATAGAAGGAATTCACACGATATGGACCGACAGCACTGGGGCAGTGCGCGCTTTTCAGCTTGTGATTAACTTTCGGGATTACCCCCCTAGTGGAAGGACCCGGTGGATGGTTTTTTCGAGACCGTTAACAGCTATTCAAAGGACCCACCGAGCAAAAACATCTCACCTGAGCTTCAACCTTGTTCTCAAAAGTCCGTCAGCTTCGCCTTTTCCAGGGGGATGATCATTTCCGGATCAGTCTCCCCTCGAGGTGGTAAGTCCATTTTTCTCTTGAGCCTTCTTGCCTTCAGCTCTTGTGGGCGATTCCCAGGGTGGGACGGCAATTCCTCCTGAATCCCCCCTTTTACTTTTTCTCCTACCAACTTGACCAATGCAGACACGATCTCCTTCATCTGCACTGCCTGGGCACTCAGTTCCTCCGAGGTGCTCGCTGATTCTTCGGCATTTGCAGCATTCCGCTGGGCGATCTTATCCATTCCGTCAACGGCCGCGTTCACCTGCTCAAGCCCTTGGGATTGTTCACGGGAGGAGATGGCGATTTCGCTGACAAGTTCTCCAACCTTCTGGGTTCCCTTAGCCACCTCGGTAAAAGCCTCGCCGGTCTTCACGACAAGGTCAGACCCCTGCCTGATCCTCTTCACAGTTCCGTCAATCAGGTGAGATGTATTCCTGGCAGCTTCTGCGGCCCTCATAGCAAGATTTCTAACCTCACCTGCTACAACTGCAAACCCGGCTCCTACCTCCCCAGCCCGGGCTGCTTCAACGGCAGCGTTTAAAGCAAGCAGATTGGTTTGGAAGGCGATCTCATCAATAGTCTTGATGATCTTGGCTGTCTCTTCACCCGTCTTTGAAATCTCCTCCATCGCTGAACTGAGTTCTCCCATGGATCGGTTTGCTTTGAGGACGACCTCATTGGATTCCTTCATCAGTTTGTCAGCCTGAGTTGCGTTGTCGGCATTCTTCTTTGTTCTGGAGGAAATTTCTTCCAGGGACGACGAAGATTCCTGGATGGACGCAGCCTGTTCGGATGCACCTTCTGCCAGCATCTGGCTTGCAGATGAAATCTCGGACGACGCGGATGAGAGCTGTTCGGAACCTTCATTCAGGTTTTCCACGATATGGTTGATCGGAGTGCTGATGCTCCTCTGCACCGTCCAAAATATGATTGAAGCCGCAACTCCAATAACAATGACACCCGCCAGTATAATGATATTTCTCATGTTTCTAATTGGTCCCATCAGTTCCCTCTTGGAAATGACAAGACCGACGCTCCACTGGGCAGCTTGGATGGGGGCATAGGCCACAATCTTATCGTCTCCTTTATAGGGGCATTCCTCAATCCCTTCCTCAGAGGACATCATTCGCCTACCTAAAGCTTCCATCCCTTTGATCTCGCTGATATTTGTCTTCATCAGCAGCTCTTTCTCGGGATGCACGATGATCATGCCTTTGTTATCCACCAAGAAGGCAAACCCTGTCTTCCCCAGCTTTAGTTCATTGATCCTTTTGTTCAGGGAATTCAACTTCCACCCAGAGACGATAGTTCCAATTGTGCCTACACCTTTATCCGCCGATTTTAAGGGCCCTGCGATAATGACGTAGCTCTCCTTCTCTGAAGCTTTTACTTTTCCGATCACCGGTTCGCCTTCAAACGCTTTCTTGAAGTATTCTTCTCCGGAAAGGTCTGTTCCGCGATATTTCCCCTCGGATGTATCCGCAATTACAATTCCCTTCTCGTCTGTTATAAAAAAGAGGTCATAGGTTTTCTTGTCGTGGAACACAGTTGTATTCTTATCAAGGTTGAACTGGGCTATATTAACTGCTCCGGTCTCAACCAAGGTCTTCACGGTCTCGTGAATGACTGGATCATGAGTAGAAGCGTTTTTTAGGAGGTTTTTCTGGGTGTCGAGCATAATATTTACTTGGTCGGCCACGACTTGCTTCAGTAAGAGAAGTTGATCTCTTTCGATGTTATCTACCGCTCTGGAAGCCCATTTTACCGTAAAAACTTCCAGCGCTAAGAGGGGGACGATCAACAGGGCCAAACCACCAAAAACAAGTTTCGTCCTGAGCGTGAGTTTCATTCTTCTCATTTCGTTACCTCCTACGGGAATGATGTCATTATTTTGTTTAACTCTTTAAAACTTCGAATTTCAGTGCAATTTCTGTTCCATCCTTCGATTAGTTCATCGCTTTATGCCATGTCCCCAGTTCGACAAAACGTTCTTCTGCAACTTATTCAGCCAAAAACCGGGATCAATCAGTCTTTTCTTTAAGTGGAAGAAGTTCTTTTTTTTCGGGTGTTCGAAAGCGGAAGCGTGGGAAAACCAAATGGATCGACTGGGTAAGTAGATGCACAAAAATTGTCAATGAACTTTTGATCAAGGGTGATTTTTTACCCTTTCCTAATAAATATCTTATTTCAGTTAGATGACCGGAATGATTTTGTGGTGAAGTCATGTAATACATCATTTTTACAAGGATAAAATTAAATTCGATTTTTAACTAGCCTCTTGATAATTCACTAAGAATACCTTCTTCTTAAATCCTCTTGTGCATAAATGGTTATTTATTTACCACTTGTGGGGGTTCTCGTGACAGCCGTAAGACTTTTTCGTGCTGATTTAAAAGACTGGTTCTCTCGGATTACAAAAGTCTTAAACCTGAAATTCAGAAGAAATCGTGCGGGATGAACGGAGGCTTTCTCGTGGATCTAATGATGGGATCCCCATAGAAATAATGAAGAAGTTTATAACATAGGGGGCAGGAAAATCACCCTATGTTTGAGAGTTTTTTTCTGGTTTTTCCCTGCCATCTTTGATTTCTGTCGATTCATCGCCTCTCCTGTGAGAAAAATAAGTTCCTTGGCATGAAAAGTGCTAAGGTCACGCCTGGAGCATTTTTGTTCAGCTCAATTCAATGGAGGAGGTGCCTCGATGAAGAGACTTATTGCAACGATGATTGGTATTAGTTTCCTGGTGCTAGTGATAGGGAAGGTCACTTTTGCCGCTGAATTCGGAACAGCCACTGAAGCAGAGGCATTGGTGAAGAAAGCGATCCAACTCATTAAAGCCGACGGGAAAGAAAAGGCCTTTGCTGAGATTAATAACCCAAAAGGAAAGTTCGTCGATCGGGACCTTTACGTCTTTGTGTACGACATGGATGGTAAATGTGTTGCCCATGGATTTAACCAGAAAATGATCGGAAAGGAACTGATTGAAATTAAGGACTCGGACGGAAAGTTATATGTAAAGGAAAGAGTCGAAATTGCAAAGACAAAAGGAAAGGGCTGGCAGGACTACAAATTTACAGACCCGATAACCAAAAAGATTGAACCTAAGTCTGCGTACGTGGAGAGGGTCGAAAATCTAATCGTCGGTTGCGGTGTTTACAAGAGGTAAGTCTATCACGAGGTTAAGAAGGATCATTTCCGTAGACGGCTGAAGAAACGATTTGCTTGTTTGGCCATGAGACTGCCCCGTGGGGTTGGAAAGACGGAGGAGAAAATAAATGAAGCGATTTTTTCTGAATCAGACACTTTCGAAAAAATTACTCGTGGCTCCCATGGTGATCATTCTCTTTCTGATCTTATTGGGTTTGGTCGCCTACCGCGACCTTTCCAACCAACAGTCGGCGGTTGATAGTATTTTTGACGAGCGCTTCAAGGCTTATCAAACCGGTGCGATGATCGTCAAAGACATTACGAACGTTCACGCCAATCTCTACAAGGTGATCAGTTGGGCGGACGCCAAATATGAGGAGAAAAAAGTTGATGCCCTCGGGAAAGAACAGATGACCGCTTTGGGGCGAACGAATGAGATGATTGGGAAGGCGCTCCAATTGAATTGGTTAACGGAAGAGGAGAAAACGCTGTACAAAACAATCATGGCGGATTTTACCGCCTACAACAAAGCTTGTTATTCAGCTCTCGATTTGGCGAGTTCAGACCTCAACTATGCCACCATGTTTATGGCAACTGCCGATGAAAAGTTCCAAAAACTGAACGGGAGTTTGCATGATCTGCTGGATCTTGAAAACAAGCTCAGCCAAGAGAGACATGATTTTTCTCTCGCGAGTTTCAACCAAGCCCTCAGAATCTTTATCTTCGTATTGGGAGTTGCCATAACGTTCTCTTTGGTGATCAGCCTTTTGACAGCTAGGCTCGTCACGGGTCCTGTTCGTGATACCATGCGGGTAATCCAGCAAATCGCCGAAGGAGATTTGACCCAGGAGATTGGGCTGACCTCTCGGGACGAGATTGGGCAGTTGGCCCAGTCTGTGGATACGATGCGCGTGAAGATGGGGGAGACGGTGGGCCAGTCGGTGGCGATGTCTCAGGGTTTGTCAGAAGCAGCCTCCGCACAGGCGGCTTCTCTGGAGGAGACGTCTTCGTCTTTAGAAGAAATGACATCCCAAACGAGGCAGACCGCAGGGAACGCGGCCCAGGCAAATAATCTTATGGCTACGGCCCGGCAGGTCATTGAAAAAGCGAACGTCTCCATGAGCGGATTGACGGGTTCCATGAACGAGATCGCTGCCGGCAGCGAACAGACTCAGAAGATCGTGAAGACAATCGACGAAATTGCTTTCCAAACGAACCTTCTCGCTTTGAACGCAGCAGTTGAAGCGGCGCGCGCAGGGGAGGCCGGGGCGGGGTTTGCGGTGGTGGCCGACGAGGTGAGGAATCTGGCAATCCGAGCGGCAGAGGCGGCAAAAAACACGTCCGGTTTGATAGAGGATATTGTGAAGAAGATCAGGAATGGCGAGAAGTTGGTGGGAGTGACGAACGAGGCGTTTAAGGAGATTATGGAAAGTTCGGGTAAGGTGGTACGACTGATTGCGGAGATAGCAGGGGCCTCACAAGAGCAGTCTCTTGGAATTGATCAGATTAGCCGGGCCGTGGCCGAAATGAACAATCTGACGCAGCAGAATGCAGCGGGGGCAGAGGAATTAGCATCGATCATGGCCATGTTTAGGACCAATCATGAATCCTCAGAAGTTTTTCATGATCGAAAAAAAGGGATTGAAAGCAAACAAACGATTGTGAAAACGGTCGAGCCTGCCAAAATCGTTTCCTGATTTGAAGTTGTGCCTTAGATGGGGTAAGCCTGCGGGATCTGGGGCTCCCTTTCATTCTTCCGGGTCTTAATTCCTTTCATGCGAATTGGCGCATTCCCTTGCTGCGCGAGGGAGCGCGCTGGGGTTGGGTTTTAAAATAATGCAATCCAGGGAGCGACCTTCCACAACTTCTATCAACAAAACAAAAAAACGTCGTAATTTCAGTTGGCAAAATATTTCAAATTTTGAAAAAGCCTGAAAGAGTTAGCCACTTGCAAGACATAATTTCCCTTGGCATCAAAAATGCAATATACCATCCTCAAAACCCAAAAAGGAGCCAATTATGAAAAGAATGATCATATGTCTAATCGTTGTTCTGTGTTTAGCAGTGGTTTCTGCAATCGCCCTTCCCGGACATCCGGACAGAACGTCGAATTCGACCTGGAAGGCGATCCAGACGGGGACGGCAATGGAACTGACTGCCCTTGCAAATTCCTCTGAATTATTACCAGGGGTGTCTGAAGTGCCAGCACAGCCGAATCAGCGCTAATCTCATCTTTTGTAGCCATCACTGCAGAATCCAGCGGGGGCAGAGGAGTTAGCATCGATCATGGCCATGTTTAGGACCCACCATAATTCTTCGGAGATATTTCATGATCGAAAAGAAAGGGCTGAAAGCAAAAAAGCGACCGCCTCTGAAGAAACCAGACAACAAGTGGTGAGTCCCCGGTCCTAGTCAAAAAGACGGGGTCCACGCCGAAAAGTCTCTATTCCTAAAGGTATTATTTTGAAGCTCAAGAGCGCGAGGGTATAAAAAAGGGGCTGGTTTTACCAGCCCCTTTTTTGTATTTAGAAACGAGATCGATTTCCCTTAGTGTGGTTCTGACTCCAAGGCAACAGCCTGCCTCTGAGCAAGAGTGATTTTTTCGGCGGCTGCCCTCTTCTTGGCGATACTGACTCGGTCAGCCTCCACGTAGTCCACGGCCTTCATGTCACAGAAACGGACACATTGCGGATCTCCGTCACAAAGATCGCATTTAAAATTCTTTCGGTCAATGACGCTAAAATTCATCGCGCCAAAGGGACAGACCGACACACAGGAACGGCAGCCGATGCAAATATTGTGATCGACCATTACGCGGCTGAGACTCTCATCCCGGGAAATGGCCTTCACGGGGCAAACCGTCATACAGGGGGCATCCTGGCACTGCTGGCACGACATGGGAATATAAACCCCTTCTGCTTCCCATTTCATCACCTTGATCCGGCTTCGGCTTGCGTTGGATACGCCATCGTGGAAAACCGAGCAGACAAGTTCACAAAGTCTGCATCCGGTGCATTTCTCCGGAGTAATCGCAAGTACTTTACCCATGGATTCCATTCAATTTCTCCTTTCAAAGAAATCACAGCAAGTGGGACGGTTCTTTGTCTAGGCCAAGCTTTTTGAGCGTTTCCGGCTTTGGAACGCCATTCTTGTCGAGGCCCTTGTATTCGTAAAATTCGTCAACCATTTTTTCGAATTTTTCTCGGTCGATCACCCTGCCGACCACATCGAGGGCACCCCTTCGACATGGCTCATCAAAGTAGCGATGATTAAGCATGTCGCCCTTTTTGAGATCGTACCTGGTCAGTCCTTCGCGCAGGTTGAACAAGCGCTCCATCATGTTTGATCGCACGGCAGCGTCCCAAATCTCCCGGGGAGTCATCTCCAGGCCGGTGTTGTAGTAGAGCACCTTGGACCAATCTTCAAAATTGGGGAGCGTCGCACCCAGGAAGGTGGTATGGTACTTGCAGATGCCCATGCAATCCACCCCCATATAACAGTTTTCATGCCAGAAGACCTGCCACGGCTTGCCGATGTACTCCGTGTGTTCCGAACTCAATGGCCCATCGTATGGGACCGGGCTGCTATAGATCTTTCGCATCACTTCCTGGGGTAAATGGTACAAATCAATCGCTGGCCGGCTCCTTAAATGATCCGAACCCCGGGAAGCTGTAGCAATATTCAGGGCAAGGCCGGGTGTCGCTCGTTCGTCAGAGTGAAGATTGCTGACCCCTTTTACCTGAATCAGGTAATCGAAGGAATTCTTTCCGATCTTCTCGGAGGCGATGATTCCCCCTTCAGCTAATACATTCCCCAACCAGCCCTTCCTTTCACAAATGCGTTTGATCATCTCGATCATCGCCTCGCCATTGCCAAACCTCAACTCGAGCCCATCCGTTTCTTTGTTCGTAAGAATGCCCAGTTCATACAGCTCCATTGCCCAGGAGATAAGGCTCCCGATCTCAAGATTATCTACACCATACTGATCAACTAAATGGTTCGCCACTAACAGATCTTCCAAGCTAGCTACGTCTGGTTCGCCACAAAATGCGCCTTGGGAGGTATATTCCGGCCCCTCATCGTATTTTCCAGCATAAGGTCCGGAAGGAATTTTATACTTGGCCCGGCAGTGCACCTGGCAACCAAAGCATGCGGCCATATGGTAGGGGCCTATTGTCTCGGTAGCGTTATCGTCAATTTCCTCCGGCTCAATCTCATCGCAGTAGAGCATCTGGTTATACTGGAAGTTTCTGGTTCGGACGCCGCCCCAGGAGTTCGTGGCTCCCCAGATAAAAGGAGTCCCGAGGGTTCCCTGTGTTTGGTTAACCTTGGCGCTTGTGATTTGTTCAATGAATCGTTTGTTAAACTCGAGCGCCTCTCGGGGATGGGCGATTTTTATATCCATGGTGCCTCGGGCAGCAACGGCCTTCAAATTCTTTGAGCCCATGACCGCTCCCATTCCGGTTCTTCCTCCGGAATTTTTGACACCGGTCATGACATTGGCATACCTTACAAGATTCTCGCCTGCGGGACCACAGACCAGACTCTTGATGTCCTCGTCCGCCAACTCTTCCCGAATCGCCCACTGGGCGTCTGTGACACTTTTACCCCAAATGTTCTTGGCGTCACGGATCTCAATCTTGCCATTGTGGACCCACAAATAGACAGGTTTTGCTGCCTTACCCTTAATGACGAGATGATGAAAACCGGCCCAGGCCAGCTCAGGAGTGAAAAAACCTCCCCCGTTGCAGCTCCCCAGCAAACCCAGCGGCGATTTAGCCATGGTATGGCACCGAGAGGTCGCTGAAGCCAGGGTGGCTGACAGAATTCCTCCACTGATCATGAGTGTATTGTCAGGGCCAAGGGGGTCGCATCCTTGTTTTGTGTGATTATAAAGCAGATAAGCGTCGAGTCCCCGGCCTCCTATGAATTTTTTCCGGACCTCAATCGGGATGGGCTTGATTTCTATTTTACCAGTGGACAGATCGATAATTGCCAACTTCCTATTTAGGGCCATCTTTCTTAACCTCCTTCATTTTTCTCTCAAACTCCTCATCGGCTAATCTTTTGTTAACATCCCATACCGGACCCTTAATGCGAGGAAAACCGGCTTTAATCCAAAAGATCCGCCATTCACTGCCACATTTAGGGCATTTCGCTGTGGGCTCCCCGGGTTTCGGCTCAAGTCTACCCATACAACTGGGATTGTGGCATCTCACCTGGCCGTAGGTGCGAGTACTCCGCAGGCTTTCGGCTGTTGAAAGTCCTTCTTTCTCGGTCGCCATGACAACCTCCTTTCTTAAAGGGAAAAATGGATGCTAGAATTACCTTGGACCTCCGTCGCATTACGAGCAGCGTTCATAATGGTGAACGATTGAAAAAAACCTATAGTATTTTATTAAATGAAATTTATCTCTTTGTCAAGCTATACTTTATTTTCATAATCTATTGATATTTCAATCAGTTTGTCAGCCTCAGGCTCAACTGTCTATTAGGTAGTAATTTTCAATTGTGAGTAGTAATTTGTACGAATTAGTTTTGTTTATATGCTTTTTGTTCCTTTTGGGGGGATTGTTCACAATGGTGAACTTTGCAACATGGCGGGAGGTATCTCCAATAGATTGTCCCTTTCCTATCTCAGCGACGGGTTCCACCATTCTATCCAGGTTCCTTCTCTGCTGAACGTGACGTTTGTGACCGATTCGATCTGGCGGATCCAATCCCCGAGGTACGATGCGTGGTGTATGATGAGCGGGGTGCTGTGCTCGGGAAGGATGTCTTCAAAGAGCCGATGGAGAAATATATTTCTGTCTGTTTCCTGCATCGTTTCGCTGTCATCCCATGGCGTGGGACGAATAAAACCGTGATTGGCCCCCTCATCCCGCCGGTAGAGGAAGAAGTTGCCATACCGTTCCCTTAAGTGACGTAGCGTCTCGACGCATTTCACAATGTCTTCGACGGTAATCCCTTTGCAGAAATATTGAAGTAATCGATCGGTGAAGGATTCAAACCCGATCGACGAAAACATGATTTTTAGATCCTGGCTTCGTGCGAGGGTCAGGACGCCCTCGAGGTCAGCGGCATTGGCATTGATGTCGTCGACGCGACAGACCAGGTTGATCTGTGATAGCTTGATCCTGTGGCGTTCCGCCTCCTCGATCAGTTTTCCGAGGGAACGAATGGGAAATTCATCGATCAGTTCAAAAGGAATCTTTCTCCCCTCGACTTCGGGAAGCCCGCTCATTTGGTTGACGAGCGTGTCACGATCAACGGCTCCATGATAACCCTTATCCCGTGCGACATCGCAGAAGATGCATCCTTCGCTCCTCACTTCAAGTTCCGGAATCCCTTTTTCGCGGAGGCTGGTCGGTGGCGGAAGCGTTATTCTTTGAGGCTTGCAGGCGTACGCACAGCCAATCGAATTCAGGACTTGTCCCATCTTAACGTCGAGCCTTTTTAGGGTGTCGGAAAACGTATAGATGTTCGACCACTCCACCTCCAGAAATATGTCCTTTGTCCATGGATAATCGAGGAGCAACTGCCTCCCCTCCAAATGTTCCGGGTTGAGCATATTTACCGGGCCATGAAAGGCAATATCGATTGTTGATTTCAGCCCCCTGAACCGGTGTGGATACGCGTCCGTATCCGGCTCGCCGGCATAATCCTGACGAGACTGCGGTCCTCCCAGGAGAGTGGTGAAACCCTTCTGTTTCAACTCCTGAATAAGTTTCATGAGATCTTCTCTGCCACAGAGGTGAGAGAAGGCTGCGATCTTTTGCTTTCTTGCGTAGTATTCATCCACGAAATGAAGGAGCCGGTCTTTCGAGAAATTCCGCTCGATCCCGACGACGATGGAGGGTGTGGAGAGCGTTCGATCGAAAAACGTTGCTGCCACCTGAGCCCCTAATATCCCATGGGGCTCGCCCGTATGGTGTGTAAAGAAAATCATATTTTTACTATGTCACATTCTGAGGACGGTTTCAATGAATGGTTATGTGGGTGAGCGATCGAGGAAAGAGATAAAACGATCGTAAGTTCCTGAAGACCCCCTGTCGCGAAGGACAGAGGGGTCTTGGCTACCGATGCGGGTTCATCGATGCTTTAAACTTCAACGCGGCCTCTCGCTTTTTGATCACGTTCGTCTTATCCGCATCCATAAAAGAGATGGCCTTGATATCGCAGAAGCGGACACACTGCGGATCTCCGTCGCAAAAATCGCACTTGACCGTAACCCGCTCCTGAGTATCAAAAAAAGGATGGCCAAAAGGGCAGGCGATGATGCAAGTCCTGCATCCGATGCACAAATTCTTGTCGATGGTTACCCGATTATTATTTTCAGGCTCTCTGTGACAAGCCTTCGTCGGGCAAACCTCCACGCAATAGGCTTTCTCGCAGTGATTGCAGGCCATGGGAAGGTATAACCCTACATCTTCCCACTTGATGATTTTGACCCGTGCACGACTTGGATTGCTTGTCCCTGTATGAAACACCGAGCATACCAACTCGCACAGCCGGCATCCCGTGCACCTTTGTTGATCGACGACCAATACTTTTTGGTCCATTACTTTCCTCCCTCTTTTTGCTTGTATCGTGATTCACATGAATAATGTCAACAGATGAAAGAGTCTCACGACTCACCCAGAACCCCTCCCACGTCCTGTGCTTTACCAATATTCGCCTTGAGGTCTTCGGAGAATTCAGTTTTCCCTTCTACGTGGCCTTCGTCCTACCCGCCAGCATGTTATACTGGATTTCCATGAGCCGATGCATCGGAATCTTATCCTTGATCCCGGCGTGAAGGATACCGAGCCGGAGGAAAAAACCGCCGCAGAGAAGAAAGATCCCGGCAGCAAAGATCACCACGAAATTTCCAGGGAAAAATGAGGCAATATTTTCAAGAACAACGGGGAAGATGAAACCCAGAAAGACTACCCCTCCCCAGAAGATCATCTTCATCTCGCCGAACAAAAGAAGGCGGACCGAGTCTTTCCCCTGTTCCGCTGCCCTGTATCTCCTTGAAAGGAAAAGATAAAGGACGATTCCTTCCACGACTACCAAAACCTGTTCCCCACCCATCAAGACCTTCAAGGGACCAGCATCATGAGAGAAGAAACCCGTTCCCAGCGTAGAAAGGATGATTGACATGGATCCAGTAGAGAGTGCCGATACCAGAAAAAGGATGGGAAGGAGACTGGTATTCCATAAAGGGACTGATTTCGTTGCCTTTAGCAGGATTCCGGTGTAAATGGCGGTTGCAAAAGCGAAGATCAATGCAATGGCCTCGGGGATCCGCCAGAGAGCGGAATCTGCATGGAGCCATTCAAAAGGCAAAACGGATTTGGCAAGAAGCACCAGGCCGAAAATAATGAAGATGGAGAGGATGATAAACCCACGGGCCACCCAGGAGGTTCTGGGATTCAAGCAGGCATACATGAATCTCCATTTGATTCCGAGGTCTAAAATAAGAAACGGTGCGCCGATGGCCACCATGATCGGTCCCCAAAAAATCGGGACCTTTGACAGGCTGAGGGAATAGCCGAAGAGGATGGTGGAGGAGGGGAAAAAGGAATTTGGTTTGACGCCCATCCAGCTGATCAGCGTGCCGATGACAAAAGAGCCAGCTCCCATACCGGCCAGATAAAGGTAAACCGCAATAATCTCCTTCCATTCCTTCTGTGGCCTAAGATGCCGTGCATTTCTAACCGGATAAATATTTTCTGCCGCCATCCCTGTCTCCCCAGATTAAGATAGGTCTTTTCCAGACTGGATCACATGTTTGTTTCTTCGGTGACTCCTCCGGCTTAGAGAAGGAATCGAATGTTCTTTAGAGTGAACAGCTTTATTTGCAGCTAATCATATCACATACAACCGTTTTGTCAAGATTTTGAGAACCAGCTTCTCATAAAACAGTATGAGCCTCTCGCCCCCCCAGTTTTTCTTAAATGTACACAATAGCTATTGGCACAGAGAGGCGGGGTTCCGAACCTTTAGGACGCGGCTATGATTGGAGGTTGGATGAGACGGCCTCGGTGTCAAGAAACAGAACTGGA
>Ga0335070_10005784_pt1 | contig 14581 bp, 13 predicted proteins | sample Lox_Sample_13_FD_206722 | JGI IMG/M metagenome (GOLD analysis project Ga0335070, IMG submission 206722) | Soil microbial communities from Loxahatchee National Wildlife Refuge, Florida, United States - Lox_Sample_1.3 | ecosystem: Environmental > Terrestrial > Soil > Wetlands | place: USA... | reverse complement strand
CGTTGACATAATCTTCCCTGCGGCCAGGTCCTCTGCGAATCGGGCCACTTTGGTCTGAGAGATGGCTAAAGAGAAATTTCTGAAATCCATGCTACTCCCTCCTGAAGATGTGGACGGCGACAACCTGTCCGGTCCCGCCGACATTGTGGCTAAGCCCTATGGCTGCATTCTTCACCTGTCGTTCACCCGCTTCCCCTCTCAACTGTTTGGTCATCTCAACGGCCATCGAGACTCCCGTCGCTCCGAGAGGATGGCCTTTAGATTTCAACCCTCCGTCTACGTTGACCGGAATCCTCCCCCCCACATAGGTCTCCTTTGACTGGATCAATTTTCCGCCTTCCCCTTTTTCACAGAAACCGAGGTCTTCATAAGCCACAATCTCCGCAATGGTGAAGCAGTCATGGACGGTCGCGACATCGATATCGGATGGCGCGACCCCCGCCATCTTGTAAGCGGTCTTTGCGGCTTCTCGGGCTGAAAGAATCGAGGTTAAGCTCTTCCGGTCACCGATCCTCATCGTATCCGTGGCAAGCCCTAGCCCTGCGATCCAGACGGGTTTTTTTGAGACGGCTTTTGCCTTTTCTTCGGAGGCAAGAAGCACAGCCGCCGCCCCATCCGTGATGAGGCTGCAATCAAAAAGCTTCAACGGGTGAGCCACCGTAAAGGAAGTCAAAGCCTTGTCCAGGGTAATGGGCTTTTGCATATGGGCATAGGGGTTGAGGCTTCCATAATAATGATTCTTCACCGCAACCCCCGCCAGCTGTTCCTCGGTCGTGCCAAACTCGGCCATGTGGGCATTGGCGATCATCGCATAGTAGCCGGGGAAGGTCGTCCCAAAAGGATATTCCCAGGTCGCATCCCCGCCTCTTCCCATGATGTCCGTAGCCAAGCTGGTCGGCACTTCGGTCATCTTCTCCACGCCAACGACTAACACGAAATCGGCGAGACCCGATGCCACGTTCATCCATCCCGTTCTCACCGCCATGCTTCCCGTGGCACAGGCTCCTTCCACGCGGAAATTTGGTTTCGGATGAAAACCGATATAGTCATGGACCTGCGCAGAAGGCTGGAGGGCGATGGAGAACTCATCTCCTGCGATTCCTGTCACCATGCTGTCCACTTCCTTGAGAGGAATCCCCGCATCGTCGAGACAGGATTTCACCGCTTCAAAGGCAAGTTCCCGCAACGAAGCGTCCGACCGGATCCCGAATTTTCCATGACCAATTCCGACGATAGCCACTTTTCTCATATTCTTCTCCTATCCCTTCTTTCCGATCACTGAACCGGCAATGGTATTTTTTTGGATTTCCCGTGTCCCCTCATAGATCTCCGTGATTCTTGCATCCCGATAGTACCGTTCCACCTCATATTCCAGCATGTAGCCGTAACCGCCGTGAATCTGAATGGCTTCGTGAGCCACTTCAACGGCCACTCTTCCCGCGACCATCTTGGCCATGGAGGTGAGTTTGGGATCGACCCTTCCCTGGTCAAAATTCCAGCCTGCTTTATAAACCAGGCACCTGGCCGCCTCAATCTGGGTCGCCATGTCCGCTAGTTTGTGTTGTGTCACTTGAAACTCGACCAATTTCTGGCCAAACTGTTCCCTCTTCTTAGCGTAGTCGAGGGCACGATCGAAGGCGCCTTGGGCAATTCCCAAGGCCTGAGCGGCCACCATCACCCGGCTCTCATCGAAGAATTCGATCACTTGATAAAAACCTTTGTGAAGCTCTCCGACGAGATTCTCTCCGGGGACCCGAACTTGATCAAACGACATTTCCGTGGTCGAGGTCATCTTGATGCCCATCTTTTCTCCGAGTTCATTCACCTCGAATCCCCGGCTTCCTTTCTCAACAAGCAGGGTGGACATGCCTCGATAACTCGGCTTGACTTGGGTGTCGGTCTGGCAGAGGACGACCACAAAATCGGCGAGAGTCCCGTTGGAGATGAACGTCTTGACGCCATCGATCCGATATCCGTCCCCGTCTTTCACCGCGGTGGTTCGTACCCGGGTAAGATCGCTCCCATGATCCGGTTCGGTGAAACCGCCCGCCGAAATAGCCTCGCCTCGGGCGATGGGAATCAAATACTTCTTCTTCTGGACTTCATTTCCAAATCTCAGAATGATCTCGGAGGCAAAGTTGGCGATGCTCAGGCAGATTCCAACCCCTGAATCCCTTCTGCAAAAGGCTTCGACGATCAATGCGTTTTCGAGGATTCCAAACCCCTGTCCGCCATATTCCTCCGGGTAATGAATCCCGATAAACCCAAGTTGGCAGGCCTTCTTCAGCAAGGCCAAAGGAAATTGATGGTTTCGCTCGAGATCCAAAATAACTTCTTTGTCAAATTCTCCTTTTGCAAATTCATCGGCGGCGCTCTGGATTCCCTTCTGCTCTTCGGTCAAATCGAAATTCATGCGACTCTTCCCCTTGGGTGACAAGTTTCTCTCGTCGGGCTGTAATATCTCAAAAGCCAGCAGGTTTGTCAACCTTTTAACTGCCGGGCCGAGGCCTCGACTTCGCCCGGGGGCTCGAAAGAGGGTCAATCAGGACTGCGGACGGGCGGCGGGCGGGTGTATTGGATGAGGTTGACAAAAAGACAGCTTCCTTCTCTCAAGAGGGAATCGCAAAGAGATGACTGTTTTCCCATCCCCCGCGTCTTTTTCAAACTCCATTTTCCCCCAATGTTTCAGCACCACTCCCTTCACCAGTCGTAACATCAGGTCCAACACTTCGCCCTTGGGTGAAGTTGGAACGTGCGCCTGTGCAGCTTTGGGCTGTTTCGTCGTTTCCCGCATGTCGGGGAAAATTACCGAAATCTCAACGTACCCTCCATACCTTTCAAACAATGCTTGCGTTCCCGCCCCCTCCGTCTGAAATACGAAAGAGGTTGTCCGAACCTCAATGTTCCCTCCGCGTGGCGTTGACAGGACGACATACTGGAGGACGAAATTCAGAATATATTTCAAAGGATCATCGGGGACGATGATTTCAGGCAGGTTTTCTTCAAGTTTCTTGAAAAGATGCACGTCCTTATTTTCCAGTTGAACTTTGCTTTTCTTCAATACCTCTTCGATAAGAGCATTGACGGTGTTCGCCCTCTTAATCGACGCGGTGACCTGGAAATAGTTGAGAAGGCTGGTCAGGAAGAAATCGGTCCGGGCAATCTCCTGCGTCGTCATCCGGTAAAGAAACTGACCGATTTCCTTGTCACTGAATCTATCCTGGGAAAACTCCGCGAGGCTTTTAATCGAGTCCAGCACGCTTTTGAGGTAACGAATCGACCCGGCCCATAAGGCATGTTCCTCTAGAGACTTTCGATCCCTCCCGTCGGCGGGGGCGGTGGAGCGACGAATTTGAACGGGCCAGAAGATAAAAAAGGGTCGCTTTGATTTCCCACCTCGTCTTTGGAAGCTATCCCGACATAGTAAGTTCCCGGTTCGGTAGGGAATTCCGGCCACTCGTCAGGAATGATTATTTCGGTTTTCCCAGCAACGGGTTTTGAGACGACCCCCGGGGTCGTCTCCCATGAAAACCGATTTGGGTCAAAGTCCCCCCGGTCTTTGCTGATATAGATCATATAACTCGTCGCTTCGGGAACGGGTTCCCACCAGATTCGCCGTTTGCGGATGAAACCCATCACTTTCCCTCCTCCCTCCTATTTACCGAATAACTTTCTTAAGTCCTCGTTATTTCCAACCTACAATGATTTGAAAAGCAAATCAAGCGAAATCTCTACAGCAATTAAAGTAATCCCCACCCCCAGGGGGCCGTGGGTTGACTTCCTCGAAAACGTCTGGTACAACCTTTATTGAAGTTGAGACTCTCCGAAGAACGAATCCGATCGCCTCAGGGTGCGGGTAAATTGAACACAGTCTGGAAAAACTCAACCCGTGGAACCGTAAGGGTACCAAATGGAATTAATTAAGACTTTGATCGATATTGTGCTGCATCTGGATACACACCTCGATTGGGTGATTCGAAACTACGGTTTTTGGACATACGGTATCCTTTTTTTGATCATTTTTTTAGAAACGGGGCTGGTCGTTACTCCCTTCCTCCCAGGAGACTCCTTGCTTTTTGCCGGAGGAACGTTCGCCGCCCTTGGCTCATTAGATGTGAAATGGCTGATGATTCTCCTCACGATTGCAGCCATCGCCGGGGATACGGTGAATTACTGGATCGGTTACACCGCGGGACCGAAGGTCTTTCATGGAGAGAAATCCCGCTTCTTCAATAAAAAACACCTTCTCCGCACCCACCAGTTCTACGAAAAATACGGTGGAAAAACAATTATTATTGCTCGATTTATTCCGATCATACGCACTTTCGCCCCCTTCGTCGCCGGAATCGGAAGTATGACGTATGGACGTTTCATTACCTATAACATTACTGGCGGAATCGCCTGGGTCGTCATCCTCGTGCTTGGAGGCTATTTCTTTGGCACCATTCCTCTGATTAAGCGCAACTTTTCATTGGCCATCGTTGCGATTATTTTTCTTTCGATTTTGCCCGGAATTATTGAAATCCTGCGTCACCGGAAGGACTCATGAGAAGATGGGGAAAATTGTCGGAATTGACAAGCTTTTTCATCAAGTTATACGTGCCTATTCTCTAGGCAAAATGGTCAAGAGGGCTTCCAACAAGGAGAAGAAAGGTTGATTCCACAACAATTCAACATCTTTTTGTGGATTTGTTCTTAAACCCTTTGGAAAAAATTTCGATCGGGGAGAAATTCAATGGCGGCAGAAGAGAAAAAGGTCAAACCTCATTATGGGACTGTGAATTTCGAAAAGAGAAAGCATCCCAGGTTTAGCGTCGACCTGCCCGTGGAGTATGGTCGAACAGAACGGGTGGCCGAACAGGGCCGTGCCATCAACGCCAGTCAAGGAGGATTGCTTCTCCATCTTCCAGAACAGGTGGAGATGGGTATGCAATTGAAGTTGAAACTTTTTTTCGCGATGGGTTCGGAGTTGAATGCCATTGAAGCCGTCGTCGAGGTGGTTTGGGCGGACATGCATCTGGAAAAGGACCGGGGCGATTATCGGACCGGAGTGAGATTTATTATGATCTCCCAGGAGGACGTGGAAAAACTCCAGGATTTTTTGAGAAGTCTCTCGGCGTAACCGCGATCGACAAGCCCCTGCTCACAGAGGTAATTTTTCCCAATAACTCTCACCGATTGAAATTTAAATAAAAAGGCGAGGAGGTTACTGCTAGTCCTACTCAATTCCAACAAACTTCCCGGTCAAATAGAGCGCCTCGAATTCTAAAATAAAGTCTCGCCCCCATCCCTTTCCAAAAAAATTGTGTTACAATTAATTTTGATATTTGTTACCGGCAAACATTCTGGGCTCTCCAGCCTTCGGAAAATCCTCCGATCAACTCGAATCCAAAATTGCCCTGGACTATTTTTAAATGATGCCGGACTGATTTATGGTACTTCCAAAAAAGCTTCGTATAAACGATCAAGAGGATGATTCGAAAAGCGACTTTGTGCCAACGCTGATTGTCGGAAAGACACCGGCGGCCGACCCTCTTCCAAAAATCCCGGATTGGATCTTCAAGGGAATCATCGTTCTCATGCTCTCAACGGTGGTCCACTTAACCTTTGCAGGCCGCCTCTTCCAGCCCTTATTCGAGGCTGCCAAAGCGGCTCATTGGTCCAAGCTCGTGGTGCGCCCAAGCCTGCTGTGGGGCATGATGGGTATGGTGCTTCTCGCTTTCCGCACAATCGCTTGGTTTCGATACCGTCCGTTTCCTTCCTTTGGGATGGCTGACTCCCCATCTCTGACGGTCATTATCCCAGCCTACAACGAAGGCCCGATGGTGAGAAAATCGATTGATTCGGTAGCGGCGGCCCTCTATCCGCGCGATCGATTGGAAATCTTTGTTGTCGATGATGGGAGCAGGGACGACACGTGGCTCCATATCCAGGCTGCGGCCAAAAACTATCCTGGTCTCGTGGCCCCTCTTCGATTTCCAGAAAACCGGGGAAAGCGCGCCGCCCTTGAGGCGGGTTTCCGGCGGGCACGCGGTGAAATCGTCGTGACTATTGATTCTGACAGCGTCATCGACCGGGAGACCCTGCTTGCCGTCACCGGACCCTTCCGGGACCCGAAGGTGGGAGCAGTCGCAGGGAAAGTCGTCGTCTACAATCGAAGCCAAGGCGTTATTCCCAGGATGCTTCAGGTGAGGTATGTCCTGTCCTTCGATTTTCTGCGCGCCGTGCAGTCCTCTTACGGGACCGTCTATTGCTGCCCGGGTGCTCTCGCAGGATACCGTAAATCGGCGGTGAGTGAAGTTTTGGACCCGTGGATGTCACAGACATTTCTGGGCAGCCGGTGCACCTACGGCGAAGATCGTGCATTGACAAATTTCATCCTGGACCGGGGATACAATACCGTTTATCAACGTTCTGCCGTCGTTCGCACGATTGTTCCCTGGACGTACAGGAAATTGTGCAAGATGTATCTCCGGTGGGACCGGAGTTATGTCCGTGAGGAGATCCGATTCGTCCGGATCCTTTGGAAGAGGCCGCCCATGGCTCTCGCGATGGCGCTCTTCGACAAGTTTGTAACGAATCTGCGATACCCCATCGGCTACACCAGCCTGGTGCTCCTCGGTATTTTATCCGTTCATGACGCGATGACGGGCGTCCGGTTTCTGTTTGCGATGGGAATAATGTCTTTCTTGAACATGTTTTACTATCTCCAACGAGAACCGTCCTGGGACTTTCTCTATGGAATCTTCTATTCCTATTTTTCCTTTTTTGCCCTCATCTGGATTTTTCCCTACGCGGCGCTCACGGTACGTTCGAAGGCATGGATGACTCGGTAAGTCCCGGGGAAAAACTATTCCGGCGCGGTTTTCATCGGTTCGCTGGGTGTCAGGTTGCTGAATTTCTCGACCAGACCACGATAACAATGGATCATGACTCCGCCGATGGCGGGGTCTCCCTCCGCAGCCTCCAGCAACTGGGGAACAACCTTCCAAAATTCTTCATTCGATACTCCCCAAAAGCTGACGTGTGGATCCTGCTTGAGCTGAATCGTCTCGAGTGAAGCGTAGATGAACTTGCGAATGCGCTTGGCATACTTCCGTTCGTTTTCCACAGAGTTCAAGACCTCGCCCACACTCCGCCGATAAGACATAATGACAATGAAGTCCGTCAGATCCTGGACATGCTCGTTGTACCGCTTTCTCTCTCCCTCGAAATCCATCACGAATTCATCCTTGTCCCACCAGAAGGGCGTATCCACTGCCAACCACAATCGGGGCGCTTCATTGTGCAAGACGGACCGTGCCTTTCGGAGGAAGGCAAGGTAGTCCTGCATCGCTCCTTCAAGAGTTGTACCCTCGGCCTTCCAATCCTTTGCGCAGTAGGGTTCAACATCGTACTTTATTCCTTTGAAGGGGGCATCGCCGGGGAGTGTTTTGCTGAAATCAATGATAGCGCGCAATTCCCGGAGCGACCGCTCGTGGTTCTTGGAAAAGAACATCTTTGGATGGCCACGAAGGGCCGCAGTCGTAATGTGATACTGCCCAGCCAACAGAATGAGGTCCCTGAGAGCTCCTGCATCTTGCAGGATCGGCTCGCCGTCGTTGCGGGACATTCTCACGTGAACATCGAGGTGACGGATCCGATGCTTCACGCAAAAATCGACGAGTTGTTGCCTTGTTTCCGGCGTTGCGTAGGCTGAATGTGACCACACCCACATCCCGAGACCTTTTACGGGCTCAGCCTTTAAAGGCATCGGTGTTGCGAGGATTGCGGTGAACAACGAAATTCCGATGAGCATACAGGCATGCAGGATCCATGCGGATCGGAGCTGAACTCCGGTCGCAGGCCCGCGGATCCTATTCTCCTGGTCAAGAGGGAAAACCAGATCGCCTCGGCGGAGCAAGATCTTCATCTCCATCCCGTGTGCCATCGGCTGAAATATACCTATTTTAGGGAAAGGAGTCAACAAAGGTCACGAGGCAGGGGTGAGAGAGGTCCGTACCGTTCCTGAAGTTCCCTGCCGGCTCAAACCCTGAGCCCCAGGCTAATACAAAATCCCCGCATACCCTACGAAACTATCGTCCGGCATAATATCATAACTTGTGTAATAGTCGAGGAGCACCCCCTTCTCTGAACCCAAGGCCTTGCAGGTAGCGACGGCAGAGACGACCGCTCCCGCGCTACACGCGCTATCATTTTCCAGAGCATGGTTCAGGAGGCCCTCCGCATCCATCTTCAATGCGTGGTCGATAAACCCCCGATCATTTTCCTTCTTCACCCACTCTACAGAGGCCGGTCCAGTCCCCTTCCTCAAAAACCCATAATTAGGCCCGTAGTGGGTTAGATCGGTCGATCCAATCGCAAGGAGGGAAATCCCCTCCCTTTTTGCGATCTCTGCAACTTCTTTACCCAACACCTCCGCTTTCAGGGAAAGAGGAGACCGAATCCCAACCAGCTTCGCTTCCGGAAAAAAATACTTGACCATTGCCAGTTGGACCTCAATCGTGTTGTCCCCGCTGTTCGGACTCTCTTTACTCATATCAACGCGTTTCATTAAGGTCTTGACAAAGTCTGGATGAATCTCGATATCGCCGAGCGGAGTCTCATAGGTTTCTTCGGTCATAATCCGGGGAGCGTCCTTAGAAGAAAGATGGCCCCCATAAAGAACAACGACTTCCACCTTGTTTTTTGGCGTCAAGGACGCGAATACCCGGGTCGCAAGCTTTCCGGAAAAATACCACCCTGCATGAGGAATCACGCCGCCTCGGCCTTTGATCGAAGGAAGTCGGGAGGGGGACCATCCCTCCAAATAGGACTCGATCTCCCGTTTGCAATCCTTCCCGTCATACGGATACCACCCTCTGGGCAGCGTCCTTTTTCTCCGGTTCATCGCGTTCTCCTTCCTCCTTCGTTCGGAGTTCGGGTTCAGGGTTCTGGGTTTAAAAATAAAAAAATTACCGACTATTTATATTCTTTCGAGCGCGGGCATTCCCATCAAGTTGAGAAGATTCCCCATCACGTTTTGAAATGCCATCACTAAAGAGAGCCGAAAGGTTTTGAGTCCCTGATTTCGGAGGTGAATAAACGGCGTCTGGACATCGGCCCCCGGATCCGGATGCTCGTAGAAGTTCGTGAAAGAGGTCGCCAGCTCAAAAGCATATTCTGCCAATTGAGAAACCCGGAGCGTCTTGCCCGTTTTAGCCACGGAAGACGAAAACCTCGACAGGGCGTCGAGAAGCCCTCTTTCTGTCTCGGTCAGTCGCTCGGGAAGGCAATCTCTTTTCCATTGAAGTTCGACTTTCTGCTCCTCGGCCTTCCTCAGGATGCTACATGCCCGGGCGTGGGCATACTCGAGATAGACCCCTGTGTCCCCCGTGGTTTTCAGGGCATCATCAAAATCGAAAACGATCTGACTCTCTAATGTGAATTTAAGGAGATAGTACCGGATCGCCGCTGAGGCTACGGCGGATGCGACATTTTCTTCCATGAGATGATCCGCCTTCTCGATCACCTTTTGTTTCACCATCTTTATGAAATCCTTTGCCTTCACTCCCGTCCCGGAGCGCCCCGACATCGCATAGGTCTTCTTCTCCTCCGCCTCCTCCATCCCCAGCAGCCGGGCGGCCTGCGGAGAAAGATTGACCACTTCATAGGCCAGATGGACGGATTCCTTCGCCTCTTTCTCAAAACCCATTTGTCGAAGGCACTCGACGACCACTTGCTGAGGATAACTCTGCCGCGTGTCAATCACATTGATGACTGTATCTGCATGGCCAAACCGCTGGGAAAACCCGTCTGCCGGTTCACCCTCCCGGGACGTTGTCCAGAGCATCTCTCCGTTGGCTTGGGAACCCCAGCGCTTGTACAAAAAATCTTTCTCGAGAAGGCCAAACTTCCATAGCTGGTAAGCCACATCTTTCCCCGTGTAGGTCACGCTCCCGTTTGACCGAATCAGGATCTTGTCCAGACTCTTCAACCCTTCAGCCGTTTCAACGACGCCACCAAAAGGAACCGTCCAGCACCCTTCATTCGGACCTTCTGTTTCATACCGAAGCGCTCCTTTTTCTTTCAAGAGTTCGAACGTCGTCTCCCAGAACCCCCGGGCGATGATATCAGATTCCCAGTTGAGAAGATCGTAGAAGATGGAAAGTTGAGCGACCGTTTCTAAATGGGCGTGGACAATTTTGGTGGCGAGCTCTTTGGCAAAACCAGCCACAGGAGAACTTCCTTTTTCGATCTTATGGAGGATCTCTTCCCTTTTCTCCAGGAGGGAAGGATTCTTTTCGAGTTCCTGCTGGAACCGGGCATAGAGATCCCAGCAGAAGTAATCAAAAGGTTGATTGTCTGAAACCTTCTCCCAGATGGCCCGGAAGTCAGACCCCTCCGCGTGAAAAGGTGGGGTGAGGTAAAGGAGGGCCGTCACGACATCCACGACTTGAAGGCCCGTATCATCGATATAATTACAAACCTCTGTTGAAAACCCGAGCCATTCGAGAACTCTGGCGACGGTGTCTCCTAAAACCGAATTCCTCAGGTGACCAATATGCATCGCCTTGTTGGGATTGACACTCGTATGCTCGACAAAAATCTTTTTTCTTAGCCCCACGGTGGGTTTTCCAAACTTCTTCCCTTCCTCAAGGATTCGGGGAACGAGGTCTTGGGCCAATCCAGGCCAATCCACCTTGAAATTGAGATACCCGGGAGGAGAAGTCTCTACGCCCTGAATATAAGGAGGGAGGTTCGATCTCAGTCGTTCAGCCAGTTCCTGAGCGATCTTCATCGGAGGTTCTCTCCGCTGCTTTGCCAAGGAAAGGCATACGGCCGTGGAGAAGTCACCCAATTCCCGCCGGGGAGGAACATTCAAAGGGATGTCTTCAATCTCCAAGAGTTCTCTGAATACGCGGGTCACTCCTTCTCTGATCATCTTCTGTCTTCCTCGTTTATTTTTCCAATTATGGTGAGGATAAAGGGCAAAAGTCAACCCTTCGACTCCCTTAGCGCGAAGGCAGGGGTTGACCCGACGCTTCGCCGCCCGCCTCCCACGGTGGGGCTCGGCACTGTCGAACGGGTCAAGACGGCAGAAAATTGACAGTGAAAAGGCTTCAGGAATATAATGAATTCATGTGAGACTCCCCGGTCTTTCTTCGAGGAGAAGAGATGGAGAATCAGAAGGATGACGGTAGTCTGAGATGCCGGGGGTGAACCATACGAGCCGAGAGATGGGGCGGCCAAAGGGGGGGCGAGAAAAATGAGTAAGAAGAGCCCGATAAAGATTTCGATTTGTAATGAGCTTTTCGAGGGGTGGCCGATCGAAAAGGTCTTTGAGTACGCCGCGCAGCTGGGTTACGACGGGGTTGAAATCGCTCCCTACACCTTGGCGGACTCCGTCACTGAAATCTCTCCAAAGAGGAGGAGAGCGATTCGGCAGGCAGCGGAGGAAAAGGGGATTGAAATCGTCGGACTTCATTGGCTGCTGGCAAAGCCGGAAGGGCTCTCCATCAACCATCCCGATGAGATTATTCGCATCAAGACCCAGGAGTACATCGAGGCACTCATCCACTTCTGTGCGGATATCGGAGGGAAGATTCTCGTCCATGGTTCTCCGCATCAACGGACGATCCAGGAGGGGTGGGATGATCAAGCGTCCTGGAATTTTGCCAAGGAAACCTTCAAGGTCTGTCTGAAGGCGGCGCAAAGAAGAAACGTTCTCTACTGCATCGAACCGCTTGCCCACACCAGCACCAACTTCATAAACACGGTGGCTGAAGCCATTCAATTCGTGAAGGAGGTCAGACATCCCCAATTCAAGATGATTTTCGATTGTCGAAGCGCCTCGATCCAGGAGAAATCGGTCCCCGAAGCCCTTCTCTGGGCCTTGGAATCTGGATACCTCCGCCATGTTCACGTCAATGATTCCAACGGGAAAGGCCCCGGATTTGGGGAGATTGAGTTCGCCCCTATTCTAAGGACTTTGGTAAACAACGGCTATAAGGGTTATCTTTCTGTGGAGGTCTTTGATTTCAGTCCTGATCCTCAAACGATTGCAAGTCGAAGCATGGGCTACTTGAGGGGAATGTTTGAGGCTTTGTCCGAAAAGGGCTGATCTCCAGGGAAAGGACACCTAGAGAAAAGAAATCTTGAACAACAAAAGGGGCGGTTGGCCCGGGCGGATCTCTGAGTCCCCGGGCTCGCTTCGGGGCCCGTCACCCGGCCCGATTTCTCCTTATCGACGATGCCCTTCGCCCGTCTCTCCCAGCAAGGTTTTCAACTTCCGGGCATCTCCTTCTTGGAACTTTTCAAATTCCAACCCATATCTGTACTCTCCCCAGGTGACCTTCGGGGCCAAATTGGACCAGACCACTCTCGCCTTCGCCCTGATCGAATTCAATTCAAACCCGTTTGCAAAAATAATCTCGATATTCAATGAGGTCCCTACCACGATCCCGACGGGTAAATAGGCAACAAGCCCTCCCCTGCTTGCATTGGCCGCAACCCCGCCCAAGTGATCCTGGTTTTCAATGGAATAATCCAGAGGAAGTTCGATGCTCAATCGACGATGTTTTCTCCTCTCGACGATCCAAATGGTTTCTTCGGACTCTGGTTTGGACTGTCCTCTTTTTCTTCTGGCCGTCGTCACGTGTTTCCCCGGACTCATCGGGCGTTCATTTTGGTTAAACTGTATAAAACTTCTTACAGGAAAGTCAATCAAATTTTTTGGGAATCCACCGTCCGCAAGAAGGACTTGATAAGAAGAAGACAACTTGGTAAAATGTATCGCATCGGAGCCAGCTCAAAGGATCGGTTTTCGTTTCTAAGAAGTATGTCTCGATGAAAGACCAATCTGAATTTAAGTGGACGAATCATTGAACAGGCATGAGGGGGGCTATCGTGGATTCAGGTTCATCAAGAGAACAAAGAAAGCATGCACGGTTTCAGTTAAGCTTGCCCATCGAGTTTAGGGTCACGAGTGATAAACATATTCATGGAGCCATGATTATTAATGCCAGTGAGACAGGCCTGCTGATTCAATCTCCCAAAAACATACCGGTCGGCACCAAATTGAATATTGCCGTCTTATTCTCGAAAGGGTTCGAATTGGCGAATTTTGAAGTGGTCGCCGAAGTGGTTTGGACAAAATCGCACCCGAATGAAGGCAAGGAAGGATACCAGTTTGGATTGAGATTCGTCCACATCTTGGAGGAAGACCGTCAGAAGCTGCAGCATCTTCTTGGTGAGGGGGTATTGATATGATGAGAGGCACATTGGCATAGGAGTTCTCTGATCTACGAAGTAAGCTTGGCCACCTCAGCGCTTACTCCTCTTCGCCCCGGCCCTCCCATGCTTCGAACCCATCAAATTGTCCCCGATGCATCTATCGCTGTCCGAGCGAAGGCTCCCTCTTCACCCTCTTCATCAGGAGGCTTGATTTTTAGGCAAAAGAGGGCTTATTTTAGTTAAAGAGGACCTCCGAGGCGAAGAAAAAGAATCGGAGGGCTGCCAGAGGATCAACAAAGGTGGTGGGGGTGAATCTTACGAGGCCTGCAGGGAATAATAACAACCAGACAGAGTTTAGATCGATCGCGCTCAAGGGCCTTTTTGTCATCGCCTTTTTCTACACACTCTATTTTGCCCGCGCCTTGATCCTGCCGTTCACTTTAGCGTTGCTCCTCACTTTTCTACTGAGACCCGTCGTTCGTGTCCTTAAAAAGATCAAAGTTCCGGAGTTAGCAGGGGCGGCCTTAGTCATCCTCGCCCTTCTCGGAAGCGCAGGCTACGGAGTCATCAGGATTTCTGGCCCTGCGGCGGAGTGGATCGATAAGGTACCGGAAAGTTTGCGCCAAATTGAGTCGAAAGTGGGTTTTTTCCGGAAGTCCTTGGAAGGGGTGAATAACGCGGTTGAAGAGCTGGAGAGGATCGCGCGAATGGGCGCGGAAAAAAAACCCGAAGTTGAACTAAGGTCACCGGGGATCTCTGATGCTGTTTTGACCGGGACGAGGGAAGTTCTTGTGAAGAGTTCGGTGATGTTTATCCTCCTCTACTTCCTTCTTGCCTCTGGAGACCTATTTTTGCGGAAACTGATTAAACGCATCCCCACCCTTCACAAGAAAAAAGAGATCGTGAGAATCATCCGAGAAGTCGAGCATCACACTTCCCGCTACCTTTATACCGTCACGGGGATTAATATTTTGATGGGGGCTTCCGTCGGCATCGGCATGTACCTTATCGGCATGCCTAACCCTTTGCTCTGGGGCGTCATGTCCGGTCTCCTCGTTTTCCTCCCTTACATCGGCCCCTTGATTGGAATCTCCGTTGTCACGATCGTCGCCTTCCTAACCTTTGATAGCATTGGCCGCATCCTGCTGGCACCCGCCATCTATATTGCTTTGGAGACCCTTCAGGGTCAATTTGTCACCCCTTTGGTACTGGGGTTGCGCTTCACGCTTAACCCCGTCGCGATCTTCGTGTGGCTCATTTTTTGGGGATGGATGTGGGGCATCCTCGGCGCCATACTGGCATTTCCGATGTTGATGATTTTCAAGATATTCTGCGACCACATTCAGCCCCTCGCGCCCGTGGGTGA
>Ga0335070_10005783_pt1 | contig 14582 bp, 8 predicted proteins | sample Lox_Sample_13_FD_206722 | JGI IMG/M metagenome (GOLD analysis project Ga0335070, IMG submission 206722) | Soil microbial communities from Loxahatchee National Wildlife Refuge, Florida, United States - Lox_Sample_1.3 | ecosystem: Environmental > Terrestrial > Soil > Wetlands | place: USA: Florida... | reverse complement strand
CAGCGCCAAGGCCAGAAGAGGGGCAGCCGTCATGGCAGTGAGGCGCGTCACGACCTGCAGCCCAAACGGAACGATTCGCATCTTCCGCACTATGGAATAGCTATTTCCCAGGTCAGCCAATGACTGAAGGTCGGGTGTTCCGAGCAGGTTGTCCGCTTCTGGAGCACGACCTCTGATCCACTTCTCCTCGAAACCGAACACGTAGCGATTGGCCAGCAATCCGTATTCTGCGGAACCCTTTCGCATCGCGTCATCAAGTTTGGGAGTAAACATCACTAGCGGGCCGATGATGACCAGAACAAAGAAGACCACAAATCCGGCAGCTTCCATCTCGAACGATATCAGGCTCCGTCCATCATGCAGGACCCGACTGGCGATCAAGCCCGCCAACAATGTCCCTTGCGCAAAAAGCATGGGTCCAAAACCGTAAGAACCTGTGCCGAGATAACCAATCCCGCCGGCCTGGTCCGGGTGCGCCGCAGTGAGATGCAGATTTAGCCTTGAAATCTGCCACAGGAGCCGGAACCACACCATCAGCCGCATATACCAGCGCAGCAAGATGAACTGAAAAAACGGGACGCTCACGAAGACGTACCAGTAACCGGCTGGTGTGAGATTAAGATGCTTGGCGTCTGGTTGCGCATACCACGTTGCCACTCCCAAGGCGATTTGACTTCGCCAAATCCAGAGCCCCAGGGTATAGACAAGAACCAGGAGGAGACCTTCCACAATGTTTGAGTCCCGTGTGCGCAGCGCCGAGCTGACAGCAGCGTCGAACGCAGGCAGATCTTCGGTCGCCACGATTCGTCTCTCGATAAACCGTGGTACTAAGGGGCTGATTCGTTTGTGAACCGTAGCTTCGGCGATGATGAGTGCGGGTAGAGCAACGAGGAATCGAGCATGCGCTTCGACGTCATGCAGGAAAGGAATCTCAAGGCCTCGACCGGAGGCGTGACCAGCGAGCGCGGACAGAATCAGCAGCGGCAACCAGAGAAATAATGTGACCGCCAATACTCGCCGTCCCAACAATTCCAGAGCAGGCCCAGACAAATGAAAACGCCGGTAGAGTCGAAACAGAGGACCGCCCAAAACCAATGAGAAGTCGCGCAGCAGCGCGGTTGGCGCTGTCACCATCGATGATGGCGATTGAGTGGTCATTTCGTAGCTTTCCCTATTCGATCAGCGCTTGTTCGCATGCGCCCACACAAATGCCCTCTGTAAGTGCGTATCTAAAGTGATGGAACGACAATTGCCGTTCCAGTCCGAAGCGCACGCGATGCATTCAATGGCCAAAGATAGATGCGGCACAGTGGTGCGGCAACTGTCAAAGCTGACAGTCCGAACAACCCACCCCCATTCATGGCGTTCCTTGCCGAAAACTTTAGAATTAGCTGTCAGTTCTGACAGTTGTGATGCCTTCCCTTCCCTTCTATAACCACACAGGATTTCCAATATCGCCACGACTCGGTGACTAACGATTGAGGGCAGCCCGAACGATTGAAGCATCCTTCCCGGTGCGGCAAGGGATTTGGGAACGTCGAATCTATTCAACTTTGGAGAAAAGCGATGATTCATCACAATCAGTTGCGGCGCCGGTGTTCAGCTCTGACCCTGGCAATATTCTTCGCTTGCCTTGGGGCAACCGCTCAAACTCCCGCCGATAAGACGCCCCCCGGAATCGTGCCGGCTATACCGGTTGCAGCGCAGAGCACACCTTACAAATTCGATTCGAGCTTTAAAGCGGATCCCATCAAGAACATTGGTCTGACGCAAGCAGGATCAGTGCTCGCAACCTCTACGTTGAGACCGGGCCCAGATGGGGTGGTTGCGCTGACGCTAGATCAGGCGCAGGAGCAGGCCGCAGCGGCGAACAGTCTACTCGCACGGCTTGGAGCACTCCAAGTCGAAGCCGCGAAGCAGCACCGGTTGGGTGTGCAGGCGCAGTATTTTCCGGCACTGAGTAGCTCATACGTGGGCCTTCACTTCAATAAGTATCCGGGCGATGTGCTTGCACTGAGGACCGGGAAGCAGGTTCCCGTGAACATAATCAACAAGGATCAGAACACGGTTAACCTCATGGCCGTGCAGCCGATCACCCCGCTCATAGCGATTTATCAACTCGTGAAAATCGCGCGCGCGGATGAGAACATCGCCAAGGCAAAGGCAGGAATGCCAGTGGCGGAAGTGGCGATGAAAGTCGAGAAGACTTACTTCGATCTTCTCGTCGCACAGCGCGAACTCACCAGCGCTCAAGGTGACTCGAAGAGGATCCAGGCCAAATGGCTGACCGCGAGCAATTCGGGGAAGCCGTTTGTTTCAACCGCACAAGAAACCGAAGTCCTCGGTGCCGAAAAGGCTCTTCTGGTCTCAACGGGTAAGGTGAAAGAGTTGACCTTGGCACTCAACCAGTTGATTGGCTTGCCGGAAGGCACAGCGCTCGCACTCGTTGCGCCCGAACCTCTAGTGGAAAATGTGTCAGAAGATGAAGCCGTTTCTAAAGCGGTGGGTAATCCCGAAGTAATTGAGGCCGAGCAAACAGCGGTGAAGGCGCGCGCAGCCGTTACGTTATCAAAGATGGCGTATGGTCCAACGGTCGCGGTGGTGGGTGGTTACACCAACCAAACTTCCATCAACTTGGTCTTCCCCCGGGCCGCCAGCTACATCGGCACGATGGCCTCGTGGACCATCTTTGATTTCGGCAAGCGCGAGCACGGAGTCAGCGAAGCGAAAGCGAACGCCGAAGCGGCGAGTTTGGGCGTAACCCTGACCAAGGCCAAAGTGGCGTCGAAGGTGAAGGGCGCCTATTTCGAATTGGACCGCTCACGCCAACTCTGTCAATTGGCGCGTCGGATGGTGTCCGCGAGTCACGTGGTTGATGCGAGCTACAGCCAAAACGATCCGGCAGTCGAGTCGGCACGCGCAACCATGGAAGCAGATATGTTTCGGGCCGAGCTCGAACATCGTCAGGCGTATGCCAAGCTGAAAGCTCTGATGGGCACGCGATAGCCTCAGGCTGTTTGTATCAGGGACGCTGTATAAACCGAAGCCACACGCGCCAATTATGAGAGGCGCCTGGACACAGTCACAAGAATGGAAGGCAGTAAGGAACTGATTGGTCAAGATTGCAGATCGTGTTGACATCACTTCGATTCGAGAATGAAGCGCGTCAGCGGTTTTCTCTGTTGGCTGCACCAGCAGTAACCGGTCCCTAACTTAAAAGGAAACAGCGGCGTGTAAGCGCACACCGCGCCCGGCGGAAAGCTCAAGGAGTCTGGCCATGAACCTACAATCTCTTATTCTGATCGTCTTGAAGGCAAGTATCTTCCTCACAGTGTTCGGGCTGGGATTGCAAGCGACATTTGCCGACGCAACGTTCCTGTTCCGGCGCCCCCGGCTACTTATTCGCGGGTTCATCTCCATGAACGTGATCATGCCATTGGTTGCCTTGATCCTGGTCATGACGTTCCACCTGCACCCAGCCGTGAAGATCGCTTTGGTTGCACTTTCGGTGTCCCCGGTTCCACCCATTTTCCCAAAGAACGCTCTTAAAGCTGGCGGCAAAGAAAACTATACGATCGGTCTCTTGGTGTCGACGGTAGTGCTCGCAATTGTTGCGATACCGATCGCGCTGGAAATCTTCCAGTGGGCCACCGGAGTCCCGCTGTACATGTCGGTTCTGTCCGTTGCCAACAATGTCTTCAAAACCGTGTTAACGCCGCTGTTGGCCGGGATTGTGGTACGCAACATCTCATCGTCGTTTGCTGACCGTGTATCGAAACCGCTTGGCATGCTCTCCGCCGGCCTGCTCATCCTGGGCGTATTACCCGTGCTTTTTGCTGCGATGAAGGCCGTTCTGCCCTTCCTTGGCGATGGCACGCTGCTTAGTCTCCTTGTTTTCGCATTGATTGGTTACTTGGTCGGCTACTTACTTGGGCAACCGGACCCCGAGCACCGTTCTGTGCTGTCTCTGGCTACTGCTTCTCGACATCCCGGTCTTGCGCTCGCGATTGCGCATGCCAATTTCCCAGACGAGAAACTGGTCGGGCCACTCCTTCTTCTTTACTTGATTGTCAGTGGGGTTGTGACGGCTCTGGCTCCGAAGCTCATGAACGCCAAGACAACTAAGGCCAAAGCTGAGAGCCAAGCGGCATAATCGCGGCCTCGGCCCAACTATATATGCACGGACCGAATCCGATAAGTTATGTGTCTTTGAGAGTATTCATTCAATGTATTTCTCGAGCGTCTTTTAATGAGCGCCTGCCCAATATCAACAGCAAAGGGCAATGACCATCGAGAATCGATAATGATGTAAATGCCTGAGAATGATGAGTAACTCTCGTTAGGACTGCTTCACGGAATCGCACCTCAGTGCGTCTCCCCCCTTTTTGTTAGCTTCCCGAGAACGAACTCTTGAATCAGGCTGCTGGCAATGCGCTGGCCGGTTGTGATCGCGAAGTTTGCAAAGTATGTGCTCGCATTGCGATTCGATGACGGATAGTAGACATTCGAGATAGCGGAGGAGATCAGATCGCCGCCGAGGCTTGAGTAGTTCGGCTGCAGACGTCCGTTGTCTCCCTTGCACAAGAACGGATTTGACATCGCGTGCACCAGACGAGATCTTGTCGTGCCGGTGCCCTGGTAGAAATAGCGCGGATCTTGATGCAACAAGGAGGGGAGGATCGCTCCTCCGATCATTATGTCGGTTATCCCATCGGCGGCAATCGCGCCATATCTTTGACCGTATCCTTTGGCTCCCTGTTGATAATCGGGGATATCCGCTGCTTGGTAAACGCCGGCGAGAAAACCGACTCCGACAGCCGTGACAGGATCGGTCGCCACTTTCATCGCGAGCCTGAACTTTAGCTTCGACGTGAGTGGAACTGCTGCAGCCTGATCATAGACAACGTAGAAGTTCGGAATGATACCAAAGACACGCTGGTGTTCTTCAAGCTTGACTTGTTCCGTCGCAATTTCGACTGCCGTATACGAGACATTGACAGTTGTCAGCGCTTTTCCAACCCGGAGCTGACATCCAGTCAGGATCATGAATCTGCCAGGTTCGAGAGTGACCTGCGTTGACCAGTCCGCGAAATCTGCGGCAGAGATCGTTACCTTGTAAGGCACGCCTGGTTGAAGGCCGCGGACTTCAAAGAACCCAGTGCTGTTGCTGACCACAACGCGACGATCATTCACACTAGTGCTTTCGACAACGACCGTGACTCCAGGAAGAACGCCCCCATTCGCATCCGTAACAGTACCCATGACACTCGCGGTCTGGTCACGTGGGTGACCACCATCTTGCGCCCAAACGGGCGCGACAGCTACGGCCATCATCAGGACTACAATAATTCTGAGTTTGCTCACAAGCTCTCCCGTCTCCCGGATCACGCTAAAGGCGTCGCCGCAGAGCGGCCTTCAATCGAGAAATCGGGGATGAACCTTTTCAGTGCCAAAGTCAACGGAATCGCTAAAATGCCGCCAACTGGGCCAAGCAAAAATCCCCACCACAGAAGGGAGAGTATTTTCTCCACGTCTGAGACCTCGACCCCTTGCTTTCTGATTAACATCGGCTTGATGGCGGAATTTGCGACCAGTTGGGTAAGCACCAATCCTGCCACGACCAGTAAAGCCCTTTTCCATCCCAGCATGAGGAGCGCCAAAAAGCTCGGCGGCACGATGGCGAGAAGGAAGCCGAGGCTGGGAATAAAGTTCAAAAAGAAATACAGAACGGCCCAAACCAGCGGGCAATCCACGCCCAGGACGAACAACAGAATGAAGTTGGCCAGTGCCGCTACAACTCCGGTCGTGGCCAAGGCACCGACATAACGGGCAACATCAATCTGGACTTGGGTCAAGATCGACCGGACGCTCGTTCTCTCCGTTTCTCCCGCTATTATCTGGAGAATAAATGCGCCCAGCAGGACAACCACGAAACCGTTCGAGAGAACGCTGCTTAGCTCTGGCAGAACCAGGTCCGCGAGCTTGAGAATCTGGTTGGTGGTCGATTCCTTCGTGGCCGACAGGCTCGTGATCTCTATGTTATGAGCATTCAAGAAAGCCGCCATTTGCAGGTATAGGTCACGCGCGTGATCCTCATAGATCGGTATTCTTTGCTTGACGCTGGCGACATTTTCAAACAGCGCAACCAACAGGGCCACTGCCAACGTGCCCAACAGGCCGACTGCAATCGCAAATGCAAGGCTCTTGCGCAGGCGGAATTTGTGCATGATCCATTTCACAAATGGAAGAGCGCTGTAAGCGAGAAGGAAACCCAGCAAAATGAGCGTGAGGACATCGGATGCAGCCTTGATTCCCGCCGATATGATTACGAGGCACGCGGCACCAAGGAGGAAGCGCATCGACATCACCATTGGGCGTCCGGCCACACCAGCCCCGTCAATTAGGATAGAGTGGGCTCTCGGTTTTGGCATTCTTCGTATCCCCTCAGAGACAGTGTGAGCATCATCTCGTTCCGTCAGTCTCTACAACGCGACGCAGGACACAGTCGGTTTTCAGGCAGACAAAGTCATGCGAGGAGATGAATTTATGATTAACGCACCGCTCAGAGAACTGGCAAAAGTACCAGTTCGGAAGCCCAAGCCAGCTTTGGACCTGTGCGGTGGTTTTCATTCCTTGGGATCAATGCTGTCAACAGCTTCGTTACGGCTCCTACGGCTCCAACCCGAGCATGACCGAGCGGCTCATCACGTGATGAGCCGCTTGGGTCACCCTTAACTCATTCACTTCTCAGCCCGCCTGATATCACCCTACGGGCTTTCTCTCGTTAGCGGGGCTTCGGGAACAAAAGTGTGAATTGCATTCTGAACGTCCACGGCGATGCACCCTTCGGATGGACGACGTTGCCGAAGAAGAAAGTCTGGACGTTCACCGCCTGGTGTCCGACTCTCCAGACGCGCCCGGGACCGCCACCGATAGGCACGACCCATCTGTTTGTGTCCTTTTCCCAGTTGGCGGTGATGCCGGTAGATTGAAGGGAGAGATACCAGGCCTTCTTCAAGTTGTAGTTAAAGAATGGTTGAAGGTAGAACTGGTTTACGTCGGGTCTGTCCTTATGACCGCCTACAGACCAGATATTATTGACGAGCACGCCGATCGTCCCAAAATGCGGCTGTGCCAGAGCGACGAAAGTCGGGCCCATGGCGAATTTTCCCTGGCTCAAATAGCGGTAGGGACTACCCGTGGGGACCTGAAAAATCGGTCCAGCTCCCCAAGTAATCGCGCCGGACTTTTTGGGGGAGAAGTAAAACTGCGGTTGTATGTCTCCTATGCCGTATGCGCCCGTCTGAATCGGGGGCCCAGATTCCTGTGGTACGGCGTAAGGCTGGTAGACGATGGGGGTAACCCAGCGCGTGATCACGTTCCAGCTTGAGCCGAGGCCAATGGGAATAACCGGCTGAATGACGAATACGTTCTGGATACGATCAGCCGCGCCGATGCCGAAATTCCAGTTCTCCTGAAAGGGAACGCTGATCATACTGGCAATCGGGTTCTGAGAGGCTTTTCGCGCCTTCTCCAGCTCTGCCTCGGATGTGTGAGCAGCGGGGGGCTGCGTCTCAGCAGTTGGTGGTGGCGGCGTAGCTGCCGACATGTCTACCGGACCTTGCGCCGAACTCGATGCAGCGCTGAACGCGATCCAGATTCCAATGATCGCAATAGAAACAACTTTCTTTACTCTGTCGACCTTCATTAAAGTCACTCCGATCAAATAGAGATTCGGCTTGGGGCCGATAGTAGTTCTGTGCGAGTGACAGTAATGTACATAGCGGAGAGTGAGAACTGTCAGAGTTGACAGTCTTGAAAGGAACTGATCGTGTGAGCACGGCTGCATCCTGCAGTTGTGGGACGCTGTACGATGTGGGGCTAGGGAACGCAGCATCAACCTGAAGCCACTAGGACACAGTGATCCTCTAATCTCTCTTTGTAACTAGCCGAAGCGGACCTGTAACCGCGCACCGAGGCTAACGCCTCTCCGACTCAATAGAGGATGAGACTCTTCAGGCTTCGCCTTGTCTGATCTCCCTGAACAGACCGTCCGTGACTACGTATCTAGAACACGCGGCCCAGAGAGAAGAACCATGTCGCGTGTCCAGTGTCTCCGACGCTGCCGCCCACGAACACAGGTCCAAGAATCGTCTGAGCCATTACTCCAGCCGCGCCGTCCGTGGGAAGCTTGCTCACACTCGGAGCGTTGTACATCTTCCCTACCTCAAACAGGGTGACAGCGTAGACTCCTCCGCCGAGGAATGGTGGAAGGGTGGCCAAACTGTGCAGATATCCTGCTCGGCCTAGAAAGTACTGGTTTCCGCGCACCTCGTTTTGGCCATACGCGAGCAGCCCTGACGTACTCCCGAGGAAGTATTGCGGAATACCAGTATGTTCGTAGCCCAGGGTCGATCCGGCCCGAGCGATAAGAAAGATCGAGCTCGGCCGCGAGACGGCTTTGAATAACTGGGTCGTGAGTTCTAGCCTGGGAAACGCCTCCGTCGCCCCCGGGCTGGTATCCACCCAGTGGAAGGTCAACTCGCCCGAATAACCCTCACGCGGAATGACTGGATTGTCCCGGTGATCCGAGGTGAAGCGAAATCGCGAAGCACCCTCTCGCCCGTTCACGGATGGAAGATCTGGAGCGCCCAGCCTTAGATGAGTGGTCAGGTAGCCGACTTCGTAGCCTGCACGGATTTCACTGAACCGGCTGATTGCATAGCCAAGGTCCATTCCGCCTCCCGCTCTCCCAATGCGGTAGTCGGCCTGCGGGTCTGCGTTCTTAAAGAACCACACTGCCCTGCTGCTTGCAACTGCGCGGGGGGCTAAGAACCACCGCGAGGTGGGGCTGATTTTCTTATAAAACTCGGCGCCAATCCCGTAGACGTTTCCAAACGTCATTTCCATCCGCAGCTCGGAGCCAAAGCCTCCGACGTCGAGGAACGTTAATCGCCCTCCCATCGCAAAGGTCACGTTGTCGGGCTGCGTACCATTGACGTCGAACGCCAGCTGCAGGACAGGAGGCGCATTAGTTTTTTCGCGGACGCCAACCAAAAGACCGACTTTCCCGTCAGCTTCAGTCATGTAATAACTAGCGCTTTCAAATCTTCCCGTTGCGGTCAGGCGCGCCAGATAACCTTCCAGTTTCCGCGTGTCCATGGGCTTGCCCACGAGCGGCTCGAGATACTTCCTGATCTTTCGGTCCGCATCGTCGCTCGTCCCCACGACTTTGATAAATTCAGGAGCGCCGACACCCGGTTGCTTGCGCGCATTACGCCGTGCCAGGTATTCGTCCCACGCAGCCTGGTCCAGAGCGTAAGGCAGCAGGATTTTGGCCTTTTCCTCTGCTGCCTTCATGCCCTGCTGAATCAGTCCGTCCGCTTGGTCGAAGTCCATGGTGGTGTATTTCTGGACGTCCACTTTGACAACGATGTCTGCCCCTTCCATCCCACGAAGTTCAGTAGCGCCGGTGACGGCGCTCACTGAGCTGCCAAGCACACCAAAAAGAGATTGGATTTCCTTCGCAGTGGCAGGAGCAAGCTGGAGATGAATCGCGATCACTACATCCGGCCCCATCTCCCGCGCGAGGTCAGTAGGCAGGTTATCGACTAGACCGCCATCGACGTACACTTTGTCTCCATCGTAGATGGGGGCGAAGATTGCCGGCAGAGACATGGAGGATCGCATTGCAAGACCGACCGGCCCACTGGAGAACACGTGCGCCTTTCCAGAGATCAGGTCAGTGGCAACGCACCGGAACGGGATCGGCAGGTCGTCGAACGACTTCACCGACGAGTAAGCCAGCGTCTCCCTATCAATAAGCATGTTGATTTGGTGTCCTGCACTCAAGCCCGAGCCAAGCATCGCGCCGTGCTTAAAACCAATGGCCAGTTCGTTTTGAGCTGCGAGAGCATCTTCTTTGCGCCGGTATGGAAGATCCTCATAGGAGACTTTGTCTCCCAGTACAAGCGGCCAGTCCATTTGTTTGACAAGCCGTTCGATGTCATCCGGGCTCCTGCCGGTCGCGTACATGCCCCCCACAAGAGCGCCCATGCTGTTTCCGGATAGATAATCGATAGGAATGTGGTGCTGCTCAAACCACCTCAGCACTCCGATATGGGCGAGCCCGAGTGCGCCACCACCCTCGAGTGCGACTCCGACGCTCGGCCGCTTGGGCGCTTGTGTTCCCTGCTGGGCTACGGCGATAAACGGAAATGCAATTATGGCAAGCATTGCAAGACCGATCGTCAAAGACCGGAGATATGAGAAGCTGCGACTGCCTTCAGATGCCCAAATGCGATTCATGGCGACCTCATTCTTTTTCATTCGGTAGTACAGCTCAGTATCCGACCCGCCCCGCTCGAATCAATGCGGAGAAATCAGGAGACTGATTCGCCGCTTGAGCCGCAGCGTTAATGTGCTCGTGTTGCTTTAATTCTGAAAATGGAAGACCGCCCGTGACCAATCTTCCCCGGTCGTATAGCAATTTATCCAACGTCCCGTTCAGCAAGATCTGGTAGTTCCATGGCTGCTGATTCTGAAAGTCAGCACCAAGCTGGCTATCGATTGCGGTTGTACAGTTCCTTGTCACTTCGTTGTACCAATCGGGGTGATCTTTCAATGTATTCAGATATGTCACATAGCTTAGGAACATAGCTCGTGCGACTTCTGGCGTCGCCTGAAATCGGTACATGAACACTTCTTCGCCTTTACGGAAGTTGGTGCGTAATCGAATCAAGTCGCGCTCGTCAGCCGCGACAACAATCAGCGCGTATTGACGAAAACATCCGAGAACCGTCGAGTAATCCTGGCCGACTTTGTAACGTGCCTCGATCGAGAATGCGACATGCTCGTTAGGCCCGAATTGAAAACTGATGATCGGGTGGCTCACGAAGCGAATTCCCCAGTTCGTCAGAAACAGGTCGGCGGCCCGGATCTGTGAAAGGTAAAATGTCCGTTCCGCCCAGCAATCGGAATACTCGGTTTCGCTGCGATAGTTGCAGTTGCGAAAATTGTGAATGGTGACCCGGTCTCCGGAAATTTCAGCCCACGCAGTCCGCTCAACGTTGGGTTGCCAATTGCCATCGTTCGACGGCTTCAGACTCAACCACCATGCGAGCACGACGCAAAAGGTGAAAACGTACGCGATTGCAGCCCAATAAGTTCGTCTGAGTGTGACGAACACCGTGATGACGCCAAGAACGTAGATTAGAGTGATCGGCGTGCGGAGGGTGGGAGTCCGACAATCGATGTAGAGGGCTGCGATCGCCCACAGAGTGAGGAGTGCAAGAACAATCCGCACAGTGACGGTCCCCACCACCCACATTACCCCCAAGCAAATCGACGATAACGTCTGTCGATCCAGGGTAGGACTACTGTACGTCTTCTGTTCTAAGCTCATCAGAATTTCCGTCGGTCGTCCAACTTCCCCCGCGATCGGGGATGTTCCACGATCCACTACGATCTCCGCAGTTGTCGTCAGGCTGAGCTATAGCATGTAGGGGTTGGAGCAGGATGAGAACTGTCAGTTCTATCAGTGTGCCATTGAGTGAGTGCATGGCGTCAGGTTCATGCGCCCGACGCCAGCCTCTCAGGTTCTTACAATTACCCCACTTTGAAGAATCGAACTTCGGCTGCGCGCTCATCAACCGGGACGATCGGCAATTCACCAGCCTGTTTTGCTGGAAGATTCCGCAGATGTTCCATGATCGCCTGCCATTCCTTGATCTCCTGGTGCGGGTCTTTTCCAACCGCAATACTGTTCGGATCTTGCGTGCCAGTCGGCGCTAGCAAGTAGGGAGTGCTGTCACGAGGAAGTTCCAGTGCCTCTACCCGGGATGCGTGAGGTTGCCCATCTTTGTTCTTAGGAACAAGTGCGAGTGCACCCTTGGTCATTTTGGGAATACCCATCACCAGCGAACCGAACATGAGTGGGCCGGTGATGCTGTACAGGCGCTCGTCTTTTCCGGTGATATCGATCTCTTTGTAACCGCGGTCAAGGTCCCCGACTTCGATGGCCGTCACAACGTCGAACTTTGGACGCGATGTGTCATAACGGAACCGCATACCGGAGGCTCGAGGAAACATCTCTCCTGGATGGGCCGGGTTATCAACGAGGAAGACTTCGAGGATGTTCTTAATCTCTTTGCCGGTAAAGTAAGCCGTTACTAACGCGCTGCCTGCGGTTTTATCCACAATACCGCCACCAAGAGGTGCTACGGCGAATACGTCATAGACTGTCTGTACGCCGGTTTTCCCTCGCTTGAGACTCGCGCGCATCATTCCGTTTGCCGTGAGTCCGATGTCCGCCTTGGTCGCTTCTCGGAACGCATCGGTAACGAGGTTTGCGAGTATGGTGCTTGCAGAGATGTCGCTGAACGTGTTGGGGATATCCCGTGGAACTACGGCCAACTTCTGATCGACGCTGAAACCGCGTGATGCAAACACGGCTGCTGTCACTGATTTCTTAAGATTGTTGATCTCGCTATCAATCGCGGGATCGCCGGCAATCGTGTCGTTGATGGGGTGGAGCTTATAGGAGTCCACGTGCACCTGGTCGCCGTCCATGGTGATGACCATTTCGCCGACATTGCTGCCTTCTTTGCCGGTCTGAACCACCGGCACCCGTCCGTTGATGATGATGGGGTCCGGCAGTTCAGTGTGGCTGTGGCCGCCCACAAGGATGTCTATTCCGGGAACCTCCCTGGCCACGCGGATATCATCCCCTTCCGTGTAGGTCCCATCCTTTCCCTTTACAACACCTCCATGGCTGAGGCAGATCACGACATCCACCTTTTCGGTTTCGCGAAGGATCTTCACCATTTCCTTGCCGGTCTCGATGGCATCGGCAAATTTGACAGCGCCCGCACCAGATGTATAGATCGTTGCTTCTTTCCCGATCAGACCAAAGATGCCAAAGCGAGTTCCGCCGCGCTCGATCACGTGATAACGACGAATTACATTTTCTTTTGCGAGGCGTTGAAGTTCGGCCAGGGATGGGTCGCTCGCTGCAAAACTGGTGTTCGATGGAACAATTGCCGGAATCCGGCCTGCGGTGACGGCCACCCTGATTTCTGCTCCTAAACCATCTGGCCCGAGATCAAACTCATGGTTGCCAAACGTAGTGGCGTCATAACCCATATGGGACATGAGCTGCAGTTCTCCGCCAGTCTGTCGAGTTGCGGCAGCAAAGGGAGTGCCCATGGTGAAGTCACCGGCGTCCAACAGTAGAACCGGCCCCTGGCTTTCGCGCGCTTTACGTCGAGTAGCCAGCAGCGCTGCGATGCGCGCATAGCCACCTCGAGTGTCGTCGTCATTGGTTGTGAGCGGCGTATAGTCTGATGAAGGACCCATCCCAATGAGTGCCGAGTGCATATCATTGGTATGCAAGATGGTAAAAGTCTTCTTGGACATCTTCACTTCCTCCGCTGCGGCGGGTAATCCCGCGGTGAGTATCGCCGCACCACCTGCAAGCGTTGAGATTGCAACGAATTCGCGACGCGATAATTTGTTGTCTTCCATGCTGCATACCTCCATGAAATTTGAATCGTTACAGCCTAGAGAACAGCGGCGCCAGTGCAAGCTGTGACTCGCAGGCGATAAGCATCACCGTTATGATGCTGCGTGCCTGTCTGGAAGTGAACTGTCAGAACTTACAGTGACGAACACTCTGCGGAACTGGAGACGAAGAAAAACGCGCCTTTAATTCGGTTTCCCGAGCCAGGAGTACTGCCACCCGATGGACACGTTCTGGTAGTTGCCACCATATTTTATGTAAACGCCATCGCTATAACTGAATTTCAGAGACTGGTGTTTTGCAATTCGGATTGCACCCGTACCTCCGAGGCGAGAGTTCTGTTGTTTCGTGAGCGAGTTCTCGATGCCGGCAACACTCGTTTTTCCGCCAACCCAGAAATTGCTGTCCAGCGATATCCAGACCCCCGGTTTGAAGTCGTAACTTAAATGCCCTTCGAAGGATGCCATCGGATTTTGCGTTTGAGACCTCGTCCCCGGATAGCTGCTGGTGTGCGAATAATATTCAGGATTGGTGGTGAAGAACCAACCTCCTGCGTACGCATCAACAATCCAGTTCCCCCTGCGCTGGGAATAGCCAAATTCCGGCTTGAAAGCCCATCGGTTGGCGCCCCAGTTAATCAGCTTGGTCGGATTGTACTGGCCAGTCGGAGCAATCACGGTCAGACTCACGCCAAGCAGCACTTTCTGACGCCATTGGATGAACTCCCGCGCCGGCATGGCAGGGCCGCCTTTGAGGTTCACTGAAACACGATAGAACGAATCCGCCAGACCGGAGCGGTACAGATGCTGCGGAACGTCTGCCGAAGTTCCATGGAAGTGTCCAACCGCGTAGGGCAGCGCGGCCGCGACATTGGCCGAGCGACCAAAGAAAGCGAACGAGTGATAGTAGCTAAAAATCGGGATGCTGTATCTCCCCTTCGCATCACTAACTGGGAGCGCACCATTGAAATCGATATTCCCGTCCGAAAAGGAGTACGAGAACGTGACTGCATTGGAATGGATTGGTGTAACGAGGTAGGCGCGTGGCGAAAGGTCCTGGGCGT
>Ga0335070_10005782_pt1 | contig 14582 bp, 14 predicted proteins | sample Lox_Sample_13_FD_206722 | JGI IMG/M metagenome (GOLD analysis project Ga0335070, IMG submission 206722) | Soil microbial communities from Loxahatchee National Wildlife Refuge, Florida, United States - Lox_Sample_1.3 | ecosystem: Environmental > Terrestrial > Soil > Wetlands | place: USA... | reverse complement strand
GTATTCGGTCTCGAAACAGTGGTCGGTCGCGCGGTCGTCCAAGCCGGTCGAGCGCTTCCCTGCCTCGATCTGAACCAGCAGCTCCGGCAATTTCCGGTAGGAAGCCGAGCCACATACCATCGAAACATGCGGCGCGCGCTCAAAAATCCTCTCGCCTTCCTGCTGGGCTACGCACCCGAGCACGCCGAACTTCTTTCCCTGCTCCTGCAGTTTCCGGAAGTCTGCCAGCCGGTGAAAAACCCTCTGCTCGGCTTTATCGCGGATCGAGCAGGTGTTGTAGAGAATCAGGCCGGCTTCCTCGACGGTAGGAACCTGGCGATACCCCTGACGCCGGAGCGTGCCGATCACCTTCTCGGAGTCGTGCACGTTCATCTGACATCCGAAGGTCTCGAGGTAGAACGTCTTGTCGCTGGTCCCCGACATCAGGCTCAGTATAACCTAGGCGCCTCGTAAGTCCGCACGTCCCTCGGATCTGCCCTTGGCTATGACTGTCACGGGGAGTCAACGACAATGCTGACCGGGGGACTGTGGCCCGGCACCCGGCCTCTGCGAAGCCACTTTCCGCCCAGGGGCCACAGAGGTACAATCCATCCCGTTCTCAAGACCAAAGGACTTCCTCATGAAGAAGTTGAGCTTTGCCCTCTTGGCTGTGGAGAACAACGATTTCCAGGCGGAGCAGGTCACGGCGGCGCGATCTGCCGCTGATCGTCTCGGGATACACCTGCAGGTCATTCACATTGAACATGACGCCGTCCAGCAGGGTGAGCAGGTTCTGAAGTTGCTCCAGAGTGCAACCTTGGTCCGCCCCGATGGCATTCTCTTCGAGCCGGTAGGCACGCCGCTGGCACAGGCGGCCAGAGTGGCGGGCGCGGCCGGAGTGGGTTGGGTAGTTCTAAACCGGGAGTTCGTGGACTATCTTCCTGGCCTCCGCCAGCAACACCGCACGCCGATGTTCTCCATCAGCGCAAGCCACACCGAAGTCGGGCGCATCCAGGGCGAACAGATTGCGCACCTGCTTCCCCAGGGCGGTTGCGTGCTCTACATTCAGGGTCCTTCCGACAACGAGGCTTCCGCCCGTCGCGCCGCCGGCATGCAGGTGGCCAAGCCGGCCAACGTTGAGGTGCGAGCCCTGAAAGGCCTCTGGACGGAACAGAGCGCGCACCAAGCCGTCAGTTCCTGGCTGAAGCTCACGATCGCGCAGGAACTGGCTCTCGGCGTCGTGGCCGCCCAGAACGACGCCATGGCTCTCGGCGCACGGAAAGCCTTTCAGGAACTAGCAACCGCTGCCACGAGGGAACGCTGGCTTAGCCTGCCTTTCATTGGCTGCGATGGTCTGCCGGGCACGGGCCAGGCGGCGGTGCGCAACGGTCTGCTCACGGCCACCGTGGTTATCCCTCCGAATGCAGGCCGCGCCGTGGAAGTGCTAGCCTCGGCCCTCCAGAGCGGCGAACAACCGCCGGAATGCATCCATACCGAGCCATCTTCGTTCCCCGCGCTCAGCGCGCTGAAGCCGCTCACTAAATCGCAGCACGGCGGAGCCTGACGGTGCCGCCGTGGTGAGTGTCGCTCCTTGATTACGCGGACGCCTTTCGCGTGTCTGCCGTCTCGCCTCTCTCCAGGTACGCGTGCAGCCACCCGAGAACGCGCTTCCATCCCTCGGCATGACCCGTAGCTACCTGCGGCGCGCCGGCAAACCCCTCGTGCCGGATTCTCACCAGCGTGCCCGTGCCTGCCCGCTTTGGCCCGCCGGGATGCAAACCGTGGACATCGGTCGCCTCAAGTTCCCAGCGCACCACCGTCTGCAACGGTCCGGCCCAACTGGCAATCCAGGTGTGAACAAGCAACCGCGGCGGATTCACCTCCAGATACTCCCCGTCGACACGGAACGAGGTGCCATCGGCCCCCACTCCAACGCTCGACCATTTGCCCCCCCGGGCGCACGTCGCCCTTCCACTCCGTGATGCGATACATGCCTTGCTGACCCCACCATTGGGGCGCCTGCTTGGGATCGGTGATTGCCTCGAATACCCGCACCGGCGGTGCGGCGATGAAAATCTCCGCCGTAACAACGTTCTGGTCTGGCGTGATTGCTGCGGTCGCCATGAAGAGCTCCTTTCTACGCTTCCAAGAATGTTCTCAGTTTCTCCAGCACGCCCGGCCACCCCCCCGCGTAATCCTTGGCGATCCCGGGTTCCGCGGCAAGTCCGCTGTGCGTTAGTTTGACGTGTGTTCCCACCTTCGTTGGCCTCAGTTTCCCATCGAACGATCGTCCGCATCTTCGGGTCCTTGTGGAAGTTCGCCAGCCACGTATAGACCAGCAGACGGGGAGGATCCAACTCCAGGATCTCGCCTTCGTGCCGGACGCGGGCATAGCCGTGGTGCGGATTCTGCGAGCAGTCAATTTCGAAGTACCATCGCCCGCTGACACGGAGCTCCATTTCGTACGCGTCAAGATAGGGCGCCCGCCGCAGCACTTCCTCACGATCACAAACGGCCTTGAACACGCGCTCCGGCGGAGCAGCAATCTCCACTTCTGCAACTACGGAGTCCTGGTCGGGCGTGATGATAGCGTTCGTCATGATCGTCTCCGTTCAACGCCGTGCTAACGATAGCCCCCGGCCGCCTCGATAAAGTGATACTCGCCGTCGATCACTCCGGAAGCTTTTGCCGCGTTGGCTGCTTCGGGGTTGCTAATGAACTCGCGCGCTTTGTCCACATTGGCAACTTCGAACAGGAAGAACACGTTGTTGCGTTCCTCGATGCCCAGCCAGAGACTCACCAATCGGAGGCCCACGTCCCGGTGGGCTGCTTCATGAGAGGCGAAAATAGCCTTCCAGTGCGAGAAGTCCGCAACACGGTTGCGACAGAGCAAGTAAGTCATCCGTCCCTCTTGGTTCAAAGAAAACTGCCCAGCTACCTTTATCCCGCCCCGTCGGTTCCTACTTTGTCCGCTGCAGTGTGAACAGCTCCTTCATCTCCTTGCCATGGTCGAGGAAGGTCCACTCTTCGGTGTGGTGATTCGCGTCCGGCATGGTGAAGACCACGTGATGCATGTGGCCGGCGTCCGGGCTGGCCAGATTGGTGGCGTCGAGGAAATCGAAGATCACGCTCTTGCCGTCCGGCGAAAGCGTCGCGGTCATACGGGGCTGGTTGCCGGCGCCGCAGTAGTGAGTCATGAGCAGACGCTCGCCATCCATGTGGAACATGGTGATCATGTTCTCCGGGCCCTTTCCGTGGATCTCGCTCAGAAACGCCGAGCCGCCGGCGGTCATACGGAAGGAGACGCGTACTACCTGTCCCTGCGAGTTCTTCCCTTCCCAGGTTCCTTCCAGGGCTTTCAACACGTCGAAGGCTTTCTTGCCGCCAGCCTCGGCCAGTGCAAAGGTGGCAGACAATATCACAAGCATGGTTGCCGCAGAACGAAATCGCTTCATAGTTCATCTCCAGAGGTTGGTTTCATGTGTGGGCCCTGCCCGTTTCGCGGGCATACTCCTGCTCGACAAAAGTCTTCAGATTGGCCAGATTGATCTGCCAGAAGCGGCGATACTGCTCCAGCCATAAGCTTACTGCCTTCAAAGGCTCGGCATTGAGTTGATAATAGCGATGACGGCCGCGACGGTGTTCCACCACCAGCCGCGCCCTGCGCAGGTGGCGCAGGTGTTTCGAAATGGCGGGCCGCGAGACGGGAAACGTTTCGGCGATCTGGCCGGCCGGCTGCGCCCCTTGCCGCAGCAGATCGAGGACAGCGCGGCGGGTGGGATCGGCGAGAGCGTGAAACGTAGCCTCCGTCGAATGTGTAACCGATCGGTTCCGCATAATGCGTAACTATAGAGTTACATATTGCGCTTGTCAAGAAGAAAGTTGCAGGCTGCAGTTCTCTCGTGTGACCAACCGCAGATGCCTCACTCGCCCAGCCAGCAAGCAAAGACCGCTTGCTATGGAAGGGATGCCCTTCCCAGTGTTGGCAAGTTCTTCGTTGTGAATCCGGAACGGCTGCGGGGACATCTATAGCGAGGTCTGATGCAAACAATTCTAAACTGATTGTTTACCTACACGTTTTCAAGCACACCAGCGGAAAGGAGAACACCATGCCCTACGTTACTGTCGGCAAAGAAAACTCAGGCGCGATCGAACTCTACTACGAAGATCATGGGGCCGGCGACCCGGTAGTTCTGATCCACGGATATCCACTGAGTGGCGCTTCTTGGGAGAAGCAGCTGCCTGCCCTTTTGAGCGCGGGTCACCGCGTCATCACCTACGACCGCAGAGGGTTCGGCAAGTCCAGCCAGCCCACAAGCGGCTACAACTATGACACCTTCGCCGAGGATTTACACAAGCTGGTGAGCCATCTCAAGCTCCGCCATTTTGGGCTGGTCGGTTTTTCCATGGGCGGAGGCGAAGTGGCGCGCTACATTGGGAAGTACGGATCGAAAGACGTGAGCAAGGCAGTCTTCATTGCGTCGATTCCGCCCTTCTTACTGAAGACAGCGGACAATCCCGAGGGCGTCGATGGCAGTATCTTCGAAGGCATCCAGAAGGCCGTGGCGGCAGACCGTTACAGCTTCTTCACTGAGTTTTTCAGGAACTTCTACAACACGGACGTCCTCCTGGGTAAGCGCATCAGCGACCCGGCAGTCCAGGCCAGCTGGAATCTTGCCGCGAGCGCATCGGCTACGGCCAGCTTCGCGTGTGTTCCAACTTGGCACGAAGACTTCCGCCCGGATTTGACTCGCATTGACATTCCTACGCTGGTCATTCACGGCGATGCCGACCGCATCGTGCCACTCGTCGCTTCGGGAGAACGAACCGCCAAGCTGATTGAGGGAGCGCGGCTGGTTGTGATCAAGGACGGGCCGCACGCGGTGAACTGGACCCATGCGGAAGAGGTGACCGCAGAACTGGTGAGCTTCCTCGGAACGGACGCCGCCAAACCTGCGTATCGGAACGACGCAGCGGCGTAGCGCTACGGAGCGGCCGTTCCCGGCGAACTGTTCTTGCCCATCGTCTGCTGCAAGTGGGCGGCGATCTGCTTGCCGTGGAAACGGCCGTTCTCGATAAAGATCTCGTTGGTGCGCGAGCCGGCCACGATCACCCCTGCCACATAAATCCCGGGAACATTGCTCTCCAGCGTTTCGGGATCGCAGAACGGCCGATGCTGCTCCGGCGAGAGCTCGATGCCCGTGCTGCTGAGAAAATCGTAGTCGGGGTGATAGCCCGTCAGGGCGAAGACGAAATCATTCTTCAAGCGCAGCGAGCCGGTCTTAGTCTGCAGCAGCACGAAGTCGGAACCGATCTCTTGCACCGTGCTGTTGAAATAGGCCGGGATTTCCCCAGACCTGATCCGGTTCTCAATATCCGGACGCACCCAATATTTGAGATGATGATGCAGCTCCGGTCCGCGATGCACCAGGGTGACGCGTGCTCCGTGGCGCCACAAGTCGAGCGCCGCCTCGGCGGCGGAGTTCTTGCCACCAATCACCACGACGTCGGTATCGTAATAAGGATGCGGCTCCCGGTAGTAGTGGAAGACCTTCGGCGACTGTTCCCCCGGGATCCCGAGCAGGTTAGGAAGATCGTAATAACCGGTGGCCACGATCACCTTGCGGGCGCGGTAATCGTGGATTAGATCGTGGCGGTCGCTGGCGGTGACGCGGAACGCTCCATTCTGTCCGGTGATGGTCTTCACCCACTGGTACTGCCGGACATGTAGCTTGTAGTGCTCGGCCACCCGCCGGTAGTATTCCAACGCCTCCTGGCGGGTAGGTTTCACCAGCGCAGTGTTAAACGGAATCTCTCCAATCTCGAGCAACTCCGGCGTCGTGAAGAACACCATGTTCGTCGGATAGTGATAGATGGAATTGACCACGCATCCCTTGTCGATGATGAGCACTTTGAATCCGGCTCTCTGCGCCTCGATGGCACAAGCCAAGCCGGTGGGTCCGGCGCCTACCACCAGAACATCAGCCCAGGAGTCAGGCCGGGCATGAGGTTGGGTACGAGGCAGCGTTTCCGGAATCTGTTCGACGGGCAAGAGGGCCTACCTCTATCGCGACGATAAGAGAGATGATTCTAGCACTGGCCCGATCCGTCCCGTTTCGCGAATTGCGTGCCTCTACTTCTTCACACAAATCGAAACCCCGTCGCGGATAGGTAGGATGGTTGTGAAAACGTCGCGCGACTCGTACATCATCCGGTTGAGTTCCAGGATAGCCTTGGTGTGTTCGTCCGGGTTGGGCTGGGCAACCTTCCCTTCCCACAGGACATTGTCGGTGATGAACAGCCCGCCCTTTTTCAGGCGAGGCAGCGCCATCCGGAAGGCACGCGGGTAATCCGTCTTATCCACGTCGTTGAAGATGATGTCGTAGGGCTCCTTTTCCTCCGACAGAATCTCCAGCGCGTCCCCGACGCGAATATTGATGCGCGAGCCGACCCCGGCGCGCTCGAAATAGCGGCGCGCCTTTTCTGCGTTGTTGCGGTCGCCATCGGTGTAGATGACCCGTCCGCCATCCCCGACGCCACGGGCCAACCAGATCGTCGAATAGCCAATGGCCGATCCCATCTCGAAGATTCGCTTCGCACCACTGATGATCACCAGTTGATGCAGCACCCTGCCTACCAGCGGGCCGACAATGGGGATATCGTCTTGCGCGGCCTCCGCTTCCATCTCCGCAAGAACTTCGTCCCGCGCAGGCAGTAAGGCATAGAGGTAGTCTTCGACATCTCCGGCGACGATCCCGCCCATGCGCCAGGAGGCGTTCGCATTCTGGTCATGCATGCTCTTTCTTCCTTTTATTGAAAATCGTGAACCGCAACAACCGTTCGAGCCGAACCCCGTCGCACGCAGCCACGGAATTGTCATTCCGAGCACCCGACTTTGGCGCGAGGAATCTGCTTTTCTGTCCCCTATACAACCGTCTGGCCCGGTTTCAGTTCCGCCACCTTCACTTCCGGAGCCAGCTTCTGCAGTTCACTCGGCTTGCCCGTGAGCAATGGAAACGTCCCGAAGTGCATGGGGATGACCGTCTCCGGCTTCAGCAGCTTACAGGCGTAGGCAGCTTCCCGCGGTGACATCGTGAAGTGGTCCCCAATCGGCAGCATGGCTATCTTCGGTCCATACAAGTCGCGGATGATCGCCATATCGCTGAAAACGTTCGTATCGCCCGCGTGGTAGAGCTTTACGCCGTTCGAGAATTCGAGTACGTACCCGCAAGCCTCGCCGCCATAGACGATCTCGTCGCCGTCCTGAATCCCGCAGGAGTGCACCGCGTGCACCATGGTGACCTTCACACCGGCGACGGTCTGTGTGCCGCCCTTGTTCATCGGCGCGATCTGCTTGACCCCCTTTTTCTGCAGCCAGGAACAAAGTTCATAGATGCCGACCACTGTGGGGCCGAACTTCTTGCCCAGATCCACTGCGTCGGCGATGTGGTCGAAGTGCCCGTGCGTGCAAAGCAGGACATGAACCTTCTTGACATCCTTTTCGCTCTCTGGACACGAGGGATTTCCTCCGATCCACGGGTCAACGTAGAGGGTCTTCCCTTCCGGAGTTTCGATGCGGAAGGTCGCGTGGCCGAGCCAGGTCAGTCGTATTCCTTGAAGATTCATAAATCAAGCCTCAACGATAGGGTCCAGCTCCTTCGTTAGACCTAGCATTCTAGCGAATCTTTGCGGTTTCAGGTTGGCGGTTCCCGGTTCCGATCGAATCCGGTACTGCCGCTTATAGCCTCACGCGCTTGCGCTCCTGTGTAAGATGTTGTGCGTGCCAGACCTCAAGGTGCTGTTGTCGCGCGAACAAATTGCCCAGCGCGTGGCTGAGATGGGCGAGGAGATCGCCCGCGATTTTCGCGGACAGTCCATCATCTTTGTTGGCGTCCTCAAGGGCGCGGCCGTCTTCCTGAGCGACCTGGCGCGCCACGTCCCGCTCGACGCGACGTTCGACTTCATCGGAGTCTCCAGCTACGGCGGTCGCCCAAGCCCTACCCAGGATCCCTCCGGCCACGCCACCTGGGACTCGAGCGGCGAGGTGCGTCTCACTAAGGATCTGGATCAGTCCCTGACCGACCGCAACGTCATACTCGTGGAAGACATCCTCGATACCGGCCTGACCCTCAACTTCATCCGGAAACATCTGCAGGCGCATCAACCCCGGACGCTCCGGATTGCTGCTCTGCTCGACAAGCCCTCACGGCGCAAACAGCCCATGCAGGCCGACTATATCGGGTTCACTATCCCCGATGCTTACGTGGTCGGCTATGGCCTAGACTACGCCGAACGCTACCGCAACCTCCCCGACATCTGCGTCATTGCCTCGCCATAGCGCGACGATTCGCGCCCCCGAAAAGGCGATAGATGCTCTTTGTTTACGTCTTTGGAGGTGGAATCCGAGTCGGTACGAGAGGAAGGGTCCCGGAGGGACCCAGGACAATAGCCCGCCAGTTTACCGGTGGGGCAGGAGTGCGTAGGGGTGCACAAGTGCCGTAGGCACGACTGCTGCACGCCAAGGCTCCGCGAGGCGGCTGCTATCATGAAGGCAGTGAACTCGACCGCCACAAGACCTGACGCTCCTCCTGGTGTCGAGCCGCTTCTGCTGGAAGTGGCTGACGTGGTCAACACCACGCTCGACCTGGAAACCACGCTGCGGCGCGTGGCCGAACTGGTCCGCAAAGTCATTGACTACGAGATCTTCGCCATCCTTTTACTCAACGAGCAGCGCCAGGAGTTGTACATCCGCTTCCAGGTGGGATATCCGCCGGGCGTGGCCGATCGCCTGCGCGTGAAAGTCGGCCAAGGCGTCACCGGGCGCGCCGCCCATCTGCGCCAGGCCGTGCTGGTCGCCGATGTGGCCCAGGAAGATTTCTATATCGATGCCATCCCCAACGTGCACTCGGAACTGGCCATCCCGCTGATCGTGAAGAACCGCCTGATCGGCGTCATCGATATCGAAGCGCGCGAGAAAGGTTATTTCACTGAGGAGCACAAACGTTTGCTGACGCTGATTGGCTCGCGCATGGCGGTGGGCATCGAGAATGCCCGCCTCCACACCCGCACCACCCGACAGGCGCGCACGCTCCTGCTGTTGAATGAGATTGCCCAGGAACTGACTTCCATCCTGAACCTGGACCAACTCCTGAAGCGCGTTGCCGAGCTGCTCAGCCGGCTCATCGATTACCAGATGTTCAGCATTCTCCTGCTCGATGAAACTGGTGAGAAACTGCAGCACCGCTTCTCGCAGCGCTTCCAGGAACGGCTGCACCTCAAGCACGATAGAGCGCTGGGCCGTGGCGTGGTGGGCTACGCCGCGCAAGCCAAAGAAGCCGTGTTGGTCCCCGACGTCACCAAAGATTCGCGCTACATCTCGGTGAATCCGGAAACACGCTCGGAACTGGCCGTGCCTCTCATCTATAAAGAGAAGGTGATTGGGGTTCTCGATCTGGAGCACACGCGCCGGAACTATTTCACCGAGGATCACAAACGAACCCTAACTACGCTTGCGGCACAAATTGCCATCGCTATCGAGAACGCGCGGCTCTACGAACAAATTGCCAAACAGGAGCAGCGCCTGGAGCGCGATCTGGCCCTGGCGCGCGAACTGCAAACTCGGCTGCTGCCGCCGTCGCGCCCCAAGCTTCCCAACCTCGAGGTCTCCGCCAAGTTCGTTCCCGCCCGCGCCATCGGCGGCGACTTGTATGATTTTGTCACCTACTCGCTCTCCCGGCTCGGGATCGTGATCGGGGATGTGAGCGGCAAGGGCGCGCCCGCGGCCATCTATGCGGCCCTGGTCAGCGGCATTCTTCGCTCTCATGCGCCCATCGAGCCGAACCCGGCCGAGATGCTCTCGGCCGTCAACCTTTCCCTGAGCGAGCGCCGGATCGATGCGCAATTCGTCTCGATCATCTACGCCGTGTGGGACGATCGGGCGCGCAGGCTGCAGGTGGCGAATTCTGGGCTGCCCCGTCCGATCTACTGCCATGACGGCAAGATTGAGGCCATCGAGGCCACCGGGCTGCCCCTGGGGCTGTTCGACGAAGTTGATTACGACGAGTTAACCTTTAGCGCCAAGCCGGGCGATTTGTTCGTCTTCTTCAGTGACGGCATTCTCGATGCGCGCAATCGCGATGGAAAATTGTTCGGGCGCGAGCGGGTGGAGGAAATTGTGGCCGCCTGCGCAAGCAAGTCAGCGGATTGCGTGGTGAACGACATCTTCAAGGCTGTTAGCGAGCACGCGGCTGGCGTCGATACGTTCGACGATCAAACCGTAGTGGCGATCAAAGTCAAAGGCGGCGCGGGCAAACGCAAGTGACAAAACTGAGCAAATCGGATGTCATGCGCCCGCCCGCTTTTGTCTATCGGCGGCTAGCCCGCAGTGCGCAGCAAAAGGAACTGTTCTGCGAGTCGGTTCCCCTGGAGCGGTTGGCGGAACGCTATGGAACGCCCCTGTACGTTTATTCGTCCGCGATGATCCGCGCGCGCATGAAAGCATTTGACCGCGCCTTTCGCTCCGTTCCGCACACTCTCTGCTATTCGGTCAAGGCGAATTCTTCCTTGGGCATTCTCCGCTTGATCGACCAGGAAGGCGCTGGCTTCGATGTCGTTTCCGGCGGAGAGCTGGAGCGCATTCTGCGTGTGAATCGGAAAGCGGCACGTAACGTCGTCTTTTCCGGCGTCGGCAAGACCATACCGGAAATGGAGCTGGCTCTCAAATCCGGAATTCTGCTCTTCAATATCGAAAGCGCCTCAGAACTGAAGGCGCTTGCCGCCACCGCCGCCCGACTGAAAAAACGAGCCGCCATCGCCGTGCGGATAAATCCTGACGTTTCCGCGAAAACTCATCCTTACATTTCGACCGGGCTGCACGAGCACAAGTTCGGCGTGCCGATTCCTGAGGCGCGATCGCTCTATGCCGAGGCGGCGAGGCACACCTACCTGAGCGTTGCCGGTGTGAGCGTGCATATCGGATCGCAGATTACCGATGTCAGCAACTTCCAGGACGCGCTCGAGCGAGTGGCTCGCTTCGTCCGCGATCTGCGCCGACAGGGCCACGACATCCGTTACGTCGATGCCGGTGGAGGCCTGGGCATTTCCTACGAAAGAACGCAGCAGGACTTCACCACGCAAATCTCCGCCTATGCGCGCGCCGTGCTCGAGCCCCTGCGTGGCCTGGACGTGCATCTTCTGCTCGAACCCGGCCGCTCGATTGTGGGTGCAGCCGGCGTGCTGCTGACGCGCGTCATCTATCGCAAAACCAATGACGGCAAACGCTTTCTGATCGTCGATGCGGCCATGAACGATCTGCTGCGTCCGTCGCTCTACGACGCTTACCACGAAATCGTGCCGGTGAAGTGCTTCGTATCAGGGCATCGCTTCAGCGATGCCGGAAGCCGCGAGATATCCACGGCCCCTTTAGGGGCTGCTGCCGGTTCGTCCGACACGACAAGTCCGGCCGTGGAAACGCGGCTTGCCGCGTCTCCGACAGCGTCGTCCGGCGAGACCGAGATCACCGATGTCGTCGGCCCAATCTGCGAAACCGGAGACTTCTTCGCCCGCGATCGCGAGCTACCGGTGATGCAGGAAGGCGACCTGCTTGCGGTTCTCGACTCCGGCGCTTACGGAGCCGTGCTCGCGTCAAACTACAACACGCGCGGCCGGCCGGCGGAGGTGCTGGTGGACGGCGCAAAGGCGCGGCTGATCAGGCGCCGCGAAGCGATTCCCGATCTTATTCGCCCCGAAGCGTAAAGAGGGTGGGAATCGCGAAAAGGATGTGTCTCGTGATCTATGTTTATGGCGATGACGGCGCAGACGCGAATAAGGAACGAGTCATCGCGGTTTCTGTAATCGCAGGCCGCGAGGAGTGGTGGCAGAGTGTCGAGGACCAGTGGGTAGTTCGATGCGGCGAAATTCCATTTCATGCCACTGACTGTGAGAGCAATCATGGGGATTACGAGCACATCCCTAACGAAGAGAATAAGGCCATGTATCGCGACCTCACGGGTATTCTCGCGGCTAGCATGGTCGGCGGGATCGGGATCGCCATCGATTTAACCGCTCAAAAAAAGATCATTCCAGGGGCGATGCCGCTCGCGTATTATCGCGCATTCTTGGAGTGCGTAGAGAAAGCCGCGAACGTAGCTGAGAATTTGGGAGAAGTCGCGGAGTTGACCTTCGATATCAGCACGGAAAACGAATACAACGCTGACCTTTTGTATTCGTGGGCGAGAAACGGAGATGCCCGATTTCGTCAGTGGCTCGCTCCCAAGATTTCGTTCGTGCCGTGGCGGGAATCCGTGCGTGTGCAAGCTGCCGACCTGCTAGCGTTCGAAGCATGGAAAGCTTTAGACCATACCGTCGGACCAGTTAAACGGACACGTAGATCATGGGAACTGCTTCGCGCGACACAACGCTTTGAGACATACAGCTACAGCGAAGATTGGTTTCGCGATTTGAAGGCGCATCTCGATTCAGGAGAACTTGAGAACATAGTCGGATTCAACGAATCGGATTACAAAGCGTGGTTGAAGACCACAGGTTGCCAACATAGCATCAGCAACCTGTTCCATTTCTTAGGTTGGATCAGCAAGAAAATCGACAACCCTGTCACGGCTCCATAATCATAGCCAGTCAGCTATATTATTGCCCTAATCAGGCAGTCCACAATCTTGCCCACCTTTAGAGACCTATCTCACTCCACGGGCATCATAGGTCACTCTGCCTCCAACCCAGGTCTTCAGCACCTTCACCTCGCGAATCTTCACCGGATCAATCGCCAGCACATCGTCGCTCAGCAGCACCATGTCTGCCAGCTTGCCGGGCGTGATCGATCCTTTTTGGTTCTCCTGAAACTCAGCGTAGGCCGATCCCATCGTGTACGCCTCGATGGCCTCCTTCACGGTCAGCTTCTGCTCTGGGAACCAGCCGTTCGGATTCTTTCCGTCAAGCGTAGCCCGTGTCACGGCGGCATAGAGAGTCAACATTGGGTTGAGAGGAGCGACATTCCAATCCGTGCCCAGAGCGAGTCGCACTCCGTGATCGAGAAACGTGCGGAAGGCATACGTCCGGCTGGCGCGGTCATGCCCGATGCGGCCCTCCGCCCAGCGCCCGTCGTCGATCGCGTGATACGGCTGAACCGAAGCGATCACGCGCAGTTGCGTGAATCGATCGAAGTCCTTCGCGGCCATGTGCTGGGCATGTTCGATACGCCACCGCCGGTCGCGCGGGCCGTGAGCCTTTTCGATTTCAGCATAGATGTCGAGGATCGTCGAAATTCCAGCATCGCCGATCGCATGCGTGCAAAGTTGCAGTCCGGCGGCGTCGCCCTTCATCATGCGATCACGCATCAGCGAAATCGGATGCATGCCATCTGCCAGCAGCCCGCGATTGTCTGGCTGATCCGTAAACGGCTCAAAGAAATAGGCAGTCCGGGAGCCGAGCGAACCATCCGCGTACGATTTGACCGCACCCAGCCGCAGATAAGGCCCGCCAAAAGCATGCCGAATGCCGATCTTCACCTGGTCGTCGCCTTGCGGAATCAACGGCGCGGCGTAAATGCGCGTCGTCAGCTTTCCCTCTTCGAGCAGTTCCGCATAGATAGCGATATCCGCATAGTCAGGATTCATGTCCTGCACGCTAGTAACGCCCAGCGAAGCGGCATGTTCCAGCGCGCGCTCAATCGCGTGACGGCGCTGAGCGTGCGTGGGTTCGGGAATCACTTTGTACACCAGATCGGCGGCAGCGTCTTTCAGCGCGCCGGTAGGATTGCCCTTCGCATCGCGAACGATCACTCCGCCCGCCGGATCAGGTGTCTGGGCTGTAATCCCGGCCAGCTTTAAGGCCAGCGAGTTTGCCAGGATCATGTGGCCGTCGTAGCGATTGACGGCCACGGGCGTCTGCGGCGTAAGCGAATCGATCAGTTCTTTCGTGGGCAACTGCGCGGGATTCCATTTCGTTTCGTCCCAGTCTCCGCCAACCAGCCACTCGCCCTTCGTGCTCCTCGCCGCCCGCTCGCCGATGCGCCGCGCGAACTCCGCCGCGCTAGTGGCGTCGTTGAGCTGCACGTTATCCAGTTGCGCTCCACCCGACTCGAAGTGCACATGCGCATCGTCGAAGCCGGGAAGAAGGCGCTTCCCTGCCGCATCGACAATCCGGGTGCCTGGTCCGCACCATACGTCGATCTCCTGGTTGGAGCCGACGGCCACGATGCGCTCGCCGAGAACAGCTACGGCCTCGGCTTCGGGGCGCGAGGCATCGACGGTCCAAACCTTGGCGTTGCGGATGATGAGATCGGCGGCGGGTCTGGATTGAGGATAAACGGACAGGCCCGAACAAAGAATGAGGATGACGGCAAGCTGCAAGAGAAACCGTTTCATTGTCTGCTCCTGCTCACTATCCGTAGAGACGCAGCTTGCTGCGTCTCAGATCTCGACAGCAAGAAGACGCGGCAAGCCGCGTCTCACGCACGCCTCACGGAGTCGCCTCGCTTTACCTTTCCCCCCACTTCAGCTTCGTACTCAGCACTTCAAAGAACGTCTTTTGGAAGCGCAGCAGTTTTGCCGGATGCTCCGCCTTCACGCAGCGCACCGCATCGTCGT
>Ga0335070_10005781_pt1 | contig 14582 bp, 12 predicted proteins | sample Lox_Sample_13_FD_206722 | JGI IMG/M metagenome (GOLD analysis project Ga0335070, IMG submission 206722) | Soil microbial communities from Loxahatchee National Wildlife Refuge, Florida, United States - Lox_Sample_1.3 | ecosystem: Environmental > Terrestrial > Soil > Wetlands | place: USA... | reverse complement strand
AGCCGATCCTGAACCTGCTCCGGGACTTCACCGTGAACGGCATCGTGCACGTGACCGGTGGCGGCTTCGACGGCAACGTGCCGCGCATCCTTCCGAAGGGCGTGCGGGCGCGGATCGATCCCGCGACATGGCCTCGCCCCCCGGTGTTCGGCCTGATCCAGCGCCACGGAGAGATCGCAGAGTCCGAGATGCTGCGCGTGTTCAACTGCGGAATCGGCATGGTGCTCGCGGTGCCGCGCGAGCAGGCCGACGACGTGGTCCAGCGGCTCCAGGGCATGGACGAGCGGGCCTACGTGATCGGCGAGATCGAGCGGAAGGCGCCGGAAGAGGCTCCGCTCCACTACGCACCGCTTGCCGGCGACGCCACGCGGCGACGGCGCTAGCCCCGCGCGAGCTCCCAGGATGGACGCGCGATGAAGGGAATCGCCTCGGGCCCGGGCGGCGCGCTGCGGGCGCGGCGCTGGGACGTGATCGTCCTCGGCGGCGCCCTGCCGGGCCTCGTGGCCGCGGCACGCCTCGGCATGCAGGGCGCCCGCGTCCTCGTGGTCGAGGAGGAGGCGGCGGCCCGTGGCGCGTCCGCGCTCCGCGAGCCCTTCCTGCTCGCCGGCCACGCCGCGGGCGGCGTGCTCGACGCCTGTCTCAAGGCCCTGACGATCCCGCTGATCGACCGCAAGAAGATCGAGCCCGAGGCGGTGGCGCTCCAGGTCGTGATGCCGGACCGCCGTGTGGACGTGGGCGAGCCCCAGACGACCCTCGACGAGCTCGTGACCTGGGGCATCGCCAAGCCCGAAGAGGCCCATGAGCTCGTGCGTGCGCTGCTCGAGGCGGCCGCGGCCGAGCGCGCGGCGATGCTCGAGGCGCCGGTCGTGAAGGCCGGTGGTCTCCGCGCCCTCGCGCGGGGCGGCGGCGCGCCGCGCGGCGCGCGCCACGGCCGCGGCCTCCCGGTCGAGGTGGCGCGCGCCGACGGCGCCCTCGCGCTCCTGCTCGAGGCACAGGTGCGCGCGCTGTCGCAGCTGGGCGCGAGCGCCCCGCCGCCCGAGGCGCGCGCGCGTCTCCTCGGGAGCCCGCTCGAAGGCGGAGCCTTCTACGCCTCGGCCGACGGCTTCCTCCGGAGCCTGTTGCGGCGGAGGATCCAGGCCGTCTTCGGCGAGTTCCGGACGATTCCGGGACGCTTCGAGCTGGTGACGAGCGATCACCAGCCCGGCCTCGCGATCGCCGGCTCGAACGACGTCTGGCTCGGGCGGGCGCTGGTCCTGAACGCGCCGCGCTCCTCCCTCGCCGCGGCCCTCGCCGACGGCGCGGGCGCGCCCGACTTCCTGACCGGCCCCTCGCCGACACGGCGCCGCATCGCCCTCGTCTTCCGCGTGCGTGGAGCGGTCCTTCCGGAAGGAATGGCGCGGCGCGTGGTGCGCGTGCTCGATCCGGCCCTTCCGATCGAGGGCACGAACTGCATCTGTCTCTCCATCCTTCCCGCTCCGAAGGGCAGCGAGATCCGTGAGCTCGTCGCGAGCGCCATCGTCCCGACGGGCTCGCCGCACGAGCGCGCGGCCGCGGAGGCGTGCATCGAGTCCGCCGTCCGCGAGCTGATGCCCTTCTCCGAAGGCCACCTCGTGCGCGAAGCGGTGCCGGAGGTGCGTTGGGACGAGGAGGCGCCCGAGGACCCGGCCATCGGAGAAGGATGGCCGTTGGACGTCGAGATCCGCGTGGCCTCGCGGCCGCTCGTCTACGCGCTCCCGCGGGAGGCGGTCGCTGCCCTCGGCTTCGAAGGCGACGTGCTCCTCGGCTGGCGCGCAGGCGACGCCATCCGCGCGGACTTCGGCGCCGGCTCGGAGCGCCTCTAGCCCGCGACGCCGCGCCCGAGCCCCCCGCAGCGTTGCCCTGCCTGGGAGCGTGGGCTACAACGCCGGCGCGCAGCGGCCCGAGCCGCAGGTCCGCCGGGCGTCACCTGCGGGCTGCGCTTCCGAGCGACGATCCGGACCGACCGGCGATCTCCCGGTCGGCCTTGCCAAGAGGTTCCGAGCCATGGCCCAGGTCTGCGAGCTCTGCGGAAAGCACCCCTCGACGGGCCACAACGTGAGCCACTCGAATCGGAAGTCGTCGCGGCGCTGGCACATCAACCTGCAGAGCACGCGCGCCCTCGTGAACGGCGCCACGAAGCGCATCCGCGTCTGCACGCGGTGCATCCGCTCCGGGCGCGTCACGAAGGTGGCCTGAAGGCCTTCCGACGCCGGCTTCAGCCGCCGCCAGCGGAGCCGCCCCCGCGGCCAGGAGCCGCTCGGCCACCGGCGTCTTCCTGCGTCTCCTCCGGTTCGCCCGCCCCTATACCGGCCTCGTGGTGCTCGGCCTCTTCTTCGCGTCGCTGAACGCCGGCGCGAAGAGCCTGCAGGCCTGGCTCGCGAAGCCGCTCCTCGACGAAGTCCTGGTTCCGGCCGCCTCGGTGCACGAAGGAGACACGAGCAGCGCACGCTGGCTCTCGCGGCTCGCCCTGTCGCAGGGCGGCGCGAGCCCGGAGGCCGTGGCCACCGATGGGACGTCGCCGCCCTCCGCGCGCGAGCCGGCGTCCGACGACGCGGCGAAGGACCGGCTGCGACGCACGATCCTCGCGAGCCTCTGGCGCATCGCGCTCCTCGGGCTCGTGATCGTGATCGCGCTCCCGATCTCCGAGTTCGGGAAGGGCTTCCTGACGGAGTACGTGCTCGGTCGCGTGCTGGTCGACGTGCAGCACGCGGTCTGCGCGAAGCTGCTGACGCTCCCGCTCCGCTTCCACCTCGACACCACGCGCGGCGACACGCTCTCGCGTACGCTGAACGACGTGGGCCGCGCCCACCGCGCGCTCGACGTGCTCTTCGGCGACGTGCTTCCCGCGTGCGCGGCCCTCGCGATCGGCGGCGTCGTGCTGGTCGGGATCTCCTGGAAGCTCACGCTGGTCGCGCTCTGCATCGCGCCTCCTCTCGTGGGCGTGATCGGCGTCTTCGGCAGGCGCATCCGCAAGACCGCGCGGCGGCGCCAGGAGCGCCTCGGCGACGTGACGCAGCGCCTGGTCGAGATCCTCGCCGGGATCAAGCTGATCAAGGCCTTCCGCGCGGAGTCGACCGAGGAGGCCTCCTTCACCCGCGAGAACGAGCGGCTCTTCCGCAGCAGCATGCGTGTCGTGAAGAACCGCGTGCTCTCGAAGAGCCTGATCGAGCTCCTGAACAACGCCGCCGTGACCGCCCTGCCGCTCGTCGGGGCGTGGCTCGTGATGGGCGGGAGCTGGGGCCTCTCGGTCGGCGATCTCGTGGCGTTCGGCGCCGTGCTCGGCATGACCTACGCGCCGACGCGCGGGCTCACGAAGGGCTGGACCGAGCTCATGGACGCCGTGCCCGCGGCCGAGCGCTTCCTCGACCTGCTCGACGCCGCGCCCGAGACGCCCGATCCGACGGACGCCGTGCGGATCGACGGCGTGCGGCGCGGCATCCGCTTCGAGAAGGTGAGCTTCAGCTATGGGCGCGAGGCGGTGCTGCGCGACGTCTCCCTCGAGGTGGAGGCGGGCCAGGTCGTCGCGATCGTCGGTCGCACGGGCGCCGGAAAGACCACGCTCGTCGACCTCCTGCTCCGCTTCTACGACCCGGACTCCGGCGCGATCGAGATCGACGGCGTCGACCTGCGCCGCATCGCGCGCGACTCCCTGCTCGATCACGTGGCCGTCGTGAGCCAGGAGCCCTTCCTGTTCGGCGGGACGATCCGCGACAACATCGCCTATGGGCGGCGCGGCGCCTCGGAGGCCGAGATCCTCGCCGCCGCACGGGCCGCCCACGTGGACGAGTTCGTGTCGGCCCTGCCCGAGGGCTACGAGACGCAGGTGGGCGACGTCGGCCTGAAGCTCTCCGGCGGCCAGCGCCAGCGCATCACGATCGCCCGGGCGATCCTGCGGAACCCCGCGATCCTGATCTTCGACGAGGCGACGAGCGCGCTCGACGCGAAGAGCGAGCGCTACGTGCAGCACGCGATCGATTCGCTGCTCGGCGGTCGCACGGTGTTCGTGATTGCCCATCGGCTCTCGACCATCCGGCACGCCGACAAGATCGTCCTGCTCGAGGGCGGCACGGTCTCCCGCGTCGGCACCCACGACGAGCTCATGGCGAGCGACAACCTCTACCGCGATCTCGTGCGGATGCAGACGCAGGACGCAGGCTAGACGCTCTCCTCGTCGGACGTCGCGGCGCAGGCGGGCTCCAGCGTGAGCGGATGGCACGCGACGCCGAGCTCGGACTCGAGCGCCGCGGCGAGACGCCGACGCGCCTCGGCGTCGCGAGCCACGAGCTGGGCGCAGCCGTCGCCCTGGGAGCCCACGCCCTTCCCTCCGAGCGCGAGCTCGCGCACCGCCCGATGGGCCAGCACCTCGTGCAGCCGGGGCGCCGCGAGCTCGCGACACGCCGGCGCGACGCGCGCATCGAACAGCGCCTGGGCCTCGACCATGAGGGCGCCGAGCGCCTCCGGCGCTCCCGTCTCGAGCGCGGCCCGCGCCCGCTCGAGGAGCGCGACGTTCTGCGGGCCCAGGGCGTCGCGCACGCCGGCTGCGAGCGCACCCGGCGCGTCCGGGAAGCAGGCGTTCAGGTCGCGCAGGATGCGCCGGGTGTCCTTCGTCCCGCGCAGGTCGACCACGAGCAGGTGGAACGTGCGGCCCGGCACGAGCGGCTCCAGCGAGAGCGCGTCGCCGTCGAAGCGCATCAGCACCGGGCGCCGGCCGAAGGCGCAGACCTGGTCCATGCGGCCGCACTCCGAGCCGGCCCGACGCTCGCCCGCGTAGGCGAGCTCCATCTCGTCGCGGCGGTCGAGGCCGAGCGCGTAGAGCCGCGAGAACGCGCGCACGACCGTCACGCAGAGCGCGGCGGACGACGAGAGCCCCTTCCCCATCGGGAGATCGGCCTCGAGCGCGAGACGCAGGCCGCCGACCTCGAAGCGCTCGCGCACGCACGCGGCCGCGCCGGCCGCGTAGCTCATGAAGCCGCCCTCCCGCGCCGCGGCGTCGAGCGCTCCGAGCTCGAGCGGGATCTGCACCGGCCCGCGTCGCGTGCCGTCGGCGAGGACGCTCTCGATCTCGAGCGCGTCGGCGCGGTCCGCGTGTGCGCGAAGCCCCTGGTCGGTGCCCGTGACGAGGCAGCAGCCGGGCGAGAGCTGCGGCGCGACCGTGCGCCACGCGCCGGCCCAGTCGCTGTGCTCGCCGAAGAGACAGAGCCGGCCGGGAACGAAGAGCTCGAGCTCAGGCATCGCCGGCGCGCGCCGCCGTCGCGCGGCCGCGCCGTCGCGCCGCGAGAGCCTCCGCGTAGACCGCCTCCATCTCCCCCGCGAAGCGGGACGGCGCGAACAGGCGCGCGGCCCGCGACGCGGCCGCCGCGCCGAGCGCCCGACGCCGCGGCGGATCGCGCAGGAGCGCGAGCCAGGAGGCGGCGAGGGCGTCCGGGTCCTCGTCGACCACGAGCCCCGTTCGCTCGTGCTCGACGATCTCGGGCAACGCGCCGCGCCGGGAGGTCACGGCCGGAATGCCGCAGGCCTGGGCCTCGAGGAGCGCGCGGCAGGTCCCGTCGCTTCCCGGCACGAGGAAGGTGAAGACGTCGATCGCCCGGAGCACGGCCGCGTAGTCGGCACGGCGGTAGCCCGCGAACACGACGCGATCCGCGATGCCGAGGGCCTTCGCGGGCTCCTCCGCGATCTCCGCACGGCGCGTCCCGCGCCCGACGACGAGGAGGCGCGCGCGCGGCTCCGCGGCGAAGCAGCGCTGCGCCGCCGCGAGCAGGAGATCGAAGCGCCGGTGCGCCTGCAGGCGCGCCACGATGCCGACCACGAGCGCGTCGGGAGGGAGGCCGAGCGCGTCTCGGGTGCGCGCGATCGCCGCGCCGTCGGCGTCGGGTGCCGCCGCGTGGAATCGATCGGGATCGACGGCGCCGAAGATGCCCGCGACCGCGCGTCCCCCGCGCAGGCGGCGCAGGCCGTCGGCGCTCCGCGGCGACACCGCGACGACCGAATCGGCGCCGGGGCCGAGGACGAAGCGGGCCCACGGCGTCGCCGCCGGCGCTTCGAAGCGCCGCCAGCTCCGCACGAGCGCCGTCACACCGTCGCGGCGTCGCGGCCCTGCGGCGCGCAGCGCGAGCAGGTGGTCGCGCGTGTGCCACGCGTGGACCACGTCGATCTTGCGCGCGGAGAGGAGCTCCCGCAGCGCGCGCACGTCGCCGCGGTCGCGCAGCGGACGAAGCCCGCGTGCGCGCCCGAGCAGGAGCGCCGGCGCGAGGCTCGCGGCCGCTGCCTCCTCCACGAGAGAGCGTCCGTGGCCGGGCGGCGGCGGCGGCGCGGCGAGCGCCACCTCGTGACCCCGCCCGCGCAGCGCGAGGGCGAGGCGGAGCATCGGCTCGGCGGGCCCCGTCCACTTCCAATCGCTCGTGATCTGGAGGACGTTCACCGGGACGTGTCGGATGCGCCCGGGCGCGCGGAGGAGAGGCGCGCCTTCCCGGCGGCGCCCTCGGGCGCGTCGCTCCCCGGTGGAAGGGCGTCGAGCTCCCAGAGCTTCGCGTACTTGAGGAAGACGTGGAACGCGGTCGCTGCCGCGATCACGAGGCCGGGCACGCCGTCCAGGAATCCGGCCTTGAGCAGATACGCGCGGAGGAAGCGCGCCGGCGGACGCAGCAGGAGGTCGGAGAGACGCGCGCGGCGACCCTCCGCGCGCAGCGCTCCCGCCTGGACGCGGCTGAACTCCTGGATGCGCTCGACCTGGTCGGCGAGATCGCGATAGCTCCAGTGGTGGAGCGGCTCCAGGAGACGCCCCACCGATCCCTCGAGCGCGACCCGACCGTGGGGGTCGATGCCCGCCCAGCGTCCGCGCGCGCGACGGAACAGGCGGAGCTGCCAGTCGGGGAAGAAGTCGCCGTGGCGGATCCAGCGTCCGAGGTGCCACGTGAGGCGGTTCAGCTCGTAGCCGTCCTCGGCCGGCGCGCCTTCGAGGAGACGCCGGATCTCGGCCGCGAGGCCGGGGCTCGCGCCCTCGTCCGCGTCGAGCGCGAGCACCCACTCGCCCCGCGCCTGGTCCAGGGCGACGTTCTTCTGCGCGACGTTCCCCGCGTAGGGATGCACGAGCACGCGGCAGCCGCGCGCGCGGGCGATCGACTCGGTGGCGTCGGCGCTGCGCCCGTCGACCACCACGACGATCTCGTCGGCGAAGGAGACGGAGTCGAGGCAGCGCCCGAGATTGCGCTCCTCGTTGCAGGCGATGATGCAGACCGAGAGCCGAGGCGCCGTCAAGAGCGGACGCGCTCGACGCTGATCACGCCCTTCACCCGGCCGATCTCCTTCATCACCGCCTGGAGCGACCGCGCGTCGGTCACCTGCAGGTCGAAGCTCGAGACGGCCTTCCGGTCCTGGCTCGTCGCGACGCGCGCCCCGTCGATGTTGATCGACGCCGCGGAGATCGTCTTCGTGACCGTGGCGAGGATGCCCGGCCGATCCACCGAGACGACGCGGATCTTCACGCGGCGCGGGGCCACGCTCTCGCCGTCCCAGCTCACCTCGATCCTGCGCTCCGGATCGAGGGCGAAGACCTTGGGGCAGTCCTTCGAGTGGACGGTCACGCCGCGGCCGCGCGTCACGAAGCCGACCACGTCGTCGCCGGGCAGCGGACTGCAGCAGGCCGCGAAGCGCACGAGCACGTCGTTCTGGCCGCCGACGCGCAGGCCGGTGCTCGTGGTGGGCGTCGCGCGGCGGAAGAGATCCCGCAGCTTCGGCTTCGGCGGCGGCGGCGGCGCCTCCGCCTCGGGCGCCGCGTCGGGCCGCAGCCGCCGCAGCACGCTCACGGGCGTGACCTTCCCGTAGCCCACGGCGGAGAGGAGGTCGTCGACGCCGCCCACGCCCTCCCGCTCGGCCACCTGCAGCAGCTCGCCGGTCTCGAGCAGGCGCGCGAGGGAGAGCCCGCCCTTGCGCAGCTCGCGCTCGAGCATCTCGCGGCCGAGGTCGTGGCTGCGCGCGCGCTCGGCGACCTTGATCGCGTGGCGGATCTTCTGTCGCGCCCGCCCCGAGACCACGAACTCGAGCCAGTCCTTGCGCGGCTGCTGGGTCGGGCTCGTCAGGATCTCGACGGTGTCGCCGTCGATCAGCGTGTGCCGCAGCGGCACGATCTTCCCGTTCACCTTCGCGCCCTGGCAGTGCGCGCCGACCTCGCTGTGGATCGCGTACGCGAAGTCGATCGGTGACGCGCCCTTCGGCAGGTTCACGACCTCGCCGCGCGGGGTGAACACGAACACCTCGTCGGGGAACAGGTCGACCTTCACGGTATCGAGGAACTCGTGGGGATCCTGGAGGTCGCGCTGCCACTCGAGGAGCTGCCGCAGCCAGGCGAACTTGCGCTCGTCGTCCGGGCTGTCGTCGATCCGCCCCTCCTTGTACTTCCAGTGGGCGGCGATGCCGAGCTCGGCCTGGCGGTGCATCTCCTGGGTGCGGATCTGCACCTCCATGCGCTCGCCGTAGGGACCGATCACGGTGGTGTGGAGCGACTGGTATCCGTTCGGCTTCGGCAGCGCGACGTAGTCCTTGAAGCGACCCGGGACCGGCGTCCAGGTGGAGTGGACGAGGCCGAGCACCGAGTAGACCGCCTCCTTCGGCGCGTCGAGGATGATGCGGAAGGCCACCAGGTCGTAGATCTGGTCGAGGCGCAGGTTCTGCGTCTCCATCTTCACGTGGATCGACGCCAGGTCCTTGAGCCGGCCCGTGATCTCGGCCCGCAAGCCCGCCTCGGCGAGCTTCGTCGAGAGCGCGCCGATCACCTCCTCGATGTACTGCTCGCGGGCCTTGCGGTTCGACGCGAGCTCCCGCTCGAGCTCCTCTGCGGCCGCCGGGTTCAGCGTGCGGAACGCCAGCTCCTCGAGCTCGCGCTTCACCTGGTGGATGCCGAGGCGATGCGCGAGCGGCGCGTAGATGTCGAGCGTCTCCTGCGCGATGCGGCGGCGCGACTCCTCCGGCTGGAAGGAGAGCGTGCGCATGTTGTGGAGCCGGTCGGCGAGCTTGATCAGGAGGATGCGGATGTCCTTCGACATCGCGAGCAGCATCTTCCGGAAGTTCTCGGCCTGGCGCTCCCGGGCGGAGCTGAACTCGACCCGGGCGATCTTCGTCAGGCCTTCGACGAGGAACGCGACCTCGTTGCCGAAGAGCCGCCGCAGCTCGTCGGGCGTGGTGAGCGTGTCCTCGAGGGTGTCGTGCAGCAGGCCGGCGGTGACGGTGACCTCGTCGAGCCGCATGTCGGCGAGGATGAATGCGACCTCGACGGGATGGACGAGATAGGGCTCGCCCGAGAGACGCTCCTGCCCGTCGTGGACCTTCGCCGAGAAGACGTACGCGCGCTGCAGGAGCGAAAGGTCGCTCGAGGGTTGCGTCTCGAGGACGCGGTCGGCGACGTCGTTGAAGCGCAGCATGCCCGGGCGGCTACTCCTCGCGCCGGTTCGAAGCCAGCGTAGCCGAGGCCCCGGGGGGCCTCAAAGGGATGGATCGGCTGCCCGCGGCGGCGCCATGAGCTTCGCGAGCGCGCTGTGCGGATCGAAGCGGCGGCGGGACGCCGCAGTCTCGCCCCTCCGCTCGGCCGCGATGATCTCGAGCACCGCGGCGATGCATCCTTCCAGGTCGTCGTTCATGACGGCGTAGTCGTACTCGGGCGCCGCGTCGAGCTCCTGGTGCGCGATGGCGAGGCGACGCTCGATCACGTCGGGCGGATCGGTGCCGCGCCCGCGCAGCCGGCGCTCGAGCTCCGCGAGGGACGGCGGCAGGAGGAACAGGAGCCGCGCCTCCGGCAGCCGCGCGCGGACCTGCCGGGCGCCCTGGATCTCGATCTCGAGCAGCACGTCGAGGCCCCGGCCCCGGGGCCCCTCGAGGGCCTCCCAGCTCGTGCCGTAGAGGCGACCGCCGTACTCCGCGTACTCGACGAACGCGCCGGCCTCGACCAGGGCGCGGAAGCGCTCCGGCGTCACGAAGTGGTAGGCGACGCCGTCGCGCTCGCTCTGGCGCGGCGCGCGCGTCGTGTGGGAGACCGACAGCACGAGGCCGGGATCGCGCGACACGAGCGCGCGGCAGACCGTCGTCTTTCCCGCTCCCGAGGGCGCCGACAGCACGAACGGAATGCCGCGGCGCGTGCTCACTCGCGTCCGGCGCCCCCGTCCTCGGGCGCGAGACGGGTGCCGATCGTCTCGGGGTTCAGGGCGGAGAGGATGACGTGGTCGCTGTCGGTGACGAGGATCGAACGGGTGCGCCGGCCCTGGGTCGCGTCGACGAGCTTGCCCCGGCCCGCCGCTTCCTCCCGCAGCCGCCGCATCGGCGACGAGGTCGGCGACACCACGGCGATGATGCGCTCGACGGCGACGAGATTGCCGTAGCCGATGTTCAGCAGGCGCAGCGCAGGGTGGGCCCGCATCTCGGCCTGGGCGCGCGGCTCGCCGGTCTCGATGACCGCCTCCGGCGCCGGGGGCAGCTTGCGGCGCACCGTTCGCACCCGCCGCGGCGCGCCGCCCTCGCCCGCCGTCGCCTCTCCCCGCTGCTCCCCCATCACGCGCTCCTCCCGTTCCGCATCCGGTGGTGCCCCCGCTACTCGACGTTCTGCACCTGCTCGCGCACCCGCTCGAGCTCCGTCTTGAGCTCGACCACGAGATGGGCAACCGGCGCGTCGCCGCCCTTCGATCCGACGGTGTTGGCCTCGCGGCCGAGCTCCTGGAGCAGGAAGTCGAGGCGACGGCCGGCAGGCTGGCCGGGTCCGCTCTCCGCCAGGATCCGGCGGAACTGCTCCACGTGGCTCCGCAGCCGCACGAGCTCCTCCGTCACGTCGAGGCGGTCGGCCGCGAGCACGATCTCCTGGGCGAGCCGCGCCTCGTCGACGAGACCCGTCTCCCGCGAGAGCTGCTCCGCGCGCTTGCGCAGCCGCTCGCGCGTCGCCGCGGCGACGCTCTCCGAGCGTCCGCCGAGCTCGTCCGTCAGCGCCTCGATCCGCGCGAGGCGGGCGACGAGCTCGCGCTCGAGGGCCGCGCCTTCGGCGGCGCGCATGGCGACCGCGGCGTCGAGGGCGGCCTCGACGGCGGCGACGAGCGCGAGGCGCAGCGGCTCGTCGGTGAGCTCGCGCTCGACGCTGCGCGCGACGCCGGGCAGCGCGAGCAGGGCCGACACGTCGAGCTCGCCCGGCAGGTCGTGCTCGACGGCGAGACGCGCCGCGGCCTCGACGTACTGCGCGGCGGCGCGCGCGTCGACCTCGAGCCGCGGCGCGGGCGCCGTGCCTGCGGCCAGGGACACCGTGAGATCGACCTTCCCGCGCGCCATGCGCTCCGCGATGCGCGGGCGGATCTCGCTCTCGTGGGCCGAGAGCACGCGCGGCAGCCGGACGCTCGCGTCGAGGAAGCGATGGTTCACGGCGCGCACCTCGACGTCGAAGTGCGCGCCCTCGACGACGAAGCTCGCGCGCCCGAAGCCCGTCATGCTGCGGATCACGCCTTCCTCCGTGCGCCGGCTGCAGGCGCTCGCCGCCTCGGAGCGATCGGGGCGTCCCCCGCGCGGCGGGCCGCGAGCCCGGCCTCCGCCGCGGCGACGGCCGCGGGCAGCGCGGCCTTGAGCTCCTCGGCGCTCGCCGTGGCGGTGCCCGTCTTCCCGACGACCACGCCTGCTGCCGCGTTCGCGATCACGGCGGCCTCGAGCCAGGAGGCGCCCGCGCGCAGCGCGAGCACGAGGGCCGCGATCGTCGTGTCGCCGGCGCCCTGGACGTCGAACACCTCGCGCCGTGCGGTGCGCACGTCGAGACCCTCGCGTGCGTCGGCGGCGTCGAGGCCGCCGGAGAAGAGCGCGATGCCGTCGCTGCCGCGGGTGATCGCCACGGCGCCGCCGCCGATCCGGCGTCGGATCCGCTCGGCCGCGCGAGCGAGATCGGCCCGCGTGCGCACGCGCAGCCCCGAGAGCGACTCGGCCTCGCGCAGGTTCGGCTTGACGAGGGAGGCGCCCCGGAAGGGCGCGAGCACCGACTTCGGATCGACGGCCACGAAGAGCCCGGCGTCCCGGAAGCGTCGCATCGCCGCGGCGAGGACGTGCGGTGCGAGGGCGCCCTTGCCGTAGTCCTCGAGCACGACGCCGTCGGCCTCGGGGATCGCACGGCCGATCGCCTCGACGAGACGTCTCGAGGCGGCGCGCGCGATCGGCTCCTCGGTCTCGCGGTCGAAGCGGACGATCTGCTGGGTGCGCGCGACGACACGCGTCTTGCGCGTCGTCGGGCGGCCCTCGACGACCACGACGCCGGCGGGATCGACGCCGAGATCCTTCAGCAGGTCGATCACGCGCCGGCCGGCGCCGTCGTCCCCGACGACGCTGCAGAAGGCGCAGCGCGCGCCGAGCGCGACCACGTTCCGCACGACGTTGCCGGCGCCGCCCAGGGCGACGCCATCGCGCGTCACGTGAACCACGGGCACGGGCGCCTCGGGGCTCACGCGATCGACGTCGCCCCAGAGGTACTCGTCGAGCACCACGTCGCCCACGACGAGAAGGCGCAGGCGCGCGAAGCCGTCCACGGCACGCTCCAGCCGGGCGGCGTCGAGGCGCCGGCGGGCGGGCCGCTCGGTGGCGCTCATGGCCTCAAGCCCGCGTCTCCGTCATGCCCGGAGTCCCCTCCCCGCTCCATCCTGCCCCGTCCACCGTGCGCGGTGGGCGCGATACGCCGCGGTCTCGAGCCCGCCCTCCGACGGGCAGCCGCGCAGATGCCACGCCAGGACCGCCACCCGCTCGCGCAGCCGCTCGCGCCCGCGCTCCGAGACGAGGGCGCCGGGCAGCCGTGAGAGCACGGCGACGGTTCCCTTCGCGACGCGCACGGCGACGACGGCGGCGAGCCCGACCGCGCCGCGATGCTTGCGAAAGAATCGGTACAGCGCGCGATGGTACTCGATGCGTGTGCGCGCCGGGACCTTCTTCTTGCTGCTCGCCCCCGAAAGATGCACCAGCCGGACGTCCGGGAGGTGCACGACGCGGAAGCCCGCGGCGTGGATCGACCAGCACCAGTCGGTCTCCTCGAGGAACAGGAAGTAGTCCTCCGGCAGCCCGCCCACGCGATCGAGCGCCTCCCGTCGCACGGCCAGGCAGGCGCCGAGGACCGCGTCGACGTCGACCGGCCCGGCGTGGCGGAAGCGCTTGGACGGAAAGCGCCGCGGCAGCAGGAGCTCGAGCAGGAACTTCGGCACGAGCTCGGTGACGAGGCTCGGAAAGCGGTGGACGGAGTTCTGGAGCCGCCCATCCGCGTGGACGAGCTGCACGCCCACCACCCCGACGTCGGGGTGCGCCTCGAGGAAGCGCAGGCAACGCACCAGCGCGTCGCGGCGCGGGACGACGTCGCTGTTCAGGAGCACGACGACCCGGCCGCGGGCGCGCGCGAGCCCTGCGTTGTTCCCCGCCGCGTAGCCGAGGTTGCCGGGCAGGGGAAGGACATCGACGCCCGGGAATCGCGCCCGCGCCGCATCGGCGGTGCCGTCCTCCGAGCCGTTGTCCACGAGGATCGTCTCCGCGCGCACGCCATCGGGCCCCGACGGCGCTCCCGTCGGGGCGAGACCCTCGGCCTCGAGCGCGCCGAGGCAGGAGAGCGTCAGCTCCCGCGTGTTCCACGAGAGCACGACCACGGAGAGATCGATCATCGGCCGGGGCCCCCGCCGTGCAGCGCGGGCAGCGCGGCGTCGATCGCGCGCTCGGGGGCGAGGCGAGACATGCAGCGGTGGTCGATCGGGCAGACGCGGTGGTAGCAGGGGCGGCACGGGACGTCGTGCCAGAGCGCCGTCACCCGCTCCAGGTTGAGGTTCGTCTTCTCGAGCGCCGTCGGACCGAAGAGCACGACGCTCGGGGTGCCGAAGGCCACGGCGACGTGCCGTGCCCCGGCGTCGTTGCACACGAGGACGCGCGCCCGACGCAAGACGGCCTTGAGACGCCCGAGGCCGGCCCCCGGCGTGAGGTCCGCCGCGTGGGCGCGCATGCCCTCCCGCACGAGGTCGGCGAGAGGCGTCTCCGCGGGCGAGCCCACGATCACGACCTGGGCTCCCGCGCTCGCGAGAGCGTCGCCCACGGCAGCGAAGTGGGCGGGCGGCCAGAGCTTCGACGGTCCGAAGGACGCGCCGGGCGCGAGGGCCGCGATCGGACGCGACGCGTCCACGCCGGCCGCTCGGAGCGCGACCTCCGCCTCGGCCTCCTCCGCGGGCGTCACGAAGAGCTCGAGCTGCGTGCCGCGCGCCGGTGCGCCGACCGCCTCGACGAGACCGAGGACGTGGCGCTCGCGCGCGAGGAGCACGCGTCGACCGGCGTCGCGCGGAAGCGGCACCGCCTGGTGGAGCAGCCACGACCGACCGTTTCGGGCGTATCCCACGACGCGCCGCACGCCCGCGAGCCGGAGGAAGAGCGCCGACGAGAACGAATCGGGCAGCGAGAGCCCGAGCTCGAAGCGCTCCCGTCGCAGGGCTCGAGCCTCGCGCCACAGGGCAACGGGATCCCTGCCCGCCGCGCGCACCGGATGGATCTCGTGGAACCAGGGACTGCCGTCGAGCAGCGGGATCAGGCCCGGGCGAAGGAGCAGC
>Ga0335070_10005780_pt1 | contig 14583 bp, 15 predicted proteins | sample Lox_Sample_13_FD_206722 | JGI IMG/M metagenome (GOLD analysis project Ga0335070, IMG submission 206722) | Soil microbial communities from Loxahatchee National Wildlife Refuge, Florida, United States - Lox_Sample_1.3 | ecosystem: Environmental > Terrestrial > Soil > Wetlands | place: USA... | reverse complement strand
CGGCCGGGAGCATCCGGTACTTCGGCCGGGACTATTCCCGCAATGTAAAGCGCGCCCAGCGCCTGATGGGGGTCGTGCCCGACGAGAGCAACCTCTACCCGGAGCTGGACGGCTTCGAGAACCTCTTCTTCTGCGGGGCGCTCTACGGCATGGCGCGCCGGGACCGCGAGGCGCGTGCGCGGGAGCTGCTGGAGACCTTCGGCCTGGCCGAAGTCGGGCCCCGCCGCTTCGGCCAGTACTCGAAAGGGATGAAGCGGAAGCTCACCATCGCCGCCGGGATCATGCACCGCCCGCCCGTCCTGTTCCTGGACGAGCCCACCACCGGCATCGATGTGGCCAGCGCAAGGCAGGTGCGGCAGCTCCTGGCGGGCATGAACCGGAACGGGACGACCATCTTCCTCACCACGCACTACATCGAGGAGGCCGAACGGCTCTGCCGGCGCATCGCCTTCATCGTGGCCGGCCGCATCGTCGCCGTGGACACGGTGGAGTCGCTCTTGCAGGAGGTCAAGGGACAGCACGGGGTCGAGCTGGACTTGGAGAAAGAAACCGGGGCTCTCGGGGCAGAGATCGCGGAGGCCTTTCCCGGCCTGGCCTGCCAGGCCGGCGGGCCTCGGCTGCGTCTCACGTCCGCTCAGCGCATCAGCCTCTTCCCCATCCTGCGGTTCCTCGACGAGCGCGGGCTGGAGGTCTTCGAGGCCCGGATCCTGCGGCAGACCCTGGAGGAGGTGTTCGTCCGGGTGACCGGGATCGGGGCGGACGAGATGCGGAAAGAGCGGGAGAAGCCGGGGGGCGCGGCGGCATGAAGTCCTGGATCGCCTTCGGGCAGATCTTCCGGAAGGACCTCAAGACCTACTACCTCAAGCCTCCCAACGTGAGCTGGGGCCTCCTGTTCCCCGTGGTCTGGACGGGCATGTTCTTCATCAAGTCGGGGTCCGGCCTGGAAGCGATCCTGTCGCTCCTTCCGGGGGTCGTGGCCCTGTCCATCCTCTTCGGCGCGACCTCCCTCCTGGCCGTGACGGTCACGTTCGAGAAGCGCGGGCGGTCCTTCGAGCGGCTGCTGCTGGCCCCCATCTCTCTCGAGTTCCTCATGCTCGCCAAGACGGCGGGCGCGATCCTCTTCGGGGTGGCGAACGCGTTCGTCCCCATCTTGCTCGCGGCCTTCCTGGCCGACTTGAGCGGCGTGCGCTGGGCGGTCCTGATCCCGGGGGTCCTGCTGATCGCCATCGTCTCCACCTTCCTTGGGCTCTTCGTCGCCGTGGCCGTCAAGGAGGTCTTCGAGGCGCAGACGCTGTCCAACTTCTTTCGCTTCCCCATGATCTTCCTCTGCGGCTTGTTCTTTCCCGTGGCAAAGCTCCCCGTCTGGTTGTACCCGCTGGCCTATGCCCTGCCGCTCACCTACGGGGCGGACATTCTCCATGGGGCGGTCTATGGCGGGAATGCCTTGCCGCTCGCCCTGGACTTCCTTCTTGTGACGGTCTTCGCGGCAGGGCTGTTCGGTGTGACGCTGGTCCATGTGAAGCGGAAGTGGATCTTGTGAGGTAGTTCCCCGCGCTCGTCAGGAAAGGCACCAGCCTGGTCGCTTCTCGCCTGGCCCGTGGGCAATGCCGATTCAGCAGTCGCCCATGCGGAATCCGCAGCTCTCGCGACTGCGGCTCGATCATCTTCCACTCCCCTTAATCCCGCCGCCGCGCCCAACTCGTTGATATTCCAAGCTTCCCTTGCTCAGCCGGCGATAGTCGGGGCCGAGCCCCACCACTGGCACGCCTCCTGCCTCTCCTTCTCCCCGAACCCAAGACCGCAGAGGCGGCACGGAGGTGGAGCGATGAAACGTTCAATGGTGGCACTCGGCTTGGTCGGGGCACTCGCCCTCACAACGTCGGTAGCCTTCGCATGGGGCCCGGGGTGGGGGCGGAGCGGCGGGCCGTTCGGCTCCGGGCCCGGGTACGGTCCCGGTTGGGGCGGGCTCAAACTCAACCAGGATCAAATCGCGAAGATCCAGAAGTTCCAAAGCGATCGGTTCGCCGAGATGGCGAAGGTCCGGACAGAGATGTCCACGAAGCAAAGCGAACTCCAGGCCCTCTTCCGCGAGCCGAACCTGGATCCGGCCAAGATCGCGGCGAAGGGGAAGGAGCTCGAAGCGCTCCAGGCCCAGATCCTGGAGAAGGGCCTCGCCGCTCGGACGGCAGTGGCGGAGGTCCTGACCCCTGAGCAGCGGGCGCAGCTTCCGGCCTTCGGACCAGGGGTGGGCCCGGGAGTCGGTCCCGGATTCGGACCCGGTCGCGGCTTCGGCTCTGGGATGGGGATGGGGCCCATGGGGGCGGGGGCACGGATGGGCTTTGGCCCCGGAATGGGGTATGGCCCCCGCTGGTGAACCCGTGAAACTCGGGAGGGGGTGTCCTCCCCTCCCGATGCCCCCACAGGGCGGCACGGAGGTGTGACATGAGGCTCCTGGTTTTGTTCGCCATCGTGCTGACACTTTTCGGGATCGGTGTCGGCTTAACCCTTGCTGCGCCCGAGCCGTCGCATGTGGCCCCCGCGAGCCTCGGAGGCCCGGAGATCCGTGGCGAGGTGTCAGCGGGCTTCCCTGAAGGTCCGTATGCGGGCTGTGACGCCAAACCCGAACCTTTGGGTCCAGAGGTTGAGGGCCCGGACTGCCGCTAAGCGAGCGATCGGCCCGGGGCGACACGGAGAGGGTGATGGCCATGGATACGCTGGTGAAGGCTTTGGCAACCACGGGGACCCTGATCGAATGGCTCGCCTGGGGGACCATCGTCCTCGTGCTCTTCCTCGGTCTCCTGCTGCGGATCGGAGAGGCCCTGCAGCATGCCATCTCCCGCTTCTGGCACCATGCTTCACACGGGCACGTGACACGTCCTCGGACTGCGACTTTCGTCCTCGCCAGTGCCCTCGCAGCCGTGACGCTGGCGGCCCCCATCTCGGCCAGCGCCCAGGGGTGGTGGTGGGGCTCGCCCATCAATCCGGGGTTCGACCGGAACACGGTCATCCGGGTCATTGGGACGGCGACGCGTGTGACCCTCGATGCCCGCTCGGGCCCGGCGACTCTTTCTCTCGAATGCTCCCGCGATACGTACACGGTGATCCTCGGCCCGGGCTGGTACCTCGCGCAAATCCGCCCGGACATCCAGGCAGGCGACTCGCTCATCGTCGAGGGCTCCAAGATGATGGATCGCGGCGGAAACCTCTACCTCGTCGCGGCCCGGGTCACCAACGAGCGGACGGCAGCCGTCCTTGCACTGCGGGATGACATGGGCCGTCCGCGATGGATGGGTTCGCGCCCCGGACCCAATGTGCCCTGAAGGGGATATGCCATGACCCCGCTGGGACCCCCGCTCCGGACGCTGGCCCTCGGCCTCGTGCTGGCTGTGACGGCGGGGTGTGTCGCGACCACGCACGGAGGCCCGGAAGACGCAAGGGTCCTTCGAGCCGAGATCCAGAGCCTCGAGGCGCGGGTTCGGGCCGTCGAATCCCGACGGGAGCAGGTCCCGGCCGTTGTGGCGAAGGCCCGGGCTGCCGTCGCGTTCGTCTGGGGGACCTATACCTTCGTCGATGCGGCGGGACGTCCCCTCCGGCACGTCCTGGACGAGGTGGGAGAGCCGGTCGCCGACGCCAAAGGGGTGCCCATGGTGGATCTCACGGGGACCGGGCCGATCGCCGTGACGAACTACACCGGGACGGCCTTCCTGGCCGGACCACACGGGGAACTGCTCACCAACCGCCACGTCGCCCAGCCCTGGTGGGAGAATGAAGGCAGCGCGCCGCTTCTCGCTGCCGGGCTCCGGCCGGTCTTCCTTCGGCTGCGGGCATTCTTCGAGGAGCGGACCGAGGCCGTGCCAATCGAGGTCGTGCGCGTGGACCCCGGACAGGACATCGCGCTGGTCAGGACCGTGGGGTGGACGCCCAGCGCAGCGCCCCTTCCGATCCACCCCACGGGGGAGGCGGTGCCGGAAGGCCAGCCCGTGCTGGTGATCGGCTACCCCACGGGACTCGACGCCGTGCTCGCCAAACTCGACACGCGCGACGCCGCCGCCCTGGAGGCGGAAACCTGGGGAGATGGCTACGCCTTGACCGAGCGGCTTGCCGAAACTCACCAGCTCCTCCCGACGATCACGAGCGGCTTTCTGTGGGACGTGCTGCCGCACGTCCTGGTCTACGACGCCCAGACAGCAGGCGGCGGAAGCGGGGGACCGCTGCTGGACCGGCAGGGGCGAGTCCTCGGCGTGAATACCGCCTACCTGCCGGAGTTCCGCGGGGGCAACTTCGGGGTCCCCGTCCGTTTCGGGCAGGCCTTGCTGGCTGGGGGAGGGAACGTGGTTGGTTCGCCCACCCGGGAGACGACAGGCCCCAGGGCAGAAGGATCATTGACGATCAGCTCGGACGCGGGGCAGTCACCACTGAGGACCGGGAGGTAACGTCATGCAGACCGAGCTGGCCCAGGACGTCTACGACGCGATGCCGCGGGAAGGGATTGCCGATCACGAGGCCGAAGGCCCCCGAACCATCGGGAAGGGCCGGAGGCTCGGGTGGATCAGCATGGCCCTGGCGGTGGTCGCGCTTGCCGGCACCGGGGGATGGTACGCCCTCACCCGGCCGGCCGGTTCGGTCGCCCCGCCCACCGCCGTGGTCGCGCGCCGGGACCTGAGTGCCACCGTGACGGCCACCGGGACGATCAAGGCCATGGTCGGGGCGGAGGTGCGGGTGGGGGCCCGCATCCCCGGCCGCGTGGAACAGCTCGCGGTGCAGGTGGGCGATCGGGTGAAAGCCGGCCAGGTGATCGCCCGCCTCGAACAGGATGACCTCCGGGCCGCCGTGGAGAAGGCCCGGGCCGACCTGGCGGCAGCCGACGCCAAGCTGGCCACGGTGAGGAATGGTGCGCGCCCCCAGGAGATCCAGTCGGCCGAGGCGGCCCTCCGCCAGGCAGAGGCCAACCAGCTCCTGGCCAAGGTGAACCTCGACCGGTATCGACAGCTCTACCAGGACGGGGGGATCGCCCTCCAGCAGGTGGACTCGGCGGAGCGGGACTATGATGTGGCAGTCGCCCAGGTCCGGACGGCCCGCGAGCAGCTCAGTTTGACCAGGGACAAGTACACGCCCGAGGACCTCCAGGCCGCGGAGGCTGAGGTGGCCCAGGCCAACGCGTCCCTGCGGATCGCCGCGGCGAACCTGGGCTATGCCACGATCACTGCGCCCATGGCCGGCGTGATCGCCTCGGTTTCCACCCAGCAGGGCGAGACGGTGACCTCGGGCAGTGCCGCGGCCCAGGCCCCCACCTTCGTGACGATCATCGATCTCAGCCGCCTCCAGGTGGACGCCTACGTGGACGAGACCGACATCGGCAAGGTCCACGTGGGGCAGGAAGCCACCTTCAGCGTGGATGCCTTCCCGGACAAGGAGTTCAGCGGGAAGGTTACGGCCATTTATCCCAAGGCGTTGATCCAGCAGAACGTCGTGGACTACGACGTGGTGATCGCCATCGACAACCGGGAGGGTCTCCTCCGGCCCGACATGACGACGAACACCACCATCACCGTGGCCAAGCGCGAGAAGGTCCTCACCATCCCCAACCAGGCGGTCCGGCGGGAGGAGGGGGACCGGGTGGTCTACGTCCAGGAGGGCGATCGGTTGCTCCGCCGGCCGGTCAGGACAGGCTGGAGGGACCGGACGTACACCGAGGTGCTGGGCGGCCTGAAGGAAGGCGAGCGGGTGGCCGTGGGCGAGGTCGAGACCGGCAAGGCCCCGGCCAAGGGGGCGCTACCCCCGGGGGTGAAGTAAACTGGTTTTTGCGCGGGCGCGCAAAAACCAAACCTGAAAGGCATCAGTAACCACTTTGGTTTTTGCGCCTCCGGCGCAAAAACCAGGGAGCGAGCGACAATGATCAGAATGGACGGGATCCGGAAGACCTACCGCGTGGGCGACGTCGAGGTGGCGGCCCTGCGCGGCATCTCCCTCCACATCCAGAAGGGGGACTTCGTGGCGATCATGGGGCCCTCGGGCTGCGGGAAGTCCACCCTGATGAACCTGCTGGGCTGCCTCGACACCCCGAGCGCGGGCTCCTATCGCCTGGATGGGCAGGAGGTGGCCGGCCTCGACGACGATGCCCTCTCGGCGATCCGCAATCGGAAGATCGGCTTCGTCTTCCAGAGCTTCAACCTGCTGCCCCGCGCGACCGCGCTGGAGAACGTGGAGCTGCCCCTGATCTACCGGGACGAGGGGGGGATCCGCGCGAAGGCGGCGGCCGCCCTGGCGAGCGTCGGCCTGGCGAACCGGGCGCATCACAGACCGACGGAGCTATCCGGGGGCCAGCAGCAGCGGGTGGCCACCGCCCGGGCGCTGGTCACCGATCCGGCCATCCTGATGGCGGACGAGCCCACCGGGAACCTGGACACCAAGGCCAGCGAGGAGATCATGGCCCTGTTCGGCCAGCTCCACCGCCAGGGCCGGACGATTGTCCTGGTCACGCATGAGCCGGACATCGCCCGGCATGCGGAGCGCACCATCCACCTGAAGGACGGCGAGGTTGTCTGGGTGAGTCGGCCGGAAGATGTGGCGGACGCGGTGGCCGCAGGAGGACGGGCATGAAGATCGTCGGCACCGTGCGGGTCAGTCTCAAGGGGCTCACCGCGAACAAGCTCCGGACCTTCTTCATGATGCTCGGGGTGCTCATCGGGATCACGGCCCTGACCGTCATCGTCTCGGTGGGCCAGGGGGCCAAGGTCCAGGTGATGCAGAAGATGGAGACCCTGAGTGCCTTCGGCGCGGTGATGGTGATCCCGGGGGGCGGCATGACCCGGGGGCTGGGCAGTGTGGACAGCGTCCCCGCCACCTTGACCGCCGAGGATGCCCAGGCCATCCAGGCGGAGGTCCCGAACGTCCAGGACGTCGCCCTCGTCCAATCGAAGCAGGGGATGGCTATCAAGTTCGGGGGGCAGTCGTATTCCACCATGGTCTGGGGGGTGACGCCGAACTATTCGGCCATCCGCCCGACGCCCGTTTCGCGCGGCGAGTTCTTCGGGCAGGAGGAGCAATCGTCCCAGGCGCGGGTCGCCATCCTTGGCCAGGACACCGCGGCGGCGCTGTTCGGGGATACCGACCCGCTGGATCAGGCGATCCGCATCGAAAGCGTGCCCTTCAAGGTGATCGGCCTCCAGAAGCGCCTGGGGGCCAGCCCCGGGGGCGGGAACCTGGATGACCGCATCCTGATCCCCCAGGCGACCGCGGCGCGGCGGCTGTTCAACCTGACCAACCTGACGCAGCTGGTTGTTCAGATCAAAGGGAGGGACCAGGTCCCGGGCGCGGCCGCGCAGGTCAAGCGGCTCCTCCACGAGCGCCATCACATCGGGGAAGGCCTGCCGGAGGATTTCAGTGTCCGGATCGCGGAACAGATGCTCGGCCTCCTGACCGGAAGCTCGCAGACCCTCACGCTCTTCCTCAGCATCGTGGCCGCCCTGTCCCTGCTCGTGGGCGGCTTCATCGTGATGAACATCATGCTGATCTCGGTGAGCGAGCGCACGAAGGAAATCGGCCTGCGCCGGGCCGTCGGCGCCCGACGCCGCGATATTCTGCTACAATTCGTCCTTGAAGCCGGGGCCGTGACTGCGGCCGGCGGCCTGATCGGCGTCCTCCTGGGGGTGGGTGGGGCCCTGCTGGCCTCACGCCTGGTGGGTTGGCCGGCAGCCATTTCGTGGCCCGCGATCGTCGGAGCGGTCGTCTTCGCGGGGGTGGTGGGACTGGTCTTTGGCGTCCAGCCGGCTCGCAAGGCCGCCGCTCTGCACCCTGTCGAGGCGCTCCGCGCCTAGCGAAGGAGTTCGACGCATGTCGGACCTCTCCCTGTGGAAGCTCTTCCTGACCTTCCTGCGCCTCGGGGCCACCGCCTACGGCGGCCCCGCCATGATGGCCTATCTCAAGGGCGATCTGGTCGGCAAACGCCGATGGCTCTCGGAGCAGGAGTTCAAGGAGGGCATGGCTCTCTGCCAGGTCATTCCCGGGGCCACGATGGTGCAGATGTGCGCCTATACGGGCTATCGCCTCCGCGGGATCCAGGGGGCGCTGGCGGCGGCGCTCGGCTTCGTCCTCCCCGCCTTCCTCCTGATGACGGGCCTGTCGGCGGCTTACTTCACCTTCGGGGAGCTGGCCTTCGTCAAGGCACTCTTCCGCGGCCTGGGGGCGATCGTCGTGGCGATCATCCTCAATGCCTGTGTCTCTCTCGCCCGGACCATCCTCCACGGTTGGTGGGGTTCGGTCCTGGCGGCCCTGGCCTTCGCAGCGCTCGCGGTCGGCGTGAATCTGGTGCTGGTGCTCGCGGGGGCGGCCCTGCTGGCCTTGGTGCTCTTCCGGGACGAGCAGACGCCTTCGCCCACGAGAAAGGGAGGCGCCCGATGACCCCGCGGGCCCGGGTCGTGGCGGCCATCGTCGCCGCGTGTCTCCTCCTGCTCCCCCTGACCTTTGCCCCGATCCTGTCCTCGCTGAATCTCACGTTCATGAAGGTGGACCTCCTGGCCTTCGGCGGCGGGTTCACCACGATCCCGCTGATCCAGCGTGAGGTGGTGGACCGCTTCGGCTGGGTGAGCACGCGGGAATTCATCGACGGGATCGCCCTCGGGCAGGTGACGCCGGGCCCCATCGTCATCACCGCCACCTTCGTGGGGTACAAGGTCGGCGGCCTCGTCGGGGCCCTCCTGGGCACGATCGCCGTCTTCTTTCCCTCCTTTCTCGTCGTGACCACACTCGCCCCCCACTACGAGCGGATCAAGGGCTCCCGGCCTGTCCAGCTCATGGTGCGGGGCATCTTGGCGGCGTTCGTCGGGATGCTCCTCCTGGTGACATACCACTTTGGAAGAGTAGCTCTGGTGGACTGGCGGACCTGGGGCCTCATGGCGGCCGCCTGGGTGGCGCTCTGGCGTAGAGTGGATCTCCTGCTCATCGTCGGCGTGGGGGCAGTCCTGTCGGTGCTGCTCTTTTGAGGATTGGCGATGCACTTGCTCAAAGGCTCCCGGATCGCGCTCAAGGCGGTGACCGCCCACAAGCTCCGGGCGCTTCTGGCCGTCCTCGGGATCGTGGTGGGGGTGGCCACGGTCATCGTGATGCTGGCGGTGGGCCAAGGCGCCAAGGAGGAGGTTCTGGGGAAGATCCAAGGCCTGGGGACGAACATCCTCATCGTGGGCGCCGGCCAGCTCACGAATGTGGCGGGACGGCCGCAGCTCGTCGGCAACGTCACGACGCTGGACCTTCGCGATGTCAAGGCGATCCTCGAGGAGTGCCCGGCCGTCGCCCGGGTGGCCCCGATCCAGAGCCGGAAGCTCACCGTGAAGTACGGCACGGGCTCCACAAACACCAACATCGTCGGCACCTCGGCGGACTTCCCGACGGTCCGCGAATTTCGGGCGATCGCCGGGCGGTTCTTCGAGGCCGAGGACGTCCTGGGGGCGCAGCGCGTCGCCGTCGTGGGCCAGACGGTCCTGACCAACCTGGGGGTGGGGCGGGAGGTGCTGGGGGACACCCTTCGCATCAACAACGTGCCGCTCGAGGTGATCGGGATCCTGGAACCCAAGGGTGTGAACTATGCCGGCATTGACGAGGACGACCAGATCTTCATCCCGATCGATACGGCCCTCCGGCGGCTGTTCAACCTCACTTCGCTGAGCAGCCTTTACATCCAGGCCAAGGACGAGCGGGCGATGAGCACTGCGGCCCGACAGGTGACGGAGCTGCTCCACGACCGGCACCATATCCGAGCTGGCCGGCCGAACGACTTCACGCTGCAGACCCAGGCCGAGATCCTGGAGACGGCCCAGGAAACCAGCCAGACCTTCAGCCTGTTGCTGGCGAGCATCGCCGGGATCTCCCTCTTCGTCGGCGGGATCGGCATTCTCGCCATGATGGTGATCTCCGTGCGGGAGCGCACGAAGGAGATCGGGGTGCGTCGGGCGGTCGGCGCCCGGCGGCGGGACATCCTGCTCCAGTTCATCCTCGAAGCCACGAGCCTGAGCCTGATCGGCGGCCTGATCGGCAGCGTGGTCGGGATTGCCGGAGGGCTGGTGCTCGGCCGCGTCACCGGCTGGCCGACCACCATCCCCCCCCTGGCGCTCCTCGTGGCCGTCGCGGTCGCCTCGGCCGTGGGCGTCTTCTTCGGCGCCTACCCCGCGCGGCGCGCCGCCCGGTTGGATCCGATCGTGGCATTACGGGCAGAATAGAGAACCTCGGCAGAAAGATCCTACGGACCTCGTTCCCGTTGGAGGCAAATCATGGAGAAGTCGAAGGCTCTCTTTTCCAGTGCGATCGTGCTCTACTTCATCATCGCGCTCGAGTTCCTGATCATGATCAGCCCGTTCGCCGGGCTCTTCTACTCCGTGTTCAACCCCCTCCTCGTCGCGGCGGACAGGTACCCGGCAACCCGCTGGCTCAGCGCCTTCTTCCTGCCCCACATGGTGGTGCCGCCGGACGCGCTGCTCCAGTTCATCCGCGTCCTGGGATCTGTGCTCTTCCTCGTGGGCATGGCGGTCTTCCTCGGCTGTGCTCTCCAGGTCTATGCCCACAAGCTCCTGAGAAGGGGCGCGGCGCGGCGCGGGCTCTACTCGGTTCTCAGGCATCCGCAATATCTGGGCCTCGGGATCGCGGGCCTCGGCCTGGCCATCCTCTGGCCGCGGTTCCTGGTGGTCGTGCTCTGGCTGGTGATGATGCTCCTCTACTACCTCCTCGCCGTGGACGAGGAACGGCGGATGTTGAAGGCCTACCCGGAGACGTACGCGGCCTACCGGGAAACGACCGGGATGTTCCTGCCGCTGAGCATCGAGCGGCGGGTCCTGCCGAACAGCGCGGCGGGAAAGGCGGCGGGCCTTGTCCTCGTCTGGGCCTTGGTGCTTGGCGGCGCGTTTGCCCTGCGGGCCTATACCGTCAGGCATCTCCCCCTATGGACAGATGCCAACGTCGTGGCCCTCGCGGTGAACCCGGACGATGCGGCGATGATGGACCATCGACTGCCTGAAGTCCTGCACCTGCCGGAGGTAGTGGCTCGGATGAAGGCTGGCCAGCAGTACCTGGTCTATTTCCTGCCCCCCAATTACATCATGCAGGGTCTGATTGCCGACACTGGCGGAGAGTGGCGTCTGTACAAGCAGCATCACACCGTATCAATGATCACCGACTGGATCCTCCACCCCTTCGGCCATCTGACCGAGGGGCACGTGATGCACTCGCCCTCAGGGCCTGCCGCGCATCCGATGCCGGGGGGAATGGAGAGGCGTCTCGTGTTCGTGCAGGTGTCCGGGATGGCTGGCCAGAAGCCCTTCGACTTCTTCGGCATCGGGGTGGAGCGATCCCCGCAGTTCATGATGGATGTGGACATTCACACGTTGGCGATCCAGAATCTTCAGGACCTCCCGATGGAGACCGCATGGGCGAACGTGCCGACGCCCGTGTTCTAGCTCTGATCCGAGAAGAGCCCTTAACCGCCATGACGCCAAGGCCGCCAAGGAATGGCTCTGCGAATCTTCAGAATCCAGAACGCCAGAGCCGGTTCCTGGGGCCTTCAGGAATTCCGTTTGCTACCCTGAATGAAGCAGTGCGGTCTTGGCGGTCTTGGCGCTCTTGGCGCCATGGCGGTTAATGATATTTGGATTGGGGCTAGTTCTGGACGGACTACTTCGGACTTGGCGCTTTTGGCGTCTTGGCGGTTGAGGATCTTCGGAAAGGAGGACCAGCATGTGCTGCTGCGGTCATCACCACCACTGCTCGTGCCAAGGCCACCGCCACGGCCATCATTCCTGTGGTTGCCATGAGCGTCGCCATGAGTGTTCGTGCCACTCGGAGCGAGAAGACTCGCCCCGCCACGGGCGGCGGCATGGGTTCTTGAGCCGCGAGGAGTACATCGAGCGACTGGACGAGGAGCGCGACATCCTGGAGAGGCGGCTGCGGCACCTCAAGGCAGAACTGGAGGAGTTGCGAGCGGAGGGCCGGGCGACGGAATAGGTGAAGCCTGAGACGGCCGGTCGGCGGGAGCAGTCGAAACCTTGAGCACTGACCTGCGCCCCGCTGACGGGTCTGCCATAAATGTGTGTTCAAACCGGTTACTGCATGAAGCATCCAGTTCTGGCGGTCCTTGACTTCCGGGGCAGGGCCCGATCTTCCACGTGCCGGCCGTGGACCTGGCAACTCCCCGAGCCGGGGGATGGTCGAGTTGGTCCTATGTCTCGAGCTATTGAGAGGGCGGTCCCTGTTTTCAATCCGCTGAATCTCTCCAACCCGAAGCCGGTCTGCAGGGCAAGCCGACCACCGCCCCTATCCACTCACCTCTCCGATCATTTTAGTTTCTTGCTCTCACTCGGCCGGACTCGCTCAAGTATCGTCGCTCCCCAGCCCACCCCCTCAGTCCCTACCGGGCCCTGATTCCTTAATCCCTTCCGCCCGAGCGACCGGGCCCCGCCAGCTACGCATAGGTGACCAATACCATGAACCCGAAGTCCTGATGTTCCTGCATGTGGCAGTGCAGGAGCGAGGGGCCCGGGTTGTCCGCCACGAAATCGACCTCCGTGGTCTGCCGGCGTGGCACGTTCACCACATCCTTCAGGATGCCCGCGGTTGGATTCCCTGCGATGTTCGTGAGCTCGAAGCTGTGCCGGTGGAGATGCATCGGATGCATGTCACCGCTCTCGTTGCGGAAGACCAGGCGATACCGCTTGCCGCGTTGCACGACGAGCGGCGCGGTCTCCGGCCACGACTTCCCGTTGATGGTCCAGCGATTGAACCCGCCCCGCCCCCCAGGAACCTTCTGGAAGACGAGGTCAAACCGCCCCTCAGGCTCTGGACCGGGCGCCTGTCGGCCGAAGACGGTGTAATCCCACATCGTGTGTCGCGGTGCCTGCCACTGCGGAGCGCCCGTCGCGTTGGCATATTCGACGACAACGCCCATCCCTGCCGCACGCTCCTCGTCACTGGTGGACCCAAAGACCCAGATGCCGGGTTGGTTCATCTCGACCAGGGCATCGATGCGCTCGGCGGGCGCCAGCATCAAGACGTCAAGCGACTGGGGTGAGGGCACCGGATTGCCGTCCAGGGCCACCACGGTGAAGCGGTGACCCGGCAGGGCCACCATCACGTCGTCAGTCGCACTGGCATTGAGCAGGTGGAACAGCACCCGCTGGCCGACACGCACGCGGATGGGCTCGCCGTGCCCCAGGGCCTTGTCGTTGAAAGAGGCAGACTTGTAGCCCACCTCCAACCCGTTGTCGGGAGGGGGGCCCTTCCGCACATCCTGGACGCTGTAAAAGTAGGGCTCCCAATGGTGCATAGCGATGAACACTTCTTGATCATACCGGCCCGGATCGCCTTTCGGCTCGACATAGAGGAATCCGTACTGGCCGGAGTACAGGCTCTGGGTCAGGTCTTTTCCGGCGACCGTGTGGCTATGGTACCAGCGGGTCCCCGCGGGCGTCGCCGAGAAGGTATAGGAGGCGGAGTGGCCGGCCATAATCATTGGGGTGCCCTCTTCCATGGCACCATCTACCTCGGAAGGAACAGCGAGGCCGTGCCAGTGAACGATTTCCGGCACGCTCGTCGCGTCTTGAACTTCGACGGTCACCCGCTGCCCCTCCCGGAAACGAAGGATCGGGCCGGGGACAGAACCGTTATAGCCCACCGTCTGGACAAGCCGGCCCGGGGCAAGCTCGAGTGTGACCGGGGCGATTCGCAGCACGAGGTCAGGATGCGACTGGATGGTCTGCGCCCAGGCGGGGTAGGAATGGCCCCCGCCGAGGGCCAGCCCCGCGAGCCCAGCCGCGGTCAAAAATTCGCGGCGGCTGACCTTGCCGCCTGCTGTCCGCTGGCAATCGCCAACTCCAGGTTTTGCGTGCACAGTGCGCCTCCTCTTGGGGACCCGGATCTCTAGACACGGGACGTCTCGTCTGAGGCCTGGCCACGCCTCGTTGGCTTGACCCAGAGAATCTCCTCCGTGTGCCATTTCCGTCTTGCCGATCGCCCAGGACCCCCATGTACTAACTACGAGGCGGGCTCATTTGCCTTTCGAGCTTGAAGTCCAGATGCTTCGTGTAGAAGGAGATGGAGCGCTCCACATCGGAGACCAGGTATCGGATGGTCGCCATTTCAGTCCCCTCTTTACGAGAAGATGTCTCTCTCGTTGCCCCGGCACAGCTCCAGATCGGGAGCAGGCCGCATTGACGACCCAAGGTGGCCAGCGCCCGGCGTCGGCTGTCCTCATCGGAATAGGTGCACCCCAAGCCCAACGACGGCCCCGCCCAGGACGAGCCACGCCGAATTCAGGCGCAGGCGGAAGACCAGGACGGTCGCCACCACCCCCAGGCCGATCGTGACCGGATCCACCAGCGCCGCCCGTCCCAGCTGCCAGGTGACCACCGCCATCAGCCCGAGCGAGGCCACGTTGACCCCGTCCAGAAACGCCCCGGCCCAGGGCGACCGCCGCAACCGGGGGATGAGCGGATTGCTCGCCGCCACGAACACGAAGGACGGAAAGAAGATGCCGAAGGTGGCCAGCAAGGCGCCCGGCAGGCCGGCCACGACGTAGCCGATGAAGGTTGCCGTGGTGAAAACCGG